>Ga0187777_10003210_pt1 | contig 10453 bp, 8 predicted proteins | sample 1015_Q2_SP5_10_M_FD_132416 | JGI IMG/M metagenome (GOLD analysis project Ga0187777, IMG submission 132416) | Tropical peat soil microbial communities from peatlands in Department of Meta, Colombia - 1015_Q2_SP5_10_MG | ecosystem: Environmental > Terrestrial > Soil > Wetlands > Peat | place...
AATTTCGAGAAGCGTAGTAATGCCTAACAATGAATTTGCCAATTGATATGCATCTATTGAGTTACTCGAAACTTGAAAAGAAACAGTAAACTCTTCTTTCAATTCTTGCGGATACGCACTCATATTTAGAGGATTGTGCTTTTTAATTAATAATTTTATTAAATTTATTTTGTTTCTGATTTTGGAGAAATACATTGATCTATGCGCGACCAACCGCCACTTATCATTTTTTTGAAACTTATCAATCAACCGCCAACCTATCAGAACCATTTTTGATCACCTTTATATAGAACCACAAACCAATTTTAGTGCTAAAAGTGGTGATTTTATGTCACAACAGCTTGGTGGACAACAGATTCTGATTCTCAAGGAAGGCAGCACCCGCACCCGGGGCCGCGACGCCCAGGGTATGAACATCACCGCCGCAAAGGCAGTGGCAAGTGCAGTCAGGACCACGCTCGGTCCCAAGGGCATGGACAAGATGCTCGTCGACACCATCGGCGATGTCGTCATCACGAACGACGGCGTCACGATTTTAAAAGAGATGGACATCGAGCACCCGGCAGCGAAGATGATGGTCGAAGTCGCAAAGACCCAGGACGATGAAGTCGGCGACGGAACCACGACTGCGGTCGTCATTGCCGGCGAACTCCTCAAGAAGGCAGAAGACCTCCTCGAGCAGGACGTCCACCCGACCATCATCGCCGCAGGCTACCGCCAGGCGGCAGAGAAGGCACAGGAAATCCTCAAGGACGTCGCCTTCGACATCAAGGTCAGCGACAAGGCGCTCCTCAAGAATATCGCCGGGACCGCGATGACCGGCAAGGGTGCCGAGGCATCCAAGGACAAGCTCTGCGACCTCGTAGTCAAGGCCATCACCATGGTCACCGATGAAGACGGGACCGTCGACATCGAGAACATCAAGGTCGAGAAGAAGACCGGCGGGTCCATCGAGGACTCCGAGATCGTCGAGGGTGTCATCATCGACAAGGAGAGAGTCCACCCCACGATGCCCAAGACCGTCACCAACGCGAAAATCCTCCTCCTGAACGCGGCTGTCGAGTTCAAGAAGACCGAAGTCGACGCAGAGATTAATATCACGAGCCCCGACCAGCTCCAGGCATTCCTCGACGAGGAAGAGCGGATGGTCCGGAACATCGTCGACAAGATCGTCGCCAGCGGCGCAAACGTCCTCTTCTGCCAGAAAGGCATCGACGACATCGCGCAGCACTACCTGGCAAAGGCCGGCATCTTCGCGACCCGCCGGGTCAAGAAGAGCGACATGGAGAAGCTCGCCCGCGCCACCGGTGCAAGCCTCGTCTCCTCGATCGACGCGATCAACAAGGAAGAGCTCGGCAAGGCCGGCCTCGTTGAAGAGCGGAAAGTCTCCGGCGAAGAGATGACCTTTGTCGAGAAGTGCAAGAACCCGAAGGCGGTCTCCCTGATCGTCCGCGGCGGCACCGAGCACGTCGTCGACGAGCTCGAGCGCGCCATCCACGATGCCCTCCGCGTTGTCGGCGTCGTTGTCGAGGACAAGAAGGTCGTCGCCGGTGGCGGCGCACCCGAGACCGAGCTCTCGCTCAGGCTCCGCGAGTACGCTGCAAGCGTCGGCGGCCGGGCCCAGCTCGCTATCGAGGCCTTTGCAGGCGCACTCGAGATCATCCCGAGGACCCTTGCAGAGAACGCCGGCCTCGACCCCATCGACATGCTCGTCGAGATCCGTGCAGCCCACGAGAAGGGCAAGAAGACCTACGGCCTCAACGTCTTCGAAGGCAAGGCAGTGGACATGAAGGCAGCAGGCGTCGTCGAGCCGCTCCGGGTCAAGACCCAGGCGATCTCGTCGGCAGCCGAAGCAGCCGTCATGATCCTCCGTATCGACGATGTCATCGCATCGTCCAAGTCCGCAGCACCCGAAGGCGGCATGCCCCCGGGCGGCATGGGCGGAATGGGTGGCATGGGCGGTATGCCCCCCGGCATGGGCGACTACTGATCGTCCATAACCACGAATACTTTTTTTCCAGTCTTTCTCTCTGCCCCGGTAGAATAGTATCGCAATCCTCCGTGCCACAGACGGAAACATCCCCGGGGAGGGATACATGTCACTTATCAGAACGGGATAACCGGGTATGTCCGGGAAAATTTCGGGGAAATTGATAAAAAAAAGAAAATCTCTCTTTAAAAAATCAGTACGAGCTGGTGAGGGTCCGGCCTTTCTGGATGATGATGGTGCCGTTCATCCCGGGGTAGTTCGGATCGGTGTACGTGTAGCTGCCCGTGTTGGCGCCGAAGGTGTAGTCCCACCGTGCACCGGGCGCGATATCCCCTGAGTTGAACATCCCTTCGAAGGCCCCGGTTGCTTTGACAGTGTGGACAACCTTATCGTCATTAACCCAGACAATCCCGGTGCCCGGCAGAACGGTTGTTGCCGAAGGGACGAATGTATTATTCTGCATGTGGATGTAATTCGCCGTCACTACCGTTGTTGGTGCTGCTGACGGCACGGCTGGTGCCACAGTCTCGTTGACAGCAGTCTCGTTTATAGCGGGGGTGACATTCTCCGCCACAGTCGTAACTTCAGCTGCGGTTGTCGCGGCCGGTGCCACCGTGGTCTCATTCGGGGCGACAGTGGTCCCGACAGGTGCCGGTGTCGCCGGGACAGCCGTAGTCGGGGCCGCCGTGGTCGTCGGTGCTGATGGCGCAGGCTGCATGCAGCCGCCCAGTGCAAGGAACAGGATAACCAGGATACACAATCCCAATACTCTCTTCATAAAAAATAGATTTCTGTTGCTTGTAATTAAATTTATTGAGTTGATTGCGGCCGTTTTTTCATTAGGGCGTAATTTTCTGACGGTTCAAAAAACTGTGCACGGAAGCCTCTTCAAATGAGAATTCAAGAACGGATTTCAGGAATTTTTCCCGATGCGTCCATGAATCTGCCCGGACAAATCCTCCCTGCGGCACAGTGCGACCGTCGGCCGATCTCCCTGATCGGAGACAATGAGGGAAAGGGCACGGCAGCCTCGCTGCCGCACCCGATCCCGGTAAGAGAACTGATGAGCGCGCCGGCGTGGCCCATCCTGCTGCCTCGCCGCAGTCGTATCCAGTCCCCGCGGCCCGGAAACGCACCCGGCATTGTTCAGGATTGCAGATTCCGGCGATCCTTAACGTTTTGCCAGGCGGCCTGCAACACCTTAATGACCCTGAAGTGCCGTAGTATCCCGCATGAACGAGTCATTTATCCTCACCCGGTACCGGACCGACTGCTACCACTGCCGGCAGATCGCGGACCAGATCATCACCGCGGTGCCGTACCGGGCCCAGGTGGTCTGCGAAAACTGCGGGGCCACCCGGGTCTTCATCCCCCGGATTGAAGACATCGTCCAGCCCGGCGCATTCTCACGGATCGGGAAGTACCCCGTATGGGACCTCGTGGAACAGGCGGAATGCCGGAACTGCCATGTCACCGGCCCCCACGATCTCTCGGTAGGGGGCAGGCACGTAACGGTCCGGTGCAGGAACTGCGGCTTTGCGCATTTCTATAAGTTCGATCTCGAGTACATGGCAGCAGAAGGGGAAAAACCGGTGGCCCGGTAGCCGGGGGATTCGCCGGACCGGTTACCCGCAGATCCCGGTGACGAGACCGGGATACCGTTCGCTATATTCGGCTATGATGGAGCAGAGCGTGCGCCGGAGCGCGGGGCCCTTTGCGAGGATGAAAAAGACAATCCGGCCATCGGATACGGACAGCGGCTGCGCCCCCGTTGTGCCGGTAAGCTCTTCGCACCGCTTCCGGAAATATGCCTCCCGTCCCGTCCGCGGGATGTGCTGGTAGATCATCAGGGCCGACCGGTCGTCCATCCGGTAATGGATCTTTTTCACTTCTTCGTAGAGAAGATGACGCTCCGTTGGGTCCTTCACTTCGAGCCCGGTGTCGGGATCGAGGAGGATGAGGGAGCGTGCCGGGAATTGGGAGAGCAGCTTTTCAAAATAATTCGCCCGGTTTTCCTGCGAGAAGGTGTCCCGGTGGAGGATATCGACGAGGATCTCCTCCTGTCCGAAATACGACTCGATGCCGGAAAAATAGTCCCGGTCCGACTCGATCTCCCGGAGCCGCCCGAGCTGCTCCATAAGGGCGAGGTTTGTGCTCCCCGCGCTCCGTACCGCTCCGGGACCGGCGGGATCCCTTCTCGGGTTTTTCTTCTTCGTGGTCCTGACCCTCTCTTCCGTGAGCATGGGTACGAACGTGAACCGCTCGAGCCCCGGCACGTTTTTCATCACGTGGCGGACGAGATCGAACTTGAAGAGGTCCGCGGCATCGCCGGCATACTGGATATTCATGTAAAGCATCCCCGTGCACGCACTATACCGCCCGGGAAATAAAAATCTTCGGCCACGGGACAGAGCCGGGCCACTGGTCCATGAAAAACTTCGACAGAAAACCGGGAAAAAAGAGATAACCGCCACAACCCGCCCGGTTATTTTTCTTCCCGGACCATTGCGATAGCTTTCTTGGGGCACTCGTTTGCGCAGATACCGCACCCTTTGCAGAACGCGAGGTCGACGTTGAGGTCATCGTCGATCGCTGCGTCCGGGCAGTACATCTGGCAGAGCCCGCACTCATTGCATTTTTCCTTGTCCACGACCGGCCGGAAGACCCGCCACGAGCCGGTCTTTCCCGCCGCCCCTTCCGTCGGCCTGCTGATCGCGAGGCGCCTGCGTTCCGTGCTCATGTCACGACCTCCCGGTAAGCATCCTCCGCAGCCTTGACATTCCGCTCATCAGTAAACATCTCCCGGATCGCCTTCTTCGCGGAATCGGCCGTGATGATGCCTATCTTCGCGAGTGCACCGAGGACCGGCGTGTTCAGGATCGGTGCGCCTGCAACGACCAGGTTCTCCCGGAGGGCGATCCCGGTCAGGTCGACGTGTGCAGTTGGGAACCCGGGGAAGTCCCTCTTTGCGCCACTGTTGAGGAGCACCCGTCCCCCCTTCTTCAGCCCCTGGAGGACATCGACGACGTCCATCACGCTCGCGTCGAGCACCACGACCAGGTCCGGCTTCTTGATCTGGCTGTAGATCCGGATCGGGTGGTCGTCAATCCTCACGTACGAGACGACCGGGGCCCCGCGCCGTTCTGCACCGTAGAAGGGGCATGCGGTCGCGAATTTCCCGTCATGGATCGCGGCGAGCGCGAGGAGACGTGCGGCAGTGACACCGCCCTGCCCGCCCCGGGAATGGATGCGGATCTCATACATGGCCGTTCACCCCGAACCAGAACTCCCCGCCGATACGCCGCTTCCGGACAAAGTCCGCGATATCCTCGTAGGTTACTTCCTGCCCGCCAAGGCCGGCTATCACGCTGAAGACGGGAATTCCACACTTGGCCCGGATCTCGTGGGCAAGGATTCCGCCAAAGCCGAACGAATAGTCCCGGTCGATGACAACGACGTCTTTTCCTTTGAAGTCCAGTGCCGGGAACGGGCGGAGCCAGCGGACCCGCACCGAGCCGGCCTTTACCCCCTCCGAACGCAGGGTATCGATCGCCACCTCGGCCTCCTTGCCCAGTGTCCCCATCGCGACAAGGACGACTTCGGCATCCTCGCACCGGTAATCCTCGGTGAACCCGTACTTCCTCCCGAACCGTCGGGCGAAGTCCTCCTCGGTGTCGTGGATGACCTTCACCGAATCCCGCATCGATCGCTCGATCTCCCACCGGAATCTGAAGTGCTGCTCGGGACCGGTGAGTCCCCCGTACCCGGCCGGGTTCTCCGGATCGATCGCATGGGGGAGCCGCAGGGCCGGTATGAAATCGCCGGGCTCGACCGTATCGAGGGGCTGCATGATGTGGCTGAGCGTGAACCCGTCGAGATTTACCATGACGGGGAGGAGGACGTCCTCGTGCTCCGCGATCCGGAACGCCATGAGGGTCGCATCGTAGGCCTCCTGCACGGTACTGACGTAGACCTGGAGCCAGCCGGTATCGCGTTCCTGCAGTGCATCGGTGTGCTCTGCCCAGATGTTCCAGCCGGGACCGAGCGCCCGGTTCACGTTTGCCATGACGATCGGGAGGCGTGCGCCCGCGGCCCAGTTGGTCATCTCGTGCATGTACAGGAGCCCGTGGGAGCTCGTGGCCGTGAAGGTGCGGACCCCGGTGATGCTTGCGCCGATGCAGGCCGCCATTGCCGAGTGTTCGCTCTCGACCGGGATATAGCGGCTTCTGAGTTCGCTGTTCGTGACAAATTCGGCGATCTGCTCGACAATCTCGGTCTGCGGCGTTATCGGGTATGCCGCAATCACTTCGGGGGCGGCCTGTTTTACGGCTTCTGCGACCGCCTTGTTACCGGTAGCGATCTTCTTCATGCCCCTGCCTCCTCTTCTGCCGCGAGTTTTCTGAGGTTCTTTTCGAGCCGCTGTTTCAGTTCATCGACCGTTTTTGCATCGATACCCTTGAACCGGCCCTGCGGGGCGAGGTACTCCTCGAGCGGCACCGGTTTTCTCAGTGCGGCCTTCGACTGGGCGCCCAGCGTCAGCTTCCCGTACTCCCGCTCGTAGAGGACCCACATGCCGGATTTCACCGCGAGCCTGCCCATCTCCACCGACTTCTCGGTCGGGAAACGCCACCCCGGAGGGCAGGGTGCGAGGAGGTGAATGAACGACGGCCCCCGGAAACCGAGCGCTTTCTGGACCTTCTTGAAGAGGTCCTGCGGGTACGCCGCGCACGCGGTTGCCATGTAGGGAGGGTCGTGGGCAGCGACAATGGCGTCGATGTCCTTCTTGGTGTCCTTCTTTCCCCCGGGCGTCGTGGTCGTGCGGGCACCCAGCGGGGTACCTCCCGAGCGCTGCATGCCCGTGTTCCCGTAGGCTTCGTTGTCATAACAGATGTAGAGGAAGTCGGTACCGCGTTCGAACGCTCCCGAGAGGGACTGGATGCCGATATCCAGCGTACCGCCATCACCGGCGTAGACAATGACATTCGTCTTTTTGCCGGTGGCCCGCAGCGCGTTCGACATGCCGGAAGCGCAGGCGGCAGCGGCCGCGAAGGCAACGTTGTACGTGGGAACGTTGAACGCGGTGTTCGGGTAGATCCCCTGGATAACGCTCGTGCAGCACGCCGGGACCACGAGGACCGTATCCGGCCCTGCGGCCTTCAGCACGTACCGGAGGGCGAGCGAATCGCTGCACCCGGCACACGCGGACGTGCATTTCAGGATAAATTCTTCCTTTGGTAATTCGGCGATGATGTCCAGCCCCCATGCATTGGTTCTCGGGTAGAAGATCCGCGAAGAAGAGATCGCGATTCTAACCAGTAATGAACATTGGGATATCAAAAAAGGTTCCCTTATGACGAGCGAATGACTGACCGGAAGGATCCGCCGGACCGCCTTTTATGCCTTGTCCGGGAACCGGAAGTTCCCGGAGGGGACCGTTACTTCAAACCGTGCCCCTTTTCCCGGCTGCCCGGTCTCGCGGATCTTCATGTCCGCAAGCTGGAGGATGTCATGGACGAAGAAGAGATCGAAACTGGCCGATTTCCCCACGTCCCTGATAAAAATCTGGCTCTTTTTGTCATCGGGAATACCGGGTCCGTTGTCCTCGTACAGGATCAGGAGTTGCCCGTCCTCTGCCCGGCACGAGATCCGGATTGCCGTTGCAGGCGGGTCCTGGGACAGGGAGTAGGTGATCAGGTGGGCAAATGCCTTCTCGATGACCGGATCGCAGAAGAGCTCGAGCTCATCGAGATCGATCGTGATGATGGACTGCCGGTTCCCGGTGGCTGCCAGGCGGTTGAGGACCGAGGGCAGCCGGATCCAGCGGGGCGGCTTGAGGCCCATCTCCTGGTACTCCTTGGTATACTGGATCTGCTGGTGGATCACCTTGAGGACCTCCTCTTCCTTCTCGATGAAGGATTTCACCTCGGAATCGGCGACAAGGTCTTTCGAAAGCTCGACGTATCCCCGGAGCCCGGTCACTTTGTTCTGGATATCGTGCCAGGCAACGATGTTCATCAGCTGGAGCTTCTGGTTGGCGAGCCGGAGCGCCTGCTCCTGCCGCTTGCGCTCGCTGATGTCCCGGGAGGAGCTGATCCCGACCAGCCTGTTGTCTATCCTGACGGAGTGGATACCTACCTCAACCGGCAGGGTGGTCCCGTCTTTCCTGAGATAGACGGATTCGAAGGTAGCATGCCCTTTCGAGAGGACCTCGACCATGATCTCCGGGGCATGTTCCTTCATTGCCGGGACATTGACGTCGAGCATTTCCTTGCTGAGCAGCTCCTCCCTGGTAAAGCCGAGGACCCTGATGGCGCTGTCGTTGACATCGAGGATGTGCCCCGGCATACCGGACGCCGTGATCTCCGCAAGGAACTGCATGTCGCTTGAGTTATTGAAGATGGACTGGAATTTGGTCTCTTTCTCGAGAATGGTCTGTTCGGCAGCCTTCTGTTCGGTAATGTCCTGGATCGAGCCATACGCCCTGAGGCCTTTGCCCGAAACCTCCCGCTCCTCTGCCGCCCGCACCATGACAAACCGTATCCCCCCGTCCCTCCGGATGATACGGTGTTCGATCCCGAATGCATCTCCCCGGGCACCCTTCCTGAGTGCCCGTCTGATCGTATCGGTCACAAGAGCCGCGTCTGCAGGATGGACGAACTCGCGGACATAGATATCCGCCGGCATGACATACCCCCCTTCGCGCGCCGCGGTCGTGCCATACAGGGAGTAGAAGCGGTCGTTGAAGGTATACTCTCCTGTCTCCGGATTGAACTCCCAGTTCACCAGTTTTGCAAGGTCCATGGCATCGGAGAGCTGTTTCTGCTTTTCCTCCAGATCATGCTCGAACCGTTTCCGTTCGGTGATATCCCGTATGACTCCTTCAACGCCTGCTATTCCGCCGGTGCTGTCCCGGTAATAGCTGCTGCTCACGGATACGGGGATCCGCCGGCCCCCCGCCCCGAGGATGACGACTTCGTAGTCCCGGACAAAACCGTCACGGGTCATCCTCTCCATCATCGAAAAACGCTGGGAAGGGTCCAGCCAGAATGACTCGATGGGACGGTTGATGATCTCGCTGAGATCGGTATAGCCGAGAAGAGAGAGGGCTGACTTGCTCGCGAAGATCACGTTCCCTCCCCGGTCGGTCCGGTAAACGACGTCGAGCACGTTCTCCACGAGAGAACGGTACTTCTGTTCGCTCTCCTTTACTGCATTCTCGGCCGCCCGCTTTTCCGTCACGTCCCTGAAGTACCAGACCCTCCCGAAGTACTTCCCGTCCGAACCGGTCACGGCAGTTGAATAGCGGTCGAAGATCCTGCCGTCCCGGAGCAGGATCTCGTCCCGGCTGGTACTTTCGCGGTGGTCGTAGAGATAGTTCACTTTCGCGAGGAACTCCTCGCGATCTGCAACAAGGGCGAGGTTGTGTTCCAGGACCGGAGCATCGGCACCACTGCCGGCCAGCCCGGGCGGGATCCCCCACATCTCGAAGAACCTGCGGTTGGCCGAGAGGATCTTCCCGTTCTCGCCGACAATGAGGATCCCGTCGAGCGTAACCTCCTGCTGGGCGGCGAGCATGGCGTTCCGGAAGCCCAGTTCCTGTTCAACCTTTACCCGGGCGATCGCCTCGCCGATCGCAGCTGCAGTTTTTTCCAGGACGCGGACGAGGCCGAGCGGGACCATGTCATCCCGGTGGTCGGCCAGGTGGACCAGGCCCATGATCCGGTCCTGCTCGCGGATCGGGATCAGCGCCACCGATTCATATCCGACCTGGTTGCAGACGTTCCTCGTCCTCCCCTTTTCCTCTTCGGATACGGTCGAGAGGAACCGGGTCGTGCCGTTCATGTAGAAGGAACCGCTGGAAGTGTAGAACGGGAGGGCTGGATCAGTTGTGCCCTTTATGACATTGATACACATGCACTGGTCACTGTTGATCGAGAGCGGGCTTTCGGATTCGTAGAACTCCTTTGAGAACCCGGAGAACGCGAGGTACGGGATATTGCCTCCGGTATCGAGAAGCCGTATTCCCACCGAGTCGCACCCGGTGTATGCCTGGATAATGCTGACAAACTTCTCCAGGAGCGGCCCGACCGACAGGTTCTGGTGCGAGATCTGCAGCATCTGGTTGGAGAGACGCAGGGTATCTTCGTCGTATTTGTGCCGGGTGATATCCTCGAAGACCGCAACGAAGTACTCCTTCTCCGGCGAATGGACGGAAATGCGGAGCCACTTGCCGATGGGTTTGAAATCGAGCTCGAAGGTATCCTGGACTCCGGTCCTTGCAACCCTGCCATAGATCTCGAAGATATGCGGGTATGCTTCCCGGATCCCGGGAAATACATCCGTGGCTTTTCTGTTCACGACCGTCCCGGTCCCGACTATCCGGTTGAATGCCTGGTTGACATTGAGATAAATGAAGTCCTCAGGATTTCCGGCGCTGTCATACAGCATCCGGCAGTACGCGAA
>Ga0187777_10003212_pt1 | contig 10451 bp, 8 predicted proteins | sample 1015_Q2_SP5_10_M_FD_132416 | JGI IMG/M metagenome (GOLD analysis project Ga0187777, IMG submission 132416) | Tropical peat soil microbial communities from peatlands in Department of Meta, Colombia - 1015_Q2_SP5_10_MG | ecosystem: Environmental > Terrestrial > Soil > Wetlands > Peat | place...
GACGACCAGTCCCGCGAGTTGGGACGCAAGCATCTGCGCCTGTGCACCCGCGGCGGCCAACGCCCAGTAAGCGTGCCCGGAAGCCAGGGCTGCCGGCAGGATCCACGCCATCACCTGCAGAATCGGGCCCGCCGAGGCGAGCTTCGGCCCCATGGCGAGCGTGACCACGGGCTCCGCGAAGAGCGTCAGCGCCAGCGCGACGAATATGCCGCTCCAGGCGGTTACACGGCCCGAGGCCGCGAACAGCTGCGCCAGCTCGCCGTCCTTGTGCGCCACTGCGTGCGCCACGGCGGGATAGAGTCCGTAGTGATACACGTACGCGAAAATCAAGAGCGATCCCGCGATGCGTGCCGCTGCCGCGAACCACGCCGTCTGCGCGCCACCCACGAGAGCGCCGATCAGGAACAGCGGCGCATATTGGCTCATAGCCCATACCGCGCTGGCCGAACCAGCCGCAGCACATTGCCTGAGGAGCGCGGGCAGTTCTCCCAGCGAACCGCCAATGCGCAGCCGAACGATGCGGGTGCGCTGAATGAAAAGGTAGTATCCCGTCAGAAGTGTCGCCGCCCCGATTTCAGCCCACCCGACGGCGAGCAGATCGAGGGGACCGCGGACCAGTATCCCCACGAGGGCGGCGAAGGTCCCCGCGCGCATGACCTGGCCCCAAGCCACGTTCGACATGCGCCTCGTCGCCTGGAACAGCCATTCCTGTCGCCACGGGGCGGGCAGCAGGCTCACGGCGAAGAGCCAAACGAGGGCCGCGGGCACCGCCGTTTTCATCGTCGCAAGCGCCAGCACGACCAGGGTCGCCAAACCGACCGCCGTGAGCACGCAACGCGTGATGAGGAGACGGAACGCGAGCAGTGCCAATCCCTCGGGATCCTCGGCAGCGCGCCGGACACCCACCGCGTTGGTCCCGCCATCGACGAACATCCCCGCCAGCACCGACAGTCCGACGACGTACTCCACTGCACCATAGGCTTCGGGATCGAGTGCCCGCGCGAGCCAGGCGAAGGCCAGGAGCCCGAGGAGCCGGCTGGCGATCTGCCCGCCGGTGAGTACGGCGTAGTCCCTGAACAGCCTCAATCTGGCGGGCCTCGGCGCGCGTGGACGAATCGCGATGAGCTGCGGGGAAAAGACCGCTTACAATGGCGCCCGACTCGCGCCGCAAGACCGGACCGGCCACATGCTTCGGGCCTCGGCGGGCGCGGGGCGGCAAGCGAGATCAAGGACGAGAGCGAAGAGGTGATGACCGCCGCCACGGGGGAGTCCGCCGCAGGAGGCGGACAGCAAGGATCGACGGGGTCACGGCACGCGACCATCGCCGTCGTCATCCCTGCCTACAACGAGCAGGATGCCGTTCGGGGCACCGTGGAGAACGTCCGGTGCGCGCTCGATCGCGCGCAGTGCGTGCACGAAATCATCGTGGTCGACGATGGGTCGAGCGACAATACCATGGTCGAGGCGCGCGCCAGCGGCGCGCGCGTGATCAGTTTCGCCGACAACCGAGGCTACGGGCATGCGCTGAAGGCCGGGATAGCGGCGAGCGACTCCGACCTCGTGGCGATCCTCGATGCCGACGGCACATATCCGCCCGATGCGCTCCCCGCCATGGTGAGCCTGGCCGAAAGCTCGGACATGGTCGTCGGCGACCGCGGCCCCGGAATGAAGAACGTGCCGCTCGTGCGCCGTCCAGCGAAGTGGCTGCTCAAGGCGCTGGCCAGCGTCCTCGCCCGGCGCCGGATCGACGACGTCAACTCGGGCCTGCGTGTATTTCGCCGCTCGGCGCTTGAACGATTCATCCCGCTGCTGCCCGACGGATATTCGTTCACGACGACGATAACCCTGTGCATGCTCGCGTCCAGTCTGACGGTTGTTTATCATCCCATCAACTATGGCCGGCGTATCGGCCATTCCAAGATCAAGGCACGCCACTTCTTCAGCTTCCTCTTTCTCGTGCTGCGCCTTACCGTGCTGTTTCGCCCGTTGCGGATCTTTCTGCCGATGGGAGCATTGCTGTTCATCGCGGGCGCCATCATAGCGCTGCGCGACGGCTCGCTCGACAGCCTGTCGCTGGACGCGATCCTCGCGTTTGCCGCAGCCGTCGTCGTCTGGTCGGTCGGGGCGTGGGCGGATGCGTCCGCCCGTCTTCGGCTGCCGCGACGACCACCGGATCGACCGCAGGGAACCGGCCCAGCGTGAGCTCGAAAACCTCCTCCGCGAGGGCCGTGGCAAGAAGACTCCCCTGGACCTGGATCCTGCGCTTGACGGTGTCGGCGCTGATGCTCGCGGTCATTTTCCGCGTCGTGCCGTTCGAGCAGGTGTGGAACGAAGCGCGACGGCTCTCGCCGACCCTGTGGCTTTTCGCACTGGCGCTGTTTCTCGTTGGCCACCTGGCGGCGACGGCCAAGTGGTGGCTTCTCATCGGTGAAGGCGTGTCCTTCCCGCAAGCGTTCCAGGCTCATCTCGCCGGCCTCGCCGCAAATTTGTGCCTGCCCGGCCTGGGCGGAGGCGACGTCGTGCGCGCGGCCCTGGTCTTCCATTCGGCCAAGGACGCGTCGCGGTTGATCGTCGGCTCAGTCGCGGACCGCATCCTCGACATCCTGGGACTGCTTCTCTACGCGGTGATCGGCGGACTCGTTCTGTGGAGAGGCGGGCAGGGCATCCAAACGCGGGTCCTCTGGCCGCTGCTCGCGGCGGTGGTCGGCCTGCTCGTTCTCTTCCCGGCATCGTTGCTTCTGGAAAACGCCGCCAGGCGCGCACACCTCTCGGGCAGGCCTGGCCGCGTGTTCGCGCGCGCGGTATCCGCGATCAGCTATCTCGTGCACCAGCCAGCGCGGCTGGCACTGTGCCTCGCCATCTCGATGGCTGTCCAGGCGACTTTCATCGCGATCAACATCGCTTTCGCAGACGCCGTTCAGGTCGATGCGCCGATCGCCGCGTGGTTCTTCGCCTGGTCCACCGCGAAGATCGTTGCCATCGCGCCGATCAGCCTCGGTGGCCTCGGTGTGCGCGAAGCGGTGATGGCAAGCCTGCTGGCTCCGCTCGGCGCGGATCCGGCCCAGGTTGTCGCCATTGGACTGATCTGGCAGACGGTGCTCTACGCGAGCGGTCTCATCGGCGTGCTCGCGCAGTTCGTCTGGAACCCGGATGCGGTGAAGGCCCGGGAGCGGCGTGTGTCATGAACGCTCTCGCCGCCCCGGACAAAGCGGGCAGCGCAACCACCACACGTGGGCGCGTTCCGAGAATAACGCTCCTCGGCGCCGGGCCGGCAGGGGTGGGCGCTGCGTTCCTTCTCGCACGAAGCGCGAAGGCCGATGTCGTCGCGTTGGAGCGTCAGAGCCGCGTGGGTGGCAACGCGGGGAGCTTCGATCTGGAAGGCATCCGCTGCGACTACGGCAGCCATCGCCTGCACGCGGCCAGCGCTGCGCCGGTGATGGAGATGATCCGCCAAGCGGTGGGCGAGGATCTGCTCTGGCGGCCGCGTCACGGGCGCATCCGGCTGAAGCAACGCTGGATACACTTTCCCCTCAAGCCCCTCGATCTCGTCGTGCGACTGCCTAAAGGGTTTGCCGCGGAGCTGCTGTTCGACGCCGTCGCCAAGCCGTTCCGCGGCCAGCCGTCTGGCGAGCAGACCTTTGCGAGCGTTCTGCGCCACGGCCTCGGCCCCGCGATCAGCGAGCATTTCTACTTTCCCTATGTGCGCAAGCTGTGGGCCCTGCCACCTGAAGAGTTGGCAGTAACGCTGGCGCGGCGGCGCGTCTCGGGAAATACCGTAGGCAAGATACTGCTCAAGGTCCTGCGTCAGTTTCCAGGTGCGAGACGCGGGCCCGGCGCCGGTTTCTTCTATCCAAGGCGGGGCTTTGGCGAGATCAGCGAGGCGCTGTGCGCGAAAGCGGAACAGGCCGGCGCGAGATTCGAGCTCGACGCGTCGGTTACTGCCATCGAGCATCGCCAGGGACGCATCGAGGCGGTCCGCTGGCAAAGAAGGGACGGAGAGGTGCAGCGCCGGGAAGCGGAAGCCGTCTGGTCGACCCTGCCGATCACGACGCTCGTCCGCCTCATGGAGCCCGCGGCGCCCGATGCACTCGTCGAGGCCGCCAGGCGCATCCGGTACCGCGGGCTGATCCTCGTGTATCTCGTGGTCGAGCAGGATCGATTCACCGAGTACGACGCTCACTACTTTCCCGAGCTCGCAGTACCGATTGCCAGGTTGTCCGAGCCGAAGAATTACTCGGCAGCGCGGGAGCCCAAGGGGCTCACCGTGCTGTGCGCCGAGCTGCCGAGCGATCCGGGCGACGAGTGGTGGGAGCTCGGCGACGAGCAACTCGGCGCATCGCTGCGGCGTTGGCTCGCGGAGGTTGACCTGCCGATCCGGGCCAAAGTGCGGCGCACCGTGACGCGGCGCCTGTCCCACGCCTATCCCGTCTACGATCGCAATTTCGAGGCGAGCTTCAGGGCCATGGACCAGTGGGTGGCCGAGATGCGTGGCCTGCTCACTTTCGGCCGGCAGGGCCTGTTCGCCCACGACAACACCCATCACGCGCTGGAGATGGCGCATGCCGCGGTGGATTGCCTGCAGCGCGACGGACGGTTCGACGAGGGCAAATGGCGCGAATACCGCAAGCTCTTCGAAAACCACGTGGTCGAGGACTGATGCCATCCGACACCGGTCTCGCCGTGCTCGCCTTTCATTCGATCTCTGCCGAGCCGGGCCCGACCAGCATCGACATCGCAACTTTTCGCATGCAGATGGGCGTGCTGGCGGAGCACGACTTTAGCACGATGACCTGCGATGAATTTCTGGACTGGCGCCGCTCCGGTGCCGCAGACGCGACGCGGCGCGTGCTGATTACCTTCGACGACGGGTTCGCCGATTTCGCGACCGCCGCCTACCCGATACTTCACGAACACCGATTTTCCGCAATCGCATTCGTCCCGACGGGTAAGCTCGGCCAACGCGAGGACTGGCGCGGAGCCAACGCCCCGCCTCGCGCGCTGATGAGCTGGGCGACCGTGCGTGAGCTCGCGCGCGCCGGAGTCGACTTCGGCGGCCATGGCGTCACCCATTCCGATCTCACGCGGCTGTCCGCTCAGGAGCGTCGCGACGAGATCGAGCGCAGCGCGGAGGATCTGGCCGAGCACACGGGTCGGCGGCCGCGCAGCTTCGCTCCACCCTACGGGCGGGTGAATCCTGCAGTACTGGTTGACATGAGCAGGAGCTACGATGTCGCCTTCGGGACCCGATTCGCGCGTGCGCAACCGCGCTTGCACCCCTTCGACGTGGCCCGGATCGAGATGCACTACTTTCGCGAGCCGTGGCAGTGGCGTGGCTTCGTCCGCGGCGACCGTACGTATTATTTCGCGCGCCGCGCGCTGCGCGCGGTCAAGCAGCTAGCGATGCGCGCCATCGGCGATTGAGCGCCTGAAGGCGGCTTCCGCCAGCTCGGCGGCGCGTTCCCAGCTGAAATCTCGCGCCCGACGAAGCGCGGCCGCGGCGAGCTGGGCTCGACGCCCCGGATCGCGAACAAGCGACAGCACGCAGGCGGCGATGGCCGAAGGATCGTCCGGCTCGAAGAACAGCCCCGCCTCGCCGACCACTTCCGGCAAGCTCCCGCGACGGCTGGCAAGCACCGGGACCCCGCACGACATCGACTCGACCGCCGGCAGACCGAACCCCTCCCAGAGCGATGGGAACACAAGCGCGTAGGCGCCGCTGAGCAGCTCGGCCAGCGCGGTGTCGTCGAGATACCCGGTGAAGTGAACGTGCTCGGCGAGCGTCGCGTGCTCCGCGACGAAGCTCCTAAGCTCGCCGACGTTGTCCCAGAAGCCGCGGCCGGCCGTGTCGCCGACGATGGCGAGGTGGACGGCAGGGTCCTGCTGCATGATCGCGGGGATGGCCTTGAGCAGGCTGAGAACGTTCTTGTGGCGGTTGAGACCGCCGAGATGGACAAGCAGCGTCGCGTCGGCAGGGATCCCATGATGCGCCCGCGCTGCGGCCGTGACCGCCGGGTCTTCGATGGGGCGAAACGCCGGGTCCGCGGCCTCCGTCACCACGTCGATGCGCTGCCGCGGGAAGCGCAGGAAATGCTCCACGTCCGCGGCGGCGCTTTGCGACACAGTCATCGCCCGGGTGGCCTGCCAGCGCGCGAGCCGGGTCTTCACACGCCATAGGAGATGATTGAGGCGCGTCGGAAACAGCAGCTGCGGCATACGCTCCGCCGTCGCGTCGTGGAAGCAGACAACGCACGGCATGCGCGTCAATAGCGGAAAGTACGAATAGAGCGTCGGAAAGAAGAAGAGGTCGAAACTTCCGCTGCGGGCGAGCCGCGACATCGCCAGGAGGTGCGACAACGAGCGCGACGACTTGCCCGACGTGGAATCGCCAAGCGTCCGGCGCGTTCTGGCGCACAGGATCGCACCGTGTGCGGGAACGCCAGTCGGCGGGGGCTGATCAAAGAGCAACGTGTAGCGGAATTCGGTTTCGCGCGCGGTAAGCGCAGAAACGAGCCCGCGGGTGAAACGACCGAAGCCCCGCTCGTTCGACCAGCCCGTGGCGTCGATTCCGACATGAACGATTCGATCGGCGTCGCGAGCGCTATGCTTGGTCACGGCGGTGCGCTCTTGGCCCGCGCTATCTGCCGCCGGGGGAAAGATAGCCGACGCATTCCCCGGCGCTCCAGCCGCAGGTCAGTAGCACAAGCAAGGGAATGGCGGTGACGAATTTCCCGAAATGCCTGCCCCGCTGCCACGCCAACGCCGCCATGCGCCAGAGCATCAGCGGCGGAAGCAACGGCGAGAGCAGCGCGTAGAGCAGCCGCTGCGGTCGGCTCAACAGCGCCCTTCGCGTCGCCGCATACGACCGCCCCCACACGAAGCGCTCCGCCAGAGCAGCGCGCAGATCCAGCCCGCTGCGCTGCTGCTGAACGACGATGTCCGGGCTGAGCAGGATGCCCTTGCCGGCAGCGACGAGCGCGCCGTTGACGACGACTTCACGAAAGCTCGTCTCCCACAACGCGCGCACCGACTCGAGCGCGACCCGTTTGTAGGAGGTATTGGCATCGGACGCGGACGGCGACGGTCCGGCGGGCAGCGGACTCTGATACTTGGCGAAGTCGCAAAAGTAGACTGCCCAGTTCAGGAGGCGATCGATCCCGTTGTCGATCGCACCACCGATAACGGCGGCGTCCGCGCGATGCGCGGCAACGATGCTCGCGCACCAGCGCGGCTCCGGCCGCCCCTGGTCTTCAAGAAGCGCGACAATCGTGCCGCGTGCCGCCGCGAGCCCGTGCGCGCGCAGCACGTCGTGGTGCTCGCGGCTGCCCGGCTTGCGCCTTGCCACGGCGGGATCGGCAACGTGGAGGAAGCGCACCTCCGGGAAGCGCCTCGCCAAGGCATCGATGCCGTCGGCGTTCGCGTTAGGCACGATGATCTCCGTCGACGGCGCTTCGACCTGCCGCTGGAGAGCCACGAGGCAGCCGGCGAGGTCGTCGGTTTGCGCCCGCGCGGTCATCGTGTCGCTGATGATCGCAACCACGACGGAGAGCACGGGATCGCCTGGCGGCATCGGGACCCTTTCACTCGACTCGCGAAAGCGCGTCGCCGGGCCCAAGGACGCAGCCGACCCACTCGCCGGCGACCATGACGACAAGGGCCGCTCCCAGAAGCGGAAGCGCCTGGAGGTATTTGCCCACGCGACAACGCTTCCGGATGACTGTCGCGCTGATGCGGGCCAGGAGAAAGAAAGGGACGAGCGGCCCACCGAGCACATACGCCCAGCGCTTGAGCGCGCCCTCGTGCTGAGCGCGAACGCCGGCAAACGCGCGGCTGAATAGATACCGCTGATGCAGGTAGTAGCCGAAGCGGAAAGGTCCCCGGTGATAGACCAGCATGTCCGGCACAGCGAGAAATTTCTCTCCCTCCGCGACCAGGGTCGGGTGCAGCGTCATCGGCCAATAACCGTCGTCCAGCAGCTGCGCGTGAGAAGCAAGCACGTCCCTTCGGTAGACGATGTTGACGTCGTGCAGGTGGTTCGTCTCACCCGCGCTCCAGGGCGGCAGCGCAGTGTTGTACTCGAGAAAATAGACGACCCAGTCGGGTAACCGGTCATAGTCGAAGTCCGCGATCGGGCCGCCGACCGCGGCGTAGCGCCCTCGGGCATGCGCCTCGAGCGCCTTGGCGAGCCAGCTCTCGTCTGCGGAGCAATGCTCCTCGATGACCGCGATGAATTCGCCTGTCGCCTCCTCGACGCCGCGGCGCCGCAGTGCAGGCACCTTGCGCAACTCTGGTGCGTGGACGATCCGCGCCCAGGGATAGTCGGCGGCGAGACGGGCGGCATGCGCGGCCGCTCCTGCCGCCACGACGATGACTTCGGCATCAAGCGCCCGCGCCTGGGGCCGCACGGAATCGAGACACTGATCGATGAACGGAGCGCCGACCTTCGAGGCGATCACGATGGAGGTTTTCGCCATGAGCGCGCTTCGGATTATCGTTGCCGTTGTCGCGGGTCGGCGCCCGGCATCGCGTCGATGCTATCATTATCGAGTCCTTCTCGCAGGTCACGCTGGGGCGCCGCGCCCCGCCGAAGGGAGTGTCATGAAGGAGCTTGCCCGGCGTGTCATCAGGCACGCAAGGCTAAACTGGCAAAGTCTCGCGCTCCCGGACGTGCCGAGCCCGCCGTTCGTCATTCTGTTCATCAACTCGATCTGCAACATGAGGTGCGAGCACTGCTTCTACTGGAAACAGCTCAATCAGCGCGACGACCTCGGCTTCGAGGAGCTCGTCGCTCTCTCTGAGGAGCTGGGGCAGATCGAGAACCTCAACCTGTCGGGTGGCGAGCCTTTCCTGCGCAAGGAGTTCGATGCGATCTGCCGCCAGTTCATCCGGAGGAACGCCGTAAAGGAGATCTACGTTCCGACCAACGCCTGGTTCACCGACAAGACGGTCGCGATGATCCGCAGCGTGCTGCGGGAGCCGAGTCTAAGGCTGTTCGCGGTGGAAATATCGCTGGATGGCATGCCGGAATTTCATGATGAATTCCGCAAGGCTCCGGGCTCCTTCCGCAAGGCGATGGAAACCTACGACGCGCTCGCCGCTCTGCAGAAGGAGGATCGGCGGTTGCAGATCCACGCCATCTCGACAGCGACCGAGCAGAACATGAGCGAGATCAGGCGGCTCACGACGTTTCTCTACGATCGCTGCCCGCAGATGACCCACCACAATCTGGCGATCATCCGGGGCGAGCGCAAGAATCCATCGCTGCAGGGCCCGGCGCTGCAGGAATACCGCGATCTTTACGACTATATCCGCCGCTTGTGGTCGCCGCGCGAGCAGGCGCGCTATGGTTCGTTGGTCGAGCCGATGCTCCAGTTCGCCAAGCTGAAAAGTGCCGACGAGCAGCGCCAATACGTATCCTGCCGGGCTGGCGTGCTAAGCGCAGTCATCCACGCCAACGGGGATGTGGCTGTATGCGAGCAGAGGCCTCCGATCGGCAATCTGCGCAAGAATTCGTTCAGGGAGATCTGGCACTCCCTGCACGCGACGGAGGTCCGGCACTCGGTTCGGCGCAAGGAATGCTACTGCACTAACGAGATCTTCATGTGGTCGAGCATCATTTACCAGCCTCTCGAGTTGGTTAAATCGATGCTCGGCGCGAAGGTCTGGCGGCGCGCGACACCGCTCGAGCCGGGCGAGCGGGCCGATTACACGTCGGCCGCAGGCGCCCTCCAGCGGAGCTCCGAGAAGGCCCCGGCTGTCCTCCGGCGCTTCTCCTGACTCGCACCGCGGTGATCGGCGATCACCCGGCCCGCGCCACGCGCGATGGACCGAAGAACACGGGCCTCCCGGCGAGCAACGGCTCGCCGCGTCCTTCGACCGCGGCAGCCAGCGGTTGCCCCGCGCGCTTTCTCGCCAGCGATTCGCGCACGAGTGCGAGATAGCTGCCGATGTGCGCTTCCTCAGAAAACTCCCGCTCGAATGCGGCTGCACCCTCGTTCGCCAGCCGCTCGCGCAGCTTCGCGTCACGCATTAGCTCGTCGACCGCGAGGGAGAGTTCTTCCGCATTGCCGTAAATGAGGCCGCCGCCGTGGGCGCGAACAATCTCTTCCAGAGAACCCAGGGCGTGAACAATCACCGGCGTTCGCGCTGCAAACGATTCGGCAACGACCAGTCCGAAAGTCTCGTAGCAGAGGGAGGACACGACCGTGGCCACTGCGCCGCGATAGAGAGCATCGAGCTGGGCCGAATCCCTCCTTCCCAGAAACCTGATGTTGGCAGCGCCGGTGGCGAGCGCACGCAGCTCCGGCTCGAACTTGCCTGCGCCGGCCACCAGCAGATCGACCTCCGGGCGCGCGCGAAACACTGGGATGAGGGTTTGCACGCCCTTTAGCTTCTCCAGGCGGCCTGCATACAGAAAATATTGCCGCCCATCGGTTTCCCTCGTTCCCGGCGGC
>Ga0187777_10003213_pt1 | contig 10450 bp, 7 predicted proteins | sample 1015_Q2_SP5_10_M_FD_132416 | JGI IMG/M metagenome (GOLD analysis project Ga0187777, IMG submission 132416) | Tropical peat soil microbial communities from peatlands in Department of Meta, Colombia - 1015_Q2_SP5_10_MG | ecosystem: Environmental > Terrestrial > Soil > Wetlands > Peat | place...
CATCGTGCCGACACCGACGATGTGCCCCTGCCCCAGGACGGCAACGCGGTCCGCCGCTCGCCACAGGAGATCGAGATCGTGCGTCACCAGCATGATCGTCAATCCGAGCGTATCGCGCAGGCTGCGCACGAGCTCATCGATGCCGCTGGCGCTCAGCGGATCGAGACCGGCGGTCGGCTCGTCGAGAAAGAGCAGCTCGGGGTCGAGCGCGATCGCCCGGGCGAGCGCGGCGCGCTTGCGCATCCCGCCGGAGAGCTCGTTCGGATACTTCAGCCCGGCATCGACGGGCAAGCCCGTGAGAGCGATCTTGACGGCCGCGATCTCGGCGATCAGCTGGGGCGACAGCCGCGTGTGCTCGTGCAACACCATCCCGACGTTCTCGGCTACGGTAAGCGAGCTGAAGAGCGCGCCGCGCTCGAACACGACCCCCCAGCGACGCCGCAGCGGCAGCGCCTGCTCGTCGCTCAATCCCAGCACGTCGCGGCCGAAAACGCGGATCGAGCCGGATACCGGCGCCTGCAGCAGAATGACTTCGCGCAGCAGCGTGGACTTGCCGCAACCGCTGCCGCCGACGAGCGCGAAGACCTCGCCGCGGTGTACCGAGAGGCTGACCCCTTCATGCACGACCGCCTCGCCGAAACGCGTATGGAGGTCGTCGACTTGGACTACCGGGTCGGTCGCGGCATCCGTGGGGAGCATGGGCCTCAGATTTCGAGCACGTTGAAGATCACCGAGAACACCGCATCGGCGACGATGACCAGGAAGATCGACTGCACGACGGAGATCGTCGTCTGCCTCCCGACGCTGTCCGCGCTGCCCGCGGTCTCAAAGCCGCGGAAGCATCCGACAAGCGCGATGATCATCGCGAATACCGGCGCCTTGGAAAGCCCCGTCAGGTACGTCGACATGACGATTGCCTCGTCGAGCCGCTGCATAAACACCTCGAATCCGAGCCCGAGCTGAGCCTGCGCCATCAACATCCCCCCGAGCACTCCCGTGACGTCGGTGTAGACGGTGAGCAGAGGAAGCACGACGATGAGCGCCAGCATCTTGGGCACGACGAGGAGCTCCTGCGGAACGACGCCGACCGTCCGGAGCGCATCGATCTCCTCGGTGACCTTCATCGTGCCGATCTGCGCCGTATAGGCCGAGCCGGAGCGCCCGGCGACGATGATCGCCGTGAGGAGCGGCGAGAGCTCGCGCAGCATGGCGATGCCCACCAGATCGGCGACGAAGATGTTTGCGCCGAAGCGCTGCAGCTGGTCCGCGCCCTGATAGGCGATGACGATCCCCATCAGGAACGACAGCAGGCCGGTGATCGGCAGCGCGTCGAAGCCGGCCGTCTCGACGTTGTGCAGGATCGCTCGCCAGCGTATGCGCCGCGGCTGCGCGATCGAGCGCCCGAGCACCGCAAAAGCCTCGCCGACGAAAGCGAGAAAGTCGGCGGCGTTGCGCGCGTCGACCCACGCCTTGCGACCGATGGTGGCAAGCGTGCCCGGCCGCGCTGCCGGCGTGCCGGGTCCGGGCGGCGGCGCCCGCGTCCCCACGAGCTGGACCAGCGCTTCGAATTCCGGCCGCAGGCCCTCGACACGAACGGCGAGCCCCTTCGCCTGCAGGCTCCACATGATCCGATGGAGCAGCCAGGCACCCGAGGTGTCGAGCGCAGCGATCCCTTTCGCCTCGATCAGGATCTCTCCGGCTCGCGGCCAGGACAGACGCTCCATACGGCCCTCGAGGGCAGGCACCCCCCGCACCGTCCACGCGCCCGAGCAGCGCGCTTCGCACGCCTTCGTGGCGGGGGCCCCTTCGGGTCCGAGCGTCAGCTCGGCAATGGGTTGCGTAATCATCGCGCTGCGGGGAGCCGCAGGCCCCCTCAAGATCGCCTATCAAGATTGGCAGCAGGGCAGCGCCCCCGCGTTGACCCGGATCAAGGAGCCTCGCGTTGCGCGGAGGCTAGGCGATCTCCACGCGCTGGTGCAGCGTGGGCATCTGTGTCGCGTGGCCGCGCTGCGCGAGCGCGTCGGCCATGCCCTTCATGCCGCGCTCTGGGTCGCCATGCACGAGGAAGGTGGTCTTGGGCCGGCCGGTCGACGCGTGCCACGCAAGCAGCTCCGCCTGGTCGCCGTGCGCCGAGAAGCCGTTGATGGTGTGGATGCGGGCTCGGACCCGCACCGGCTCGCCAAAGATCTCGACGACTTGAGCTCCATCGATGATCTGCCGCGCGAGCGTTCCCTCGGCCGCATAGCCGACGAAAATCACGCTCGATGACTCGCGCCAGAGGTTATGTCGAAGATGGTGCCGGATGCGACCCCCCGCGCACATGCCCGACCCGGCCAGGATCACCGCGCCGCCGACAATCTTGTTGAGCGCCATCGAATCGGCCGTCTCTCGCGAAAAGCGCAGGCCCGGAGGCGCGAAGGGGTCGCCTTCGCCTAAGGCGCGCCGCGACTCCTCGTCGAAGCAGTCGGGGTGCCGGAGCATGATCTCGGTGGCAGAAATGGCCATCGGCGAATCGACGAACACCGGCATGCTCCGCGGCAGGCGGTCGCGCCTCACGCCCACGCGAAGGAAATACAAAATCTCCTGGCTGCGCTCCAGAGCAAAGGTCGGAATGATCGCGTTGCCGCCCCGCCGCAACGTGTCCCGCACCGCCTGCCACAGCTCCTCGACGGACTCGGCCAGGCTGCGATGGAGCCGATCGCCGTACGTCGTCTCCATCACGACATAATCCGCCTCGGGCGGCGGGGTCGGGTCCCGTACGATCGGATGCCCTCTGCCGCCGATATCGCCCGAGAACACGGTGCGCAGGCGCCGCGCGCCGTTTCCAACGTCCACGACGACCGACGCCGATCCCAGAATGTGTCCCGCGTCGATCAAGGTGACAGCCACTTCCTCGCTCAGCGCCACGCGCTCGTCGTAGGCCAGCGTCCGGCCGAAGCGATCGAATGACCACATGGCGTCGGCGACCGAGTACAGCGGCTCGACCGGCGCGGTTCCGCGCCGGCGGGCTCGGCGCTCGGCACGCTTCGCGTCCTCCGCCTGCAGATGCGCCGCATCGAGCAGCATTAGTCGCGCGAGTTCGCGCGTGGCTGCGGTCGCGATGATTTCGCCGCGGAACCCTTGCTTCACCAGTAGCGGAATGCGGCCGCAGTGGTCGAGATGGGCGTGGGTCAAGATCAGAATGTCGATCTGTGCCGCCTCGAACCCGAACGGGCCGCCGTTCTCGTCCACGAGCTCGTGCCTGCCCTGGTAGAGTCCGCAATCGACCAGCAGCCGAAGCCCTCCAGCCTCGAGCCCGTGGCAGGAGCCGGTCACTCCCCGATCGGCGCCGTGAAAGGAAAGGATCACGGCGGTCCCTTCGGGCCTTTCGACCCGGCGCGCAAGGATCTGCCCTGGCAGGCGTACCACTCGTTGATGGTCGACCAGATCTCGTCCGCCGTCTCGGCGTACCAGAAGAGATCGATGTCCTCGGCTTCGATTACGCCCTCAGCGACGAGGAAATCGAAGTCGATCGCCCGCTGCCAATAGGCCTGACCGACGAGAACCACGGGAACGGGCGCGATCGTTCGCGTCTGGACGAGCGCCAGCGTTTCGAACATCTCGTCCATCGTTCCGTAGCCACCAGGAAATACGACCAGCGCTCGCGCGCGCTCGAGAAAGTGCAGCTTGCGAATGGCGAAGTAGTGGAAGCTGAAGCACAGCTCGGGCGTGAGGTAAGGGTTGGGGAACTGCGCCTGCGGCAACCTCACGTTCAGCCCGACGGTTTCTGCTCCGACTTCGAAAGCGCCGCGGTTCGCCGCTTCCATGATGCCAGGGCCGGCGCCGGTCATGATCACGAGCTGATGCGGGTCCGCGCCGCGACCGGCCCGTCCCACGATGCGCCCGAACTCGCGAGCGATGTCATAGTACCGGCTCTTGGCCATGATCCGCTCGGCGACGGCCACCGCTCGCTGCCGCGCGGCGTTTCGTGGTGAGTCCTTGAGGGCGGCGCGCGCGCCCCGGAGGCGCCGGCGCGCCTCGGCCGGCTCGGTGATGCGCGTGCTTCCGAACACGACGATCGTGTGTTCGATGCCGTGCGCCTGGAGAAGGTTCTCCGCCTTCCAGTAGTCGAGCTGCAGCCGCACGCCGCGCGTTCCCGGCTGTTGGAGCAATGCGGGATCTTCGTCCGCCTGGCGATAGCTCGGGCTTTCGAGCAGGCGCCGCACGCGCTCGGGGGCGCGGCGATCGTCCTCGCCCGATTTCGGGGCGTGCCACGGCAAAGGCGAGCGTCGCTCGTGCCTCGCGGGAGTAGGAATGACCCTCCTTGACGAGTGGGCGCGACGATGGCTAACTGGCATGACGTTTCCTCGGGTTCGGTCGTGCGCGGACACGGGACAAGTCCCTCGTACGCCTCGGGCGGCTACGAGGAATTGACCGAGATCAAGACACCTCCGATTCTCTCCCGGCCGCCGCTTGTCCTGGCCGGACCGACCGGCGAAACTCGCAAGCCATGATTCTTCCGCGCAAGCTCTCGTCCAAGCTCGTCGGCGTCCAGCTCTTCTTTCTCGCCGTGGCGCTGGCATCGATCAGCCTGACGTTGATCGTGTCCTGGCGGCTCGACGGCAACGCGGCTGCGATCAACGACGCGGGCAGCCTGCGCATGCGGACCTACCGGCTTGCCTTCCTCGCCACCGAAGCCGAAAGAGCTTCGCCCGACGCGCGCGCGGCGAGCGCCGCGATCGCCCCCGAGATCGAGAATTTCAACCGGATCGCGGCGACGCTTCGGCAGGGCGATCCCGCGCGCCCTTTGCTCATGCCTCAGACGGACACGATCGCGCTGCGTTTCGCGGCGATGGATCGCGAATGGCGTGCTCTGGAGCCGGCCTTCCGTGCAGCCTCGTCGGGCGCTCCTCTGGCGCTGGAAAGGCGGCAGGCCGAAGCGTTCGTCGGCACCGTCGATGAGCTCGTCACTGCGATCGAGCGCGACAGCACCGCCACGATGCGCCTGCTGCGCAGGATCCAGATTGCGCTCGTCGCCCTTGCCGTCGCGGGCACGCTCGCGCTCATTTATCTCTCGTTCCTGTTCGTGATCCGGCCAGTGCACCGACTCGAGGATGGCCTGCGGCGGATGGCGCTCGGCGATTTCGCCATACGCCTTCCGGTCGAGTCGAAAGACGAATTCGGCGCGCTCGCCGGCGGGTTCAACCACATGGCCGAGCGCCTGGAGCAGTCGTACCGAACGCTCGAAGCCAGGGTGAGCGAGAAGACCCGCTCGCTCGCCGAGCAGAACGCTCGCCTCGCGACGCTCTACGACATGACCTCCTATCTCAACGCCACTGGCTCGGCGGAGGAGCTGTGCCGCGGCTTCCTGCGGCGGCTGATCGTGGCGACCGGGGCGACCGCGGGACTCGTGCGCCTGGTTGCGCGCGAAGGCGGGACGCTGCACCGCTTCGTCGAGCAGGGCCTTCCCGAAGCGTTCCTGGAACGGGAAACCTGCATCGCGCGCGGCGAGTGCGCCTGCGCCGACGCGGCAACTCACGAAGGGGCCGTGATTCACGTCCTCCGCGGCCAGCGAGTGCCGTTTGCGGTGAGCCTGCCGCATTGCCGCGAAGCCGGGTTCGGCACGGTGGCCGCGTTTCCGATCGCCGCGCACCGCCAGGTGCTCGGCGTGTACAACCTCTTCTTCGCCGACGTGCCCGAGATCGCCAGCGAGACCCGGCACATGCTCGAGAGCCTCGGCCAGCATCTGGGCGCCGCCATCGAGGGCATCCGGCTCGCCTCGCGCGAGCGTGAGCTGGCCATCGCGGAGGAGCGCAACCTTCTCGCGCAGGAGCTCCACGATTCCATCGCGCAATCGCTCGCCTTCCTGAATCTCCAGGTGCAGCTGCTGCGGCGCTCTCTCGCCGGCCCCCGCACCGCGGAGGTCTCGGAAACCCTCAGCGCGATCCAGTCCGGCGTGCAGGAGTCCTACGCCGACGTTCGCGAGCTGCTCACCCACTTTCGCACGCGTACGGGCGAGGGAGACGTCGAGCTCGGCGTCCGCTCGCTCGTCGCCCGGTTCGAGCGACAGGCCGGCGTCTCGGCATCGGTGAGGGTGGACGGCATAGCGCTGCCGCTCGCGCCCGATGACCAGCTCCAGGTCATGCACATTCTCCAGGAAGCGCTGTCGAACGTGCGCAAGCATGCGCGGGCAAAGGCCGTCGAGGTCGAGGTCCACCGCGGCCCGGGCTATCTCTTCGTCGTGCGCGACGACGGGCTGGGATTCGACCCCGCCCGCGCGCCGGGACAGGGCGACGAGCACGTCGGCCTGCGGATCATGCGCGAACGCGCCGAGCGGATCGGCGCGACGATCGCGATCACCTCGGCGCCAGGTCGCGGCACCGAAATCGCGCTGCGCGTTCCCATGGTGCAGAGGGCAGCGGCGTGAGCCCCTTGCCGGCAAGCCCGCCCGGAGAGGCAACCGCCGGAAGCGCCCCGCTGCGGATCGCGGTAATCGACGATCACACCCTGTTCCGCCGCGGGCTCATCTCGCTTCTGGCCCGGGAGCCCGGCTTCGCGGTCGTGGCCGAAGCCGCCGACGGCTTCGAGGGGATCAAGGTAGTAGGCGCAACGCGTCCGGACGTCGTGCTGCTCGATCTCAACATGCCCGGCATCTCGGGTATCGAGGCGATAGGCGCGATCCGCAAGGAAGCGCCGGAGGCGCAGATCGTCATGCTGACGGTCTCCGAGGACGCCGATGACCTGTTCAAGGCGCTGCGCAACGGAGCGAGCGGCTATCTGCTCAAGAACATCGACAGCGAGTTCCTGGTTGCTGCCATCCGGCGCGCGGCCGACGGCGACTCGGTGGTTTCTCCGGAGATGACCGGCAAGCTGGTCGAGCAGGTTCGCGCCGCGGCGAAGCCGGCCCCCGAGGATGTGCTTTCGGCGCGCGAGCGCGAAATCCTGGCGCATCTCGCGCGCGGTCTGAGCAACAAAGAGATCGCCCGGACCCTCGAGGTCGCCGAGAGCACAGTCAAGATCCACGTCCAGCACATCCTGCGGAAGCTCAACCTCGCGAGTCGCGTCCAGGCGGCGATCTGGGCGGTGGAGCACGGCGTGGCAAAGCAAAGCTGAAGCGATGCGTCTTGTCTGCTCGCAGCACCGTGAGGAGCTCAGGTGCATCAATCTCGACGATCGTTCGCAAGTAAGACCGTAAGTGGCGACATGCGCCCTCCAGGAAGAGTGGTCGGGTTGGAGTGAATCTCGAACCGACTCGTGACTGACCGAATCCGGTCGATCACCCGTTACTGGCCTCGGTCCACCCCGCGCAGGCAGGCGTCCAGCGACGAGCCGGAAAGCTTCTGGCATTTCGCGTCGACATTGCTCCACTTGCTCGCAAGCTCCACGTGGCATTGTTCCTGCTTGGCTATGGCCTGCCGATCGCACGCCGCCCGTGCCTGTAGGTATGCCCGGATGTCGGCTTCGCTCATGGCCCTGCTCGCGCGCGTTGTCCCGTAGTTCACCGTATTCTGGGCACCTGCGGCAGCGGTCAGCGCAGCAAACGCGGCAAACGCCAGCCAGCGCACGAAGACCCGACTTATCGAGCTTGCCAGCATAGCCCGGCAGCGAGCGGTCCGGTTGAGCGAGGGACTAGGCGTTCTCATGGGAAAGCCACTCGCGTATGGGGCCAAGGCCTTCGAGCGGTGGCGCTCGTTCGGACGCTGTTCGCTTCGAACACCACGGATAGGGTAATTGCTCGAGCCACTTCATAACATACAGCAGGGTGTAAGCAGGCAGCAACTGCATCACTTCGATGGTGATTGTGAGTTTCGTAGCAAGATGCGGACTCTGTGCGCGAAATATCCAATCATACTGACCGCAACCGACACGGACTGCCCGAGTCTCCTTCGGCGACATACCCACAAGCCAGCCACACGAAAACTTGGTGCGTTCGCTCTCGGGCGGCGATGAGAGACAGAATGTTCGGACGTTTTCGTAAGTCTGACCGAACCCGCGGACCAATGCATCAGTGATAGCTTCGCAGCAGCAATCAGCAGGTCTTTTAGATTCCAAGGCGCAGCCCTGCTAATCAGCAGATATCTCACCCATACTCTTGGCGAAGGGCACGCGCTGGAAGCGTAAGGTTCAGGCGACGCAGGCGCTCCCACAGATTCTTGCGGCTGATGCCGATCGCGGCAGCGGTCTTCGCCATTTGCCAGTCGTGCCGCGTTAGCTCCTGCAACAGGTACTGCCGCTCGCACTCCTCGAGGCAATTGCTGAGTGTTGGCTGCGCTACGCCGCTGCAATTAGCCGCTACGCCGCAATCGCCACAAGCCTGTTCCTCGTCGAAGAGGACCTGGGAATCGAGCGTGTTACCTGGGGTAAGCACGTAGGCGCGCTCGATACAGTGGCGCAACTCGCGCACGTTGCCCGGCCACAGGTAGTTCAGCAGTGCCTTCTCCGCCCCGGACGATAGGGTCTTCTGCGGGCCGCCGCTCTGTTGCGCGACTTCGCGCAGGAACCGCCGCGCGTACCAGAGGATGTCCTCTGGCCGCTCGCGCAGCGGCGGAATGCGTAGATGTACGACGTTCACGCGGTAGAACAGGTCTTCGCGGAAGGCCCCTTGCTCGACCAGTTTCTTGAGGTCGCGATGCGTCGCACAGATCAGCCGGAAGCTCACCGGGATACTTTGCTCGCCGCCGAGACGCGTCACCGCCCTCTCCTGTAACACACGGAGGAGCTTCACCTGCATCGCCACCGGCATGTCACCGATCTCGTCGAGGAACAGCGTGCCTCCGTTGGTCTGCTCCAGGAGCCCGTGCTTGAGTTTCAACGCACCCGTGAACGCGCCCCGCTCGTGCCCGAACAACTCCGCTTCCAGCAGGTTCTCTGGGATACCACCGCAGTTGACCGCGATGAACGGCCTGCTCGAGCGTAGCGGGTCCAGACGGTGGATCTCGCGCGCGACCACTTCCTTACCGGCGCCCGATTGCCCCGTGATCAGGACCGATGTCGCTTGCACGGCGAGCCGCGGCAACTTGTCCTCGATGCGGCGCATTCCAGGCGAGAGGCCCAGCGTCGGCAGCCGCTCGTCGTGGGGCGATTCCGGGATGTACGCGCGAAGCTTGGCGACAAGCTGATCGAGATCGAAAGGCTTGGTAACGTAGTCGGCGGCGCCGAGCTTCATTAGTGCAATGGCGCGCTCGATCGTCCCGTAGCCCGTGATAAAGATCCACGGGGGCACATACAGCTGCTCGCCTTGTAGCTGCTCGAACAACCTGTCGCCGTCCCGGTCGGGCAAGCGGATATCGCTGACCACCACATCGTACCGTTTCTCCTTCAAATCGCTCGCTGCAGTGCGCGCCGACTTGTGCCAATCGCAGCTCAGACCTTCCAGCTCGAAACGGTCGACCAGGGATTCGCCCATGATCTCGTCGTCCTCGACCAAACAAATCTGCGCAGCTTGGGAGGCGCTCATGCAGCGATCGGCAGCGTGACGGTGAACACGGTCTGACCGGGCTTGCTCTGCGCTTCGATGCGCCCGCGCAACTGAGTCGCCAATTGGTAAGTCATCCATAGACCTAAGCCCCTCCCTTTGCGGCGCGATTCCGCAAACGGTTCGAACAGATGCTGCAGCTGGTTGTCGTTGAGGCCGGCGCCGTCATTCTCGACGCGGACTTCGAGTTCTGTCTCCGACGGCGTGACCGTAGACACCACGCGCCCTCGCTCGTCCACCGCCTCCACCGCGTTCAGGAGCAGATTCAGCAGGATCTGCCGCACCTCGGTGGAGGGCAGCGGGATCGGCTCGGTCACCTCATTCTGCCAATCGAGCCGGACGTGTTTGCCCTGGAGGTTCGGAAGCAGCAGCGTGTGGACGTCCTCGATATCGTGCGATGTGAGGGCTCGGCTCTCCAGCCGCGCCTCGACCAGCAGCGCCGCGACCGTGCCGCGAATCTGCGTGAGGCCGCGCTCAAGTAGCGACATGGTTCGATCGACATAGCTCGGCGCATCGCCGCGGTGCCGCTTGTAGGTGCTGATGGCATTCAGCATTCCGCCGAGCGGGTTGTTGATCTCGTGTGCGATGCCGGCGGTGAGCCGGCCGATCGCCGCGAGACGCTCGGATGCGAGGACTTCTTCCTTGAGCGCTTCCCTCTCCTTCAGACCGTCGACCATGCTGTTGAACGTCGCGCCGAGCTCGGCGATTTCGTCCCTGCCCGGCGGGGCCTTGAACGCAATCGTCGCTGCCGGCGCTCGGGCGACCTGCCGGATGGCTGAGGAGAGGCGCAAGAGGGGATTCGCGATCTGCTTGCCCCAGAGCCAGCCCAGGGGCACCAGGATCGCCAGCGTGATCGCCGTCGACGCGGCTACTTTGCGAATCGTCTCGAGGAGACGCTGGCTATAAATGTCCTTCGAGTATTCGAGGAGGACTGTCCCGATCTGCCTATTGTCGGTCGATAAAACGGGCACAGCCATGATGGAAAGCTTCGGATCA
>Ga0187777_10003215_pt1 | contig 10447 bp, 8 predicted proteins | sample 1015_Q2_SP5_10_M_FD_132416 | JGI IMG/M metagenome (GOLD analysis project Ga0187777, IMG submission 132416) | Tropical peat soil microbial communities from peatlands in Department of Meta, Colombia - 1015_Q2_SP5_10_MG | ecosystem: Environmental > Terrestrial > Soil > Wetlands > Peat | place...
ACGCCGTCGATGTCCATCGACATCAACTTCGTCGCCAGCGGCAGGAAGTTGCTGTCGTTAATCGCGGTTCCCTCCTCCGTCACCACCGTGCCGCCCCCGGCCTTGAGCGTGTCGCGGAAGACGTTCTTGAACTCGATCGTGGCGTCGTTGGTGCGGTCGTACACGATCGCGACCTTGCGCACCGGCGTCTTCTCGAGCACGTACTTGGCCACGTCCGGAATCGTGTCGGCGCCGCTCTGCGCAATCTTGAAGGACCACGGACCCGTGGTGATGATCTGGTCCGAGGTCCCGAGCGTGATGAACGGAGTCTTGTTCTCGTTGTAAATCGGAGCTACGGCGAGCGTGTCGGGTGTGTTGGTGGGCCCCATGGCCAGCACGACGCGCTCCCGGTTTACTGCCTGATTGGCGAGGTTGATGGCCTGGCCCTTGTCACCACCGTAGTCGGCATCGATGAACTTGATCTTCGCGCTGCCGAGCGTGCCCTTCTGATTAGCCTCTTCGAACGCCAGCCGGATGCCGTTCTGTACGGGAACGCCCGCGAATGCCAAGTGGCCTGTCTGGGCCATGATGGACATGATCGGGATCTCCTGGGCCTGGACCGGTGCGACGGCACCGAGTGCCAGAGCGGCGGTGCTGGCGACCAACATCGCGCGGAAACGAATCATCAGTGCCTCCTCCTATCACTGCTGCCCGTCGACTGGGAACTACCGGGTGCGACTGCGTATTCCCAAAGCGTAAGCAGTTGTGGCGTGCTGATCTACGGCAGCAGCCGCGAAACTCTTTGCCGGCGTGCGCAAAATGCCGCGCGACTGCCGTCGGCAGCGCGCTTGCGCGGAAAGCGTTCGTCGGTGGCTACGATATCGGCCCGCGGACCACCTTTGCTTACGGCGCAAATGTCATTGCTATGCCGCCGGCTAGTTCCGATGCGAAGCCGTTCCTAGAATCCGACCATGGTTTACCAACCGACAATCAAAGACTATCCGCATTGGATCGATGGCGCGCTTGCGCCCCCCGCCAGCGGCAAATGGATCGAGACGTTCGACCCGTACCGAGGAAAGCCTTGGGCTCGCATCGCGCGAGGCACGAGAGAGGACGCCGACCGAGCCGTCGCCGCCGCGCGGCATGCGATGTACGAGGGCCCATGGAGGCGGATGACGGCTACTCAGCGGGGGCATGTCCTGCGTCGGATCGGGGACGTGCTTGCCGATCGGCAGCATGCGGAGCGCCTCGCCGAAATCGAGTCGCGAGACAACGGCAAGATACTTGCGGAGATGCAGGGTCAGCTAAAGTACCTGCCGGAGCACTGGTACTACTTTGCCGGACTTGCCGACAAGATCGAAGGCACCGTGTTGCCAATCGACAAGCCGGACATGCTGGCGATGACCTACCGCGAACCGGTCGGTGTCGTCGCAGCGCTCACGTCATGGAATACACCGCTGACGTTCTTCGCGGCCAAGTGTGCGCCGGCTCTGGCGGCGGGTTGCTCAGTCGTACTTAAACCGTCCGAATTCGCCTCGGTCAGCTCGCTTGAGCTGGCTGCATTGACGAAAGAGGCGGGCCTGCCCGACGGCGTGATCAACGTTGTGACCGGAACAGGGCAGGAACTGGGGCCCGTTCTGGTTGAGCATCCCGATGTCGCGATGGTCGCGTTCACCGGCTCCGACAAGACCGGCGCCAAGGTTTACGAGGCTGCGGCACGCACGATGAAGCGCGTCGCAATGGAGTTGGGCGGCAAGTCCCCCAACATCGTTTTCGAGGATGCCGATCTAGATGCTGCGTGCATCGGCGTGGTCACGGGCATCTTCGCCGCGGCGGGCCAGATGTGCACGGCAGGGTCCCGGCTGCTGGTGCAGAACTCCGTCCGCGAGGAGTTCACGCAGCGCCTGCTCGCCGTCGCCCGCGACATCAAGCTCGGCGATCCCATGCGGCCGGATACCCACATCGGCCCGATCGCCACCCCGCCGCAGTATGAGAAGGTGCTGCATTACATCAACCTGGCCAAGCAAGATGGGGCGCGCTGCATTCTCGGTGGAGGTCCAGCCAATGGTCCCGGTCTTGAAGGTGGCCAATTTGTGCAGCCGACCATCTTCACGGATGTCTCGAACCGCATGCGCATCGCGCAGGAAGAGGTGTTCGGTCCCGTCTTGTCCATCATCGGTTTCGATACCGAAGAGGATGCCGTGGCGATCGGCAACGATGTCATCTACGGCTTGGCGGCCGGCGTCTGGACGCGGGACATCGGACGCGCCGTGCGCATGTCCAAGGCACTTCGCGCGGGCCTCGTGTGGGTGAACACCTATAGGGCCTACAGCGTCACGGCGCCGATCGGGGGGATGAAGCATTCCGGCGTGGGCCGCGAATACGGCATCGACGCGATCCACGAATACCTCGAGACCAAGACCGTCATGGTCTCGACGGCTGCTGGCATCCCATCGAACCCCTTTTTGCAGCGGTAAATGTGCGAGACGGATAGACGTGCTTGCTGAATCGAGCGGGTGGGATTACATCGTCGTTGGTGCGGGGAGCGCAGGCTGCGTCGTGGCAGGGCGCCTCTGCGAATCCGGGCTGAAGCGTGTCCTGGTGCTCGAGGCTGGCCCGCACGATGTGGCTCTCATGAAGCCATTTGGCCTCAGCTATTACTTCGACATGGCGCGGTTCGAATGGGGCTACCGGTCGCAGCCGGACGCTTCGCGCAACATGCGAACGGATCATTGGCGATGCGGGCGCGTCGTGGGCGGCAGCGGCAGCGTCAATGGCATGAACTATGTTCGTGGCACTCGCGCCGACTACGATCGCTGGGCCGCCATGGGTAATGCGGGCTGGTCGGCCGATGATGTGATGCCGCTGTTTCGAGAACTGGAGCAATGCGAGCCTGGATACGAGACGCCGCCTGACTATGCGATCCGCGGAGCATCCGGCCCGCTACCGATCCGCGAGGTGCGGAACTGCCACCCCTTGACAGATGCCTTCATCCAGGCGGCGCAAGCGGCAGGTTTTCCCCGGACGAGCGACTACAACGGCGCGCAGCAAGAAGGCGTAGGGTATGGCCAGTTTAACCAGCGCCGGGGAATGCGCTGGAGTTCGGCGGATGCCTTTCTGAAGCCCGCCTTGCGACGCAAGAAGCTGAATCTGATCACCGATGCCCTCGTACACAAGGTGCTGATCAAAGAGGGTCGCGCCACGGGTGTGCGTTTTGAGTGCAATGGCGCGATCCAGGAGGCTCGGGCCGGCAACGTTATTCTGTGCGCCGGTGCAGTAAATACGCCGCAGATGCTGATGCTGTCGGGCATCGGTGATGCAAAAGCTTTGCAGTCGCATGGCATCGAGGTGGTGGTGGATCGCCCTTCGGTGGGACAAAACATGATGGAGCAACCGCTCATAAGACCGACCTTTCGGGTTAAGCAGCCCAGCTACAGCCCTACGGAGGGAATCTGGCAGAAGGCCAGCTTTCTTGCCAAGTTCGTGTTCACGGGCCAGGGGCCGATTGCGACGATCACCGAGGCACAAGCTTTCCTGAGGACATCGCCGGCCGAACCGGCTCCGGACGTGCAAATGCACTTTTCGTTGGCTGGTGCCGTGTATGCGGATGAGATCAAGTTCTACAAGAACCTAAAGGTGCTTCCGTACCCGTCGATCTCCATCTTCATCAACAAGAACTATCCATTGAGCCGAGGGCAGATCCGCCTGGCAAGTGGCGACCCGAAGGCGGCACCATTGATCGAGCCAAACCTGCTTGGCGATGAACGAGACGTGCAAACACTGGTGCGCGGCATCGGCATCCTGCGTCGCATCATCGCCGCAGTACCATTGGCCGGTATGGTGAGCGGGGAGGTCGAGCCGGGGGAGGAGGCCAGCTCCCACGAAGCACTTGTCGATTATGTAAAGGCTCGCACCGGATTAGCCTACCATACGGCCGGCACTTGCCGCATGGGCATTGACGAGGATGCCGTCGTGACACCGGAGCTCAAGGTGCGAGGCGTAGAAGACCTCTGGATAGCGGATGCCTCGGTGATGCCACACATGATCAGCGGCAACAGCAACGCTGCGTGCATGATGATCGGCGAGAAGCTGGCACGGCAGCTGAGTCGAAGGAATGATGCATGAGTGCCATTTTCACATTACGAATCTCTGGGCAACGCTCTCGCGGGGAATTCGTATGAGTCGCTGGAAGCGGGTTCAGAGCAACGTTACGCGCCGACATCGCGGGCCGGGGGAAGCTGCTGAGTGCGGCATGCGTTGTGATGCGCAGCGAGGGCGCGCTCGCTCCCGGCGCCGTCTGCCGGAACGCTGAGGCACCCTCGTGGATCACGGCCAAAGCTCAGTACACGTCCGCCGCAGCGGCCAGGTCGCTGAACACGGCATCCGGATTGCGCCGCCTTCGGCGGGCTCCCTTGTGCCGGCACTCGATTTGTTGCTGATCGACATCGGATGGATATCTGCTGGATCAATAACCGATCCTCATCAGCATGCCGCCATCGACTGGCAGGCTGACGCCAGTGATGAAACTGGCCTCGTCAGATGCAAGGAAGACGGCCGCATTGGCGACGTCCCAGCCCGTGCCCATCCGGCCGCGTAGGGGCACCTCGCGGTTCCGGTTCGCGACGAGTTCATCGCGCGTGAGGCCCATTAGGCGGACCCGCTGGTCGACCGCCATGGGGGTGTCGATCAGGCCAGGAAGGATCGCGTTGGCACGCACGCCATACGACGCATTCTGTATCGCAAGCTGTTGCGTGAACGCAATCAGCCCGGCCTTGCTCGTGCGATAGGCGACGTTCGGCCTTGTGGTCTCGATCGCCGATACTGACGCGAGGTTGATTACAACCCCGGACTTCTGCTCGCGCATGTACGGCACCACGCACTTCGCCGCCATGATCGCGCCGCGCAGGTTGATGTGCATGATGCGGTCGAAAACTTCGTCGGTCATCTCATCGAGTGCCTTGTCGCCGGCCGCAAATGAGACGCCCACGTTATAGAACAGGATGTCGACGCGGCCCCACTGGGCCTTCGTAGCTTCGGCCGCGCGACGCAGGCTCTCGTTGACCGTTACATCCGCCTGGAACACGTCGGAATCGCGGGCATCGTTCCCGGCAATCTCTAGCGTTTCCCGCGCAGAGGCGAGATCCCGGTCCACTGCCATGATCGACGCACCTTCCTGCATGAACCGCAGCGCCGTGGCGCGACCGGTTCCGACTGATTCACCGGGCATTTGCCCCGCTCCGATGACAATTCCCACCTTGCCTTGCAGTCGCGCAGTCATTGACCAGCCCCTCTTGATAACGCCGATGATTGTATGAACCGTGTACCGGAGCTTTCGCATCGACGACAGCAAACACCTATGCGTAATTCGCCAAGCCCCCCGCTGGGAAGCCGCAGTGACTGCCGGGGGTGCCGATACCACCTCCTGGCACCTGTCGTATCATATTCGGGGGAGGCACCAAGCGATGGACGAACTGGCCGCGATGCGGGTGTTCACGAAAGTTGCCCAGAAGGGTAGTTTCTCGAAGGTCGCGCGGCTTACGGGCACTTCGACCAGCTCCATCGCAAGGCTCGTCAACAGCCTCGAAGAAGACCTCGGTGTGAGGTTGTTCAATCGCACGACTAGGCAGTTGGTGCTCACCGAAGCGGGGCAGCGCTTCCTCGAGGACGCCAAGCGTATTCTTCAATCAGTGGAGGACGCCAAGCGCGGCGCCGCCGTCTACCAGCACGAAGTGCGCGGCCTCATTCGAGTCCATTGCGGTAAGTCCGCGGGGTCCGCCATAATCCTTCCTGCACTCCCGCAGTTCCTTGCGCAGAACCCGGAAGTGATCGTGGATCTCTCGCTGACCGATGAGCGGGTGGACATCGTGGCCGAGAAGGTCGACATCGCCATCTGGCGCGGCAGTATGGATGACTCGAGTCTGGTGGCACGCCTCCTCGGTTCTCCGCGCCGGGTTTTGTGCGGAAGCCCAAAATACTTTTCGAGGCATCCGAAGCCGTCCGTTCCGGCAGATCTTGCGAAGCATAACTGTCTGCTCTATTCGGCCCCTCACTATGCGGCGGAATGGATCTTCTGCAAGGACGGTCAGACCATCAGAGTGCCTGTCTCAGGCAATCTGAAAACGGACACCGGCGCTGCGCTTCTGAACAGCACGCTCAGCGGTTTGGGGTTGGCGGTACTCCCCGAATGGATGGTCGCCGACTTCTGCAAGCAGGGCCACCTGCAAACCGTCTTGACGGACTACGACGTGCGCCCTTCGGACACCGATGCATCGCTTTACCTCGTGTACCCGCACCGCTCACCGCCCCCCAAGGTAGCCTCGTTTATTCAGTTCGTACTGGCGCTGTTCGGGCGGCAGGGCGAATCGCGCCCGCGATGATCCGCGCCGCCGTCATAGCCGACTGAGCATGTTCTCCCAGCCGGCTGCCAGCCAATCGCGATGGTTGGGATGGGCGATCGCGATCAACGCCTCCGCGCGCGAGGCCATGGAACGCCCGCGCAGCTCCGCGACACCGAACTCGGTCACCACCGCGTCTGCCTGGTGACGCGGAACGGTGCACAGCCCGTCTGCGTCGAGGATGGGAACGATGCGCGAGATGCGGTCGTCGCGGGCTGTGGCCGAAAGGCAGATGAGGAGGCGACCGTCAACTGCGATCTGGCTGCCTTGCGCAAACGCGGGCAGCCCGCCAGGTCCGGCCTGGATGCTACCGCCGCTGCGTTCAGAATTGACCTGGCCGAACAGGTCCACCTGGACCGCGCTGTTGATGGCAACGAATCGCCGGATCGCCGCGATCACGTCGAGACCGTGCGTCTTCCGCACGTCGTCGAGGTAGACGCGGCCCAGTCTGCCGACGTAATCGTAAAAAGTCGGCTCGCCGAGCACGACTCCGGTAACGATGCGCGCATCGCGGTCGAGTGCACCGCTTTCCCACAGCGTGCGCAACAGCGGAGAAATCATGCCGGAATGGATGCGCAGACGCCGATGCGCATGCAGCGCTCGGGCGATATCGGGAAGGACTGAGCCAATGCCGAACTGGAGGGTGTCGCCGTCGCGCACGATGTTTGCTGCATAACGGCCGATTCGCTCGTTCACCTCGTTCGACACCGGCTGAGCGACGCTGAGTGCGGGAGCGCCAGCCTCCACCACTGCATCGAACTCGGAGATGTGCACCTTGAAGCTGCTGTCGATCCGGGGCACCTCGGGGTTCAGATGTCCAACGCGGCGCAGCGCGCGCTTCCATACCAGCGGTGCGAAATCCGACGACAAACCCGGGCTGCACCAGCCGTCGCTGTCCGGTGGCGTGAACTGCGCAATGGCGCAATCGAAGGGCGGTGCCTCAAGCAGTTGCCTTGCGATGCCCGTGTAGTCCAGTGGGAACAAAGCAGCGCGGCGTTGCGCCAAGCCCGCGCGCACGCTCGGCGTCATGAAATATGCCTGGACGCGCGCCCCGGGGTGCGTGGCGAGGTAGTCGATCTGGTCGACGCCCGGCAACTGAATGCTCGTGAACTCAATGCCGGCCGCCCGTAGCGGATCCCGGCGCAACTCGTCACGGAGCAGGGCGGACTCGCCTGAGAGACCGGCGGCAAACACCCGGTGATCGGGCCGCCAATGCTCGCTCAGCGATTCGCTGCGGAGAGGGTGTGGCTTCATCGTGCTTTGAAACACTCAGGCTTCGAGATTGTTGCCTAACGCCACGCAGCGCGCCTTGCAAATCTCAGGAAGGTGTCTTGCCTCAGAGGCGCAGCTCAAATCGGCGAAGCACGCTGATCTTTTCGGTGCAGGCCACGGTCGTCCTTGGCACGCGAAGGCGCGCCCGTTGCCCGGCATGCAACCTTTAGCGCGAGATTCGCCGTTCGCGCGCGTAGTGCCCACTTTCGCCCGACCCTGTGAGTCGGGCCCTACCTGCCGGCCTGACTTAAGCTCAAGATCGCCGGAAAACCGAGACTGGTTCAGCGTGAAGACGTTCCAGAACGGTTACGTCGGACACTCTGCCCGGCTTCGGTTGGCCATAGCGGTCGCAGCGAAGCTCTTAAGAAAGCCTACCTCGACCAGGTGCGAAGGGGAGTGTAGCGGACGCGCCACATGCGAAAGGCCTTGGTTTTTTTGGCTACTTCCAACCAATCCGGGCGGGCAGCGGCGCGCTCGGGGCTGGTGTCGAAGGCCTGCGCGGTGGCCATGTCAGGGTAGTTGTAGACAGTCAGGAAACGGGGATAGTCCATGACCTTTACAGGCCAGTTCGGCTTGATGCCGCGAGCTCCAGCATTGGCCAACTTGTAGCGGGTGACTCCCAGAATCTCTTTGAACCTAAGCAAGTCTGGAACATGCTTTTCGGTGTACCACTTGTCCACGGCGGCTTCGGCCTCCGGGCCGCAATGGAGAGCCGTCAGGCTAATCAGCGGCGTTGGCGACGTATCTTTCCAACGCTTGATGCACTGGTACTGCACGCGCCACCACAGCTCGACGCCGGCGGCCCTCAGCTCATCGAAATGTTGACAGGCGCGCTGCAGCTCCTGACTCGCATTCCATGCCTCGAAAGCCTCGAGGTCCGTGAAGCGCAAGATGGCCAGGTACCCCGGGTATTCCGTGACGGTAGCATCGCCGCCTATAGCCGCGAACTTGTAGCGGGTTACCCCGAGCAGCCCCTTGAATTTCATGCTCTCCGGGATGTGCCACTCGTCGTACCACTTCTGGAACTGCGGCTCCATTGTTGGCGGGCACACGGTACCGTCGATGCTAATAATATCGGTGTCCAAATCTACCTCCTGCGAATCAGAGACAGAGCGCCAGCGGCAAGAGAGCAGTGCACGGCTCTTCCGAGTCGTGGTTGCCTCCTCGCACCCATGGGATTGATTATGGGCATGACTTGGTCAACGAGCCCTGTTCTTCCCGAGAAAAACCTGTGCGTGGAAAGCAACAATCCGCCCGGGCCGGCTTGTGTTGATGCTGCCTTCTTCCACGGGGCAGCTTTGCCCAAGGGCGCGTAAGTTCATGTGGCGCGTGCGCTGGAAGCTGCGCAGGAAGTGGCACGGGCTCAGCGAAACAGCCTCGGCGAGCGCGGCGATGCTCAGCGAATAGTCGGTGGGGTGAGCCTCGATATACGCACGTCGACACTGCTCAACGTGCGGTAGTCGAGCTTGCCATCGCCGTTCGCCGAAGGCCGGCCGCAGCGGCCGGCGAGACTCCGGAGCGCATCCTGGAGCAGTACCCGACGTTGAAGCCCGAGCATATTGCCGCCGCGATCGCGTACGCTGCCGACCTCGCGCGCGAGCGCGTGGTACCGGTCCCTTCATAGCGCGGCAGATCGTCGTGCGCTTCAAACTGGACCAGAACATCCCCGGTGACGCTGCTTCATTGCTACGTGCGGCTGGTCACGAGGTGCAGTCCGTCGTCGATGAGCATGTCGAGGGTACCCCGGATGCGCAGTTGCTCGACGCCTGTCGCAATGAATCGCGTCTACTGATTACGCTCGATCTTGACTTCCCCGACAATTCGCGCGGCCCGGCGTCTTAGCACCCACACATTTGGCGTTTACGTACTCACGGGCTGCTCGACACAGACCAGACCGGGTACTAAGTAGGCGCAAGCGCGTAAACACCATCAACCTCACGAACCACACCATCCGCCACCAGCTTCAAAAGATGGGCGAGGAGGGACCGTGCGGCCGCGCCGTGACGTTCGACGGGTACATCGGCATAGACCTCTAGTACCAATTCTTGAACGGTTGCCTTGTCTACCCGAGCAAGTGCCTGCAGCACAAGGCTCTCGCGTTGCTGCCGGTGTGCAATCAATCGGCGGATCTCCTCGTGCGGCTTGCCGATGAGATAACCGTGACCGGGCGCGATGATCGCGACATCGCGTGTCAGCAATGCGCCGAGCGAGCTTAGGTACGCGCTCATGTCGCCGTCCGGCGGGTTGATGATCACGGTCGACCCCTGCATCACGTGATCACCGCTGAAGAGCATGCCGGTGTTCTCGAGCAAATAGCAGAAGTGGTTCGACGCATGACCAGGGGTGTGCAGTGCCAGGAGCGTGACGTCACCGAGCGCATAGCGAGCGCCGTCCATGGCCAGCGTGTCCGGGTAAAAGGTAGGGTCCTGCCGACCATCGATCGGCGCGGCAGCGCCGATAATATGCGCGCCGGTCAACGATTTGAGCTTCGTCGCCGCAGGTGAATGATCGCGGTGACTGTGAGTGCAGAGGATCCAGCGAATTCGACTCTCGCCGGCGGCCAGCACAGCGTCGATATGAGCATCGATCGCCGGCCCCGGGTCGATGACCGCAAGCTCGCCGCCGCCGACCAGATACGTATTCGTACCCGGTCCCGTCATGATGCTCGGGTTAGGCGCGATCACCCGAGTGACGAAGCGGTCCAAGCGCTTCGGAGTGCTCGGCACAAGATCGTACGTGGTTGATGCCGTCTCTTCGGGATCGGTCCAATGGATCTCGGCATACGCTCCATCGCCGTTGCG
>Ga0187777_10003217_pt1 | contig 10443 bp, 12 predicted proteins | sample 1015_Q2_SP5_10_M_FD_132416 | JGI IMG/M metagenome (GOLD analysis project Ga0187777, IMG submission 132416) | Tropical peat soil microbial communities from peatlands in Department of Meta, Colombia - 1015_Q2_SP5_10_MG | ecosystem: Environmental > Terrestrial > Soil > Wetlands > Peat | place...
AATCGCGACTCGCACCCGGCGGGAAAATCTATCTCGCGCTTAATCCGCTTCAGGGCGGAGAGTATTGGACATCCGAGTTACACGATTTCTTTGCAAGTCGTGGCGCTGATATCGAACGGGAACGCATTTTCTTTCAGAACGGCCTCCGTCGCTGAGCAGGATCGAGATTTTCAAGACGCGCCAACGTCTTACGAGCCGCGATTTACTTCAGGAGGTAATCGAAATGCTAAAATGGGCGTTTATTTTTCTGGTCATCGCGCTGATCGCAGCCTTGTTCGGATTTACCGGGATTGCTGCGGCTGCGGCAGGCATTGCGAAGTTCCTATTCTTTCTGTTCCTGATCGTATTCTTGGTCTTTTTGATCATTGGCATATCGATCGGGAAAAAGGTGATGTGAACTGATCCCAAACTCACCCAACAGCGTCAGTCCGATCGGAATTACTTACCGGTCCATGGTTTCCAGGGCAGCAGTACGTTTTTCACGCGCAATCTGCATTTGTCACTCACCAACGTGAAGGTCAATTTATCCTGGTCGCGATTGAATTTGTAAACGGCTTCGTTCCTGCAGGACTTGGGGACCTGGAGGCCGCGCGATTCCGTAAGCGTCAGTGTATTGTCGCTGACAGTGTATTTGCCCCAGATACTTGGATGATCGCTGTTGTTCAGCGCAACTTCAAAAGTGCCGTCCGACTTGAGCGCCCAAACTGTGCCCAGTGGATTTGTCCACGTTCCGACGAGGGAATTTTGCGGAGCCTTCCCGAACATGGCGCATCCGGCAAAAAGAGCGATTGCGGTTAGCGCGACAACGATCGAAATCTGTTTCCTCATAGCTCGATGCTGTCGACGATGCGCCGCTTTTTTTCAAGCAAAGAACGGCGCTCCGTCTTTACTGGCATGCCTCCCAGCTTAAATTGCGACAATGGCAGTTTCACAAGAACAGGTGCGAAACGTCCTGCGCTCGGTGCGATACCCGGGATTTAGTCGAGACATTGTTTCGTTCGGGTTGGTCAAGGACATTCACGTCGCGGACGGCGAAGTGAAAGTACAGCTCGCGCTGACTACGAATGATCCGAATATTCCCGCCGCGATCAAGAGTGACGGAGAGAGGGCTTTGCGCGAATTAAGCGGTGTTCGGTCCGCAAAGATCTTAATCGACATTCACGCGCCACCCGCTGGAGCCGGGGCCAGTGTCGGTGCGACACGCATTCCCGGAATCCAGCACGTCATCGCAGTGGCGAGCGGAAAGGGTGGAGTTGGCAAGTCAACAGTTGCGGCGAACCTCGCCGTTGCCTTACAGCAAACCGGGGCCCGCGTCGGCTTGTGCGATTGCGACATTTATGGACCAAGCATTTCGCTCATGTTCGGTACTCGCGAAAGACCGACTGCCACTGACGAAAACAAGATCATCCCCATCGAGCAGTACAACCTGAGATTGATGTCCATGGGATTTCTACTCGACGACACTTCGCCGGCGATCTTGCGCGGACCGATGGTGACACGCTATACCCAGCAATTCCTCCGACAGGTTGACTGGGGGGAACTCGATTTTCTCGTCCTGGATCTGCCACCCGGTACCGGCGACATTCAGCTCACGATCGTGCAAACCGTTGCTCTGTCCGGCGCAATCATCGTAACTACGCCACAGGAAGTCGCTCTTATCGATGCACGAAAAGCGGCGACGATGTTCGAGAAGGTCAACGTCTCCGTTCTCGGCTTGATTGAAAACATGAGCTACTTCGTTTCACCATCCGACAACAAGCGCTACGAGATCTTCGGCAGCGGTGGCGGCGAACGCGAAGCGAAGCGCCTTCGGGTTCCGTTGCTGGGGCAGGTGCCAATCGACATCGCAACATGCCAGTCTGGTGATCGTGGCGAGCCGATTGTTTCTCAAGACGGGCAGTCGCCTGTGGCAGTGGAATTCAAAAAGATTGCACTACGAATTCGTGAGGCATTGCCCTGAAGGATTTCCCTGCGATATTAAACAGGTATGGCTGATGCTACGTCATACTTCGGAACGAGTTAATCACTTATTGACTGATTCTCGTTTTTATGGAAAAAAGTCCGCCAATGCCCTCGGCCCAACAGGAAAAGTCGCAGTTTGTAAAGAACTCCGTCCTTTACAAAGAGTTCCTCGCCGAGCGTGAAGAGATTTTGAAGCACAAGTGGATTGAGAGCGAAAAAGCCGGCACAGATATCGGCTTTGAAAAAGCGCTGCTCGATTGGATTGTAAAACATCGCTCCAACTGGCGGGAGCGACGTTTGAAGGAGGCTCGCACAGAAAAGGCAGCCTCCTAGATTTTGTACACCTTTAACGCGATCCGGTGAGGTCGCTAAGGATGTAGATGAACGAAAACGAAAATACAGCCGGTCCGGTTCACACCGTTCCGATCATGGACGGCGAAGCAATTCGTCGAGCTCTACGGCGAATTGCTCACGAAATCATTGAACAAAATGCCGACCTGAAGTCGGTTGTGCTCGCCGGAATTCCATTGCGCGGGGTGGAAATCGCGCGCCGGCTTGCGGAATTCATTGCCGAAGTTGCCAAGATCGACATCGAAACCGGGACGATCGATGTCGCAATGCATCGCGATGATATCGGGACTCGCGCCGAGCTGCCCATGGTCCACGCATCGAAACTTCCACTGCCGCTCGAGGCGCGAACTATCATCATTGTCGACGATGTCCTCTTTACCGGACGAACCGTGCGCGCAGCCCTGGACGCGATTAGCTCCTTTGGCCGCCCCGCGCGCATTCAACTCGCCGCCCTGGTAGATCGCGGCCACCGCGAACTGCCAATCCGAGCCGATTACGTTGGTAAGAATCTGCCCACCGCGAACCGCGAACAAATTCAAGTGCACTTGCAGAACGTCGACAACGAACCGGATGCCGTTTGGTTGCTCAAAGAATGAACTGGAACCGCAAAGACTTGCTCGGGCTGCGCGAACTCTCCGCCGACGAAATCAATTTCATTCTCCAAACTGCCGACGCATTCAAGCAGGTCGGAACACGCGAAGTAAAGAAGGTTCCCGCGCTTCGGGGAAAAACGCTGATCAATTTCTTCGTCGAACCGAGTACGCGCACTCGCACTTCGTTTGAGCTGGCCGCGTTCCGGCTCAGCGCGGATGTGATTAATATTTCGGCTTCGACCTCAAGTTTAACCAAAGGTGAAACCCTCAAGGATACCGCGCGCAATCTGGAAGCATTGCATGCCGACATTCTCGTCCTGCGCCACAGCTCCGCCGGCGCGCCCCAGTTTCTCGGACAGCGATTGAAATCTAGCGTCATTAACGCCGGAGATGGCGCTCACGAACACCCCACCCAGGGGTTACTCGATATTTACACCATCCGCGAGAAACGCGGAAAGATTGCTGGACTCAACGTAGTCATCGTTGGCGACATTCTGTTCAGCCGGGTCGCGCGCTCGAACATTTTTGGCCTAACGAAGCTTGGCGCCAAGGTGACTTTGGTTGGTCCGAGCACACTGGTTCCACGTGAATTCGAGAAACTTGGCGTCACCGTCTCGCACCAGATCGACAGCGTCCTGCCCGAAGCCGATGTCGTGAACTTGCTGCGGATCCAACATGAGCGTCAACGCAAAGAATACTTTCCGGGAATCGGTGAATACACCACGCTTTTTGGTCTCACCAAGGAACGCGCAAAACTTTTGAAGCCGGATTGCCTGGTTATGCATCCCGGCCCGATTAACCGTGGCGTCGAGATCGACAGCGAAGTCGCCGACGGGCTGCAAAGTGTGATTCTGGATCAGGTCACTAACGGCCTGGCTGTCCGTATGGCCGTTCTTTATCTCTGCGGAGGAATCTCAACGTGAGCGCGGCCATTATTCGCAACGGCCGCATCATCGATCCGGCGAACAAGCGCGATGATAGAGGAGACGTCTATATTAATAACGGCGTAATCGTCGCCTCCAAATCCGACATCCGAAATCCGAAATCCGAAATTGAGGAGATTGACGCGAAAGGTCTCATTATCTCGCCGGGTCTGATCGACATTCACGTGCATCTGAGGGAACCGGGATTTAGTCACAAGGAAACGATCGCATCCGGGGCGCGCGCGGCCGCGGCCGGAGGGTTCACGAGCATTGTCTGTATGCCGAACACGTCGCCAGCCGCGGACAACCCGGCAACGATCGCCTGGATTAAGGATCGGGCCGCTGAGGCGGCCTGTGTGAATGTTTTGCCAACCGGCGCGATTTCCAAAAATATTGCGGGCGAGGAATTGGCGTCAATTGGTTCGTTAGGCCGGGCCGGAGTTGTCGCGATCACGGACGACGGCCATTGCGTGCAAAATCACGAACTGATGCGGCGCGCGGTCGAGTACGCGCGAATGGTCGGTCTACCGGTGCTCGACCATTGCCAGGACTACAACCTGGTCGGAAATGGCGTCGTTAATGAAGGCTACTGGAGCACATTGCTCGGTTTGCCCGGTTGGCCGGCCGCCGGCGAAGAAGCGATCGTGATGCGTAACATTTTGCTGGCCGAACTCTGCGATCATCACATCCACTGCCAGCACATCAGCGCGGCCGGAAGCGTGCGACTCATTCGCGAAGCGCGAAAACGCGGCGTGAAAATCAGCGGCGAAGTTTGCCCGCACCATATCGCATTGACCGATGAAGCGATCCAGAACTTCGATACTAACTGCAAAATGAATCCGCCCCTGCGATCTAAATCGGACGTCGCTGCGATCATCGAGGGAATCTCGGATGGCACCTTGTCGATTTTGTGCTCGGATCACGCGCCGCATGCTGGATTCGAGAAAGAAGTCGAGTTCGATCAGGCGCCGTTTGGAATTGTCGGACTCGAAACCGAGCTTGGCCTTTTCATCAACTCGCTCGTTCACCAGCATCGCAAAATCGATATCCAGCGTTTGATCGAAATGTACACCGTCGAGCCGGCGCGGCTGCTGAACCTGCAAGCCGGGACGTTATCGGTCGGCGCGGCGGCTGACATTACGATAATCGACCCGGATCTGGAATGGACCGTGCGGGTCGATCAGTTTGAATCGTTATCCCGCAATTCGCCGTTCGACGGATGGAAACTGAAGGGCCGAGCGGTGCGAACTATTGTCGCCGGAAAAACGGTCTGGTCGTTGTAGGGCGTTTCTGCGAAACGCCGCCGTCTGACACAGACGGCCTGCAATCATCCCGAGTACCCGCCGCTAATGTAGCTCTCTAAATGCGCGATGGCCGCGCTCTGGCTGGCGATCACGTACTTGACCAAGTCGCCAATCGAAACCACCCCGATGACTTTTCCGTCATCGAGAACCGGCAAATGTCGGAAGCGTTTATCGGTCATCGCGCGCAGACATTCTTCCACGCCCTCATTCGGATGGGTGACGGTCAAGTTGGTCGACATGATTTCCGAGACTTTCGTCTCGGAAGATTTTTTGCCGCGCAACATGACTTTGCGCGTGTAATCGCGCTCTGAAACCATCCCGACGAGCTTGTTTCCCTTCATCACCAAAAGTGCGCCTACATTTTTCTCGTCCATCATCCTGACGGCGTCGTCAACGCAGGTGTCCGGCGTTACTGAGAAAATCTCGGGGGTCTTTTGCCCAAGAACTGCGCTAATGTTTCCGCTGACGTCCATAAATCCTCCAAATCGCGGAACCCTAAAATACAACAGCTCGAGTCGCCTAGGCAAAGGAAATTCAGGGTGGCGAAACCCACTGCCGAATTTCAGTTAAGCTACTGGGCAAACTTGCGCTCGATTAGCCGGTTCAAGTAATCGGCGATGATCGGCTGATCGAGACGCTGAATGACCTCATTTAAAAAACCGGTAACGAGCAATCGCTGGGCTGTTTTTGTCGGAATACCGCGCGAGCGCAGATAAAACATTTCGTCTTCATTGATCTGGCCAGAGGTTGCGCCATGAGTGCAGCGAACATTGTCGGCAAGAATTTCCAAACCCGGCATTGAATTCGCTTCGGCATCGTCGCTTAACAGGAGATTACGAACCTTTTGATACGCGTCGGTGAAATGCGCATGGGGTTCCACACGAATCAATCCACCGAAGGTGGACCGCGCCTTGTCGTCGAGCGCATTCTTATAAAGCAGATCGCTCGAAGTGCGGGGTGAAATATGATCCTGCAACGTGCGGGAATCGAACTCCTGATCGTTGGACGCAACGGAAACGGCCAGCATGTCGCTGCGGGCGCCTTCACCAATCAGCCGGCTCAAACCCTCGAACCGTGCGTAACGGCCTCCCAGATTCAGATTCAAACTCATCGCCGACGCGTCGTGATCGACAACGGTCGAGTTCATCTGCAGCGCGATTACCTGGCTCGCCCATTCTTGCGCGCAGATATAAGTAACTTTTGCACCCGGGCCCGCGATCAAATCGTTTACTCCGCAAGCGAAACCTGCGGCATGCTGATCACACGAACGAAAATGCTCGACCACGGTGACCTTCGCCAGCTCGTCAGTAACGAGAAGCAGGTGAGGAAAGATCGACATATTGTCGTGCCGCAACCAATGGAAGATCTCGATTGGCTGTTCGATCTCGACGCCACGCGGCACGAAAAGGAACGTTCCGTTTGAAACCATCGCCCGATGCAGTGCTTCGAACTTCGCTGAACCGAGCTTGGCCTCCGTGGACATGAAATACTTTTGGAAAAGGTCGGCGTGCTCGACCATCGCGCGTTCGAGCGGCTGAAAAATTACTCCGCGCTTTTTCAAGTCCTCGGAAATGACGCTACGCTCAATTAGTTGATCGTTGGCGAAAATCATGCGGCCGGCAGCTTTGTCCAAACCGTCCGAGTACTTCAGGACATTTTTGCGGTCATCCTCGGAAAGCGCGCCCGGAATTTCGAACGCCGTGAGATCGAGAAGACCGACATTGGAGAAACGCCATGGCTGATCTTTGCGCGTCGGATGCGGAATTGACTCGAACTTTTTCCAAGCCGCGCGCTGTTGCTCGCGAAACCAATCCGGCAAGTCTGAATCGACCGGGCCGGAAAGAATCGATCCGGTCTGTTGAGATTGTTTCTCTGTTGTTAAAGACATTTCGATTACAAATGCGACGGTCATAAACCGTCGCTACAGAAAAGAGGACGGCGTTAGCCGACAGAGCCTTCCATCTCGAGCTCGATCAAGCGCTTTAGTTCGACCGAATATTCCATCGGAAACTGGCGAACGAGATCATTGACAAACCCGTTCACGCTCAAGCTCATCGCCTGCGCTTCGGTCAAACCGCGCTGTTGCATGTAGAAGATCTGCTCTGCGCTTACTTGGGATACGCTCGCTTCATGCTGCACCGCATTGCCGGTGCCGCGGACAGTGATCGCCGGATACGTGTCGGTGCGTGAAGTCGCGTTAATCAGAAGCGCATCACATTCGGTGTTGTTTTTGCAATTCTTCAGGTGCTTTGGCACGTGAACGAGCCCGCGATAGGTCGCGCGGCCGGCGCCGATCGAGATCGACTTCGAAATAATGTTCGACGTTGTTTCGTCAGCGGCGTGAATCATCTTCGCGCCCGTGTCCTGGTGCTGGCCATTATTGGCCAGCGCAATCGAGAGCACTTCGCCACGCGATTTGCGACCCTTTAACACCACCCCCGGATATTTCATGGTCAAACGCGAACCGATATTGCAGTCGATCCACTTGATCTCGGCGGCCTCGTTGGCGAGCCCACGTTTCGTCACCAAGTTGAACACGTTCGAGGACCAGTTTTGCACAGTGATGTATTGGATCTTTGCGCCCTTCAACGCCACCAGTTCAACTACCGCGCTGTGCAAGGTGGCGGTCTCAAACTTCGGCGCAGTGCAACCCTCCATGTAAGTCACTTCACTGCCTTCATCCGCGATGATGAGCGTGCGCTCGAATTGTCCAAAGCTTTCGGCGTTGATCCGGAAATACGCCTGCAGAGGATGCTTCACTTTCACTCCGGGAGGCACGTAAATGAACGAGCCGCCGCTGAAGACCGCCGAGTTAAGGGCGCTAAATTTGTTGTCCCCGATCGGAATGACTTTGCCGAACCATTTCTTGAATATCTCTGGATGATTCTTCAAGCCTTCAGTCGAGCCGACAAAAATGACTCCTTGTTCGCCAACGGCTTTCTTGATGTTCGAGTAAACCGCTTCGCTGTCGAACTGCGCTTCGACTCCGGCCAGAAATTTTCGTTCTTGCTCAGGAATGCCAAGCCTCTCAAAGGTGCGCTTGATATCTTCGGGAACCTCTTCCCAGCTTCGCTTCGCCCCGGTACCGGGTGCGAGGTAATAACGGATTTTATCGAAATCGATCGTTTCCAGGTCTTTGCTGGCCCAATGGGTTGGTAGTGGTTTCTCGAGAAATGTTTTCAACCCTCGCAGCCGAAATTCCCGGACCCAATCGGGATCTTCTTTGACGTCGGAAATGAAGTGGACGGTTTTCTCGCTCAGCCCGCGTCCCGCATCCTTTGCGTAATCCACCTTGTAATGAAAATCGCCGACGCTTCGGTCAATATCGACGGATTTGGTTTCAGGTTTCATGGTCGATGATTATCTTTCTTATCTTGTGAGTACCGGCTCCTTTGTACTTTCGCGCGCCCAATCATAACCGCGCTCTTCAAGTTCGAGCGCCAGCTCTTTTCCGCCACTCCGCACGATCCTGCCTGCAACCATGACATGGACGTGGTCGGGCACGATGTAGTTCAAAAGTCTTTGATAATGCGTGATCAAAAGAATGCCGAGCTGCGGTCCTCGCATCATATTCACTCCGCGAGCGACGACCTTTAGCGCGTCGATATCGAGACCGCTATCGGTCTCATCGAGTACGGCATATTTGGGAGCGAGCATTGCCAGCTGCAAAATCTCGGTCCGTTTCTTTTCACCACCGGAAAAACCTTCATTGACCGCGCGCGATGTGAATGAACGGTCCATCCCGAGCAATTCCATCTTTTCGTAAAGTTTCGCGTAATACTCGGTGGCTTCGAGCTCTTCGCCCTCTGGCAAGCGGGCCTGCAGCGCCGCGCGCAAAAAATTCGCGATCGTTACGCCCGGTATTTCGCTCGGATATTGAAAAGCGAGGAACAAACCCTTGCGGGCACGCTCGTCTGGTTCCATTCCCAGAAGGTCTTCACCGTCCATGGTGATCTTGCCTTTGGTCACCTGATAATCAGGATGGCCGGCCATCACCTTGGCCAAGGTGCTTTTACCGGACCCGTTTGGTCCCATGATGGCGTGCACTTCGCCTGGCGGCACGGCCAGGGCCAGACCACGAACAATCTGCTGGTCACCAATGGCCACGTGGAGGTTTTCAACCCGAAGTTCGTTCATAAGCAGGACCAAAAATATAGGCCGATTCCAAGCGATTGCGAACCGGATTTGAGCAATTTGGCGCCGGCATGCGCGCGCCAAGTTGGCCCACTTCCCGTCTTATAATTTCCATGATTAGGCACTCCGATTGCTAAGATAAGACCCTGTGAACTCCGACGAACAAAAGCCCGGTGTTACCAATAAACCGCTCTTGAAAGAGGACATCTCCAAGGCGACCAGCGAGCTGAACAATCTTCTGCAGATCATCTCCGGCACCACCAACGAAATCGCCAACATTCGGCAAGGAAATGATGGTTCTGAGCAATATCTCTCGATGCTCCGGACGAGCATTCAACGAGCGGAAGCTGTCGCACGTCAATTGGCCGAACAGGCGGGCAATACCCATCAAAGAGCTACGATGCACCCGCAGCTTTCGGGATTTACGAAACCGAAAAAGGTTGCCGAAATGCCGGTAGCCAAGCCCCAAATTCTCGTTGTCGATGATGAAGAGATGGCGCTGACATTGGTCAAACAACTCTTGACCACGGCCGGATATCACGTGACCACCGCCCAGTCTGGATTTGAGTGTCTTGAATTGTTCCGGCGGCGACCACTTGCTTACCAGCTGGTGCTGCTCGATTTGACCATGCCGTTCATGGACGGTGAGGAAACTTTTCATCGTCTACGGGAAATCCGACCTGATGCGCCAATTCTCCTTTGCACGGGTTTCATTCAGAATGACAAGCTCGAACGCCTGATGACTGCGGGTCTATCTGGTTTCTTGCGAAAACCGTTCGCGCCTGACGAAATCGTCAGCCAGGTGAAAGCGATTCTGGACAGCGCAAAGTATTCTCGCTTAAGCGGGTTTAGCGGCAATTCTTCGCTCGCCGGTTAGTGGCGCGACGGGGCAATCAACTCGTCACTCATCACTTGTCACTTTTTCGCGGTTAATCTTGGCTCGAACCGTTGCGCTTTCACGCAAAACGGACAATCTAGGTAGTCCGTTGCCCTGTGGTGTAATGGTAACACAGCGCCCTTTGGAGGCGTTATTCTTGGTTCGAGTCCAAGCGGGGCAGCCACTCAAAATTCCCTCTAATCTTCTAACGCTTTGCATCGCCGGGTTCGACGCTGCTTACTGCTTCACGCCCGCCCAGACCCCAATCCCGAGCGCACTCATAATGAGCTCTACCGAGA
>Ga0187777_10003218_pt1 | contig 10443 bp, 7 predicted proteins | sample 1015_Q2_SP5_10_M_FD_132416 | JGI IMG/M metagenome (GOLD analysis project Ga0187777, IMG submission 132416) | Tropical peat soil microbial communities from peatlands in Department of Meta, Colombia - 1015_Q2_SP5_10_MG | ecosystem: Environmental > Terrestrial > Soil > Wetlands > Peat | place...
ACGGCGCAGCTCGAGACGCGCACGCTGCATGCCTGGCTGCGCGGCGGGACCGCGCTGTTGCGCGCGCAGGTGCGCTACTCGGTGCTCGACTTCGCGCTCGACCCGCTTCCGTACGGCGGGGTTAACAGCACGCTGGAAGCTCTCGACATGGGCGTACCCGTGGTGACCCTGTGCGGGCGCAAACACGGGGAGCGAACCTCGCACAGCATTCTCGCCAACCTCGGCGTTACGCAAACCGTGACCGAAAGCGGTACCGAATACGTCGCCGTCGCCGTGCGGCTTGCCACCGATCCCACGTTCCGCGCGGAGGTGAAGAGCGCGATCGCTGCGGGGCTTGTATCCTCTGCGCTGACCGACATGTCGCGGCACACGCGAGCTCTGGAGGCTGCCTACGAGAATGCACTCGCGCAAAGGGACCCGAACGTGCTGGTCGAGTCTGGGCGATGAACCCCACCCAGCGCATCGAAGCCGCGCGAAACCTTTACTTCTCTGGGGACATCGCGGGTGCACGCCGCGCGTGCGAGGCGGTCCTGGTCGCGCCCGTCGACCCGCGGGAGGCTACCGACGCTAGGCTGATCCTCGTCGAGTGCAGCAGACGTGCCGGCGACGTGCAAAGCGGGCTGGCTCACGCGAGGGCGGCCGTGGCGGGCACCCCCGGCGATGCTTTAGCGCACTACGCGCTCGCGGTGTGCTGCGACGAATCGGGCGACAAGGCGACCGCCGTGGAGCACCTGCACCGGGCGATCGAGCACGATCCGAAGATGGCGCAATCGCATCGCTTCCTAGGCATGCTTCTGATCGATCTCGGACAGCTTGACGCGGCGCTGGCGAGCCTGGAGCGTGCAGTCGCCCTTGATCCGCAGAACGCCGACGGCTGGAACAACTTGGGGGCAGCCCTGCATCACGCAAACCGGCTCCTAGACGCCGAAGGGGCGTACCGCCGGGCGCTCAAGCTCAAGCCCGACTTTCCGCGCGCCGAGTGCAACCTCGCGGTCAACCAGCGCGACCAGGGTCGCTCCGACCTGGCCGAAGCCACTCTGCGCGCGTGCATTGCGCGCCGCCCCCCGGAAACCGCGTATCGTCCCGCGTTCTCTGCGCTTGCCGACCTTCTGCGCGCGCGCAGCGAACTCGACGAGGCGGCACGGCTCTACCTCGCCGCGGCTAAGCTCGCACCCGATTCGAGTTCGGGCGAGATGCTCGACCTGGGCTTGGTGTTGACCGAACGAGGCGACCCGGAGCAGGCGAGAAAGGCGTTTAACCACGCCCTGCGTATGAACCCGCGCTCGCTTCGCGCGGCCCTGGCGATAAACCTCACCCTGCCCATGATCTACGCCGACACCGGCCACCTCGCGCGCGCTCGCGCGGAATACGTGCAGGGGCTGGAAATGCTCGAGCGCGAACTCGACGGCAGGATCGCGGGACTTGGCTCGGCCCAGGTCGCCGACGCGTTCATCTGGAGCAACTTCTTTCTCGCATACCAAGGCGAAAACGACCGCGAGCTGCAAGCTCGCTACGCTGCGCTCGTTGCGCGCGCTCTCGACCGCACGGATCCATCTTGGCGCGCGCCGCTGCCGACCGAGCGGGTCGTCGGGCGCAGGATTCGCATCGGCTTCATCTCGTCGCTTCTTCGCCAGGGCACCGTCGGGCAGTATTTTGCGCGCTGGGTTACCGATCTCGATCGCGATCGCTTCGAGGTAGGCTTCTACCCGCTGGGAAACAACCTCGACGCTGTCACAGAAGCCATTCGTCGTCGCGCGGATCGCGTACGCGCTTTCGTAGGCGGCGACGCGTTCCCGTCGACAATCGTGCCCGTGATTCGCGAAGAGGGTCTGGATGTGCTGGTGTACCCGGAATTGGGCATGGATCAGGTCAGCTTCGCACTTGCCGCGATGCGCCTTGCGCCGCGCCAGTACGCCGGGTGGGGGCATCCGGTGACGACGGGACACGATACCATCGACGCATTTTTCAGTTGCGACGCCATGGAGACAGCCGATGCACAGGCTCACTATACGGAGAGACTGATTCGCCTGCCTGGGATCGGCACTCGTTTTGCTCGGCCCGCTTTGCCTCCCTCCGCCGATCGCGAGGCATTCAGCCTGCCACGCGACGCTACCCTGCTGCTGTGCCCGCAGTCGTTGTTCAAGATCCATCCCGATAACGACGCGCTACTCGCCAGGGTGCTGGCGGCGAATCGCGATGCGATCCTCGTGCTCTTCGCCGGCCGTCACCCGGCCATCACCGACCAGTTCATGCGTCGCCTCGAAAAGTGTTTCGACGGCCACGGTGTCGCGATCCGCGAGCGCACACGGGTCCTGCCGCAGCTCGATCACGAAGGCTACCTCGCGGTGAACCTCGCTTGTGACGCCATGCTCGACACGCTGCGGTGGTCGGGCGGACAGACAAGCGTCGACGCGCTCGACTGCGGCCTGCCCGTCGTCACGCTTCCCGGGGCGATGATGCGCGGGCGTCAGAGCGCCGGCATGCTCAGGCTCATTGGGGTCGAGGAGCTGATCGCGGCCGATGCCGACGATTACCTGCGCATCGCGAGCCGCCTGTGCGGCGACACAGCGTGGCGGACGTCGCTCTCCAAGAGGATCCGCGAGCGCTGCGGGCGGCTGTTCGACGACGCGGAGCCCATTGCCGCCCTCGAGGCCTTCTATCGCGACGCGGTCGCATAATCCTTCCAGATTTCAAGGAGCCCGTCCTCGAAATCGCGCGCATAGCGTGCCATGTCGAATAGCGGATGCGTGTAGCGGTTGCGGGCGAGCCGGTCGCGCAGCTCGGCGAGCGCTTGCGGATTGCCCGCGAGCGCGAGCGCCTTCGCCTCGTAATCCGTAAAGCTCGTTGTGACAAGCTCGGGCACGCCGATAGCGCGAAGCTGGCTCCCCGGGTTGCGGCTGGCAAGGGTCTCTCCGGTGCAGGTGAGCACAGGCAGGCCGGCCAGAAGCGCGTCGTTTGTAGTCGTGTGCGCACCGTAGGGCGAGGTGTCGAGGAAAAGATCGGCTGCGGCATTGCGGGCGACGTGCTGAGCGTTAGGCACCCTGGGAGCGAAGATCAGTCGCTCTGACGCGACGCCCCCGCGCTGCATCTCGTGACGGAGATTCGCCCGCGCGTCGGGGTTTGCATCGAGCATCCACAGGACGCTCCCCGGCACTGCGGCGAGCAGTCGCAGCCAGACGGCAAAGATGTCAGGCAGGAGCTTGAAGGCGTTGTTGAAGCAGCAGAAGACGAACGCTTCGGCAGGAAGTCCGCACTCGACGCGCGTCGGTGGTGGACCCTGCGGCGCGCGGGTGGTGTCGCTCGGGACATACGCGTGCGGCATATGGAAGAAGCGCTCGACGTAATGTGGCTGCGCTTCCGGCGGAGCGACGAAGCGATCGACGTGGATGTAGTCGTACCATTCAGCACCGAGCGTTCCCGGAAAGCCCATGCTGTTAATTTGCAGCGGCGCCGGGCGCAGCGCGAAAAGATTCGGCTTGGCGTTCTGCGTATAGCCGTTAAGGTCGAAGAGGATATGGACCGCGTCGGTGCGTATCCGCTCCGCGATCGACTCGACCGGATCCGCGCTGACATCGGCGAAGTGCTCAAATGAACGGCGAATCCTCTGCCCGATCGGCCCCGTGTCCTCGGGGAGTATGCCGTAGGCGAACGTATCGATGCGATCGCGATCGATCTTCTCCCAGACTTCCGTCATCAGCGTCGCCACCGGGTGGAAGCGAAAGTCTGAGGACACGAAGCCGACCCGCAAGCGCCCGTCGGGAGCGGCCGGCGGTGCTGGGCGCAGTGCCGGGCTCGGTGAGCGGAACGTCTGCGCCCAGCGGCGGGCGGCGCGCAACAGCGTTGATGCCGGCAGTGGCATCGCCGCCAGAGGGAAAGGAGCGACGTTCCACGCGCCCGGGGCGGACTCGGCATCGAGCAGGTCGCGAAGCTGTGCGAACAGGGTGCCGATACCGTCCCACTGACAGAGCTGCGCTCTCGTGTGCGCTAGCATTGACAACGTATACGGGTTGGCAGCGTCCAGCTCGTGCGCGCGCGCGAGCGGCGCGTCGGCGTCACCGTAACGGGCCAATGCCACGCGCACCGAGCCCAGGTTTGTAAGCACCTGCGCGTCGTCGGGCCAATGCCTCGCGGCTTCGTCGAAGCAGGCCTCCGCCTCCTCGAGGCGCCGGCTCTTCTGCAACGCAATACCGCGGCGGACGAGGACGGGCACCGGCAGTGCGCTTCGGATCGCGAACAGTCTGTCGTAAGCGCTGGCACAGGCCTCGAATTTGCCACGATCGTAGAGCGCGTTGGCGAGGTTCCCGAGCGCGTCGGGATGCTCGGGTTCGGCCGCGAGCACTTGCTCGTAGCAGTCAAGTGCGCGCTCGCCCTCGCCCGCGGCTTCGAGCGCCAGTCCCAGGTTGTTGAGCACGCCCGCGTTGCGTGGTGCGCTGCGCAGCGCACGCTCGTAGCCAGCGATGGCTTCCTGCACGTCTCCCGCTTCGCGACGCCGATTGGCGATATAGAAATTCGCCTCGGCGTTGTCCGGATCCGCAACGAGCACCTGTCGCCAAAGCGACTCGGCGCCAGCGAGGTCACCAGCCGCAAGCGTCTTGCGGGCACGCTCGAGCAGCGCGCTGACTTCGGACGAAACAGTGGCGACCAAGTTAAGAGTTGGCTTGAGCTCGCCGTGACAGTCCTTATAGCGCCTGCCGCTGCCGCACGGGCATGGATCGTTACGGTTGGTCATCGGAAACGCTCCGGCGTTTGCCGATCGTTCACCGAGGCCGGCCGCCGCTGCAGCGTTTGCAGCGGGCTCATCGAGAATGCGCCGAAAGACGCGTCTGCGGCACTGAATTGATGCGCTCCAAGGCGATCAGCACCAGGGCGATCGGGCGACAGAAGCTGTCTCCATACCAGCGCGAGTTCCATATTTGTGCTCGAACAGCCGCCGGAAAGCCCAGCCGCCGCGTGCTGTCACGCTTCAGGCATCCCACCGCCCCGTGCCGAGGGATCGTCGGGCGAGGGCCCGGGGGCGCTGCCGGCCATGGCCGTCATGGGCTGGACAAGCTCGTGCCAAAGTAGAACGCTCAAGCAGATCACAAGCGGCGCCAGGTGAAGCGTCGCGCGATTGAATGTCGTCTGTTCGGCAAGCCAAGCCGAGGCGATCGTAAACCAAGCGACCATCAGCAAGAACCCGAGACCCGCGGCAACGATGACCGCCAGAGGAGCGAGCTTTGGTTCGCGCAGGTGACGCCACGCGCAGAAGGCCAGCGCGATCGCGCCATACCAAAGCAGGTTCCAGTTGCCAAACAGGAATAGACCCTCGCTAAGCGGGCGCCACGACAGCTGGAAGTCTAGGTGCAGAGGGTACCCTAGGAGCGTTGTGTCAGTGCGGGCTAGCACCAGCAGCAAGAGCGCCGTGATGGCGAACGCGGCGCCAACAATCCTCATCCCGCGCCGGGGCAGCAGCGCGACGATTACGCCTGGCAACAAGGTGAGCATCCAAACGATCCCCGGTGTCTTGATCAGTGCTCCGCATAGCGCGAGAAACAAGGCCACGATCGCGTCGCGGACGTCGCGGCGCAAAGCCCAGCGATAAAGCGCGAGTGCTGCTAGCGTGTACGTCGCGGCCATCGGCAGGTCAGCGTAGCCGGCTAGCGCGACATGCACATCGAGAAGTGGCAACGATGCCACAAGGTACGCGCCCAGGAGGGCGGGCAATGGCCGGACAACCTCGCCGCGAAGCGCGCCATAGACAGCCACGACAAGTGCGATGAGCAGCAACAGCCACGGCCAATTCATCACCGTGTCGTCCCAGCGACCAAGCGCAATGCAGCTCCAAACCTGCAGCAAAGGCACTGTGGCCGGATAGTTGGGCGACGCGTCAAAGAAAGCGCCAGGCGCGCCTGCGAGCCACCTGTCGCCAGTCACGAATGGAGCCATGTAACCCAACTCGTACCATACGCGTGCCTTGGTCGCCCATTGAATCCACGCATCCCAGGGGTAGAGTGGTCGCCATGCGATCTCGGCCGCGAGCAAGGCGTAGCGCAACGCCAGCCACGACAGGATGAATGTCCAAAGCAACTGTTGCCAACGGGGTAGTTCGGGACGTAGCAAGCTTCTGATGGTGGCGGGTATCGCCGTGAACGAGAGCTGGCCCCGCCGCACCGCGTAGACACACAAGCCAACCGTGATCACCGCCAGCGGCGCAGCGATCGAACTCCAACCGAACCGAAGTCCAATTGCGCTCACGCCGCGCATCCACAGCGTGAGCAGCAACGCGCCGATGCAGTACCCGTAACCGATGCGCAACGCACAAGCTTCGCTCGCGCTGGCCGCGCCCACGGGCCATTGCAGCGCGGCGAGGACGGCGATACCCAGTGCCCAGGGGAGCGCGAGACCCAGCGCGAGCGCAACGTATTCCATTCTAACCTGCCAAGGAAGCCGCCGGGCTCTGCTGGGGGATGCCTACCGAATGCGGAACAGCGCGGCGCCGGAATCAACGAGGAGCAACTCCGCGCTCACCGGCGCCGCGCCGTCCCAGCGCAGACGTTGCTGGGCGGCATCGTACTGCACACCCTTACGTTGAAACACTACCAGGTAGTCGCCCGATCTCATCGCCGACGCGGGCGGTACGGTATTTTGCCACGGATCGAAGTAAACGTTATACGGATAGAGGTGGTATGCCCCTCGGCCGCGCAAGAAATTCGTCTCTGCGATCATGAAAACCCGCGCTGGGGGCGGCGGCAATGCGGCCCGGACCTTGTCGATGAAATCAAACAAGCGGCCGTCTTCGGCTGCCAGGTGCCGCTCGCGCCATGATTTCCCGGCGTATTGTGCAGCGGTAAGCTCGATTTGTCGTATTAGGTTCCACTGCCAGACGACATCCAGTATGAACCAAGCAACGAGAAACATTCCGGCGATCACGACTGGCCGGAATGGCCCAACCCAGCGCGTGCGCCAGCGCGTAAGCGTCACATAGGTTGTCGCAGCGAGGCCGACGACGAATGCTAGCAATAACGTTAGCGGGACCTCCTGCACCTCGACCCCGCCAGTTCGATTATTGATCGAGGTCCCACTCCACGGTTCAAACGTCAACCATTCGTCGACCAGGTCGAACAGGACTTCGGCCGCGGTCATTGGCTTCGCCGTCACGCCGCGGACAAGAATCGGTGGTGTGAAAGTACCGCGTAACACCAGCGCTAGCCCGTTGATGTTGCCGATCCAATTTGAATCCCTTGCCAGTTGGCCCGCCGCGATGCGACCACCAACGATTTCGAGTTCCCGGCTAAAGATGCGCCCGGGCTGGTAGTCATTGCGCCAGATCAGAGTCGCCTTTACTCCATCGGACACCTGCGAGGTTTCCCAGATGATCTGCGGATAGTCGCTGGCACGAAGCGAGGTGCTGACCGCGACCAGCGTCAAGCCGCTTGCGTCGGGTGCGAGCAACGCAAGACCGTCTGCGTTAGGCTGTGCACTGCCACGCGGCACGCTGAGGGCGCGCGCGTCCCAGTGCACGGGTTGTGCATGGCTCAACCACGGCCCCGGCACGGTAACGTACAGGTAAACGAGCAAGCAGACGGCGACGCTCATCGCCAACGCCCACGCACCTACGATGAAGGGGCGGGGCGGGTGCGCGCTCGTGCTTGCGTCCTCTGCGGCGATTGGCGTTAGCGGGTCCACCGAGGCGGCATGACTGCTTGATCAATACGCGTTACGGCTGTGAAGCAGGTGCCCCAGCGTCAGGACGAGAATCCGCAGATCGAACCATAGCGACCAGTTGTCAATGTAGTACAAATCGTATTGTATGCGCTTGCTGAGGTCGCTGCTGCCGCGCAAGTCGTGGACTTGGGCCCAGCCGGTGATGCCGGCCTTGACGATATGCTTTTGCATGTAGCCGGGGATCTGTTGGCGGAACTGCGACACAAACTCCGGCCGCTCCGGGCGCGGGCCGACGAGTGACATCTCGCCACGCAGCACGTTGAGCAATTGCGGCAATTCGTCGAGGCTCAAACGCCGGAGCAGTGCACCGAACGGCGTCGCGCGGGATTCGCCCGGCCGTGACCAGACGGGACCACTGGTGGCTTCTGCATCCGTTGGCATGGTGCGAAATTTATACATGGTAAAGCGCTCGCCATTCCAGGTTACGCGATCCTGGCGGTAGAACACCGGTCCGGGGGACGACAGCTTGACGCCAACGGCAATTAGGAGGAGCAGCGGCGAGAAAAGAATCAACCCGGCCGCAGCCAATCCATAGTCCTCCAGCGCCTTGACCAGGCGATTGATGCCAGACATCGGAGTTTCGGTCAATGATATGACAGGCAGTCCGGCGACATCGGTCAGCGAATGGTTGAGTAGATGGAACCCATAGATGTCAGGTACAAACCGAACCTCAATGGGGTGCTCGCGCAGTAACGCAAGAACGCTGCGTATGCGCAGCTCGGCTCGAAGCGGCAACGCAATCCAGACCTGGTCGATCGCGGACTCGACGACGTCAATGACGAGCCTATCGGGGGAGCCCAGCACGGGGCAGCCGGCGAGTAGACTGTTTTGCTTTTTCGGGTCATCGTCGTAGAAGCCAAGCACCGTGAGCCCGGATCCTGCCGACCCCCGTATTCGCTCCGCGACCAGCCGTCCCAACTCGCCGGCACCCACAATGACTATCCGGCGCTCGATCAATCCGTGGCGGTGCATCGCCCGCAACGCCGAGCGGAATAGGATGCGCAACGCGGCCGTCAACAGCAGGCTACCGGTGAGCCACGACCCGATCCAGACCCGCGAAAAGGTTTCTGCGCTCTTGGTCGCGAACAACGTGCCGATAACCAGTGCACCGACCCAAAGCCACGCTAGCAAGAGTTCGCGCAGCTCTTCCGACACGCTAACTCCCCTTTGCGGTTCGTAGAGTTGGAACGCCGGGAAGATGGCCGAGATGGCCAGCATGGCGCCGCCAAGTAGGAGCACGTAGCGCTCCGGAGGCGGCAACACATCGAGGTAGAAGCGGAATACCGCAAGGCCGACCACGACCGTTGCGACCAGATCCGACACCCGCAGCACTACGGCGAACAGAGTGGTTTGCGGCTTGCGGACGAGGCGGGCCACGACGCGGATTATCGCACTTGCGCCGCGGACTCACGCCAAGCCCGAGCAACGAATTCGCCAAGCTCGGTTCGGAAGCGGTCCACCGCGAACCGCTGGGCGTTGGTGCGGCAGTCAACCGGGTCAAAGTCAACGCGGATGGCTTCGTATTTTCGCACCGCCGCGGCGATAGCAGACGCGCTCTGCTCGCTAAAGAATAGCCCGGTGCGCCGTGCGCACTCAGGACCACGCACTGTCTCCAAGGACCCGCCGCGGCCGAATGCTATGACGGGTGTTCCACAGGCTTGAGCTTCGACGGGCAGGATGCCGAAATCCTCCTCTGCAGCGAATAAAAACCCGCGTGCCCCGCGCAACAGTTCGCGCAGGCGCTCCGGTGCTACTTCGCCGGTGAACTCGACATTCGGCCCGGCAGCGGCCCGCACGCGGATCGCCTCGGGTCCGGCCCCGACTACGACGAGGCGCCGCTCTGGCAGTTCGCGAAAAGCTGCGACGATCAAATCCACCCGCTTGTAGGGGACCCACCGCGAGGCCGTCAGATAGTAGTTGCGCGCCGCCGGCGCGCAGACCACTTCTCCCGGGTTGAAGAAGCGCACGTCGACCGGAGGGTAGATGACCGTTGCATCGCGGTCGTAGCAGCGGGCGATACGGCTGCGTATGTATTCGGAGTTCGCGATAAAGTGCGTGACTCGGTCGCTGCTTCGCCGATCCCAGTCGCGCAACCGGTCAAGCGCACGCCGGATGAGCTTGCCGCGCAGTCCTGAGTCGAGCCCAAGCGGGCCAAGATATTGCTCGCGTCGGTCCCAGACATACCGCATCGGCGTGTGGCAGTAGCAGATGTGGAGTTGACTGTTTGCGCTGCGCACGCCCTTGGCGACGGCGTGCGAGCTGGAGATCACGATATCGTAGCCGCTCACATCGAGGGACTCGATCGCGCGCGGAAACAGCGGCAGCATGGCTCGGAAGTAGAAGCGTGCGCCCGGCAAGCGCTGCAGGAACGAGGTACGTGCGCGCTTTCCGCCTAGCCGCGCGCGAGATGAATCCGCAAGGAAATCGACCAGCGAAAACAGATCGGCTTGCGGATAGACGTGCACGATTTCCGCGAGCACGTTCTCGCCTCCCCGCCAGCGGTCGAGCCAGTCGTGGACTATGGCGATGCGGGGTTGCCTCATTGCAGGGGGGTGGCGCCTAGGTTGCCCAGTTCGGCAGCAAGCGCGTCGGCAGTTGTGGATGCGCAGCGCTCCCAGGTGAACGTCGCCGCGCGGGCAACGCCCGCTGCCGCGAGGCGTTTTCGCAACGACGAGTCGGAGGCGAGCAACAGCAGCCCGCGCGCGATGTCGTCCACCGACCGCGGATCGCAGTAGGCAG
>Ga0187777_10003220_pt1 | contig 10440 bp, 9 predicted proteins | sample 1015_Q2_SP5_10_M_FD_132416 | JGI IMG/M metagenome (GOLD analysis project Ga0187777, IMG submission 132416) | Tropical peat soil microbial communities from peatlands in Department of Meta, Colombia - 1015_Q2_SP5_10_MG | ecosystem: Environmental > Terrestrial > Soil > Wetlands > Peat | place...
ATTTTGATCTTAGCCATGAGTAAGTTCCTTCGCGATTCGATTGGGGAGGCTCATCGCAGTTCACTGCGGTGGTTCGACTTGCACCTGCACCGGGGTGCCCAGATCTCCGACCTTGCCAGGTGCGATCACTAGGTAGCGCCGTTGCGACTTGTCCCGGTCACGCACAATCTGACGGATGGGCCCAATCGCATTGACGACCGCCGAGCCCGCCGGGTTCGCCATGAAACCCTGAAGCGGCTCGAGGACTCCGGCGCCAGAAGGCTCTGTCGAGAGCGCCAACACGTAAGGTTTTCCGGGCTCCAATCCCGTGACAGAGGCTTCAAGCACTTGCACCAAGCCCTGGTCAGAGAGCGATACGCTGGTTGATGCCTTCTCCGCTTTCTGCCCCACCCGCGCTAGCCACAGTTGAGTCGACATTCCCGCAATGCCGAGCGGCTGCAGGTTCTCTGTTCTTGTTTGTTCTGGGGCGGCCGGCATCATCGTCATCGCCGAATTGCCGTGTTCCATCGTTGCCGGAACTGCGTTAGGTACGTAGATAATTGCCTGCGGCGCCTGCCCGATCGGGCTCGTCGCAACAACTTTGTTCGTTATTGTATCGATAGCGGCGATGCGGTCCTCATTCTCGAGGCCAACATAGACCCGTGTCCCATCGCCGGATGGCCAGATGCCATGCGGCAGCTTGCCCACCGGGATGGTCGCAACTTTCGAAAAATCGTCCGTGCGATACACCTGAATTTCGTTCAAGCCGCCCACGGTGACATAAGCGAACATGCCGTTCGCGTTGCGCACGATGTTGACGTGGTTGGTGAGCGGACCAGCGTCGAGCGTCTTCAAGAGCGAGAATGGCGGCTGTGCGTCGAAGACCTGAACCTTGCCGACGTCCTTCAAAGTGAACCAAACCTGAGAACCGTCGGGTGTTGCGGCGATGTTAGGGCAGAACGGGCTCGCCTGCCGAACCTTCCCGACAATCTTGTGATCGGCGACGGTGATAACGGCGGTCTCAGGCGTAAACGACGAGCAGACATAGCCGTACTTCCCATCCGGTGAGAAGATCGTCATGCCCGGACCGTTCGCCACGATGATCCGCGCTTTTTCTTCGTAGGTTACGCCGTCGAGCACTGCCACGTAGTTCTCACCCCGGACGACGACCCAGACCTCTTTGCCGTCGGGCGTGAAGAACGCTTCGTGCGGCGAGCGTCCGACGTAAGTGACGTGCTTAATCGTGTTGGTCGAAGTGTCGATGAAGTTCACGGCATTTGAGCCGATTGCGACCACCGCGATGGTTCGGTGATCCGGTGAGAATCCAAGGCCATGCACCAGCAACTGACCACGGTAAAGCGGACTGAGATTCGCCGGCAGCGGATCCCCGAGCCGAATGACGCCTAGGAGCTTGTTGTCGAACGGGTCGGTAACCGAGACAGTATTCGAGAACTGCTCCGCAGAATATACGCGATCGCGATGGCTGATCGGGATGTCGGCATCGGAGGCAACGCCTGGGACTTGTCCGGCCGATGCTGGCGTGCAAACAGCAAGCCAGGCGATCACCATGAATGTTTTAATAGTACGGTCCATTTTTGCCTCCGCGTGTGCCGGGCATAGCCTTTTTCTCTCACTCGCCTGCCACTTCTATCGATCTAATTTGTCATCCGTTCAGTGGTGGACGTTTGCGTGGGACGCATCGGGCATAGGTTGCGTGGGTGCCGGCAGGGATGCTGGCAACGATTGGCCAACTGCGAGCCGCATGGCGGCGATCTCCTCCTGCTGGGTCGCGATAATTTCCTGGGCCAGTCGCTTTATCTGAGCGTTGCGACCGTGGCGAAGGACTGCGACGGCCATGTCGATCGCCCCCCGATGGTGCGGCACCATCATTTCAACGAAGTCCGAATCGACGTCTCCGGTCGGCGTGATGGTCATATCGCTCATCATTTTTTTCATCGCCGCGTCGTTCTCGACCAGGTACTGAGCTTCACCGCCTGTGGTAGAGGGCGTTGCGCAAATCTCCGGCCCGACGTGCAATTCGTCATGTGCCATCGCCAAAAATATTGTTCCAACCGCTAAGCCAAACGTGAGCGTGCCCGCGGCGACTGGAGCGAAGCGACGAATTGGCAACCTCATTGCAACCTCCACCATTGGACATTGTCACTTGCGAACGTGCCGTAGATCCGTGGATGAAATCTATTGAACGATGGTGTCGCCGATACTTTTGTATCGGTCAGCCGAGATCGCGGCTTTGGGACCGCACTGCTGTGAGATCAGATAATGTCGCAGCGTCACAAAACGGAGGCTGCGAACCCGCTCACGAAACGCGATGTAATAACTCTCATCGGTTCACTCAGTTCTGCGATCATCTACGCCCACGTTGAGAGCTGACGCGGAGACCTCACTTGTCCCCAAATGCCGCATTGAGCGCTTCTAATAAGGCCGTATCGCTGAATGGCTTAAAAAGAAACGCCACAATATCCTGGCCGCTCAGGCCCGCATGCATAGTTTCATCTCGCTGAGCCGTAATAAAAATTGTCGGAATATCGTACCCCCGCCATTTTAGCTCCTGCCGCAGGTCGGGGCCGGACATGCCCGGCATCGTGATATCCAGGATCAGGCAGCCAGTCTCACCGATATTAGTGGACTTGAGGAAGTCTTCAGCTGACGCGAATGCTCGAGCAATGTATCCGAGTGTTTTCAGCAAATCGGGAAGCGACTCCCGCACGGATTCGTCATCATCTACGACGGCCACAATCGCTCGGCCAGAAGTGCGCCGTAACTGCAACTCGACCCCCTGCTTCAACTTTCGGATCAAGCAGATCGCTCTCACTGATGTGTATTCGTTCTTTTTTCGACCAAGTATAGTGCTTTGGTATCGCTGACTGCGATGACCGACCACCAAAAGGAACGGCCGGCCTTCGGGGAAACAAAGGGCCGGCCGCTAAACACCCGGCCGAAGGGAGGGGCGGTCAGCCAGGTTTTCAAGAATTTCCCTACAGTCGCATCGCGCAAAGCGATGCTTACACAACTTCATTCCCGCTCAGGCTCGCCGGGACATTCCGACAACCCTGTGCAACCGCCCAACGTGAAATTTGCGGCGCCGTAGCCAGTCTGCGTCGCAACCTCGATCGCTTCGTCGCTCACGTCATATGCGAAGAGATAGCCCTGATCGCAATCCATCGTTAGATCCTTTCTTGCGCTTTTGGAGATGAACTCTGACTTGCGAATTCAAACGAGTTATTCAAGGTTGCGCGAGTTGATCGCTGGCCACCCGACAGTCCAACTCTCATTGCGCGTCCTTTTCGTTTGATCCGCTGCGGCAAGAGTATGTTCGCGTATTTGGCTGCGATCTATTGCACGATGGTGTCGGCGATACTTCGGTATTACCGGGCACCGTTGGGATTCTAAAAAATTGGGAGAATAAAAGTAATTCGTCATACATTAATCGGACGATTTACATTCGCGACCGGTAATGTGAATTGGAAGATGGCGCCATGGGGAACGGCTGCGGTTGCCCAAAGCTTTCCACCATGCGCCTCCACTATGGTCCGACAAATCGATAGGCCGATCCCTAGTCCATCGGTTTTGGTGGTGTAGAGCGCATCAAAGACGCGTTCGAGATTTGCCGGATCTATGCCCGGGCCGGAATCGCGTACGGACACGATGGCGCCTCCTGACTCAGCTTTCGCAGCTCTGATGACTAGTTGCCTGGGGCGGTCAGTGACATCACTCATCGCTTCAGCAGCGTTTCGGATCAGGTTCAATAGGACTTGCTGAACTTGGATACGATCGCACTGGACAGGTGGGAGGTCATCGGCAAATTCTGATTGCAGAGTTACCCGGCCGTTTTGAATTTCCCTCAACGACAGTGAAATTACCTCCCGTAAAGCCTCATTCAAATCCACCATCTCGGCCGATATTTTTCGCCTGGCAAAAAGAGCGCGTAGCCGCGAAATTATTTCGGCAGCTCGATTGGCGTCGCGAATCGTTCGACGCGTCGTCTCGCGGGCTCCGTCGAGGTCTGGAGAGCTCGCCCTTAGCATTCGCAGGCCTGTACTGGCGTTGGTTATGATCCCGGACAAGGGTTGATTGACTTCGTGCGCGATTGAAGCGGTTAGAGCACCCAGGCTCGTGACCCGCGCCATATGTGCGAGTTCCGTTCGCGCCCGGTTGAGCGCTTCGTCGGCAAGATGTCGCTGAGTTATGTCCTGGACCGCGCCGAAGTATTCAAGTTGACCGTCTTTGTCGCGACTGCCGTGCGCAACAACATGTATGTGTTTGACCGAGCCATCCGGCATCAAAATTCGATGTGTGTAGTCGAAGCCCATAACGCCGAGCCGCGCTCGTTCAGCTACTCCCGCTATGATTGTTTTATCTTCTGGATGATAGCGCGTTGCGATTTTTTCAAACGTTATATCGACGCCTGGTTCGAATTCGTAAATGCGATAGAGCTCATCGGACCAAATGAATTCATCTGTTGCAAAACGCCATGAGAATGTTCCGGTCTGACTGAGTTCTTGCCCCTTCGCGAGAAAGGCTTCGCTGCGCCGCAACGCTTCATCGGCTTGCTTGCGCTCGGTCAAATCCACGACGAACGCTATGCCCTGATTCTTGGAGTCATCGAAGGTCGCGGCGCCGATCAAAACTGGAACGCGAGTTCCGTCCTTTCTGATATATTCCTTTTCAAAAGCCTGGATAGTGCCGCTTGCTTTGATCTCCGCCAGGCGCTGCTCGTCGATGGTGCGCCATTCCGGCGGAGTGAGGTCAGTCCATCGCAAGCGCCCGCTTTTGATGTCTTTGCGCTCGTACCCTACCGTTCTCAGAAAGGCATCGTTGCAATCGAGGATTTTGCCCTCAATATCCCATATGATAATTCCAATGATGTTGGCGTCGACGAGTCGCCGGATTTTGTCCTGGTTAGACCGAGCAACATTCGCATAAAGCCGTATCGTCTCCATCAGCAGAACGATCATGATCGTGGTGGAGGTGAGCAGTGAAAACAGACGGCCTGCGTAGAAGCCGACGTCGAAGCGCTTAGGGGACACAAAGACGACGATTACCACTTCCAGAATTACGGAAAGAGCGACGACCATCAACCATTGGTCGAGCACCGAGCGCCGGCGAAGCCACAGGACCGCGAACGCACTTACACACACCGCGATCGTGATCGCTGGCGGGACGTAGTCCGCCAAGCTGTTCGCCGGCACTCCGCGAACAATGTCCGCGAAAATGGCCGGTAGGTACTCTTTGCCCGCTGTGGCGACTAGAACCAGTCCACAGACGAGCGCAAGAACAAGCGCGATGCTTCGGACGATAACAGCAAGCGACGATCCCAGAGCCAGGCTCGGCTCGGATTTCTCGTTGCTCATCATTCCATAGCCCAACAGTGTCATGGCAAAAGGAAGGTGCCAGAACCAATAGAGCCACGGCGTGGTCTGAAGGCCCGCGCCGGGCAACCCGACCGGAGAAAACGCGCCAGGAAATGAGAGCGCGTGCGGAATGATTATCAGGGCCGAAAAGAGGTAGCCGCAGGCGAGGACGAGAAGAGGGTTCAGTCGGTGGGCCGCGAATTGAGAAAACAGCAATACCGAGGTGACAAGGTCAGTCACGAATACAACAGCCTCGACTGCGGGAATAAATCCGTTCATCTGCCCAAGCGGTATTCCGGCGAACGGGACAGTTAGGGCGAGCGCCGCGAGCTGGCATATGGCGACGGCGACCGCCCACCGCCTCTGCTGCTTTGTCGGCGGCAGGTTCAGCAGCCATGCCTCGGCGTTTGTGGAGTCAGGCACAATCATCGGTCACGCGCCGCCGCCATCTGTTGTGCGCTTTGACCTAGCGCGCCGTACCAAGTTTCGCCGCAATATTAACGAGCTCTGCGAGCGAGCCGGCATCCATTTTTCGCATCACCTGTCCCCGGTGTGCCTTGACCGTGATCTCGCTAATGCCAAGCTCGAAGCCAACTTGCTTGTTCAAAAGGCCCTGAACAACCAAACCCATAACTTCGCGCTCGCGAACACTGAGTGATGCGTACTGCTCCTGCAGCACCTTAATTTCAGCCATGACGCGAAGCGCGGCTTCGCTGCGCTGCAGGGCGCTTTTGATTGCGTTCAATAGCGCATCGTCACTGAATGGTTTTGTCAAGAATTCAGCAGCTCCGGCTTTCATCGCCTGAACTGTTTTTGGAACATCTGCATGACCAGTGATGAATATGATCGGCATATCGGATCGATTGGCCGCGACGCGCTTTTGCAGCTCAAGGCCATCGAGACCTGGCATGCTAATGTCAAGAACCAAACAGCTGGGAACAAGGGCGTGTGGTTGCGGCAGGAAATCCTGCGCGGACTCAAACATCTCCGGATGCCAGCCCGCGCTACGAATTAACAGCTCGAGCGACTCGCGCACCGAGACGTCATCATCTACGACGAACACCACTGGCGACGCGTGCGACATGAAACCCGTCCGAACTGCGTTCGGTCATACTATTTCACGAAGTCGTGTAAATTCGTCCTAAATAATCCCTAGTAATCGTCCTGCACAAGAGCAGACTTCCTAAGCCGACCCGATACCTTGGTATCGGTTCGATACCATCGAATAATTGGTGAAAGATTAGAAAGAAGCTACTGTTGCAAACCAGGATGTACGAAAGGTCCGCGCTCACATGAGTTTCATCCAAACAAAAGACGGCGTAGAGATTTTTTATAAGGACTGGGGCAAAGGTCAGCCGATTGTATTCAGTCATGGCTGGCCGCTTTCGTCCGACGACTGGGACGCGCAGATGCTGTTCTTCCTTAACCACGGCTATCGCGTCATCGCGCACGATCGCCGCGGGCATGGCCGATCCGCGCAGGTCGGGGATGGTCACGACATGGATCACTACGCCGATGACCTTGCGGCGCTAACGGCTCATCTTGACCTCAAGAACGCCATCCACGTTGGACATTCAACTGGCGGCGGTGAAGTGGTCCATTACCTGGCGCGGCACGGTGAGAGCCGAGCGGCAAAAGCCGTCCTAGTCAGTGCAGTGCCCCCGATAATGGTGAAGACAGCATCCAATCCGGGTGGACTTCCGAAGGAAGTGTTCGACGGATTGCAGGCGCAACTCGCGGCCAATCGGTCGAATTTCTATCGCGATCTGGCATCAGGACCGTTCTACGGCTTCAATCGTCCTAGCGCGAAACCTTCTGAAGCCATCATTCAGAATTGGTGGCGACAAGGGATGATGGGCGGCGCAAAAGCTCATTACGACGGCATCGTAGCCTTTTCACAGACGGATTTCACCGAGGACCTGAAGAAGATAAAGCTACCGGTGTTGGTGATGCACGGCGACGACGATCAGATCGTTCCCTATGCCAACTCCGGGCCACTGTCGGCCAAGCTCCTAAGGAATGGGACACTCAAAACGTACAAGGGCTTCCCGCACGGCATGCCGACCACAGAGGCCGATACAATCAATGCGGGTCTATTGGCCTTCATAAAGGCTGGAGTCAGGTCGGTAGCCGCATGAGACCTAAGCACCGTTTTCCTTGTAACCGAAAAAAATGGTGAATGACGATGACGCGGTTTCATGTGCTGTTGGCGGCCACTGGACTATTACTTGTGGCCATAGAACCAAGCTCTGCCGCTAAGCGGATGGCTCATACGAACAGTGCCGTCAGATCGCAATCTCACGCTCAGGCTGGAGTTTCAGCAAGCGGCCCGCATAGCCGCGACCCCTATCCGTATAGTCGCGAGCCGGACCCGTACGCTCCCGGGGTAAACTGGCCAAAGGGTGCCTGACCTAAGGCAACTTGGGTCGCAGTGTCCGCTTTGGGTCATAAGCGGACATGTGCAATGCACTAAGGCATGTCCGTTTTACCCCCGAAAGCGGACATGTGCGGTGCAAACAGGAATGTCTGCTTTGGGCCAAAAGCGGACATTCGAACCTACTAATCCGTTGCCGCCGGCCTGACGATTAGGCGGCCGCTGCCTGCGGGGCTAGAATTGGCATCGCTGTGGTTGGGCGGAATTTAACTAGTGCAGTTAATGCAAGTACAAAAAATATCGCCAATACGACGCCCTGCGTAATTGCAAATGGTGGCTCCGACTGCGTTGGTGCCAAAGCACTGAGAGCTGCTACTTTCATGAAGCTCTGCGCGACGAGAACGAAGACATTCAGGTAAAGCGACGCGATCGCGGTGAGGACGTAGATGACTCGCCACGGGCCCTCCAAACGCTCTTTGTATAAAGCAAAAACCGCGACAACCAGGATCACGCATGCCACAACTCCAACACCTAAAGCCGGTGTGAAGCCGTGGATTGGAAAAAGGAATCCCGTTACGCTCGTCAACGCCGTGGTCAAAAGAAATATAGCAGTCGTGCCAGGAAGTTTGTTTGACGCGAGCATGCCGCCTACAACAATCAGTCCGCTGCCGATAGCAACGAGAGTTATGACGACGTGCAGAAGAGTAAAAGCTCCAACCGACATTCCCAGGATCATGAAAGCCTCCTTTATCAACCTATCACAGACGCATTGCAGCTCGATCGATGCCCGCCACCGCTAGCCCTTTTTTCGGCGCGGACAATTCCACATGAAGCATTTGAACGACCTGCGCGCCCTCGCCGACGGCTGCAGCGACGCGCTTTACCGAGCCGGCACGTACGTCGCCAATTGCGAAAATGCCTTTTCGACTGGTTTCGAGGCCTGGTCGAGTCTCATCGAGATCGGAGCCCGTCAACACAAACCCCTTATCGTTCAGAGCAATGCCCGATCCTGCAAGCCAATCACTGTTAGGCGTTGCACCAATGAACAGGAACAAATGTCGAATTGGCAGGCGGATTTCATCGCCTGATGCGCCCTGACGCCAGCGAATTGCGTCAAGCATTCCCTCGCTACCTTCCAGACCGGTAACATTCGTCTGCGTGAGAACCTCGACATTTGAAAGACCATTGATCCGATCGACAAGATATCGCGACATCGTCGACGCCAGATTTTTTCCGCGAATCAGCAACCAAACTTTCGCGACCTGGCTCGCGAGATAGACAACAGCTTGTCCGGCCGAATTTCCGCCACCTACCAACGCGACTTCCTGCCCGGCGCACAATTTGGCCTCCAGAGGGGACGCCCAGTAGTGGACGCTTGATCCTTCGTAACTCTCAAGGCCATCGATAGAGAGCCGACGATAGCGCGCGCCGCTAGCGATGACGATAGACTTCGCATTTGCGGTTTCGTTGCCGGATAATCTCAGGACGAAATGATTTCCGTTTGGTTCAAGGCTAATCACCTCGTCAGGGATCGCCATTTCAACGCCGAATTTTTGCGCTTGGTTATAGGCACGCGCCATCAAGGCCATCCCTGAAATCCCGGTGGGGAATCCCAGATAATTTTCGATCCTCGCTGAAGCGCCGGCCTGCCCGCCGAACGCGCGGCAATCAAGCACCAGAACGGAAAGCCCTTCCGAACCGGCATAAACAGCTGCGGCAAGTCCGGCTGGTCCAGCTCCGACAACAGCTACGTCAAACAGACGATCGGGATCGATCGGTCGGACAAGGCCGAGGCAGCGGGCCAGCGCGTTTTCCGTCGGATTGCGAAGGAACTGTCCGCTCGGACAAAGCACAATTGGCAATTGATCAGAAGCAACGTGGAAGCGGTCCAATAACGTCTTTGCCTCCTCATCGACTTCTGGATCAAGTTCCTGGTGCGGATGGCCATTGCGGCTCAGAAACCCGGCCAAACGAAGCACGTCTCTATCTTGCGAGCGGCCAACAATAATTGCGCCACCAGAACCGACCTCAAGCAATCCCATCCGGCGAAGGATCAGTGCCCGCATGATCCGTTCGCCAAGTTCGGCCTCGCCAATCAACAGCGCGCGCAGCCGATCCGGCGTTATGATCAGTGCTTCCACCGGACTTTCCGCACGGGCATTGACGAATGCCGGTCGTCCCGACAGCTGTCCCAACTCGCCCAAAAATGAACCGGGGCCGTAGGTAATGATAAGTTCGCCGTCGCCGGATGACGCATTGTGTCGGGCGACCTTAACGCTTCCCGACAAAATGACCTTCAAACCTTCAATGGGTTTTCCGACTTCGGCCAGAGCGTCACCTGATCTGTAAGCCCGGACTGTGCCAAACCGTCTTACCCGTTCGATCTCGGCGGGCTCCAAGACGGGAAACATCTGGTCCCGTCTTGTTTCAGTTATCGGTCGTTTCGGTGTCTTCATAGGAATTTACCCGTAACCCCGGCGTTGAATTGCAGATGCCGTTTCGGACCATGTCAAAGGGACTAGCCATGCATTTCACATTCAACGTTTTTGATACGGATGGAAGATGTGGTCCTTTGCTTTCACGGCCACATGGCACCCATGTCCGCAATCCGAAGGGCTCGGGTCAGCGCTGAACTTGTCAGATACAGGGTCGTAGTTGAACAGGGCATATCCCCAGCCCCCGCTCTTCGGAAATCTTTTGCTGTCTTTTTCAATA
>Ga0187777_10003221_pt1 | contig 10436 bp, 10 predicted proteins | sample 1015_Q2_SP5_10_M_FD_132416 | JGI IMG/M metagenome (GOLD analysis project Ga0187777, IMG submission 132416) | Tropical peat soil microbial communities from peatlands in Department of Meta, Colombia - 1015_Q2_SP5_10_MG | ecosystem: Environmental > Terrestrial > Soil > Wetlands > Peat | place...
GCGGGGACCAAGCCACCGGCCTCCCACCCGGCTTCCTCGACAGCGTGATGGCCGCCCTGCCCACCGAGCGGCGGCGCACCCGCCCAGACCGTCTGGCGTCAGTCATCGTCGTGGTGGTCTTTCTGGCGATCGTTGGCACGGTCGGAGCGAGCCTGCTGCCAGGGATCGGAACGTCGCCCACCCCGCCGTCTGCCAGTGCCGTCTCTACCCCATCCGGGTCACCAACCCCTGGCACGTCCTCAGGGCTCGCCGCATGGACGCACCTCTCATGGACCGAGACCACCGGAACCGCGTTCCAAGGCACCGCCGTCGACATCGCTGGCGGCCTGGCGTGGAGCGGCGGGTACCTGCTGTATGGCCGCGACGTGGTCGCCCTGCCCACCGGTGTCTTCGGCATCATCTGGAGCTCGCGGGACGGGCATACCTGGCAGCGCGAACCGTCCGCGGTCGACGGGAGCCTCTCGGACCTGTTCGGCGGATCGTCGATCGTCGGGGTCGCAGCGCATGGACGAACGATCGTCGCGGTGGGCCAGATCGCTCACGCGACGCTGGGCCCGGGTGCCGCGGCGATCTGGACCTCGCACGACGGCCTGACCTGGAGCGCCGACCCGAGCGCCGCATCGCTCCTGCAAGGATTCCAGGCCGCCGGGATAGCCGCGGGCGCCGGCGGCTTCGTGCTGTATGGCCGGACCATCGGCGCCGAAGCTCGTTCACACGCCTCGGTCCTCGCCTCGACCGACGGCCTGAACTGGGTGCAGGCGACCCTCCCCGGAGACACCACCGGCCTGACCGTCACGTCGGCCCTCGCCACGAGCACCGGCTTCGCCGCGGTCGGCGGCTTGGTGGGCGCCGCCTCATCCGGCACGGCCTGGTGGTCGACGGATGGCCGGGCCTGGTACGGCGGCGGCGCGATCGGCTACCCGGCCCTCAGCGCGCTCACGAACTGGCCCGGTGGCCAGCTGCACGCCCAGGGCTCTGTCGCCCGGTGCGCCGTCTGTCTTGGCCTGCCCGAGATGTCGACCTGGGTCTCTTCCGATCAGGGTCGCAGTTGGGGCCAGACGTCGATCGGTGTCGCCGCACCAACCGGTGACACGACCCTGTTCGATGGCGGGCGGCTGGTCCGCCTGCAGGCCGAGGGTGCCCCGTGGGGCAGCTGGAGCCTTGACGGCACGGCCTGGACCCCCCTGGCGATGGACGGCGCGACCCCCGCCTCGATCTCACGCCTCCTTGTCGCCGACGGCCCCATCGTGATCGCCGCGGACGCGTACCTGGGGGGAGTCACGCACGTCTACGTCGGCACCCTGGATGACCGGCCCGGGCCTGTGCCGACCCCCACGCTGGTCCCCGGAGCGCACGACACCTCCTGTGGACCAACGCCCTGTGGTCCGTGACCGCCTGAAGCTTGGCGCCCGTTCCCTTACCCAGTCAGCCGGGTCGGGGAATGACCAGTCACCGAGGCGCCAGGTGGTCACGTAGCGATCCGGGTGGCACTGGGCACATCGTCTGATGCTGACGCCTGTGCGTGACCCACACGTTGAGGCCACTGCCGAACGTGGAATCAAGCTCGAAGCCGCCTAACTGACGTTGGTTACGCGTCCGCCGAGGCCACAGCCGCTCTAAGACCACCCGGGTTCATATCTGACCTGGTATCGCGCGGGGCCGACCAGGCAGTCAGGCGTCAGGTAAGGGCTGGTGGGCGGAGGGCGGCTCGTCGCCGGCCTGAAGCTTCGCCCCGGCCGAGACGGGCTTGGCGGCCGCCGGCGGCGCCGCGCGGCGGCGGCGCTTGGTCACCGGCTTGCGCACGACCGGCCACCAGTCGCACGCGCACAGGCCCTTGGGGCAGCCGACGTGGGGCAGGCGCGGCGTGCGCAGCTCATCGGCGATCTTGAAGACGCGGCCGTCGTCCGCGCGGCACGCGTGGCAGCACGCCGCCCCCACGAGTTCGGCTTCGCGCGTCACGGCCTGGAGCGCCCGCAGGTTGGCGGCCATGCCCTCGCGATGGAGCTCGAGCACCTCGTCGGCAGGCGGCGCGATGCTGCCGGCTTCCTCGAAGAGCGCGGCGGCCTGGCGTTGCCGCAGCCGGGCCACATCGTCCCAGCGCTTGTCCCGCCGGGCCGCCCGAACGGCATGCTCGACCGTGACGAGGTACAGCGAGCGCGCCGACTGGACCGTCGCGGCGGTAAGGGGGGCCTTCTCCAGCCTGCGACGCCGGTCGGCGGGGGCCTCGACGCCGCGCGCCAGCTGCAGCCAGGTCCGCCTCAGGCGCGTCCACATCTCGACCTGGGCCTCGCGCTCCCGCTCGGCCTCGAACACCTCCACGGCGGACTCGGTGAGGTAGATGGCCCGGCCCTCCACGTGGCGCACGACGATGCGATGGCGGCACCGCGGGCACAGGCGGCTGCTCGTGGGCGGCGGGTCCAGCACGACCCCGCAGTTGGGACAGGCGACGACGCCGGGTGGCTGCGGCGCCGGCCCGGGCGGCGGCGGCGCCGGCGCGACCGGGGAAGGCACCACGACCGTCTCGGGCGGCGCGTCTCGGCCCAGGAGCCTGCGCAGGAATGTGATGGCGACCACCTCGGTTCGCGAGCCGCTTCGATTCGCGGCGAGCGCGGCCGGTCCGCCGAGGGTCACCCTACGACCGCCGCCGTGCCGCTCCCCCGGACTGCGGGGGCGGCATCAGGGTACCGCGTCAGGCGGGCGGCGCCGCCTCACTCTGAGGGTCGGCGGCGGCGGTGCCAGGCAGCTTGCGCAAGGCGGTGTTGGGGCGTCGCTGCAGGTACCGCCGGATCGTCCGCCGGTCACGAGCCGCGAGGTCCCAGTGGCAGCGACAGAGGCCCTTGGGACAGCCGTCGTGCGGCAGCCGCGGGGCCCGCAGCTCGCTGGTGATGCGGAGGATGCGGCCGTCGTCCGCACGGCATGCGTCGCAACAGCGAGCGCTCACCAGCTCCGCATCACGGGAGATCTCGGCCACGCCGCGGAGTTCAGCCGCCACGCCCTCCCGGTATGTCGCCAGGACGTCGGCCGGCGGCGGCACGGGCGAGCCGGCGAGCCGGTAGAGCGCCATCGCCTGGTCACGACGGATCCGTGCGGCCCCATCCCAATCGCGCTCGCGCTTGGCGGACCGGAACCCCCGGTCCACGGTCGTGAGGTAGAGCGATCGGGCGGTGGCCACGACCTCCTCGGTCAGGCGCGCCGCGGCGAGTTGTGCCTGCCGGGCCGCAGGGGCCCCCGCGCTCGCGGCGAGGCGCAGCCAGCGCTCGCGTTCCCGCGTCAGGCGCGCCGACTTCGCGACGCGGCGCCGCTCGACATCGAAGACCTGTACGGCGGCCTCGGTGAGGTAGACCCTCTGACCGTCGACACGCTTGACGATGATCCGCTGGCGGCAGCGCTCGCAGCGCCGGCTCACCATTGGCGCCGGATCGAGCACGAGGGCGCAGTACGGGCAATGGGCGATGACGACCGGCGCCCGGGCCGCCACGACACGGTTCCTGGCGCGGCTACGGCCCCTGGCGGGGGCGCGCGAGACGATCAGGTCGGCGACCTCAGCCACGGTTGTCTTCTCGGCGGTCCCGGCCTCGGCAGCGGCCGCCATGTCGGGGCCGCGAGCCTCCTCCGCGCCCGACGGCGCGATCGGCGCGATCGGAGCGACCGGCTCGGCCACTTCGGCGAGCGAGTCAGCGACGACCAGGTCGGGCGCCGGCTCGGTCGGCAGGCGCCAGCCGTCGTGGTCCACGGCGACATCCGTACGATCGACCATGACCGGGACCGGTGCCGCGGGGTCCTCACGCACGCCCGGGTCGACCACCGTCCAGCCGTTCGGACCCGCGCCGCGCTGCACGACCGGCCGCGCCTTGCGTCGCGGCGGTCTGACCTCAGTCGCGCCGGCATCTCCCATGACGACGATCCCTGGCCGCCGGCCGCCGCGGCGCCGCTCTCGCGGTGCCGGTGCCATGTCCGGCGCCTCAGCCGGTCCCTCGACGTCGTCCCGCGTCGCGACGGCCGCACCGGGTGCCTGATCCTCCGGCGGCTCCTGCCCCGTCTCCTCGCGGAACATCGCCGCCAGCCGGGCCGCCGTGCGCGACTGCACGAGGTCCCACTCGGCCTGTTCCTTCTTCGACCTGTTCTGCAGGAAGCCCGGCATCCTGGGCATGCCACTCCCTCGCGCGTGTCGTTACCAGCCGTGACGCGGACTGGGCAGCCTGATGCTGCCCAGTCATCCGAGCCTCAGGGTACTCCTAACCCACCCGCTCTCGTCCAGACCCGCGTGGAGCCCCGGTGCTGGCGTGCACCGCCACTAGAGGACCGACCGCCCTCGGAGCATGTTGGGATCGAGTTCGGTGGCGGCCACGATGTGGCGCCGGTTGACGACCGTGAAACCGTACCGCGAGATCACCCGCCGGTCGGCCAGGGAGCGCGTCCGCACGTCGGTCATGGGGATCCATTGCGGGCTGCGGGACTCGATGAAGGCCGACAGGATCGCCTCCGGGTTGAGGTGCACCGAACCGGTGAGCGTGTGGCCCGTCGTCACGACGATGAGCTGGTGTGCCGTGCGCTGGCGGTACTCGCCCGACGGCTGGCGGTCCTCGACGTCGGTCATCTCCGCGATGAGCGTCACCTCGTCGGGGTTCACCCAGATGCTCGGCGAGGTCACCTTCGTGGGGTCGCCGTTGCGGCGCAGGACGGTCACGTCGAGCAACGGGATCAGCCCGTCGTGGTTGTTGACGAAGTCGGACAGCCGGCCGTGGTAGCCCAGGTTCACCGTCCCCGACAGCCGCAGGTGCTGGCCCACCAGCTCCAGGGGCACGCCCTCGCTCTTGGTCCGGAGCGCCGGCGCGACCGCCTCGAAGCCGAGCGCCTCCAGGTAGGTCGCAGCGTCGCCATCGACGATGCCTTCCAGGCCGTCGTACGGAATGTCGGTCATGTCAGATCCTCTTGGCCCCGCGGGGTTGATGGGATGGCCCTCGTCACCCCATCCTACGGGACTCGCGCCCGGACGTCGCCGATGGCGTCGAGGAGGTCGCGGCTGGACCCGGGCCTTCTCGGCCGCAACCGGCCTGCTGTGTCGCATCCGGCCGCCTAGCCCCCCAGCCGATCCGTTGCGCCGCGCGGTAGGCTGCACGGCATGGCCGGCGCAGACTCGCCCCGTGACTCCGTCCGACCGCTCGTGCGGACGCGGCAGTACCGCGAGTTCACCGACGAGCCGGTGGGCGACGAAGCCCTGGACGCGATCGTGGAGGCGGCGCGCTGGTCCGGCAGCAGCGGCAACGAGCAGCGCTGGCGATTCATCGTCATCCGCGACGTGTCGACGCTGCGAGAGCTGGCCACGGTGGGCATGCCGCAGACCCGCGGCCTCCACACGGCGAGGGCCGCCATCGCCATCGTGCTGCCGAACGAACCCTCGCGGGCCGTTTCCGACGCCTACGACGACGGGCGTGTGGCCGAGCGCATCCTGATCGCCGCCACGATGCTGGGCCTGGGTTCCGGCATCTCCTGGATGCGGACCACGTTCCAGCCCGCCGTGCGCGACATCCTGGGCCTGCCGCAGGACCGGATCGTGCGCACGATCATGTCGCTCGGTCACCCCACGGATGCCGCCCGACGTCCGAAGTCCGCACCCGGCCAGGCCCGGCGGCCGCGCGGCGAGATCGTCTTCGAGGAGCGCTGGCCGGCCGGCTGACCCTACGGGGCCGGCCTCTCGTCCGGCGAGCCGGTCGCACCCGTGGCAGCTGTCGCGGCCGCTGCCATCGCCTTGCGTGCCGAGCTGGACCGTTCCTGGGCGATCATCGACCGCACGCCGCCGTATGCCAGCAGGTTCACCACCAGGCCCAGGATGCCGAGCGGCTCGTAGAGGTAGAACAGGAACGGCTGCGTCACGAGCAGCGACAGCAGGATGCCCCAGGCGGCCCAGTGGTACGTGGCCAGACGGGACGTCGGCAGCAGCACCAGGCCGCGCGCCACGAGCAGGCCGCTGGCGATGGCCGACACGACCAGGCCCACGCTGACGACATCGCCGCTGGCCGTGAACTGCCCGAACAGGACCAGCAGGACGCCGGCGGCGATGATCGAGCCGACGGCGTACAGCCCGAAGATGACGGTGAGCGCCCGCTCGAACCAGGGCTGGTGCTCCACTCTCCCGTAGGTCTGCTCAACCCGCTCGACGAGGCGCGCCAGCGGCGTGTCCTGTGCCGGGGTCAGGTCGGTCAGGTAGCGCCGCGCAGCGATCGTCATCGGATCCGCCGGATCGGCCAGCGCCAGGAGGCCCAGCGCGCGGTGCCGTGCTGCCACGTCGATCTGGCCGCCCTGCGCGTTGGCCACCAGCACGAGCGCCTGCGCCAGGGCGTCCGGCGGCGCCAGCATCCGCCGCATCTGGGTCGCCCGCACCAGCAGGTAGACGCCGATGAGGGCCAGGTAGATGAGCGCGGCCGTGGGCTTGAAGAAGTAGTCGTTGTCGGCCGTGACGAACTTGCCGATCTCGTCGATGAACGTGCCGAAGCCGATGCCGCCCACGACGGCCGCGATGGGCCGGATCCGGCGATCCAGGAAGGTGGCGTACAGGAACACCGAGACCAGCAGCAGGAAGCCGCCATACAGCATGTGCGAGATGTGGAGGTCGCCGCCACCCACGCGGGGGAAGCCCGTGAGGGTCAGGAAGAGGCGGATGCCCAGGACCGCAACGACCGCGCCGACGAGGAAGAGGTCCCCCAGATCGACCGCGTCGGCATCGCGCAGGAGGCGGATCGACCAGCGCATCGCGTCACAGGATAGGCCGCCGCCAGGCGGGCGTGGCTCTCGCGGCTAGCGGCGCCGGCCCCGGATACGCCCCACTGCCGCGATGACGAAGCCGACCGTGAGCCCCGCCACGATGGCGCCGCCGATCCACAGGACGGTCGGGTCCATCAGGCCTCGTCCTCCAGCTCGGCGGCGGCGTCCGGGTCGTTGCCGGTCGCGAGCGCCTGGCGGATCACGTCGGGGTCGAAACCGCCGCGCGCCAGCAGCGCATACGCCCGCTGCCGTCGCCGACGCGGGTCCAGCTCCCGCGTCAGGGCGGCCTGCCGACGAGCCAGCAGCTTCCTGGCGGCCGCCAGGTCGGGGCCGCCCTCCGGCACGTCGGTGCGCGCCGCGTCCCCGTCTGGAGGAGCCTGACCCTCGCGCTCGGCCAGCAGCGTCGCCACGAGATCATGGCCGAGGCCCTTGGCGAGGAGCTCGCTGCGCAGCGCGTGCGTGCCGCGCGGGCGTGCCCGGTCGCGGCTCTCCAGCCACGCCCGCCCGAAAGCGGCGTCGTCGAGGTACCCGAACGTGGTGAGCCGCTCGATGACATGGTCGATGAGCTCCGCGCGGTAGCCCAGGGCCTGCAGGCGGCGTCGCGTCTCGCCGATCGACCGGGGGCGGACCGCCAGGAACGCCGCGGCCGCGTCGAGCACGACCGCCGGATCCTCGACGGCGGCCCGTCGCTCCCGGCGCTCGGCAAGCGAGGCCTGGCGTGCCCCTGGTGCGCGGCTGCCGGCCATGTCAGTCGGCCTCGGTGATGCCCTCCACCGGCACGGCGACGGTGGCCACCTTGGCGCGGATCTCCGCCTCCAGACGGTCGCCGATGTCCCGGTTCTGGCGCAGGAAGTCCTTGGCCGCCTCACGGCCGTTGCCCAGGCGCGTCTCCCCGAAGTTGAACCAGGCGCCGGTCTTGCCGACGATGTCCATGGCCACGCCGACGTCGAGCAGGCCGCCCTCGCGGGAGACACCCTCGCCGTACATGACGTCGAACTCGGCGACGCGGAACGGGGCGGCCACCTTGTTCTTGACGACCTTGACGCGCACGCGGCTGCCGATGGACTCGGTGCCGTTCTTGATGGTCTCGATGCGGCGGATGTCCAGGCGCACCGAAGCGTAGAACTTGAGGGCCCGGCCGCCCGGCGTGGTCTCCGGGTTGCCGAACATGACCCCGATCTTCTCGCGCAGCTGGTTGGTGAAGACCAGCGCGGTATTGGAGCGGCTGACCGCCCCGGTCAGCTTGCGCAGGGCCTGGCTCATCAGGCGGGCCTGGATGCCCACGAACGAGTCGCCCATCTCGCCTTCGATCTCCGCCCGGGGCACGAGGGCGGCCACGGAGTCGACGACGACGCAGTCGACGCCGCCGGAGCGGATGAGCGTCTCCGTGATCTCCAGCGCCTGCTCGCCCGTGTCCGGCTGGCTGACCAGCAACTCGTCCACGTTCACGCCGCATGCCTTGGCGTAGTGCGGATCGAGGGCGTGTTCAACGTCGATGAAGGCCACCACGCCGCCGCGGCGCTGCGCCTCCGCGAGGATGTGCTGGCAGAGGGTGGTCTTGCCCGACGACTCGGGGCCGAAGATCTCCGTGATGCGGCCGCGCGGCACGCCACCCACGCCGAGGGCGAGGTCGAGCGCGATCGAGCCGGTGGGGATCGTGTCGACCGCCTGCCGCTCGGCCGAGCCGAGCTTCATGATCGACCCGCGGCCGAACTGCTTTTCGATGGCCAGGATGGCCGCGTCCACGGCGCGCGTGCGCTCGGCGGGCACGCCCCGCTCGCTCGTCACCTTGTTCGCGCCGTTACGGTCGGCCTTATCCGTGCCGTTGCGGTCGCCGGTCGTGATGCCGGCCCCCGTGATCGTCATGCCTGGACCATCCTCCTGGGCTGACCGAGGGCCGGACCGCCATCACGCCTCGTCCGTCTCCTCCCAGCGCGGCTTCCGCTTGGGCTTGATCAGCTCAACGGACTGAGGCGGGCTGTCGAGGAGTGACTGGATCTGCGGTTTGGGGGCTGCGGCCTTCGGCTTCTTCTTCTGCTCGCGGTGGGGGCGATCCTTGCTGGCCATCTGTCCTCCGCCTCCACGGTGCCAGGTCACCAGTCTGGGTGACGCGGCTCTACGACGACTTCACCCTCCCTTCGCGCCAGCTTGCGTGTCACTGGAACGGGATCGGGATGGGTCGTCCGGGTTGGGGTCCGGCGCCATCGAGCGCCGGTACGCCGGGAACGTGCCGGCCCGGATCGCACGGCGTGCCCGGGCCATGAAGTCTAGGGTGAAGGTCAGGTTGTGACAAGTCGCGAGGCGGTACGCGAGCAGCTCGTCGGCCCGGAAGAGATGAGCCAGGTAGGCTCGCGAAAAGCCTCGGCAGAGGCGGCACGGGCAGCCCGCCTGGACCGGCGCCCCATCGTCCAGGAACCGCGCGTTGCGCAGGTTCAGGCGGCCGTCCGGCACCCACAGGGTGCCGTTGCGGGCGACGCGCGCCGGGAGGACGGAGTCGAAGAGATCCATGCCCTGATGGATCGCCTCCAGCATGTCGCCCGGCGAGCCAAGGCCCATCAGGTAGCGCGGCCGCGGATCGGCAGCCAGGAGCGGCACGACCACCTCGAGGGCCGCGGCACGCTGGGCGGCCGTCTCGTCGCCGGCCAGGCCGCCGATGCACAGGCCATCGAAGGGCAGGGCTGCGATGGCCTGCGTCGAGGCCGCCCGGAGATCCGGCTCGAGGCCGCCCTGGATGATGCCGAAGAGCGCCTGGTCGGGCCGTGTGTGGGCGGCCAGGGAGCGCTCCGCCCAGCGGTGGGTGCGCCCGGTCGCCACGGCCACTTCCGCCCGCGACGAGGCGTGGGGCGCGACCGGCTGGTCGAAGGCGACCGCGATGTCCGACCCCAGGGCCTCCTGAACGGCGATCGACAACTCGGGGGTGAAGCGAGGGGTCGAGCCGTCGAGGTGGCTGCGGAAGGTGGCCCCGCCGTCATCGATCTCGCGCAGACCAGCCAGGCTGACGACCTGGAAGCCGCCCGAATCGGTCAGGATCGGGCGGGGCCAGGCCATGAAGGCGTGCAGCCCCCCGAGACGGGCAATGCGCTCGTGGCCCGGCCGCAGGTACAGGTGGTAGGTGTTGGCCAGGATCATGTGCGCCCCCGCCTCGGCGAGATCGTCGGGGTCCAGGGCCTTGACCGTGGCGTTGGTGCCGACCGGCATGAAGGCCGGTGTCTCCACCACCCCATGGGGCGTTGCCAGGCGGCCCGCGCGGGCCCGCGTGGACCCGTCGGCGGCTGTGGCGGTCAGTTGGAAGGTCAGCGGCCGCGCCGTCCCGAACGGGGCGCCGGAGTCCGGTGCGAGGCTGGTCATCGTGTCAGCTGCCGATCTCCGCCCGCTCGGTGGCGCCAGCCACGAGGGCCAGCGCCGCCACGAGCCAGATGGCCGTCACGAGCGTGGCCTGGTCGGGCGGCAGAGCCGCCGGGGAGCCGCCAGCGGCCAGGTTGGCGCGCTCGACGACCGCGGACGCAGCATTGAACGGCAGGTACTTCACCACGTCCGGCAGGATGAGGGTGGCGAACTGCTCGCCGAAGAACAGGGCGATGCCGGCCCCGACGCCGGCCAGCTGGCTGCGCGTGAGGGTCGCCACGGCGAAGCCCACGGCGATCTCCTCCGCCAGGCCCAGCCACACGTGCAGC
>Ga0187777_10003223_pt1 | contig 10435 bp, 11 predicted proteins | sample 1015_Q2_SP5_10_M_FD_132416 | JGI IMG/M metagenome (GOLD analysis project Ga0187777, IMG submission 132416) | Tropical peat soil microbial communities from peatlands in Department of Meta, Colombia - 1015_Q2_SP5_10_MG | ecosystem: Environmental > Terrestrial > Soil > Wetlands > Peat | place...
CAAGAAGTGAGGAACCTCACTTCCTCACTTCCTCACGTCTAGAAGGGAATATCGTCGTCGGTGAGCGGCTCGGAGGCCTCCGGGCCGGCCGGGGCGTGCGCCCCGCCCATCTCGCCCCGATCCATCGCCGCGCCGCGGCCGCCGCCTCCGCCAAGCAGCACGATCTTGTCGCCGCGAATCTCGGTGGTGTACCGCTTGTTGCCGTCCTTGTCGTCCCACTGACGCGTCTGCAGTCGGCCTTCGACGTAGATCTGCTTGCCCTTCGTCAGGTACTCCGCCAGCGACTCGGCGGGCTTGCCCCAGAGCACCACGCGGTGCCACTCGGTTTTCTCCTGACGCTGCCCGCTCTTGTCGTTCCAGACTTCGGTCGTCGCCATGTTGATCGTGGCGACCGCCGCGCCGCCCGGCGTGTAGCGCAGCTCCGCATCGCGGCCGAGGTTGCCGACGAGGATGACTTTGTTGACGCTTCCCATACGGTGAGAACCTGAAAGCTAGAAGTTAGAAGTCAGAGGTTTGAAGTTACCAGTCGGGAACGAGCGAGCGGACGCAATTGTACATCGTCCGCATCGGTTCCGATCGCTTGTAGCGCAGGCCTTCAGGCCTGCCACCGAACGGCGGACCTGAAGGTCCGCCCTACTGGCGAGCGAGTGCTTGTCGTGCGAGCGCGGCCGCGCTGCTCTCGGGATATTTCATGACGACGGCAGAAAATGCCTCGCGTGCGAGCGCCTCCTGTTTCAGATTTCGCAACGCGATGCCTTTGCCGTAGTACGCGTCGGGAAGCGCGTTCCCGGTGGGGTACGTGCGGATCGCGGCATCGAAGGCGTCGGCCGCCTTGTCGTTCTTGCCCGCCTGCAGATAGGCCCGGCCGATGTAGACCTGGGCGTCGTCCGCCCGGTCGTCGCGCGGATACTGCTTGATGAATTCCTGGAAGCCGGCAATCGCGAGATCCCACTGTCCGATGGCGTAGTCGCTGTTCGCCTGATCCCACATGCGCTGCGGCGAATTCACGATCCCCGCGGGGATCGCGGGCGCGGCGGCGGCCGGCGGCGCGCCCGCGCCGCCACCGTCCGGCGCGGCCGCCGCGGCGGTATCCGGCGGCGGGGCGACCGGCGCCCGGGCCGCGAGCTGCTGCAGGCCCTGGCGAAGCGAGTCGACCTCCTGCGAGAGCTGGCCCAGCCGCACGCTCGTGTCGTCGGACTTCTCCCGGATGACGCGAACGTCGTTCGAGAGATTGTCGACGGAGAGCTTTTCGTCCGCGAGCGCCTTGCGCGTCGCATTCGTCTGCTCGTCGATCCGCGCGTTGACCGCCTTGATCGCGTCGGTGATCGACGCGAGGAGGTTCTGAATCTGCTGGTTCTGTTCCTGCAGCATGCGGATGTCCGCCATCATCTGCCGCTGTTCCTTGTCGGCGGCGAAGACCGGCGTGACGGCCGCGCCGGCGACGAGCGCCCCGGCGACGATGACGAAGGCTGTGCGCGTGTTCATGGCGTTACTTCGCAGTGATGACGAAGTGCGCGCGGCGGTTCTTCTGATACGCGGCTTCGTCGTGGCCTGCATCGAACGGGAATTCCTTCCCGTAGCTCACCGTCTTCAAGCGGTCGGCCGAGATGCCGAGCGAGACGAGATACGCGCGCGCGGCGACCGCGCGGCGCTCGCCCAAGGCCAGATTGTACTCGGCCGTTCCGCGCTCGTCGCAGTGTCCTTCAATCGTGACGGCCCAGCTGGCGTTTCGCTTCAGGAGCTCCGCATCCTCCTTCAGCGACATCTGCGCCACCGGGCTCAGCTCAGCGCTGTCGAGCTCGAAAAAGACGGGCATGAGCGGCGAATTCCGGTTGAGATCGTCGAGCGACGCCGACGCCACGGTGTCGTTCGGCACCGGCACCGGCGGCACCACCGTCGGCTCGGGCACCGGCTCCGGCGGGGCGGGCGGCCGGGCGGGATTGGCGGCCGCGGCCGCGGGCGGCGGTGGCGGCGTCGGCCGGGCGATCGGCGGATTCTTCTTGCCGCAGGCGGTGACGAGCGCCGCGAGGAGGAGCGTCGAAACAATCGTCAATCGTGTTGTCATAAGCGTGTGTCTCGGCGGACCCGAAGGTCCTCCCTGTAGACGTGGCGGCGCATTCAGTTCGACCAATCCGGGAACTTGTTGTTGCCGACCTTCGTGATCTGCCGCAGGTTCTTGCCGTCGGCGGAGATCGTGAAGATCTGATTCTTGCCGGCGCGCGTCGACACGAACGCCAGGTGCCGCCCGTTCGGGGCCCATGTCGGGCTCTCGTTCGTGCCTTCCCCGAAGGTCAGCTGCCGGATCATGCGCGTGGCGAGGTTGATCACCTTGATATCGCTCCCCGGCCCGTTCCGCGACGAAAACGCAATCTCGCTGTTCGGCGCCGGCGACCATGTCGGTTTATCGGCGTACGACTCCGCGGTGGTCAGCCGCTGGAGCCCGGTGCCGTCTGCGTTGACGATATACACCTGGGGGCTGCCGGTGCGGTCGGACACGAACGCGATCTGGTTGCCGGCGGGCGACCAGGTCGGCGCTTCGTCGATCGCCGGATTGTTCGTGATGCGGCGGACGTTCGAACCATCCCGGTTCGCGACGTACAGCTCGGGGTTGCCGTCGTGCGTCGACATGAACGCGATGCGCGTGCCGTCGGGCGACCACGCGGGCAGGTAGCTGGCGCCGTCCTTCGTGAGGTCGCTGTTCGTGCCCTCGTAGATGTTCTGGATGAAGATGTTCGGTCCTCCGCGCCTGTACGACGTATAGGCGAGCGACCGTCCGTCGGGCGACCAGCGCGGCGTGATGTTCAGCGTCCGGTTGACGGTCAACCGGCGCGCGCCTTCGCCGTCGTAGTCCTCCATGTAGACTTCCTGCACGGTGCGCTGCTCGATGGTGCCGCCAAGCCGTTCGCCGTCGCGGTCGGACGCGAACGCGATCTTCGTGCGCGCGATGCCGCGCACGCCGCGCAGCGCGTGCAGCTCGTCCGAGATCGTATGCGCGTAGATCCGCGGGTTCGCCGACGACCCGCTGTATTCCTTCCCGAACGCCTGGCTCCGATCGCGCGCGGCCAGCAGCCGCACCTGAATCTGGATGCCGGTCGGCATCTTCTGCACCGTGCCGACGACGACGTAATCCGCGTTCAGCTCGCGCCACCGATCGATCGGCACGTCGGTGAACGACGTCGCGGCGGGGATCGTGGCATAGGTGTCGCGCGGGATGAGCGCGTACTCGCGCTCGAACGTCAGGTCGTCGAAGAGGACGTCGGTGATCGTCTTCGCGATCGCCTGCGTCTCGGCGTCTTTCGTGATCGCGATGAACTGCGGGACCGCGAGCCGGGGCGGCTGGCCGTTCTCGCCGGTGAGCGTCACGGCGATGTCCGGCGGTTTCTGCGGAGCCGGCGCCTGCGGTGCCGCCGCGACGAGCGCGGCCGCCGCGAAGAGCGTGGTCAGGGTCGTGAGTTTATCAATCATTTCTGGTACTGAAAGGTGAGGTGCACCGGCAGGGTCTGATAGGGATACTGCGCCGGCAGCGCGGCGAGCTGCTTCGTCAGCTCCACCGCCCTGAGCGCCTCGAGGTCGAGGGCGCTGTAGCCGCTGGACCGTTCGACCTTCGCGTCCGTGAGGTCTCCGTTGCGCGCGATGACGAAGCGCACGACGACTTCCGCCGGGATGTTCTGGCGGTCGTTCCAGTTGCGCTGGATCCGGTCGCGCATGTCGATCAGATACTGCGGACAGCAGAAGTCGCCGACGTCGAGCGTCGCGCCGAGTCCGGGCCCGCCGCCGCCGGACAGGCCGAACCCCTGGCCGCGGGCGCCGGTGAAGGCCGCCGCGCTCCCGGCGGCCGTCTGCGCGCCCTTGGTCGGCGTCCGGCCGCGCGCATCGTCGGGCGCCTCGCGGACGTTGGCGCCCGTGGCGCGGCGCGCGTTCTTCTCCGGGACCGTCATCTCCGCGGCCTTCGCCGCGGGCGCCTGCTGGACCTCCGGGCGCTTCGGCGCGTCGGGCGGCGTCTCCTGCTGCACCGGACGTCCACCGATGGCGGTGGTGCCGCTCCTCGCGCTGATCCCCCCGCCAGCGAGTGTGATCGTCATCACGGTTCGCGGCGCCTCCTGCACGGGCGTCAGCCATCCGCGCCCGAACACGAGCGCCGACGCGAAGACGATGTGGGCCACGATCGACACCGCGATCATCCGCTCGAGCCCGTCCGGCTCGTGCAGCCGATCGCGGAGCACGTCGCTCACCTGCATCAACGTTCGCCGGGACCCTTGGCGACGATGCCGACGCGCTGGATGCCGGCGTTCTTGAGACGGTCGAAGACTTCCATCAGGTCCTGCAGCTGTACGGCGCCGTCGCCGCGCAGGTACACCTGTTTATCGGGCTGGTTCTCGACCTTCTGTCGGATCCGCTCCTGGAGCGCGTCCACGCGGATCTGTTCGTTGTCGATGTACACCATCCGATTCTCATGATACGCGCTCGGGACGGTCACGAAAACGCGATCGCCAATCACGGCATTGGCGCGCACCGACACCGGCAGGTTCACGTCGACGCCGCGCTGCATCATGGGCGCGGTCACCATGAAGATGATGAGCAGCACGAGCATGACGTCGACGAGCGGGACAACGTTGATCTCGGCGAGCGACGTCGACACGCGGCGCGTCCGTCCGCGCGCGTGTCCGCTGTCGGGAATCGGATTGACCTTGGGCACCTACGTGAAATTCCTCTCGCAGATGTTCAGGAACTCCATCGAGAAATCGTCCATGTCCGAGGCGAAGAGCTTCACGCGGTTGGTCAGCTGATTGTAGAAATACACCGCCGGAATCGCCGTGAACAGCCCGGCCGCCGTCGTCACCAGTGCGTCTGCAATACCCGGCCCCACCGCGGCGAGGTTGGTCGAGCCGGTGACGCCGATCGCTTGAAAGGCGACGATGATCCCCCAGACCGTGCCGAAGAGGCCGATGAACGGAGCGATGCTCGCCGTCGTCGCCAGAAATGGAATCCGCTTCTCGAGCTTGTTCACTTCGACCGTCGACGCGCGGAGCAGCGAGCGATCCACGGCGGGGAGGCTCTTCAGGGTTGGACGCGGCGCAGCCGGCTTTGGATTGGGACCGTTCTCGGCGCCGGGCGTCTGGCGGAGCTGGGCGGTGAGCTCGGTGTATCCCGATTGAAAGAGGCCGACGAGCGGGCTGGCCGCCAGCGACTGGCAGACCGCCTGCACTTCCGAGAACTTCTGGCTGCGGCGGAAGACGTCGAGAAACTGCGCCGTCTGCCGCGCCGACCGGCGAAATGTCCACATCTTGTAGAGAATCACCCCCCAGGAGATGATCGACAACAAAACCAGGAGCGCGAGAACGGCGATCGCGACCGGCGACCGAGGAAGAAAGTTGATGGCGTTCCCAGTTGCCAACGAGCTCCCGCCGTCGGGCTGCAGCTGCAGCGCCAGCAGGCGGACTCCAAGCGTGCGCAAACGGACCTCCGCGACAGAGCTGATGCGCCGCTGGGACAGCGCCGCCGGAACGGGCATTCCGGCTCGAGTGCCAAACTGTAGCATGAGGTAAAACAGCTGTCAAACCTATGCTACGATTGGAGTTCTCGCCACCAGCATGCTTCGATTTCTCCGCGTCAGCCACCTGGCCGTGATCGACGCGGTCGAGGTCGAGTTCGACCCCGGCCTCAACGTACTCACCGGCGAGACCGGCGCCGGCAAGTCGATCCTCGTCGAAGCCGTCGGCCTGCTGCTCGGCGGCCGCGCGTCGGGCGACCTTGTACGGACCGGAGAAGACGCGGCAACGGTCGAAGCGATCTTCGAGACGGCGGGCGAGGAGATCATCGTTCGTCGCGAGATCACGGCGCAGGGACGGAGCCGGGCGTTCGTCAACGGGTCGCTCGTCACCGCCGGGCACTTGAAGGAGCTCGCGGCGCGGCTCATCGAGCTGCACGGCCAGCACGAACATCAGACGCTGCTCGATCCGTCCACGCACCTGGCCGTGCTCGACGCCTACGGCCGCCTCGAGGGCCTTCTCGGCACGACGGCGACGGCGTTTGACGCGCTGCGTGCGGCGAGCGAGGAGCTGGCGCGCGTACGCTCGGCGATCGCCGACCGCGAACAGCGGCTGGACCTGAACGCCTTCCAGCTGGGCGAGCTCGATCGCGCCGAGCTGAAGGATCCGCAGGAGGATGCGGCGCTCGCCGCCGAGCGGCAGGTGCTCGCGAGCGCCGACAAGGTGGAGCGGCTCTGCGCCGAGAGCTACGGTGCGCTCTACGAACGCGAGGACGCGGTGCTCGCGGGCCTCGGCCAGGTCTGGCGAAGGGTTGGCGAACTGGCAGCGTTCGATCCGCAGTTTCAGGCGTACCTCGACGCGCGCGACGGCATCAAGTCGCAGCTCGAAGATCTCGCCGCGTTCCTGCGCCGTTATGCGGACCAGATTGACGCCTCGCCGGCCCGACTGCAGCAGGTGGAGGAGCGGCTCGCGCTGCTCGAGCGTCTCAAGCGGAAATACGGGCCGGCGCTGGCGGAGGTGATTGGCCGCCGCGACGCGCTCAGGCGCGAACGCGCCGATCTCGAAGGCGGCGACGAGCGTCTCGCGGCGCTCGAGACCGCGTATGGAGCGGCGCGCGCCGCGTTTGCGGCTGCCGCCGAGGCGTTGTCGATCGCGCGCCAGAAGGCCGGCGGGCGGTTCTCGCGCGAACTCGAAGCGATGGTCGCGGAGCTGGCGATGGAGCGCACGCGATTCGACGTCAGGTTCGGTCCCCGGCTTCCGGAATCGGCCTGGACCTCCGGCGGCTTCGACGCGGCCGAGTTCTTCGTTTCGCCGAATCCAGGCGAGGACCTGCGCGCGCTCGCGCGGATCGTTTCCGGCGGCGAGCTGTCGCGGATCATGCTCGCGGTGAAGACGCTGACCTTCGGCGCCCGGATCGCCGCCGACGGCGAGGGGCGGCCGAAGGGCGCCGGAGCGCCCGGGCTGATCTTCGACGAGGTCGACGCCGGCATCGGCGGTCGGGTGGCGGACGTCGTCGGCCGGAAGCTCCGCGCGCTCGGGTCGGCGTTTCAGGTGCTGTGCATCACGCACCTCCCGCAGATCGCGGCCTATGCCGACACGCATTTTCAGATTCAGAAGCGCGTGGACCGCGGGCGGACGGCGACGTCGGTCCGGCGGCTCGGCGTGGACGAGCGCGTCGAGGAGCTTGCGCGGATGATGGGCGGGGAGGCGATTACCGATGGCCTGCGTGCCAGCGCTCGTGAGATGCTCCGAGAGCGGGAAGGCACGGGGGCGAAGGCGAAAGGCGAAAGGCGAAAGTGGCGCGGAAATACCTGATCGAAACCTTCGGCTGTCAGATGAACGTCCATGACTCCGAGCGCATGGCGGGGCTTCTGGAGCAGGCGGGGTTCGAATCGACCGGCGATGCGGCGGACGCCGATGTCGTCGTCATCAACACCTGCAGCGTGCGGGAGCGCGCCGAGGAGAAGCTCTACACGCGGCTCGGCGAGCTTCGGATGCTGGCGATGGAGCAGGGGCACGACCCGATCGTCGCAGTCGCGGGTTGCGTCGCGCAGCAGGAAGGCGAGGCGATCCTGAAGCGCGCGCCCGGCGTCGCTGACGTCGTCGTGGGGACGCAAGCGATCCGCCGTCTGCCGATGCTGGTAGATGCCGCTGTACGGGGGACGGGTTTCAATGGCACGAGTGTTGTGCCAACGAGACCCGTCCCCCTTCTCGATCTCAGTGCGCAGGACGACGTGACGTGGCCGCTCGGGATTACGCGCCGCGGCGATCCCGTGAAGGCCTACGTCACGATCATCGAGGGGTGCAACGAGTTCTGCAGTTTCTGCGTCGTCCCGTACACGCGCGGCCACGAGCGCATGCGCCCCAAGGCCGACATTCTCGCGGAGGTTGCCGACGCGGCCGCGACCGGGCACCGCGAGGTCCAGCTGCTCGGACAGATCGTCAATCACTACGAGGCGCCTGACGATCCCGGCTGCGACTTTCTTGGCCTCCTCGAGGCCATTCACGCGATCGACGGCATCGACCGAATCCGTTTCGCGAGCCCGCATCCGCGGCACGTCTCCCGTCCGTTCCTGACCGCCATGGCGCGTCTGCCGAAGGTATGCCGGCACCTGCATCTCCCTGTCCAGTCAGGGTCGACGCGGGTGCTCGAGGCGATGCGGCGCCGATACACGCGCGAGAGCTACCTGGCGCTCATCGACGACATCCGAGCGCTGCTGCCGGACGTGGCGCTGTCGACGGACATGATTGTCGGCTTTCCGGGCGAGACCGACTTGGACTTCGACGACACGCTTTCGCTGACCGAGGCGATCGGCTACCACAGCATGTTCTCGTTCAAGTACTCGCCGCGGCCGAACACCCTCGCTGAGAAGCGCATGCCGGACGACGTGCCCGAGGACGTGAAGACCGAGCGCATCGTCCGCCTGCAGGCGCTGCAGCGCCGGATCCAGACGGCGCTCAACGAGCGGCTCGTCGGCCAGACCGTGGACGTGCTCGTCGACGCGGCGAGCCGGCGCCGGGACACCGAATTGTCCGGGCGCACGACGACGAACGTCGTGGTGAATCTGCCGGGGCCGGCGGCGTGGATCGGCCGCACGGTGCGGGTGCGCGTCGCGCGCGCGGGCGCGCACAGCGTCTGGGGCGAGGCCGACCAGGTTGACTTCGCGGCAGCCGAAGCCTAGGGTAGCCTCATGCAGATCGAAATGACCATCAAGGGGTTGATGGTCGATCCCATCACGAACATGCCCATCGTCATCCTCCGCGACAAGGAGGGGCAGAAGGTGCTGCCGATCTGGGTCGGGATCTTCGAGGCCAACGCGATCGCGCTGCAGATCGAGAACATCTCGACGCCGCGGCCGATGACGCACGATCTGCTGCGGAACATCATCCAGGATCTGAACGCCTCGGTGCAGAAGATCGTCGTCTCCGATCTGCAGGAGAACACCTTCTACGCGCTCATCTATCTGTCGCTGAACGGCGATACCGTCGCCATCGACGCGCGGCCGAGCGACGCGATCGCGCTCGCGCTCCGGACGAAGGCGCCGATCTTCGTCGAGGAAGTCGTCATCGACAACGCGAAGACGATGGACCCGTCGTCGGAGAAGGCGGACGCGGATCGGCTGCACAAGTGGCTCGAGAGCCTGGATCCGGACGACCTCGGGAAATACAAGATGTGAGCATCTGTTCATCTGGTTACTTGGTCAAGTGACGGAGCGAATTGAGCGGATAACCAGATGATCAATTGACCACTTACGCGTTTCGCCGCGGCCTCTTCCTGTTACAATCCCTCCAACCGCTCCCACACAACCCATGATCGTAGCGATCGCCAACCAGAAGGGCGGCGTAGGCAAGACCACGACTGCCATCAACCTGGCCGCCGCGCTGGCGCTCCGGGGCAAGCCGACGCTGCTGGTCGATCTGGACCCGCAGGCCAACAGCACGATGTCGTTCCTCGACATGCCGGCCGTGAGCAAGAGCATCTACGACGCGATCGTGGATCCGGCCGTGGCCGTGCGCGACGTGATCATGCCGACGCCGGTGAAGCACCTGTCGATCGCGCCGTCGCGGATCGCGCTTGCGAAGCTCGAAGCGAAGCTGGTGGGGGAGATGGACGCGCACTTCCGGCTGAAGGACAAGCTGGAGCCGATCCGCCGCGAGTTCCCGCACGTCGTGATCGACTGTCCGCCGACGCTCGGCCTGCTCACGGTGAACGCGCTCGTCGCCGCGACGCACCTCCTCATTCCGATCCAGTCCTCGTACTTCGCGCTCGAAGGCACGGACGACCTGCTCGAGACGATCGAGAAGGTGCGGGCGCGCCCGAATCCGGCGCTGCGGATCCTCGGCGTCGTGATCACGATGCACGACAAGCGGACGGCGCTGGCGCGCGACATCCGGACGCAGATCCAGAAGGTCTTCGGCGGAAAGGTCTTCAAGACCGTCATCACCAAGAGCGTGCGGCTTGAGGAGAGCCCCGCGTACAAGGAATCGATTTTCACGTTCGCGCCCGATTCGACCGGCGCGACCGAGTATTACAGCCTGTGTGAGGAGGTCATCGATCGTGCCTAGGCGGGGACTTCCGAGTTCGCTGGCGATGCGCCACGACGAGCATTACGTCGAGGCGCTCGCCGCGTCAGCCGGCCAGCCGATCGGCCGGCTCATTCCGATCGACGAAATCGACCCGAACCCGAACCAGCCGCGGCAGGTCATGGGCGACCTGTCGGAGCTTATCTCGTCGATTAGCGAGAAGGGGATCCTGGAGCCGTTGGTGGTTCGGCAGCGCGGCGACCGCTTCCAGATCATCGCCGGCGAGCGCCGCTACCAGGCGGCGGTCCAGGTCGGCCTGGCCGAGGTGCCGATCGTCATTCGGGAGGTCGACGATGCCGAGGTGATCGAGCTGGCGCTCATCGAGAACCTCCAGCGGAAGGACCTGACGCCGTTCGAAGAGG
>Ga0187777_10003224_pt1 | contig 10433 bp, 6 predicted proteins | sample 1015_Q2_SP5_10_M_FD_132416 | JGI IMG/M metagenome (GOLD analysis project Ga0187777, IMG submission 132416) | Tropical peat soil microbial communities from peatlands in Department of Meta, Colombia - 1015_Q2_SP5_10_MG | ecosystem: Environmental > Terrestrial > Soil > Wetlands > Peat | place...
CTCCAGAAAGGAGGTGATCCAGCCGCAGGTTCCCCTACGGCTACCTTGTTACGACTTCGCCCCAGTCACTGAATTGACCTTAGACGGCTGCGCCCTTGCGGTTCGCCCACCGGCTTCGGGTCCCTCCAGCTTCCATGGCGTGACGGGCGGTGTGTACAAGGCCCGGGAACGTATTCACCGTGGCGTGGCTGATCCACGATTACTAGCGATTCCGACTTCACGGAGTCGAGTTGCAGACTCCGATCCGCACTTAGACCGGCTTTTAGCGATTGGCTCCCCCTCGCGGGCTTGCGACGCTCTGTACCGGCCATTGTAGCACGTGTGTCGCCCTGGACGTAAGGGCCATGATGACTTGACGTCGTCCCCACCTTCCTCCGGTTTGGCACCGGCAGTCCCCCCAGAGTCCCCGGCATAACCCGCTGGCAACTGGGAGCGAGGGTTGCGCTCGTTGCGGGACTTAACCCAACATCTCACGACACGAGCTGACGACAGCCATGCAGCACCTGTGCACGCGTCCCGAAGGAGGACCGGTGTTTCCACCGGCTTTCACGTGCATGTCAAGCCCAGGTAAGGTTCTTCGCGTTGCATCGAATTAAACCACATGCTCCACCGCTTGTGCGGGCCCCCGTCAATTCCTTTGAGTTTCAGCCTTGCGGCCGTACTCCCCAGGCGGGACACTTATTGCGTTAGCGACGGCACCGGGAGGGTCGCTCCCCCCGACGCCTAGTGTCCATCGTTTACAGCGTGGACTACCAGGGTATCTAATCCTGTTTGCTCCCCACGCTTTCGTGCCTCAGCGTCAGCAACGGCCCAGCGAGCCGCCTTCGCCACCGGTGTTCTTCCTGATCTCTACGCATTCCACCGCTACACCAGGAATTCCGCCCGCCTCTACCGCGCTCGAGCCAGGCAGTCTCGCATGCAGCTCCGGGGTTGAGCCCCGGGCTTTCACACGCGACTTACCCAGCCGCCTACGCACCCTTTACGCCCAGTGATTCCGGACAACGCTCGCACCCTCCGTATTACCGCGGCTGCTGGCACGGAGTTAGCCGGTGCTTCCTTTGGAGGTACCGTCAATCCCGGTCGGCTGTTCGCCGCCGGGCCTTCGTCCCTCCCGACAGTGGTTTACAACCCGAAGGCCGTCATCCCACACGCGGCGTCGCTGCGTCAGGCATTCGCCCATTGCGCAATATTCCCCACTGCTGCCTCCCGTAGGAGTCTGGGCCGTGTCTCAGTCCCAATGTGGCTGGTCATCCTCTCAGACCAGCTACCCGTCGTAGCCTTGGTGAGCCGTGACCCCACCAACTAGCTGATAGGCCGCGAGCCACTCCGTCGGCGTGAGGTTGCCCTCACTTTCGTCACCAGGGATGCCCCGAGGTGACCGCATGCGGTATTACCCGGCCGTTGGGCCGGCTATCCCCCACCATCGGACATGTTGCTCACGTGTTACGCACCCGTCCGCCACTGACCTGGAGTTGCCCCCAGGCCCGTTCGACTTGCATGTGTTAGGCACGCCGCCAGCGTTCGTCCTGAGCCAGGATCAAACTCTCCAACGTTTGATTGTCAGCTCATTGACCGAACGACTTGGTCGTCCGAATCACAGAAACTCAGAATTCGTGTCCCCTCCCGGCGCGCTTCTGAGTACCCGCCGGTGCAATCGGGGCCACCAGAGTTCCGCACTCTCCGACTTCAGTTTTCAAAGAGCGGCCGCGACAGAAAAGTTCGCGGCGAGCATGTAAAGCTAGACCCGTGTCACAACCAAGTCAACTCCCCCAGCCGCCCCGAGTTGCGGGCCCCGGGGCCGCGCCACACCGGCCGTCGCGGCCGCGGCACCGGGTCCGCGCGCCCCGGTGCGGCCGGGCGACCGGCGCGCCCGCGCGCCGGCCTCCGCCAACGCTGCAACTCCTCGGGCGTACTGGTAGATTGGTCGCCTTCCCGCGCACCCCTGCGCCAGCCGCTCACCCGGGAGACTCCGCGCCGCCATGCCCGTCACGATCAAGCGACCCGTACCCTCCGACATCGACATCGCCCAGGCCGCGAAGCTGCGGCCCATCCAGGAGATCGCCGAGGAGGCCGGCCTCAAGGCCGGCGAGCTCGAGCTGTACGGGCGCTACAAGGCGAAGGTCCACCTCGAGGTGCTGGGCCGCCTCGAGAAGCGGAAGCCGGGCAAGTACATCGACGTCACGGCCATCACGCCGACGCCCCTCGGCGAGGGCAAGACCACCACGACCATCGGGCTCGCCCAGGCGCTCGGCGCGCAGCTCCACAAGCGCGTCTTCGCCTGCATCCGCCAGCCGTCGCAGGGCCCCACCTTCGGCATCAAGGGCGGCGCCGCCGGCGGCGGCTACTCGCAGGTCGTGCCGATGGAGGACTTCAACCTCCACCTGACGGGCGACATCCACGCCGTCACCGCGGCCAACAACCTGGTGGCCGCGGGCATCGACGCCCGGATCCTCCACGAGCGCGCCAACCCCGACGACGCCAAGCTCGGCCGCGCGCTCTGCCCCGACGGAAGCTTCGCGCGCGGCATCGCCGCCCGCGCCAGGCGGCTCGGCATCAAGGCGAAGCGCTACGACGACCTCACGCCCGACGAGATGCGGCGGCTGTTCCGCCTCGACATCGACCCGGCCAGCATCACCTGGCAGCGCGTGCTGGACGTCAACGACCGGTTCCTGCGCCGCGTGCAGGTGGGCCTCGGCGACGCCGAGAAGGGCAACGAGCGCACGACCGGCTTCGACATCTCCGTCGCGAGCGAGGTGATGGCGATCCTCGCGCTCACCACCGGCCTCGAAGACATGCGCGAGCGCTTCGGCCGCGTCGTCATCGGCACCAGCCGCGCCGGCGAGCCCGTGACCTGCGAGGACCTCGGCGTCGCGGGCGCGATGGCCGTCCTGATGAAGGACGCGATCCAGCCCAACCTGCTGCAGACGCTCGAGGGGACGCCGGCGTTCGTGCACGCGGGGCCGTTCGCCAACATCGCGCACGGCAACTCGTCGATCGTCGCTGACCAGATCGCCTTGAAGCTCGCCGAGTACACCGTGACCGAATCGGGCTTCGGCGCCGACATCGGGATGGAGAAATTCCTCGACATCAAGTGCCGCTACTCGGGCCTGGTGCCGAATGCGATCGTGATCGTGGCGACGGTGCGCGCGCTCAAGATGCACGGCGGCGGCCCCAAGGTCGTCGCCGGCCGCCCGCTCGACCCGGCCTACACCGAGGAGAACCTCGGGCTGCTCGAGAAGGGGGCGGCCAACCTCGCCAAGCACATCGAGAACGCGAAGCTCTACGGCATCCCGATGTGCGTCGCGGTGAACTCGTTCAAGTACGACACCGCGGCCGAAGTGGAGCTGGTTCGGAAGATCGCCGGCGAGGCCGGCGCCGAGGGCGCGTTCAAGTGCACGCACTGGATGAGCGGCGGCAAGGGCGCCGTCGAGCTGGCGGAAGCCGTGGTCGGGGCCGCCAAGCGCACCAGCCACTTCGAGTACCTCTACCCGCTCGACTGGCCGATCAAGCGGAAGATCGAAACGATCGCCACGCGGGTCTACGGCGCCGACGGCGTCGACTACCTCCCCGAGGCCGAGGCCAAGGTCGCGCTGTACACCCGGCTCGGCTTCGACAAGCTGCCGATCTGCATGGCGAAGACGCACCTGAGCCTGAGCCACGACCCGGCCCTCAAGGGACGGCCGACGGGCTGGCGCCTCCCGATCCGCGACATCCGCGCGTCGGTGGGTGCGGGCTTCCTCTATCCGCTGTGCGGGACGATGCAGACGATGCCGGGACTGCCGACGCGGCCCGTGTACTACGACGTGGACCTGGACCTCAAGACGGGCAAGGTGGTCGGGCTGTTCTAGCTCGGCGGCCGCGGCGCGGCCGGCGCGTCAGGAGCCGACCGACGCCGCGCGCGCCTTGAGCTCCTCCAGGGCGTGGAGCACGGCCTCGCGGACGGTCTTGTCGCCGTCGCGGGCGAGGTTGTGCAGGGCCGCCGCGGCCCCCGAGCCGCCGGCGAGGCGCAGGCCCTCGATCGCGGCCACCCGGTTGGCGGCCGGGCGCCGGCTGAGGAGCCGCCCGCCGGGCTCGGCGGCCTTGGCGAGCGCCTGCACCGCCTCGCCGGTGCCGATGCGCCCCAGCGCGCGGTAGTACTCGCGCAGCACGTCGATCTCCTCCTCCTGATCCGCGAACGCCACCAGCGGCATCGCGAGCGCGCGCGAGGCGAGGCCGCCGCCGATGCTGGCGGCGATCAGCGCCCGCAGCTCCTTGTCGCCGTCCTTCAGGACGTGGCGCAGCGGCTCCACCGTGCTCGGCGTGCCGATCTTCGCCAGCGCGACCGCCGCCGCCCGCCGCACCCGCGGGTCGCCGTGCCCGAGGCACTTCACCAGGCCCGGGACCGCCTCCTCGACGCGCTGGATGCCCATCGCCTCGGCCACGTTGCGGACCACGAACCACTGCGAGCTCTCGAGCATGTGCACGACCTGCTCGAGGCCCTGGGGGATCCCCCGCAGCGCCGTGACCACGGCGCGGCGCTCCTTCAGCTCGTCGGCCGCGGCGAGCCGCCCGAGGAGCACCACCGCCGCCTCGGCCCCGCCACGCTGCATCACCTTGATCGCCTCCGGCCCGAGCCGCGGGTCGCTGACGAACGGCGCGATCTTCGCCAGCTGGTCGCGGGTGAGGATGCGCTGCAGCACGATCCGGTAGCTGTTCTGCGAGCTGCCCGCCGGCGCCTCGGGTTCCCAGGCGATCATCGCGGCCAGCGCGTGCACGGCCGAGTCGATCTCCTTCTGCTCCATGGCGTCCTGGATGCCGAGGAACAGGTCGGTCAGCCGGTCCAGGATGTCCGCCCCGTAGGGATCGCGGGCGACCTCCGCCAGCGAGGTGGCCAGCGGCTTCTTCGGCGGGCCCACCGGCAGGCCGAGGTCCGGCAGGCCGCCCGACGGGTCGAACTGGCCGGCGGCCGCGCCCTCCTTCTCGCCCGCGGTCCGGAACCCCTCGATGTGCGCGTCCTGGCCCGCCGCGGGAGGCGCGGCGGCCGCGGGAGCCGGGGACGCGGGAGCCGGCGCGGCCGGCGCCTCGGGCACCGCCTTCCGCTCGCCCGAGCCCCGCTTGAAGCTGACGTCGATGGCGTGAGCCACCGCGGGCAGGTCGTAGCCCGCCGTCGGTGCCGTCACGGCCTGGGGCGGGGGCGCCAGCCGCGCCGCGGCCTGCTCGATGGCCTCGGCCTCGAACGCCTGGGTCACGCTGATCCCGCGCCGGGCCTCGTCCACCTCCGCGGTCTGCACGGGGATCACCATGATGGCGGTGGAGTGCGCGTCGCGGAGCCGCATCTTCATGCGCTGCGCGCCGCCGTCGGCGTGCGGGTCCGACGCGAGGCCGCGGATCAGCGCCAGCAGCTCGACCGGCGTCGCGCCCTTCGCGATGGCGATCTCCGCGACGCCGTGGTCCCGCATCCGCTCGATCACGCCCGGCACGAACGGCAGCGAGTCCGGGATGCCGACGTCGTCGACCGTGAGCATGTCCTGGTACACCCGCACCATGGCGGACGCGATCGAGGTGAGCGCGAACACCGCGCTCAGGGCGGCTTTCCGCTCGTCGACCGGCGCGCCCGTGCGCGTCAGCTCGAGCGAGCGGCCGAAGGACACCGCGAAGATCTCGTGGTTGAACATGGGGGGCCGGCCTCAGGCCTCGGTCAACGGGAGCGGAGCCAGCGCGCGATGCCCTTGTGCCCGACGCACGCGCGCTGCCGCTCGCGGGCGAAGGACCAGGTCCCGTCGCGGCACCGGGCCGTGGCGCCCCGCGGGGCGACCCGGCTGCGCGCGGTGGTGCGGGAGCGGTGCGTCGCGCCGGGCGGCGGGGCGAGCCACTCGGCCACGCCCCGGTGGTGCGCGCACGCCAGCCGCTTGTTGCGCGGCCCATAGTAGTAGGTGCCGTCGCTGCAGTGCGCGGTCGGATTCCTCTGCGCGGACGGGGGCACCGCGCCGCGGGCCGGCGCGCCGATCGGGCTGAGGCACAGGGTGGTCAGCCACGCCAGGAGCGGACGGCACAGGGAGCGCATTCGCCCTTTCTTTCCGACCGTCGGAGATGGCTCAAACTGCTGCAACAGTGTGAAAAGGCGAATGGGGAGTCAAGGTGTGCCTTTGGTCGCGGGCGGCGCGGCGCGGCGCGCGCCCCGTTCCCGCCGCGGCGCCGCTGGCGTGGCGCGGCACGAGCGCACATTGTTCGCGTGGGCGGGCCGACCGCCCGGCAGGGCCTGGGACAGTGATCGCGCGAACCCGAGGAGGACCGATGCGCCGTCCGGCCGCCATCCTGGTCATGGCGCTCTCGTGTGGCTTGACCGCGCCTGCGCTCGCGCAGGGCGCCAGGAACATCACGTCACTGGCGGGCATCGACGGCATCGAGGTCCTGGTCGAGAACCTGAGCAACGCCCAGGAGGCGCTCGGTCTCTCCGAGGACGCGCTCCGGGCGGACGTGCTGATGCGGCTGCGCCGCGGGGGCGTGCACGTGCTGTCGCAGGTGGAGGAGTGCGGCGCCCTGCCCTGCCTCTACATCCACGTGACGTCGTCGCCGTCGGGGCCGGGGACGACCGCGTACTTCGTTCACCTCGGCCTCCAGCAGCTGGTGAGCCTCAGCCGCGACTCCGCCGTCTCCCTCTCCGTGGAGACCTGGCGCGCGCTCGGCCGGATCGGCCTGGCGCCCAACGGCCAGGTGGTGGAGCGGGTGCGGGACGCGGTGCGGAGCGAGGTGGACCAGTTCATCACCGCCTACCAGAACGCGAACGCGGGCCACTAGGCCGCGCCGGTCCGGGACGGGGGCGCGGCGCGCCCCGACGACGAAGCCCCGTCCACCGGGTGGTGGCGGGGCTTCGGCGCGTCCATGCGCCAGGCAGGGCTCGAACCTGCGACCCGCAGCTTAGAAGGCTGCCGCTCTATCCAGCTGAGCTACTGGCGCGCGTCCGGCGGCGATGCGCCAATCTAGCGTCGGAACCGCGCGGCCATCAACGGCTCGACGCCGCGTGTCCAACAGTGTTGATTCCTGCTGCTGTTCCGCTTCCGATCGGCATCGCACCCTGGAGGGTCTTCAATGCGCCTCGCCTCACGCATCGCGCTGTCCGTGCTCGCCCTCGGCTGCTTGGCCGCGGCCGGCGGCCGCGCGCAGTCGTCCTCGACCTCGACGGAGTACCCCGGCCTCCAGACCGGCAAGATGTGGACGTTCGACGCCGCGCCGCTCGACTACTGGGCCCGGCGCTACAACTTCCACCCCACGCAGGCGTGGCTGGATCACGCCCGCCTGTCGTCGGTCCGGATCCCGGGCTGCACCGCGTCGTTCGTCTCGCCCGACGGGCTGATCATGTCGAACCACCACTGCGCCCGGCCCTGCGCCGACGCGGTGACCCGCCAGGGCGAGGACTTCCTCGCCAACGGCTTCTTCGCCCCGACCCGCGCCGACGAGCGCGCCTGCCCGAACTTCACGGTGGACCAGCTGGTCGAGATCACCGACGTCACGGCCGACGTGAACGGCGCCGTGCCCGCCGGCGCCACCTCCGAGCGCGCGTCGGCAGCGCGCGATTCGGCCAGCGAGGCCATCCAGAACCGCTGCCAGGCCGGCACGCCCAACAGCCACTGCGAAGTGATCGACATGTACCACGGCGGCCAGTTCAAGCTGTACCGGTTCCACCGCTGGACCGAGGCGCGCCTGGTGTTCGTGCCGGAGACCGACGCCGCCTCCTTCGGCGGCGACCCGGACAACTTCACCTATCCGCGGCACGACATGGACATGTCGTTCTTCCGCGTGTACGAGAACGGGCAGCCGGCGAAGGTCGAGCACTGGTACCGCTGGAGCCGCGACGGCTCGAAGGAAGGCGACCTGGTGTTCGTGGTCGGCAACCCGGGCAACACCAGCCGTCTGCTGACGGTCGCGCAGCTCGAGTACCTGCGCGACGCGCAGTACCCCGCGATCCTCGCCCAGCTCAACGCCCAGGTCGCGGTGTTCCAGCAGCTGGCGCGGCTGAGCCCGGAGCGCGCGCGGGCGGTCGAGAACACGATCTTCTACCTGCAGAACTCGCAGAAGGCGTACACCGGCTACCAGGCCGGCCTGCTCGACAGCCGGCTGCTCGACCAGAAGCGGTCCTGGGAGCGGGAGTTCCGCGCCAGGGTGGACGCCGACCCCGCGCTGCGCCGCCAGTACGGCCTCGCCTGGGACGACCTCGCCCGCATCAAGTCGGAGGAGCGGACGCTCGACGTGCGCAGCCGCTACTACGGCTTCGGTGCCTACCGCTCGCGGCTGCTGAGCATGGCCGGCGCGCTGGTGCGCCTGCCGGTCGAGACCGCCAAGCCGGACAGCGCGCGCCTGCCGGCGTACCAGGAAGCCAACCGCCAGAACGTGGAGCGGATGCTCGCCAGCCCGGCGCCGATCGACACCGCGCAGGAAGTGGCGCTGCTGACGGCCTACTTCACGGCGATGGCGCGCGAGCTGCCCGCCACCGACCCGGTGCGCCGCGCGGCGCTCGAGGGGCGCACGCCGGCCGAGGCCGCCAGCGCGATGGTCGCGGCCACCCAGATCGGCACCGCGGACCAGCGCCACGCGCTGCTCCAGGGCGGCACCGCCGCCGTCACCGCGTCCACCGATCCCTTCATCAGGCTGGCGCGGGTCATCGACCCGCTGGCGCGGCCGATCATCCGGCGGATGACGACGCTCCAGAGCCAGGAGGAGCAGAACGGCGCGCTCGTCGCCCGCGCGCTGCTCGCGGTGTTCGGCAACACGGTGGCGCCCGACGCCACGTTCTCCCTGCGGATCAGCGACGGCGAGGTGGCGCGCTACCCGTACAACGGCACCTTCGGGCAGCCGTACACGACCTTCTACGGCCTCTACGACCGCTCGTTCGGCTTCGGCGGGGTGGCGCCGTGGAACCTGACGCCGCGCTGGCTGGCGGCGAAGGACCGGGTGAGTCTGGCCACGCCGCTCAACGGCGTGTCCACCAACGACATCACCGGCGGCAACTCCGGCTCGCCGCTGATCAACCGCGACGGCGAGATCGTCGGGCTCATCTTCGACGGCAACATCGAGCAGCTGCCCCTCGATTTCATCTTCCTCGAGGCGACCGGCCGCTCGGTGTGGGTGGATTCGCGCGGCATCATCGAGGCCCTCCGGCACGTCTACGACGCCGGGAGCCTCGCCGACGAGCTGACCGGAAGCACGCAGCACTAGCCTTCTGGCGCGGCGGGCGGCCCTCGGGTCGCCCGCCCGCGCTCGCCGGCCTAGCGTCGCCGACAAGACCTGTCGGCGATGGCAGCCCTGAGGTTGGCTCTGGACGCCTCCGCCCCTTCTGCCGCATGTTCATTCGGTCCAGCAAGAGATCCGATCCTACTTGGGAGGCACATATGCGGGTGCGGTACCTGGCGGTCGTCGTGGCCCTGGCTTCGCTCGTCGTGGCCCGTTCCGGCGAGGCCCAAAAGGTGAAGTCCGCCTCGCTGGCGCCGATGGTCGGCCCGGTGGTGGGCCTCGACCTCTTCACCTTCACCGGGAGCGATGTCACCGGCGCGAAGAACCTGACAGGGTTGGCGCTCGGCGGCGCCCTGATGATCCAGCTGAGCCCTTCGGTCTTCCTCGAGCCGCAAGTCCTGTATTCGACCAAGGGGGCATCCTTCAACGTGGGTATCGACACGACCGACAAGTTCACTCTGCACTACGTGGACGTGCCGATCATGTTCGGCGTGCGGATCCCCGCCCGGTCGGGCGTGCGACCCTACCTGATGGCGGGGCCGGTCATCGGGTTCAAGGCCGGGTGCGACCTGTCCGAAACGACGGCCGGATCGACCAATTCGGCGAGCTGCACGGCCAGTGGCTTTTTCGACATCAAGTCCACCAACTTCGCCGTGACCGGAGGGGCAGGCCTGGACTTCGTGGCGGGCCCCATGACGCTGCAAGTCGGTGGCAGATATGAGTACGGTCTCAGCAAGCCGCTGACCGTCCTCGGCACCGCTCTCAACGTAAGGAACACCGGGTTTGCGTTGAACGTGACGGCCCTGTTCTCGCTCGGCAGCCGGCAGTAAGCATCGCGCAGAGGAATCCCCGAGCGCAGACGCCAACGGGCGGCCGAAGTCGGCCGCCCGTTCGCGTCGGGCGGTCACCCCGCCACCCGACGCCCGAAGCGTCCGCAACCGAACGAGACTGTCGGCTTTCCAAAGTGACGCCGGCCTGACGGCTCCCGGCTAGCATGGTCACATTGCGTGAGCCCGCGACCGCGTGGAGCCGCCGCTCTGCGCGACGCGCGTGCTTGGTGTGCGGGGAGAGCCAGTCATGCGTACGACGATCGCTGCGATCATCCTGCTCCTCGCGTCCGGCGCCCCGATGCGGTCGGGCGCGGCGCAGGCGCGGGACCTTCCGCCGAACCTGGCCAGGGCGGGTGTCATCGGCGGCGCCAGCTTCAGCACCTTCGTCGGCCCGGA
>Ga0187777_10003226_pt1 | contig 10430 bp, 13 predicted proteins | sample 1015_Q2_SP5_10_M_FD_132416 | JGI IMG/M metagenome (GOLD analysis project Ga0187777, IMG submission 132416) | Tropical peat soil microbial communities from peatlands in Department of Meta, Colombia - 1015_Q2_SP5_10_MG | ecosystem: Environmental > Terrestrial > Soil > Wetlands > Peat | place...
CCCGGGCACATACCGTCTCGGTCGCTGGGGAACTGGTGTACCCTGTGGCTCTCCGTAAGTAGATGATAGACGAAAGCGACCAGTGAAGTGGGAGGTTCGATGAGTCGTATTCCTTGTAAGTGGATCTTGCTATCGGCAGGACTCTTGACGCCAGCGGCGGGTTTCGCGCAGGTCGCCTGTACGCGGGACGGCCTCGAAGCTGCGAACAAACTCTACCTTGCGGCTCAAGCCAAAGGCGATCCGTCTAGCATGCCCCTGGCGAAGGGCCTGGCCTATATCGAAAACATGAAGATCGTCGATATGCAATCAGGTGTCATTCAAAAACCACTCAAGATCGATTTTGACCGAACCCTGATTGACCCGGCAACCTGTCAGACATTTACCGAAGTGATCGTTACGGATAAGAGCCACCCCTATGTCATCGGCACGCGCCTCAGGGTCAATCACGACAAGATCGCAGAAATCGAGTCGCTAGTAACCCAGCAAGGAGATTGGCTATTTAACGCCGATAACTATTTCAAGTGGTCGCCCACGGAGGATTGGGGAGTGATTCCGGCCGGACAGCGCGATAGCCGCGACACTCTGGTCGCTGCGGCCAATGCGTACCTCGATGCCTTTCTGGAGCAGAAGGTTGATGCCGTGCCGTGGGGATACCCCTGCAACCGCACGGAGGGCGGTATCCGAACCGGTAAAGGCGTTCCGGAAGATAGCTGCCAGGTCGGCGTCCCGAGCGGCGTCAACATCGTCGCGCGGCGCTTCCTCGTCGATGAGACGATCGGGGCGGTTGTCGCGTTTTGTACCTTCGGAGTCGATGGACTACCGGATACCCACCTTTTTCGCGTAGAGAAAGGCAAGCTGCGTTTCGTGCATACCCTGACGCACGTGCCGCCGGGCAGGCAGGTTCCGCGAGTTGGCCAGAGCGGTGGACGCAGCCCCGCATCCGACAGCGTGACACCCGACAGCCAGAAATGAGCCGAAATCGAATATCTTTCTTGTGACGGCGTTCACACGTTAGTTGAACCTTATTGAAGTAGCGGGTCTCGAGCGAGACCTGGCAAGAATCTATGTTGCGTCACCATTTCCTGGGAAACTTACTTCTTCAAGAAGGCCAACCAGAAACTCAATCTTGCGCGATCAGCCTGGGGTATCGGTCCTACATGCGCCCCCAATTCCATCGTGATGTGACTCGCCGAATCATAAGCGGGCCACTCGGCGAGCCCCGCTCCATTGGGATCGCCGAATTTCGCGAAATTGGACCAGTACGACGACATGACCTCTGACAGCTCGAAGTCAATGGGTTGCCAAGGACGATCCAGCCGCCTAAGCGTTTCGAATATGTAGGGAACTTCCGAAGTGTGGAACGCGCCGAATTCGGGATGGGCCGGCCATGGAATCGGACGATCGAAGAAGTAGGTATAGAGTTTTTCGCTCCTCTTTATCTGAGTTTCGCACCAGATGTTGATCGAGACTCGCGACCGATCGATTTGGCTTGCGCCCTTGGCAGCGGCAACCTCTTCATCTTGGTCAGCGGGATAAAGCTTCAGAAAAGTCGGCGCCAAGCCGCCATAGGTCTTTTGTGCAAAGCTCGTGTAATTCGCGACCGTTGGCGCGACGGGCGGAGCAAATCCGCTGGCGAAAGCAGCGTCGCCAGAAACCATGCCCACGATGAGAGGGACCTGCTGTCCCGGAGGATCTGCTGTCAGTACCCAGCCATCGGTCACGGGACCACCCTCGCTCGGTGGCGCAGCGGAAGTGGATTTGAAAAATTCTGTGGCGGGCAGCGAGCGGAGGTCGGCAAGTGAATGGGCGCCCATCGATTCAGCGTACTTAACACCTTGTTGTTCCCTCTGCTCGAACGTCATCCCCCCAGCGATCAGGTCTTCAGGGAAAAGGCCCGGGCCACTTTGGGCGATCGCATGAGCAAAGAGACCTTTTGCCAGAGGAGAACGCATCAGGTCGACCACCGAAATCGCACCTGCAGACTGGCCAAAGATAGTTACTTTCTCCGGATCTCCACCGAACGCAGAGATATTTCGGTGTACCCACCGTAGGGCGGCAATCTGGTCCAGCAATCCATAGTTTCCAGAAGAATGATGTTCGGATTCCTTCGTGAGTTCAGGATGGATCAAGAAACCGATGGGGCCAACACGATAATTGATGGTCGCAACGACCACGCCCTTTTGGGCGAGCTCTGAACCGTTATAGACTCCAACCGAACCGGAGCCCTCGCTGAATCCGCCTCCGTAGATATAGACCATCACGGCCTGCTTTTCGAGTGGCGATTTTGCGGCCGTCCAGATGTTCAGAAAAAGACAGTCTTCGCGAACCGCGCCTTGCGTCATAAATTCTTCGGTCCACGGAAGCCGCGAACCAAGTTCATTCTGCATGCAACTGGCGCCGAAGTGGTCAGCCACACGAATGCCATCCCAAGGCGCCACCGCCTGCGGCGGGCGCCAGCGAAGATTTCCCACCGGCGGCGCAGCGAATGGAACGCCCAGGTAGGCTGTGGTCCCGCTTGAATCGGTCACTCCCGAAATCAACCCAGCGTCGATTCGAACCGGTTTTTTCCTTACCGACGGCATGTCGCCTAGGAGGAAAAGAACTACTAGGGCAGCGACAAAGTGGTACGTACGCCACATGTCAGCCTCCTTATCAGCGGGCACGCCAAGCTACCCCGCAACGCCTTTAACTGAGCCAAATGACGCGCAAACACTGCTCTCTTGCGCCGTGGCGCGGCGCCGTATGGCTCCTCGGACCGATGTTGACTACTGAGATCCGACCAAGAAGGCGGTAGTCGGAAGTTTGAAATTCTCACAAGCTGCGTCCTGATCGCCTTTTGAAATGGAACTCAGACTTACTTTCTTAGCCGCAAAATCGACGCGCAGTGTGTTGACCACGCATGTTGGGGATGCATCCGTGGCGATCATTTCTCTGCTATCCCAGCGAACGATGTCGTAGGTGGTCAAATTGGCTGATGCTTTCCCATCAACGGAATGTGCATCGGCAGCTTCGCAAAAGCCGAGTCTTTCAAAGCAATGAATGGATGTGGATTGAGCGCCGATGTCCGGTCCAGCGAATGACCACTTTCCGGACGCGTCGAGATAACTCGTCTTGATGTGCCGTGATCCAACCACAATGTCATTCACCGTGAATTGATACGGTGTTTGTGCCCTCGCTTTGGAGGTAAGGGCAAAGACGGCAATCAGCACGAAACAGGTCTGTTTCATGGATGTTCTCCCCGCCGAACTCCTAGCTCTTTCACAGTTTCACACCGGGTGCCACCGGTGCGCAGGGATCGTTGATTCTAGACGCGTCATGATACGTCCCCTCGAGCGCTGTAACCACTGTCAGGTTGCGTCGGGGCCGCTGTCCCGGCACAGCGTGCAGCGGGCACTGCTACGCTGCGTGCTGCCCGTGCGTGCTCGAAACGATAGTCTAGTTGCTCTCCGTCAACGACACGCGAACCCGTATGGCGTAGATTTTTTGTTTCTCGCGAGGCCGATGTGTGTGCCAAAGCGAGGGGGAGAAGCGGGCGCTTAAGCTTGCCCTGGCGTAAGCGCCCGCCTACGTACAGGCGTCATGGTAACCGACCAAAAACAGAAGCGAGTCAGCCTGACCTGTCAGTGCGGTACGTCTTACACCCTCAACACCATTCATGATCTTCGCGGGCGGTGCCTCAACGAACGTTGCGGTGCAGCGTTGAATATCAGCGCCGACGAGCTTTGGAAGTATCAGGAAAGCCTCATGGCCCTGATGGAAGCCCTTGGTCTTAAGCGCGATTACAAGAAAGAGCTGGGTAACGCGAAACGCGTGTCCGAGAAGCTCGCATCTCCCTACACCATCGAGGTTGTTGAGGTTCCATAAGAATCTTCCGGGCCCTTTGTTCGCCCTCTAACAAGCGGCCGATTGCCCTGCTTGGTGCCAATCGCCCGCCACCGCGCTCGGAACATCTTCCCTTCCTCCGCCTGTCATATCTGACAGTGGTCCGAAATTCGAGCGCCCACGATAATCGCCGGGATGCAAGCGTTCATTCGCAATTCACGGGGCCAGTCCCTGACACAGCGTCAGCGAGAGGTTGTCCGGCTTTTGGCAGGGGGGAAGACCTTGCGAGAGGCCGCCGATATCTTGAGCATTGCGCCGCGCACCGTAGCTTTTCATAAGTATCGCGTCATGCGGGGCCTCGGCCTTAAGACCAATGCCGACTTCATCCGATTTGCGTTGAAGCGGCACATCATCGAATGAAAGGTGAAGGCAGCAACACGCTTAGGGGAGACCGGAGGATTCGTCTGACCTGCAAATGCGGAGCAACCCACACGCTCAACAGCATTAAGGATCTTAGACCTCGGTGCGAAAACGAGCGTTGCCGCGCCACGCTTAACATGGCACAGGAAGAGCTTTGGGAGTATCAGGAGAGTATCATGGCCCTCATGGCTGCCATGGGTCTCGGACGGAACTTCGCGAAGGAATTGGGTAACGCACGGAGTGTATCCATGAAGCTCTCGTCCCCTTACACGATCGACATTGTCGAGGTATTGTAACCACCTAGGGATAGAAGGTGACGCCTAACCAGATCCGCGAATTCGTGCCGTTGATACGCGAATATTTCCGATTGCAAGCCGAGGTCCGCAGCTTAGCTGCGATTCTTGAGGGGGCTGCGCAGGGCCATCAGCCGCCATGGGCATGGCGGGAGGCGCTGAAGCAGCTGCGCCTAACGGAGAGTTACCGAAACATTTCTGAACAATACGCTCTCGAACTTGCGCGCATCGAGCAGGTCGCCGACGAGCGTGAGTTGCGCCGAGTCATGGAAGCCCTTCCACCATCGCGTCCCATTCCTGGGTGAAGTCCGGCGCCACGACGCCAGCACACGATCGCCAGCAAAACGATCCTCCAACACGATCCGTCTGTGCATCGCCAACTGTCAAAACTGTTAGCGGGACCAATCTTATTTCGTGGCCTCGGACAGAGAAATCCTCGAGGCTCCTAGAACTTGCCTTGTCGAGCGATCCTGGGCGAAGACTACGGCGTGCAGACGCTCGGGTCTCCCATATAGGAGCAGGTTCAAGTCGGGATCGGCCGAAAAAGCAACGAAATGATCGACTCGGCCGAGCAAGCGAAGCTCCCGCACGACGGCGCGATGGTTCAGGTGCGCACCGGCGTTCTCGCCGCGGGTCACATCCGACGCTAGATCGTCCTCCGTGATTGCGATCAGGACGTCGGCTCCATGCTTGGGATTCCACCCACTTAGCGCCGGAAGGCTCACGTGCAGATGCGCGGTTTGCAGACCGGAGATCGGGTCCCGACGCCGCTCGACTTGCAGGTCTGCCTTTGGAGTGAGTGCGGCTCGTTCGATGGCGGCAACAGCGCGGCGGCTGTCGCTGCCCACAAATTGCGTCGTGCCGTCGACTATCATCTCAGGGGTATAGGCAGTGGGAAGGTTGAAGGCGGACACATAATCCTTTTGCCGCCGAGTAAACTGACCAGAGGAAAAAGGATCGCGCCAACCCTCGTAGTCCCAATAATCAACGTGCTGCTCGAGTGCGATGATCTGCGCGCTGGCTACGGGTTGTGTCTGTTCAAGGCGATACAGCAACTGGTCTGCGGGCGGGCAATCCGAGCAGCCCTCGGAAGTGAAGAGTTCGACGATCACGGGATTCGCGAGCCGGGCAGGGGGTGCTTGCGAGACTCGGGGGGGAGCCTCAACCTGGCGAGTTTCGATCGAGGTATGTTTTGCTAAAGGCATGGACAGCGCGGTTGCGAAGATGCCGGAGATCGCCATGACGGATGACATCACGACTCGCACAGCAGCCCTCCCTTCGATCCTTCGGTGCTACCTCCTTAGATGCGCCCCTGAGATGAGCGAATCCTACAAATTACCTCGATCGGTACATGGGAATTTTGTAGCTTTCCGATGTACTCTCTGCCCCCATTTCAGTTTGGTCGAGAGAAAGCATGTGCGTGTGGTAGATTTTGCAAAAGGCCTATCACAGCTACGTCGGCAAGTCCGGAGTCCGGTCCATGAGACTGATTCAACTGTGTGTAGCGAATTGTTGCGCGCTCTTGTTTAGTGCTAGCGTGTTGTTGGCGCAGGGCATCGCAGCTCCTAACGACGACAAAAAGGAGGAAATCTATGTAATGCGATCCGTGATGACCTCCCGCGTTGCGCCGACCGAGTATTGCGCGCAGCCTCGCACGGGTTTCGATAAGCCCTTCGCCGAATACCAGTTCGCTTTTCGCGCGGTAGAAACTCATGCCGATGACGGCATGGTAGTTAACCCACTCGGCAAGACGACCGCCTCGCTCCATGCGTGTACGAGTTCTACCGTAGGGAATGTCTACGGCTTCTATGGCGAGGGAGAAATTGCTGGGACGCGTTTCAGCGGTAAGGGTCAATGCACCATCTTGAAGAAGGATTTTCCCGAACCCGGTCTTGCGTGGCTCACATGTTTCTTGGACCTTACCGGGTTGAAAAGCCCCTACGTGGGAGGCCTACTTACCACGAACAGCCTTTTCTCGCGGAATCCTTTCGGAGAAAAATCCGACCCGCCGGGCTACACGCAAGTCTCCATTGCCACCGTGCGTTTGTGGATGGGCCGTTGATCCCAAAACGTCTTGCAAGGGCAGGTCAATTCCAATTGAACCAGTCATTTGCTTTTTGTCTTAAGGAGCCCGCCGCGCGATAATCGACTCACGATATGGATACCATCGAAACGGCGCAGGCGCGAAAAAGTTCGTTCGCGCCTGACATGAGCTGGACTCAACAAGTTCCGCAGAGCAAGCGATTGAACTGCATTGCAGCAGCCGAGGAAGTGTTTACCCAGGCGGAACAAAAACTGACACAGGTCGAGAAGACCGGCCTCAACCGGGCCGAGATCCGTGTCGCGGCGTTCATGCCCCGGCTGCCGAACGTGGAAGTCGACCGCGGCTCCCGGCGCTACGCCAGCTATATGGGGAAGCAGTTCCGCCAGCACGGCCTGGACTTTCGCGTCGAGGAGGCGCACAGCGCCGACGCCCTAGAACTGCTTCTGATGGGGGCGCAAGTCTACGACAAGATTTACGGGACATTTATCTTCTTCCCGGCGCCGTTCGGCAAGACTGAAGACTATTTTCTGCGGCGGGTGCGGCCCGAGAAGGACATCGAAGGGCTCACGGTCGAGAACACCGGCCGCATGGCGCTAAATATCAAGACGGTCGATGAAGAAGAGAGGTATGAAGGCGTGGTGCCCTGCACGGCAAAAGCGATCCTGACTCTGCTGCACCAGCACGGCGAGATCAAGAATATGTTTCCCCGCGGTGCTCAGCAGAACGGTCCGACAGTGGTGATCTGTAACAGCTCGCCGCGCATCGGCATTCCGCTGCAAAGTATGTTAATGCGGATCGGAGCCACCGCGCTCATGATCCATCCGCAGACCCGGCCGGAAGACCGGGAAGCATATCTTAAGACCGCTGATATTATCGTGGCCGCCTTCCCGGCGCAGTCTGAGGCTGACTTGGTTCGCAACGTCAAAGACGGCGCCGTGATCATCGACTGTTCGACCGAAGGAAACCTGCACCCGGACGTGCTACACAAGGCCGCCTATCTATCGACGCATGACAACCATCTCGGGCAGATCACGACTGCGCTTGCGCTCTACAACACCGCTTTGTGCGCGCTCTGGCAGCGCGGGATGAAGGGATAGCAGGCGATTTGGGTGCGTGTTTCAGCTTGTCAAGACACAAAACTCATGAGCGCTCCCTCTCATGCGCTATCTGAGACCGCTCGACAAGCCAGTTTAAAATTTCTGTTTCACAGCACCTGCCGCCAGAATCAACAGGAGGCGCTACGCTCGTGGTCCCCGATCCATTGCCAATTCGAGCTGCTACTGCCTTTCAAAGACCTCTAAGTCTGTAAACGGCTTGCCGCTGGAGGACGTACCCTTCGCCACGATTTGCATCGTCTTCCCGTCAGCGCTCAGTGTGATCTGTTCCGTCCCGACTGTCTTGCCGCCCTGCATGATCGTTATGTGACGAGTGCTCGCATTGAGCTGCTTTACCATTTCGGTACTCTGATCTGTGGGTCCTCCTTCCAGGAACTTGACCGGACCCCCATCGGTCGGATGCGTCATATGTGTTGCAATGGGCTTCCCGCTTCCGTCGGTACCGGTTACGGTCACATCGGTTATGCCCTTGCCCTCTCTGAGGGTCACGATTGTCTCTTTGGGGGCTGGACCCGATTCGTATTTCGATTTAGCCAGGTCGAGCTTCCAGGTTCCCGAGAATAAATCGGCTGCGTACAAAGTGCCAGCTAATCCGAGCGCAGAGAGTAATACCAGCAGCTTGCGCATTTGCAATCTCCTCTTGATGTTTGAATGTCAGGCCGGACCCGGGGTGCACTACCTTGCGCAGGAACCATACGCTGGCCGCGCCGCCAGTGTCAATCGCAAAGGAAAGTCAGGCAATCCGCTCAAAGCTAGTTGCAGAATCTTCGCGACTCTATCCGGCCGCCGCTACGGCCTTCATTCTGGGAGAGAGAGGCACGCTAGCGTGAATATTTGTTCCACCCTGCGGCTTCGACTCGATAAGAAGCTGCCCATCGACCAGTTTTAGCCGCTCCTTCATGCTGGTGAGACCAAGTCCATGTCCCTTGACTGCCTCGTCGACATCAAAGCCGACGCCTGCGTCATGCACACTCAGCTGGATCTCATTCAAACTACCCTTGAGTGATACCTCGAATCGCTTTACGCCGCTGTGCTTAGTGGCATTCTGCAGGGCTTCTTGCAGCACGCGGAAGAGACAAAGAGCGGCGTCTTGAGGCAGCTTCGCTGGGATAGCGTGAGATTGAAAGTCGATCTCCACATTCTGCCGCTTTGAAACCTCCTTGCAGAAGCTGGCGGACGCCGCTGCGAGCCCCAGGTATTCCAGTTTTGAGGAGTGCAAACGGTGCGAGAGCGCCTGGAGATCACGCACGAGATCTCCTACCTGTCTATTGGCCTCTTCGATGCGACTCTTCGCTTGGCCATCGGACGGGGGAAGCTCTTGTTTCAAAGCGTCCAGATTCACGGCCAACAACGCCAGCCGCTGATTGACGTCGTCGTGCAATTCTCTGGCAATCCATGTCCGTTCCTCCTCATGTGCTTCGATCAGCTTTTGGCTGACCGTGGCACGCACCTCTTCCGCCAGCTTGCGTTCGGTAATGTCAAGCATCTCACCAACAAAATATCGAGGCTGACCGTTGGCTCCCCGAATCAGAGAAGCGCTACTCTCGGTATGAACGATGCGCCCGCTTTTGTGTAGGCAGCGCTTCTCAAACTTTTGGAAGCCGCCTTCCCGTGCAAGCGCGTCCATGAGCTTTCCCGAGAAAGCGGGCCAATCTTCCGGGTGCGTAAGCGACTCAACGGTCCTTTGAATCAGCTCCTCTTCCCTGTAGCCTAAGCACTCGCAAAACGCATTGTTTGCGGCAAGAATGAGTCCATCTGGCGAGACGATTAACATACCCACCCCCGCATCCTGAAACACTCGGCGAAACCGATCCTCGCTCTCGCGGAGAGTTTCCTCAGCACGCTTTCTTTCATCGATGATGATTGCGAGGGCTAGCAGAGGAATCGAAACCACGAGTAAGAAGAATTGCAGTGATAGTACATTTTGGGTGAGGGAGCCTTTTGAGAAAAGGCCGATGCCTTCGACGGCACTCAACATCGACCCAGACGCCACGAGGGAAATTACAGTAGCCGTGCCGAGTGGACGTAGGCGCAGAGCCGCCCAGATGACGAATGGTACTGGCGCATAGGAAAGAATCGGGGAATAAGGGACAGCACCCAGGAGAAAGGCGTAGGACATCGCCGCGATCAGCCCGCTGCACAGAAACAGCAGCTCTTTCAGGCGGGGGTAAATGCCCTGGCGGCATGCTGCGTACCAATACAAAATTGTGGGAGTGACAATCGCTTGAGCTAGGGCATCCCCTAGAAACCACCTGTACGCCGCGCTTATCGGTGCGTCACCAAGAATGTGGCGTCCGGCAGCTGCGAGGAGCGCCGAAAGTGTTGGAGCGATCCCTGCGGCGATGCCCAAGAAGACGACGAACTGGCGCAGGGTGTCGAGCCGGACTGGGCGACGCAGAACACGAAGCAGCAGCCACGCCGCGAAGAGCGCCTTGAGCAAGTCATTCGCGGAAGCAAACAACAAGAACCAAAGTGGCGTTCCCGACACAGCCCCGGCCGCGAGCCGAATCGGGATGACTGCCACCGCGACAAGCGGCCAGTGTCTCTTTTGAGTTAAGAGAAATGTGCTGAGGAGGACCGCGTCTGGAAGCCAAAAGGGTGACGGGACGGCCAATTTCCCGTAAAGGTGTTCGCCCCATTGCACGGACAGATAGTAGCCAGCCGCGAAAAGGAGGACGCCTCGCACGCTAATGCCGGAACGATAGTCCCTCCACATTTCTCGGGGACCAAACGAGC
>Ga0187777_10003227_pt1 | contig 10430 bp, 7 predicted proteins | sample 1015_Q2_SP5_10_M_FD_132416 | JGI IMG/M metagenome (GOLD analysis project Ga0187777, IMG submission 132416) | Tropical peat soil microbial communities from peatlands in Department of Meta, Colombia - 1015_Q2_SP5_10_MG | ecosystem: Environmental > Terrestrial > Soil > Wetlands > Peat | place...
AGCGGGCGGTCATGGAGCCCGCCGCTCCACGCTGCCGTTCGTGCCGGAGGTCAAAAATTTTATTGAAAAGCGCGCGCCGGATGTCCTGCTCCTTGCAGCGGGCGGCATTGCAGATGGCCGCGGCCTTGCCGCAAGCCTGTTGCTTGGCGCAGACGGCGCGCTTGTCGGCACGCGTTTCTGGGCTGCCGAAGAATCTCTTGCCGCCCCGGCAATGGTGGCGCGTGCCGTCGCAGCAGATGGAGATCAGACCGTCCGCACCGCGGCAATCGACCATCTGCGCGGCGTACCATGGCCGGAGCAATTTTCCTTCCGCGTGATGAAGAACCGCATCACCGAAGAATGGGCTCACCGCGAAGCGGAGACACGCGGCAAATTTGGCGCGCTAAAAACGCAATACGCCGAGGCGCGCAAGCGCGGTGATCTGGAAGTGTTGCCTACCGTTGCGGGCGAAGCCATCGGTCTTATCGCCGAGCGCCTGCCGGCGGCCAAAATTGTCGCCACCATGATGGCCGAGGCCGAGGCCGCGCTGAAATCGGGTGCTGCGCTGGTAGGCTAGCTTAGGCGCGCAGGAAAATATCTGCATTTCCGATCCCTTTGTCGCGCTCGACTATCGGGCAAATAGGATAAGAAAAGCGCTACTTCAATAAAGGCACACGCGCTGCGTGCGGATCGCGAAACGCGCGGGGACGCTAAACGCGTTTGACAAACCGGGGATGCGCTTTATCGTTTGCATACAAATAATTAGCCCGGTCGCCGGAAATTGCGTTAATGAAACCCGCGCCCTTCGTCCGCCATGTGCCGAAGACGCTCGACGAAGCGCTCAGGATTCTGGCCGAGGTCGCGCCCAAGGACGGTCGCGTGCTGGCTGGCGGACAAAGCCTTGTTCCGATCATGGCGTTTCGCCTCGCCAGGCCCGCGCATCTGGTCGACATCAACGAAGTTGCCGATCTCGACAAGATCACAAGCGACGGTGAAACACTTTCGGTCCGCGCATGCGTGCGTCATGCAGCTTTCCATAAATCTGTGGTCGAAAATCCGCTCGGCCGGTTGCTCAGTGTCGTTGCGCGCCACGTTGCCCATTTTCCGATCCGCGTGCGCGGTACTTTCTGCGGCAGCCTTGCGCACGCCGACCCCGCTTCGGAATGGTGCCTGGTCGCGGCCACGCTTGACGCGACGCTCGTTGCCAGGAGCACGCGCGGTGAGCGCCTGATTGCCGCGAGGGATTTTTTCGCGGGCATCATGTCGACCGCGCTCGTTGAGGACGAATTGCTTGCCGAAGCCAGGCTTCCGCTCCTTTCGACTGACGCAAAATTCGGATTCAACGAATTCAGCCGTCGCGCCGGCGATTTCGCGATGGCTGCCTCACTCGTCACGTACCGCTTGCAGACCGGCAAGATCGTGGACGCCCGCGTCGGTGTGGGCGGAGCCGAACCCCGCCCGCGACGCATCGCGGAAGCCGAAGCTTCGCTCGATGGCAAAGTCCCCGGCGACAGTTCATTCCGCGCCGCCGCTGAAGCCGCCGCAACGGCAATCGATCCGCTGGAAGATCATCAGACGAATGCCGAGTATCGGCGCGACCTTGTGCGCGCCGTGGTGCGCCGCGCGCTGGAGCAGAGCCAACCATGAGCGGCCACGGCACCCGAGGTTCCGGCATGACCTGGGTCGGCCGCGCCATCCGCCGGCTCGAGGACCCGGCTTTGATTACGGGACAAGGCCGTTTCACCGCTGATCTTTCCGCTGTCCATTGGGTGCGTTTCGTGCGCAGCCCGATTGCGGCGGGCAAATTGATAAAGGTCAGCAGTCCAAAAGGCGCGATGGTGATCACCGCCGCTGATCTTGCAGGCGTGAAGAAAATCACGCCCATGCTGCATAAATTCAGTTACAAGCCGGTCGGCCAGCCGGTTCTCGCCAACGGCAAGGTTTGTTTCACCGGCGAACCTGTCGCCGCGGTCGTTGCCGCAAGCGAGGAAGAAGCCGAGGACTTTGCCGATCAGGTCGAGCTATCAATCGAGGAAGCGACGCCGCTGACAGACGCGCGCGCGGCACTTGAACCAGACGCGCCGCAGGTGCACGCCGAAGCCCCCGGGAATGTCATCCTCGAAGGCAAGGTCAAGACGCCGGATTTCGATACGACGTGGACCGCCGCACACAAGATCATCAGGGTCGAAGCACGCTCGCGCCGCCAGAACGCGACGCCCATGGAGTCGCGCGCCGGACATGCCTCTTATGATGCATCAACCGGGCGCGTCACCTTTACCTGCGCCACCCAGATGCCGCACCTGACGCGCACCGCAATCTGTGACGTGCTTGGTATTCCTGAATCCGACCTGCGCGTGATTGCACCGGACGTCGGCGGCGGCTTCGGACAGAAAATGTCGCTCCCCAGCGAATATGTCGTCCTGGTGTGGCTTGCGCGCAAACTCAAAAGTTCGGTGGCCTGGACCGAAGACCGGCGCGAGAATCTCATCGCCAGTTTTCACTCCCGCGACCAATACATCACGCTCGAAGGCGCGTTCGACAAGAACGCCAAGCTGACCGCCTTGAAAGCGGACATTGTCGCAAATGTGGGCGCCTATTCATGCTTTCCCACCACCTGCGGCGTTGAGCCGCTGATGGCCATGGCAGAATTGCCCGGACCGTATGACGTGCAGCAGTACCTGTGTCTCTCGCGCGGCGTCGTTACCAACACATGCACCATGGCGCCGTATCGCGGCGTATCGCGGCCGGTAATCACCTTCACAGTCGAGCGCCTGATGGACAAGGCGGCGCGCGCTTTCGCAATCGACCCGGTGGACATTCGCCGGCGCAATCTGATCGACCGGTTTCCGTACAAATCCGCCATGGGCCTCGAATATGACGATGCCACCTACAAAGAGACCCTGGAAATGGCCGTGAAGGCGATCGACGTGCCCGCCTTCCGCAAGCGCCAGAAAGCGGCGCGTGCGAAAGGCCGTCATCTCGGTATTGGCTTTGCGACATTTTCGGAACGCACGGGCTACGGGAGCCCGGCATTTGCGGCACGCGGCATGGAGATCACCCCGGGCTGGGAAACCGTTATCGTTTCGGTCGATCCCTCCGGCTTCGTCGAGGCGCGCATCGGTTCATCGCCACACGGCCAAGGCCTGCGCACGACGCTCGCCCAGATCATCGCGGATGAGATCGGCATTGCGCCAGACATGATCAGGGTGGTGCATGGCGATACCGATCGTGCGCCGTACGGCTGGGGCACTTTCGCCAGCCGCTCCCTGGTGATTTCTGGCGGCGCCACATTGATCGCCGCGCGCAAGGTCCGCGCCAAGCTGATCAAAATGGCGAGTCACCTTCTGGAGGCGGCGCCTGACGATATCGTGCTCGCCGACGGCGTTGCGAAAGTCGCCGGCACCGACCGCACGATTCCGATCGCCAGGCTCGCGCGTGAGGCTTATACCCAGACACATCGTTTCAAAGGCGAGATCGAGCCGGGGCTGTCTGAAACCGGCCATTACGATCCGCCGGGAACATTTTCCAATGCCTGCCATGTCGCGACCGTCGATGTCGACGTGGAGACTGGCCAGGTCAAGGTCGAGAAATTCCTGGTGGCGGAAGATGCCGGTCGCATTATCAATCCGATGATCGCCGACGGTCAGGTGCATGGCGGCATCGCGCAGGGCATCGGCAACGCACTCCTGGAAGAGATCATCTACGACGAAACTGGCGCTATTCTTAGTGCAACGCTCGCCGATTATCTGCCGCCAACCGCCCATGAAATTCCTCCCATCGAGTTGCATCACATCGAGACTCCGAGTCCGAACTCGATCACCAAGGCCAAGGGCCTGGGCGAAGGCGGCGCTATTGGCGCGCCGGCGGCGGTGGTCAACGCCATTAATGACGCACTTTCACCCTTTGGCGTCGAGATCAACGAGATGCCGGCAACACCACAACGTATTCGGGCGGCACTGCGCAATGCGGAGAAAACATGAGCAGCAAGACCGCGATCAGGCTTACGATCAATGGCCGCGACCATTCAATTGTCGTCGAGCCGCGGCGAACCCTGGCGGACGCGATCCGTGAGGATTGTGGGCAAACCGGAACGCACATTGGCTGCGAACACGGAGTTTGCGGGGCTTGTACCGTCATCGTCGACGGTGACCCGGTGCGCTCCTGTCTCATGTTTGCGGCACAGGCAGACGGCAAGAAGATCCGTACCATCGAGGGTCTTGCCGACGGTGAAAACCTGCACCCGATGCAACAGGCCTTCATGGATCACCACGGCCTGCAATGCGGTTTTTGCACGCCGGGCTTCTTGATGCTTGCGGTCGGCGTTTTGGAGCAAGACCCCAGCATCAGCGACGGCGATCTGCTGGATGTACTGTCATCCAATCTGTGCCGTTGCACCGGCTATCAGAATATCATCAAGGCAGTGCACGCGGCGGCAAAAGCAATGCGAAAAGGATGAGCGGCTTCGCTCATGTCGGCTAAGCAAAAATTCGTCGGCCGTTCGGTTCCGCGGTTGGAGGACCGCACGTTGTTGTTGGGCCGAGGCCGATTCGCCGCCGACATTTCTTTTCCGGACCAGTGGCATATGCGCGTGGTGCGATCGAACATCGCCTGCGGCAAGCTTGGGCCGATTGACGCGTCTGCTGTCCTCAAACTGCCCGGCGTACAAGCGGTATGGACGCATGCTGACATCGCCCACATCCCGAAAATTCCGTTCCGCCTCACCGGGCTCAAGGCCCTCGAGCCTTACCAGCAGCCCGTGCTCGCGAAGAATGTCGTGCGCTATGTCGGCGAGCCGATTGCAGTCGTCTTTGCGAGCGACGCGTATCTCGCGGAGGATGCAGCCGACCTGATCGAACCTTCGATCGAACGTCTACCAGCGACAATACTTGCGACCGACACCCCGGGCCTGTTCGAGTCTGACCTGTCAACAGAGCCAAGCATGCTGCAAAAAACCTATGGCAACATCGATGCAGCTTTCAGTAAGGCCTATGCCACTGTTTCGATCGAGCTTTCGATTGGCCGCCACTCCGGAGTACCACTGGAAGCCCGCGGCGCGATCGCGCGCTACGACGCGGAGCGTGACATTCTCGAACTGCACGGCGCCGCCAAAGTGCCGCACTGGAATCGCGATACAATCGCGCAGATGCTGGGACGGAAAAAAGATTCCGTCCAGCTCTATGAAGGCCACGTCGGCGGTGGCTTTGGTATCCGCGGCGAAATTTATCCGGAAGACATTCTGGTCTGCGTCGCCGCGTTGAAGTTCCATCGGCCGATCAAGTGGATCGAAGACCGGCGCGAACATCTGATCGCGGCCAATCACTCGCGCGAGCAACACCACCGCATCCGCGCTGCCATTAACGCTCAAGGTCACATTCTGGGAATCGAGGATGAGTTCTTTCATGACAACGGCGCCTATATGCGGACCCATGCCGCGACCGTTCCCGACCTCGCGGCGGCCATGCTCCCCGGGCCCTATCGTGTGCCGGCCTATCGCGCCATTGGGCATATCCGCCTGACCAACAAGACGCCTTGCGGCACCTATCGTGCGCCCGGCCGCTACGAATCGACGTTCGTGCGCGAGCGGCTGCTCGATGCAATCGCCGCGAAGGTAGGCGTGGACAAGGTCGAAATTCGCAGACGCAATCTCATCGGCAAAAACGCAATGCCTTATTCGCTTGGTCTCGACACGCTTGGCACGCAAATTATTTACGACTCCGGTGACTATGCTCTGCTGCTTGATAAGACGCTCAAAACCGCCCGCTGGAACGAGCTCCAGGACGAGCTGCACAAGCGACGCAATGCCGGTGAGAAAGTTGGTGCCGGGGTTGCGATGTTTGTCGAGAAGAGCGGCCTCGGCCCGTTCGACACCGTGCGCGCCGCAGTCATACCCGACGGCACAGTCGAGGTGATCACCGGTGTCGCCTCTGTCGGCCAAGGCGTGGAGACGGTCATCGCGCAGATCTGCGCAGATACGCTCGGCGTCGATTACGCTAATATCCGCGTCATCCACGGCCAGACCGACAGAATCGCGCGAGGCATGGGCGCGTTCGCTTCACGCGTGACGGTGATGTGCGGGGAAGCGACCCGCCTTGCCGCGACGAGGCTTCGCGACAAGGCGCTGAACGCAGCTGCCGAGCTGATGCAGACAAATGCCGCCGCACTCGACATCGTGAATGGTGAAATCGTCCGTGGCGGCGCACCGGGGCCGTCGATGCCGCTAGCGGAGCTTGCGCGCGTCCTGCCCGGCGGACTGAGCGCCGAGGATACTTTCGAGTCCACCCACATGGTCTACCCTTACGGAGTCCATGTCGCCGTGGTGCGCGTTGACGCTGACACCGGCAACGTCACAATCGAGCGCTACGTTATAGCCTATGACATCGGCAAGGCAGTGAACCCGAAACTGGTGGAAGGCCAGATCGCCGGTGGCCTGGCGCAGGGCGTTGGCGGCGCGCTGTTCGAGGAGTTCCGCTACGACGAAACGGGCGAGCCTCTTTCGGTGACGTTCGCCGACTACCTGATGCCGACAGCCGGTGAGATGCCGGAGATTTCCGTCCTCATCTCGGAAGATGCGCCAAGCCCGCTCAATCCGCTGGGATTGAAAGGTGCCGGCGAAGGCGGCGCCAATCCGGTTGGCGCTGCAATCGCATCAGCGATCGATGACGCACTGCAACGGCCCGGTGCGGTAACCCAACTTCCGGTTACGCCGCAACGGCTCAAGAATATCCTGCGAGCCACGTGAAATAGCGCTGGTCTATAGTGGCATTGACACGCCGGACCCGCCGACACACCCTTGCAAAATAAAGCGCAATCAAGCGCAAGGCGTCACGCGGCTCTCTCGCCGTGTAAGCGCAAAATTATGCGGGGAGGTTTCCATGTCCATTATGCGTGTTTCCACGCTGTTATTCGGCCTCATGGCCGGCGCCGCATTCGCGTCAACCACGGCACTCGCCCAAAATCGCCAATTCTCTTTCGCCTACGACCAACCGAAGTCCAGCGGTTACGGGGTCGGGGCCGAGATGTTCAATAAAAAGCTGACGGAGCTGAGCAACGGTACGCTCTCGATCAATCAATACCCCAGTGCGCAGCTCGGCACCGAAGCGCAAACCATGCAGAAGGTGCAGACCGGCGACATCGACTTCGTCTTGCTGTCGACCGCCAATGCCTCGACTGCGCAACCTGAATCCGGAGTGTTTTCAATCCACTTCATCTTCCGTGATGAAGCCCACGCCATCAAGGTCCTTGGCGATCCTTCCGTTATAGCGGCAATGAAGGAGTTGTACGCCGCCAAGATTACAGGTGCGCACATGATCGGGCTTGGTTGTCAGGGCCTGCGGCACATGTACGGCAAGAAGCCGGTCCAGACGGTCGCCGATCTCAAGGGCATCAAAATGCGCGTGCAAGCAACGGTGACCGAGGACACTACCTTCCCTGCGTATGGTGCGCAAGTCGTGCATATGCCGTTCGGCGAGGTTTACACCTCGCTTCAGACCGGCGTCGTCGACATGGCCGAGAACGGCATCAACAACTACCTCATCAATAAACACTACGAGCCGGCGCCAGTTCTTTCATTGACCGAACATGAGGCCAATAACGCCGCGCTGTTTGTCAGCGACAAGGTCTGGAGCAGCCTGACCGATGAGCAGAAAAAGTGGGTGCAGGCGGCAGCCGACGAAGTGAGCAAGAACGAGCCGACTGTAGCGTTCAAGCTCGAGCACGAGGCCTTGGCTAAACTTGAAAAGATTGGTGTCAAGGTCGTCAAGGATGTCGACAAGAGCGGCTTTGCGCAAATCAGCAAACCGATCCAGGACAAGCTCGCAAAGGATCTCGGACCGCATGCCGAGAAAGTCCTGGCGCTTGTTCGCAACGTAAAATAGGCGACGCACCGCGAGCGCGACAGGCCCATTGCTTGCCGCGCTCAATCTTTCGCTACACCTTGGAAAGCCGATGCGCTTTGACAGCCTGGTCCTGCACGAGCAGCGCCATCTGAAATGGCGAGCACTCAACCCGCTTGAAAACTTGCTGATGATCCTGTGTGGAATTTCCATCACGGGTTTCAGCATTATTGTGCTCGGTGACATCATCACGCGGGCGATTGGATATCCTTGGCTTCTTGCCCAGGAAGCGATGATGACATTCTTTATCCATGGGATCTTCTTCGGGGTTGCCGCTGCCACTCGCCGTAACGACCATCTCTATCTTGCCGTGCTTGCAGAATCGATGACCGGCAACCGGCGTCTGTTCTTCGAAATGTTCAACCGGTCAGTCGTATTGTGCGTCGCATTCTGCATGGTCTACTTCGGCTACCTGAATTTCCTCGATGGCTTCAAGAGCCTGCGCATGCCATCGATGACGCCCATCGCGACACTCTATATCGCCATTCCGATCTGCGGCGTCCTCGTTGCCCTCTTCACCGTCGAGCAAATGGTGAATGGCTGGCGCCACGGCTTTCCCGACCGCAAAGACGGACCACATCACGAAAGCATCGGGAGTGAAGTGCTGTGGTAGGCAATAGTACGCTCATTATCCTGATGGGCTTCCTCTTTCTTTTCCTTGGCTACATGGGCGTGCCGGTCGCTTTCGCGCTGATCGCTGCGGTCCTGGTGGTGACAATATTCACGCCGGTGAGTGAAGCCTCGATGATCGCTCAGGTGTTCAATGGCATGGACGTCGAAGCACTGCTCGCGGTGCCATTCTTCCTGCTGGTCGGCGACCTCATGACATCAGCGAACGTTACGATTCGGATGATCAGACTGTCGCAGACAATGGTCGGGCATCTGCGGGGCGGCCTTGCCCAGGTGGTAACGCTGTTCAGTATGTTTTTTGCCGGCATTTCGGGTTCATCCGCAGCGGATGTCGCGGTCCTTACGCGTACGCTTGCACCGGAGATGGATCGCGAAGGCTACGATCGCAGCTTCACGGCCGCGCTCATTGCCTCCGCCGCGACTATGGCAAACCTTATTCCGCCGAGCATCATGGCAGTCGTTTACGGTGCGACCGGCAACGTCTCAATCGGCGGTCTGTTCCTTGGCGGGGTTGTGCCAGGGCTTCTCGTCGGAATCGGGCTGATGATCTACAGCCATTTTTTTGGGCCGATCGGCTTCAAGCGCAAGCGCGCCACATTCGGCGAATTTTCGACGGCGGCCAAAGAGGCCGCAGTGCCGTTGATGATTCCGTTCATCATCATGGGCGGTATTCTCACCGGCCAGTTCACACCAACGGAGGCCGGCATTATTGCCGTCGCTTATATCGTGTTCGCCGCGATCCCCCTCCTTAACGTCCGCCATGTGTGCAACCTGCCGCGCGATATGGCGATGACCGGGCTGCTGTATTCCATACCGCTGATCACCATCGGTGCCGCCTCTGCGTTCGGCTGGATGCTGGCTTATCTGCGCGGTCCGGCAATGGTGTCGGATTGGATGATGCACGTCGCCGGCAATGACCCAACCAAGATCATGCTGCTGTTGGTCGCCCTGTTTGTCATTGTCGGTGACTTCATCGACGCGATTCCGGCAATCATCATCTTCATGCCGCTGATCATTGACCTGACCAAAGGCGCAGACATAAACCCGGTGCATATGGGCGTGGTTATCATCACTACGCTGGCCTTCGGACTAATCACGCCACCCTATGGGCTCTGCCTGCTGATGGCGGCAAAATTTGTCGGAATAAAATTCTCCAAGGCAATGATTGCCTCATTTCCCATCTACGTCGTCTTCTTTGTTGCAATCACATTTACAATTTATTTTCCCGAGATCGTGCTTTGGCTGCCAAAGCACCTGTTGCCGCAATCGGTCGGCTGCTTCCCGAACCCGAACGGTCCCGGCTATATCTGCCCCTAGGCTCCTGCCATGCCAGCGATCGACAGCACCGTTAAGCCCAAGCTCAAGGCGCCGCCCGGCACATGCGATACTCATATGCACATCTACGATCCGAAGTATCCCAAGGCGCCGACTGCCAAGATCGACGCACCGCCCGCGCCTGTTTCGGCTTATCGCAAGATGTGCGCCCGCCTCGGGATCGAGCGTACCGTGGTGGTGCAACCTTCAACTTACGGCAAGGACAACCGCTGCACGCTGGAGGCAGTCGCCGAGATCGGGCCGAACGCGCGGTGCATTGTCGTGGTCGATGAGGGCGTAACCGACGCCGAGCTTGACCGGCTCACGAAACTCGGCGCCCGCGGGATCCGTTTTTTCATGCTGCCGGGCGCACCGCTTCCGTGGGAGATCCTCGAAACCATGTCCGCGCGCGTCGCGCCATTTGGCTGGCATGTGCAATTGCAGCTCGATGGCCGCGACCTGCCGCAGCGCGCGGCCATGCTCACGCGGCTGACCAGCATGCTCGTGATCGACCACGTCGGAAAATTCCTTGAGCCGGTTCCGCTAAATCATCCAGGCTTTCGCACGTTGCAAGGCCTGGTCGACGGCGGCCGTACATGGGTTAAACTGTCGGCG
>Ga0187777_10003228_pt1 | contig 10430 bp, 12 predicted proteins | sample 1015_Q2_SP5_10_M_FD_132416 | JGI IMG/M metagenome (GOLD analysis project Ga0187777, IMG submission 132416) | Tropical peat soil microbial communities from peatlands in Department of Meta, Colombia - 1015_Q2_SP5_10_MG | ecosystem: Environmental > Terrestrial > Soil > Wetlands > Peat | place...
GCACCTGGTCCGCCTGGAGCCTGCCAGCGCCCGCTCCGGGGCCGGCGGGGGTCGGCGAGCTATTTGCTCTGGGAGAGGAAATTGACGATCGCGGTGAACTTTTCGGGCGGCAGGTTCTTGAACGACGGCATCGGCGCGGTCGGGTTGCGCAGCGTCGATGCGATCGCCTGCGGACGGAGCTTCGAGCCGATGTGCGTCAGCGGCGGCCCCGGGCCGTTGTTGCCGAGCACGTGACACGCAAGGCAGCCCGATTCGCCGACGACGTCCGCCCCCGCCTGGAAGCGCGCCATATCGACCCCAGCCGGGATGTTCAGCGCCTTCAGGTCGACGGTGTTCGGCGAGCCCGTGTTCGCGCCGCTGTAGGTCAGGTAGGCCATCGCCGCGATCGTCGCGATGCCGGCGGCCAGCGCGATCGGCCGGCGCTCGATCCGCCGCTCCGGGCTGCGGTCGTAGAACGGCAGCAGGAACAGCAGGATCATGCAGATCGTCGGCACGCCGATGGTCGCCATCGGCGTGAACTTCGGGACGTTGCGCATCACGCGCAGGACCTCGAAGAGGAAGAAGAAGTACCAGTCGGGCCGGGGGACATAGGTGGTGGTGGTCGGGTCGGCCTTCGGCCCGAGCTCCGCGCCGAACATCAGCGCGAAGAAGATGATCACCGCCATCACGATGCAGGCCATCACCCCGTCGTGGGTGACCGAGTAGGGGAAGAACGGCTCGCCCTCGTTCTTCAGGACCGAGTAATCGCGGAGGTAGGCCTCCTTCTCGGCCTGATTCATCCGCGTGCTCCCGGATGGGCTTCCGGCCGACGACCCGCGCGTGGCCCACGTCTGGTGTGGGCTCGGGTGCTCACACTTCCGCCTTGTCGATCTCGTGATCGCCGTCGTGGTCGCGCTGTGGCTTGAGCCACGGCGGAGCCGAGATACCGAGCTTGGTGACCAGGTACAGGTGGGCGCCGATCAGCGCCGCCATCGCGCCGGGGATCAGCAACATGTGAATGGAGTAGAACCGCGACAGGGTGGTCGCATTGAAGTCCGCGCCGCCGAGCAGGAAATTCGATAAGAAGGGCCCGATGAACGGCCCACCGGCGTTGATGTTCACGCCCACGACCGTCGCCCAGTAGGAGCGCTGATCGAACGGCAGCAGGTAGCCGGTGAAGCCCATCGCGAGCGTCAGGATCAGCAGCACCACGCCGATCACCCAGGTCAGCTCGCGCGGATACTTGTACGCGCCGTAGAAGAACACCCGCCCCATGTGCAGGAAAATCAGGATGATCATCACCGACGCGCCCCACTTGTGCATGCCGCGCACGAGCTGCCCGAGGAAGACGTTGTCGTTGATGTTGCGGACCGATTCGTACGCACCGCCGGAGACGTCTGGGCGGTAGTACATCGCCAGAAACACGCCGGTGACGGCCTGGTTGAGGAACGCAAACAGGGTCGCCGAGCCGAGCGTGTACGCCCAGTTGACTCCGCGCGGAACCTTGCGCCACATTAGCCAGCGGAGCCCCGGCGATAGCGCGGTGCGCTCGTCCAGCCAGTCGACGGCAGAGATCCCGGCCTCCAGCGGCGCGGAATGCGTCGGAACCTGACCGTTGGACTCGGACGGCTTCTTCGGCTTTGGCTGGAGGGCCTTCGGCAGCGGCGGTGCAGGAATCTTCGGCATGTGAGCTAGTGGGGAGGCGGCGAGGCGGTGTCGAACTGTGCCGGGTACAGATACTGGCCGATGCCGTCGATCGGCTCACCCGGGAACCGCGGTGCGAACCGCTGGAGCTCGTTGTTCACCGAGTACCGCGGGCCGACCTCAACGAGACCGGTCTGCTCGTTCACGCGGGTGTAGAAACGATCGAGCGGCCGGACCGGCGGGCCGCCCGCGACCATGCCGCGGAAGTCGTACACGCCGCCGTGGCACGGACAGATGAACCGCTGCGCCGCCTGCACGTAGCGGACCGGGCAGCCCAGGTGCATGCACTTGTCCGACAGAGCGACGAAGTGGTTGTACTGGTCCTCGGGCTCCTTGTCGATCGCCGGGTTGCGCTTTCGGACGTACGCGACCGTGTTGCCTGCCTCGCCGATGCCCGGAACGATGTTCACTATCTTCGTCACGTAGTCCGAGTCGGTGAAGTCCGACGGAGAGCCAACCGGCTGCCAGGTCCACTGCTGGCGCTTGAAGATCGGCGCAATCGCGAACCCGAGCGCGGGAAGCGTGAATGCCATGACGGCGACTGCGCCCGCGCCGTTGGCGGCCAGATTCATGAACCGGCGGCGGGTGACGGTCTCGCCCTCGAACGCGCCGGGCATGCCCCGGTCGAGCGTGTACTTCGACTTCGTTTCCCTCTGGCGGTCAGGCACTGTCGCCTCGCGTTCCTTACGGCAAACTTAGACTCTGACAGCGTACCGCCACGGGCGCGAAAAGGTCATCACCGAGCGACCCGGTACGCACGGGCGTAACAACCTCGATACGAACCTCACAAGCGCGGGTCCGCAGGTTCGCTACGAACCGCACAAGCGGCCGCGAGCAGGGCCTTCGCGGCGCCTGGATCGTGCGCCCGCACCCGCGCCTTGGCCTCGACGTGAGCGTCGCTCGAGCCCCATCCAACCGAGATCGCCCCCGCCTCCCAGACCGCCCGCGCAAGCTCGCGATCGGAGGCGGTGTGCGCCTGGGCGGCGAGCGAGATCACGTCGGCCAGCTCGGCCACGGCGTCGAGGTCGCCGAGCGCGGCAAGCCGCGACAGCCCGAGCGCGTATAGCTGATCGCCCAGCAGCAGCGCCAGATCGACATCCGGCGTCCGTACCACGAGCGGCTCGTCGTAATGGAGCCGGTAGCCCTCGAGGATCATCTCGAGCAACAGTTCGTACTCACGCTCCCGGCCGCGGACCCGGGGCCCGGCGGCAGCGAGCTGGGCCGGACCCGGGTGGTCGAGCCGGCCGCCGGCGGGCGCAGGGCGGGGCGTCTCAAGCACGCTGGCGACAGTCCCACCCTCGTGACTGAGTGCCTCGCACAGCAGGTGTGCGCCGTCGTAAGCAGTCCTCATCTGGCGATCTCCTCGAACGCCTCGGCAGCGGCCTGGACGGTCCGCTCCAAATCGGCGTCGGCATGGGCCAGCGACGGGAACCACGCCTCGAACTGGGACGCGGGCGGATACACGCCGCGGGCGAGGAGGCCCCGGCACCAGGCACCGTAGGCGTCGGTGTCGCACGCGGCCGCGCCGGCGTAGTCGTGTACCGGGCGCTCGGAGAAGAACACGGTTAGAAGACCGGGCACGTTCTGGATCTGGACGCTGCGGCTAGCCGCATCCGCGGCGTCGCGAAGACCGACTGCGAGTTTGCCGGTCGTCGCCGCCAGCTGCTCGTAGGCGGCGTCGTCCAGCTTTCGAAGCGTGGCAAGCGCTGCCGCCACGGCGAGCGGGTTGCCCGAGAGCGTCCCCGCCTGGTAGACGTCGCCGGCTGGCGCGATCCGCTCCATCAGGTCACGGCGCCCTCCATAGGCGGCCGCCGGGAGGCCCCCGCCCATGATCTTGCCCATGATCGTCAGGTCGGGGAGCACGTCGTAGCGATCCTGAGCGCCGCCTCGGGCGACGCGGAAGCCGGTGATCACCTCGTCGAAGATCAGTAGCGCTCCACATTCGTCGGCGTAGCGGCGGAGCAGCTCGAGAAAGCCCGGCGCGGCGGGCACGACGCCCATGTTGGCCGGCACGGGCTCGGCCAGAATCGCCGCGGGCGCATGCCGGGCGCTCGCCTCGGACAGCGCCTGTGGGTCGTTCCAAGGCACGATGATCGTCGCAGCGGCCGCGGCGTTCGGGACGCCCGGGCTCGCGGGGATCCCCTGGGTGGCGAGTCCGGAGCCGGCCTCCGCGAGCAGGCCGTCGACGTGGCCGTGATACGCACCCGAGAACTTGAGCACCTTCTCGCGTCCCGTCACCGCTCGCGCGAGCCGGATCGCGCTCATTGTCGCCTCGGTCCCCGACGAGGTCATGCGCATCATCTCGACCGAAGGGATCCGCCCGGCGACCTCCTCGGCGAGCTCAACCTCGCCGGCCGTCGGCGCGCCGAACGTCGTGCCCCGGGTTGCCGCCTCCGTCACCGCCGCCACCACATCGGGGTCCGCATGGCCGAGGATGAGCGGACCCCACGAGGACACCCAGTCGACGTAGTCGTTGCCGTCCACGTCGGTAATCGTGGCGCCGCTGCCCGAGGCGATAAAGATCGGATCGCGACCGATCGACCGCATCGCCCGGACCGGCGAGTTGACGCCTCCGGGCAGGACGCGGAGCGCCGACTCGTACAGCTGCGAGGATCGCGCGACGGTGAGCTCGCTCACACGCCCGCGTGCTCGCGTTCCCAGGCTCGGTACTCGTCGGTGAAGTAGAGCAGCCTGATCTTCTTGAACTCAGTTGACGAATAGAGCGTTGCGCGCTCGTCGATTCCGGTCTGGACGGCGATCGAGTCGAGAATCGCGTCGCACTCGTCCTTGGAGCGGCCGTGCGCCATCGTGAAGATCGAGTACGGCCAGTCCTCGTAGGTGGGGCGCTGGTAGCAGTGCGAGATCCCTCGGTACGCCGCCATTCGCGGGCCGAGCTCCATGATCCGCTCGTCGGGGACCTTCCAGACACCCATTCCGTTCGCGCTGAAGCCGGCACGGCGGTGGAACAGGATCGCGGCGACCCGGCGCAGCAGCCTGCGCTCCTGCATCTGCTGCAGGTGGCCGAGGAGCTTGTCCTGGGAGATGCTCAGCTTGTCGGCCGCGGGCGCGTATGGCTCCGGGATCACCGGCATGTCGCCCTGCGTGGCCCGGATGACCGCGATGTCGAACTCGTCGTAGGGTTGTTTTTCGGTCACGGCGGGGGGCGCGACTTCGACCGCCTTCGCGAGCGCCTCGGTCCCGCCCTCCATCTCGAGATCCATACGGATCTTGAACAGCTTGAGCGTCGGGAGCTGCCTTACCGATTCGGCGCCGGCGATCTTCGCCAGGACCTCGAGCGTCCCGTCCAGGCCGAGCGGTGAGTCCGGCTCGGTCGCGATCGTGAACCAGATGTTGAACTCGTGGTTTCGCAAGTAGTTGTGCGAGACCCCGGGATGCTCGTTGATGATGTTGGCGGCGCGCCACGGGTTCTCGGGCTCGACCTTGGCGGCCACCAGCATCGAGGAGTAGCCGAGGGCGCGGGTATCAAAGATCGGGGTGACCTGGCGGATGATGCGCTCGTCGAGGAGCTTCTCGACTCGGTCGATCGCCTCCTGTTCCTCGATTCCGGCCTGTTTGGCCACATGCTCGTAGGGACGCGGCGCAATCGGGAAGCTGCCCTGCATTAGGTTGAGCAGGCGCTTGTCGAGAGCGTCGAGCGGGGTCGCGGCCCCGTGCTTGCGCGAGCGCAGCTTGGGACCGAAGCCGGATCCCGCCTGGCTCATTGAAGCCATCGCGCCGCCTCCTTGGCGTGGTAGGTGATGACGATGTCGGCCCCGGCGCGACGGATGCACGTCAAGGTCTCGAGCACGGTGGCCCGCTCGTCGAGGTAGCCCGCCGCGACGGCGGCCTTGACCATCGCGTACTCGCCGCTGACGTTGTAGGCAGCCAGCGGCATTCTCGTCTCCCCTTTGACCCGGTGGATGAGGTCGAGATACGGGAGCGCGGGCTTGACCATCACGATGTCGGCTCCCTCCTCGACGTCGAGCCTGGCCTCGCGGATCGCCTCGTCGCCGTTCCCGGGATCCATCTGGTAGGCGCGGCGGTCGCCGAAGGCCGGCGCGGAGTCCGCCGCCTCGCGGAACGGGCCGTAGAAGGCCGAGGCGAACTTGGCGCTGTACGCCAGGATCGGGGTGTCGGCGTGGCCATCGTCGTCGAGGGCGTGGCGGATCGCACCGACGCGGCCGTCCATCATGTCGCTCGGCGCGAGCATGTCAGCACCGGCACGGGCCTGGGATGTGGCGGTCCGAGCGAGCAGCTCGAGTGTCGAATCGTTGTCGACCGTGCCGTCGGCCTTGAGCGCCCCGCAGTGGCCATGGCTCGTGTACTCGCACAGGCAGAGGTCGGTGATCACGATCAGGTCGGGGCACGCCTCCTTGATCGCGCGCGTGGCGAGCTGCACGATCCCCTCGTCATCCCAGGCGCCCGAACCCTCTTCGTCCTTGGACGCGGGCAGCCCGAACAGCAGCACCGCCGGGATCCCCAGAGCTGCGGCCTCTCCGGCCTCGTCGACCGCGTGCGCAATCGACAGCCGGTCGACGCCCGGCATCGCGTCGATCGGCTCGCGGCGGTCGATCCCGTGCGCGACGAACATCGGGTAGACGAAATCCGAGGCGCTCAGGCTCGTCTCGCGAACCAGGCCCCGGAGCGCGCCCGTGGCGCGCAGCCGGCGGAGGCGGGTCTGCGGGAACGGCATCTGGTTTTGAGCATACCCCCGGCCTGGCGGATGGCGGGGTCGCGCGGTCTACGGGACTACCGCCCAGGGGTCGACGTGCCACTCCGTCACGAGGCCGTTCGCGACATACGGGTCCGACTCCGGGAACGCCTCGGCCGCGGTCCGGTCCTTGAACACGATCGCGGCGCCGTGCGGCGGGTCGCCGAGAGGCCCGGCCATGACAATCCGTCCGTCGTCCTTGGCGGCGCGAATCTCTTTCATGTGAGCGTCCCGATGCGGCGCCCGCCGCTCGAGGATGTTCTCGATGTAGTCGTAGAACAGGATGTAGTGGGGTGCGTTGTCAGGCATTTCCTAACACCCTACGCCACCGCCGCGCTACGCTGCCACTGTGGCGGATATCCAGAAGCGCGGCAATTACACACCCCGCCGAGTTCGCGAGCGGCGCGCCTACCAGTTGGTGGTCACCGGCGGCATCGCCGGCGCGGTCGGCGTGGTGTCGCTCTTGCTCGCGCTCGTCGGGGTAATCGGCTACACGCTACCGGTGGTCTCGATCATCGTGGCGGTCATCTGCGCGGTGATGTTCCGCCGGATGGTCGGCCCCTCCTAGGCGAAGCGCTTCATCGCGAGCCGCGCGAGTGCGCCGAACGCGAGCGTGAGCACCGCCAGGTGCACGAGCGGCCATCCGATTCCGGGTGCCGTGCCGCTGAACGCATTGCCGACCGCCTGGAGCGCCGCCTTGAACGGGAACACGAACGAGATCGCGTCGAGGATCGATTTGACGGTGCCCGACACCGCATCGGCGGGCACGAGAGCGACGAACGCGATCGGCAGCGTCAGCAGGAACGCCATCAGCGAGGCGACGCTTACCTCGCGCGCGAAACCGCCGATGGCTACACCTAACGCGGCGAAGGCAAGGCCTCCCGCTGCGAGCGACACCAGCCACAGCGGGAACCGGCCCCAGTCCAGGTGCACGAACAGCGACACCAGCGCGGCCATCACGAGCGTGACCGCGGCCGCGCCCGCGGCGGACAGGGTGATCTTCTCCGACAGCAGCCCCTCGGGTGTGATGAGTCCGCGCACCAACCGCGAGTACGCGTGCTCGGAGCGCTCGAGCGCGAGCAGCCCCGCGGCGAGCAGCACACCCACGAACATGAGCGACACGATCACGGCGATCGCGGCGGCGTAGGAGGCCGTCGGGGTCGTCTTGCCGGCCAGGTCCGTTGTATGCACGGTCAGCGGCGAGCCGATCGAGCTCAGCGTCGGCGAGGCGAAGGCCAGCCCGGTGATCGCCAGACTGGCGAAGTTGACAACCTGTCGCAGGGCCGGGACCAGCCGCGAATCTTTCGGCAGCGACGCGATCGTGCCCTGCACAATCGTGCGCGCGTTCCTGAGACCGAGCAGGGGAACGTTGTCGCCAAAGAACTGGAGATTGCCGCCGTTCAGGACCCGCGCGAGGTCGGCGACCGCGACCCGCAGCACCTGCTTGGACACCGCTTGCTGCACCTGGCTGGCCCGGGCGGTGATCGCCTGCTGGGCGAACTGGCGCTCGAGCGGATCCTTCGAGTTCAGGATCAGATCGACCGTCGGGTTGCCGGTGCCCTGCGTGATCAGGCTGTTGATCTGGCTGACGATTTCCGCCGGGACGATCAGCGCTGCCTCGGCCTGACCGCTCTTGACCTTGTCGATCGCCTCGGCACGCGACTTGACCTTGATCGGGTCGATCGACTTATAGAGCTGGCTCGCGTACTTGGAGATGTTGATCCTCTGGTTTCCGAAGCTGAGCTGGCCGTGGCCGGCCGGCACCTCGTTGAGCAGAGCCACCTTCGGCTTGCCCGGTGGGCTCGACAGCGCGAACCCGATCATCAGTGCGATTGCGATCGGATACACGACGAGGAGCCCGACGAGCAGCGGCGAACGCTTGAGGATCTGCAGGTCCTTGATGAGCAGCCAGCGCATGGTCTAGTGGCCGCGCTCGCGCAGGAAGCGGACGAACGCGGCCTCGAAGTCGCCGCCAAGCTTGTCGCGCTCGCCGGCGGCGCCGGCGCCCGGGCCGGGACCGGCACCCCGGCCGAGACCGGTGTCCGGCTCGTTCACGGCGAGCTCTAGTTCGGCCGTCGTGCCCGTGAACAGGAGCTCCCCGTCCCCCAGAACCAGCACCCGGCCGGCGTAATGCTCGGCCTCGGCAATGTTATGGGTCGAGAACACGATCGTGGTGCCGTGGCCTGCGAGGCCGCCAATGAACTCCCACAGCCGCTCGCGCTGGCGCGGATCGAGTGCGGCCGACGGCTCGTCGAGGAGTAGCGCCGGCGGCTCGCAAAGCAGGCCGATCGCGATGTTCACGCGTTGCTGGTTCCCGCCCGAGAGGCGGCCCACCTCCTCGTCGGCCCGATCCTCGAGGCCGGTCTGGGCGAGCATCGCCGCCACGGCCTGCTCGGGGTTAGCGACGCGTTCAAGTCGCGCGAACAGCCGCAGGTTCTCGGCGACCGACAGTTTCGAATACAGCGCGGGCTCCTGCGGCACCCACCCGAAGCGCCTATCGGAAGCACGCGCGACCTCGCCCTCGCTGGGCTCGAGCGCGCCGGCGAGGATTGAGAGCAGCGTGGTCTTGCCGGCGCCGTTGGGACCGATGACCGCCACGACCTCGCCGGGGTACAGCTCGAAGCTGATCCGCTCCAGGGCGGTCCTCGCGCCGAAGCGCTTGGTCAACCCCCGGGCGGCCACCGTGGCCGTGGGTCCGCCCGTTTGGATGCCGATGGACAACTCGCTTCAGGTGGGTGTCTAGCTAACCCGGAAGCTTCACGCGTGGCTCGAGCGGGGCTCCGCACGAGCGGCAGTACGCATCGTTGGGGCCGGCGGCGGCGCCACAGTCCGGACATCGTTCGAGCCCGGTGGAGAGCACACCCGAGCCGCCGATCGGCCCCCACGGCTCGAGCACGAGGTGCCGGCGCAGGTACAGCACGGTCTGGCGGATCACGGTGGCGATCGGCAGCGCGAGCAGGGCGCCGGCGACCCCGTAGATCGTCCAGCCGATGAGGAGCCCGAGGATGATCAGAATCGGGTTGATGCGCAGCGAGATCCGGAACACCTGGGGAGCGACGAAGTGCCCCTCGAGTTGCTGCAGCGCGATGAACAGCAAGGTCACCCACACCGCGCTGATCGGGTTGACGAACAACGCAACCAGGATCGCCGGCAGGGGCCCGATGATCGGGCCGATGTACGGGATGAACTCCATCAGCCCGTAGAACGCACCGAAGAACACCGCGTACCGCGACCCGTCGGGGAAGATCCCGATCACGCCGAAGATCCACAGCGCGATCGCTGCGCTCGTTCCCATGATCAGGCTGAACAGGAACTGCCCCCGCACGTACCCGTACACCGCACGCTGGACCAGCAACGGGTAGTCATCCTCGGGCGTTCCGTCGCCCGGCGGCATGATCCGGCGGACGAGGTCCCCGATCTGATCCCCGTAGACCAACAGGTAGATCGATAGGACGAACGTGAGCACGAGGTCGAACGACGTCGTGACGATTCTCGTCAGCACATCCTGGGAGAACGACACGATGTCGCTCGAGCGCTTCTGGATCTGGGTTTCGAGCGTTTGCAGGGCGGTCTGGCCCTGGCGCTGGATCTGCACCTTGATCCCGCGCGCGTTCAGCCAGCGCTGCAGGTCCGCAAGGTCGCGATTGGCCTGTTTGACGAAGTGCGGGACGTCCTTCTCGAGGTGACTGACCTGGGTGCTCACCGGGTTGGCCAGCAGCACGCCGATTCCGGCGACGAACGCGATTCCCGCCAGGTACACAAACAGGATGGCGAGCCCTCGGGGGATCCGCCGCCGGACGAGCACCTTGACTACCGGGTTCAGAATCAGGGCGACGGTGCTGGCTCCGAACAGGATCAGCAAGACGGTGCCGGTCGCGCGCGCGAGCGCCCACAGGCCGAGCACGGCCAGCGGAAGGATCACCAACTGAACCCAGCGCGGGACCACGACCGGTGGTGGCGGGACGCCCGCGCGTCCCAGCGGGGACCCTGGGCCTGGGGGCGGGCGATCGGCGGGGTCTCGGGGCGCGCGATCGGC
>Ga0187777_10003230_pt1 | contig 10424 bp, 9 predicted proteins | sample 1015_Q2_SP5_10_M_FD_132416 | JGI IMG/M metagenome (GOLD analysis project Ga0187777, IMG submission 132416) | Tropical peat soil microbial communities from peatlands in Department of Meta, Colombia - 1015_Q2_SP5_10_MG | ecosystem: Environmental > Terrestrial > Soil > Wetlands > Peat | place...
AGAAATATTACTTCAATACGCTTCAATAATAAAGTGAGCCTGAATATTTTGTATTGTGTGAGACAAATGATTGTCTCATTGCATGTTATAGTAACTATTCTTGATGCGCTTTTGTGTTAAGGATTAGTTGTGATCTGGTTAAGTTTAGCTGTTCCCTGGTGAGATATTCATTACCAACTATGTTCTAGCAAGCCATCAAGCATTTTGGCTTCACATGCTACTGGAAAAATGGTCATGCCAGTTGTTGAACGCAAGCGGTCAATAGCTTGTGTATCAGTAGGAAAAGCCATTGCTACGGTAAGCCGGTTATGATCGCGCCCGACGGGTGCGCAACGTAGTTCACAGGCCAGCGTATATGGAATAAGATGTTTCAGGCGCGATGGAAGTCGCGCAGGTAATTGCATGAATGGGATGCCGTTATTGCGGGCAGCAACGAAGGAATCGTTTTCTTCATTTTGATTGCGATGATACAGATTTACCTCTACTAAACCGATCGAACCGGTAGCATGAAATTGTGTCGTTACAGCCGGTCGAAGTATTATCCTGGATGTAATAAAACCAGTGTGGTAGAGTAGTTCTTCCTGTGAAGCACCTGGTTTGGGGTAAGATCCGATACCCAGAGTAATATCAGTTTCGCGTTTCAAGGGTGGAATTACTGTCTCAGGTTGGAGGAGATTGATACTATGATACACTCTTTGAAGCAATGCCTGGGACCCTTCTTGATCGACGTCCGGTAGGATAATAGCGATGCTGGCGCCTGGATGAACCAGAATGTGATCACTACTTCTGATGGTGCGGCGAATATTACTAAGAATCTGTTCCTGGAGACTGGCAGAAACGTGATAGCGATTCCGTCTATGTAAGATAGCTGATTTCGGCGTCATATGAATGTGTTCAAGCTGAGAGATGTGCAAAAGCAGGATGCTTAGAGGTGTGGAACGTGGGAAGTAGTTCTCGAGTTGAGAGCGCAAGGAACAATGCATCTCAGGTGTTGCTGGGGTCACTTCTATCGTCTGATCGGATTTTTCTGCATGACCCTGCCATAGCTCTTGATGTATTCCGGAAAGTGGTAAGCAAGTGCATACATCACTTGCTGGACTATCAAGATACGTAACGGTCGAGGGTACTTTTTCTAAAAATTTCATAAAACAGATGCCTTGTAAATGAAGAAAATAAATTATAATAGAAGAGTATACTGTGAAACAGCTATGGGAAAAATGCAGAGTGCGTTGAAAAATGGTTAAGAATATGGGGAATCGGTTAAGAAGAAATAGAGGTAGACGAATTGATTGAGATGACACATGCTTCATCTCAATCAATTCAGGATATGATTTTCAGGATTCAATAGTGATAGGCGCTGTAAAGGTATATCCCACACCTGGTACCGTCATAATATATTGTGGATTGTTGGCTTCAGGTTCGACTTTCTGACGTAGATGGCGAATGTGAGTTTTCACAAGGCCAGAGTCACCAGCTTCGTCATATCCCCAGACTCGTTCGATAATCATATCAGTTGTTAACACCTGTCCGGTGTGTGTAATAAGCAAATGGAGCAGACGACTCTCAGTGGGAGTTAGACGAACTTTTGTGCCTTCCCGGGTTACCTCATGGCGCATGGCATCTAACGTCACTGGACCGACGGTAATTGCTGAAGAGTTGGAAGAACCTTTTGCGCTAGTTGAGCGACGCATAATTGCTTTAATGCGAGCTAGCAGCTGCCTCGGACTAAATGGTTTTCTTAGATAATCGTCGGCTCCCATCTCTAATCCACGTATCTCATCATCTTCACGGTCATGTGCGGTTAGTATTAAAACCATTGAGTTGGTTTCACTTCGCATTTGACGACATACCTCGAAGCCATCCAGTTTGGGCATTTGCACATCCAGGATGACAAGGTCTGGTAATGTTTCACGCCAGCGCTTGACTGCTTGTTCACCATCAAAAGCGCGTATTACATCGTATCCATGTCCTTTGAGCCAGTAGCTCAGCATGTCAACCATGTCGCGATCATCATCCGCCACCATGATTTTCACTCGTATATCCTCCTGATGTTGATAAACTTGTTCTAAAAGCTTCAACGCGATGAAATTCGGAGAGTAACATCGTGGTACAATCTGGTGTACAAATAGCCAAACATGTCATATTTTGAACTGATTGGAGAAGATTGCATGATACCTCGCGAAGAACTTTTGTCTCTAGCTCGTGAAGTTGCGCTGCATGCCCATTGCCCCTACTCGCATTTCCGGGTTGGTGCTGCGGTAGTGGCAGGTGGAAATGCCTATGTTGGAGTGAATGTGGAGATATCGAGTTATGGTCTTACCCTGTGCGCAGAACGTTCTGCTTTAGCAGCTGCGATTGCTGCGGGTGTTGCGGCGGGTTCTATTACCCAGGTTGCGGTAGCGTGTATCGATGTGCAACAAGGGGCACCCATCCAGGATCGCACGCCTTGCGGAGCTTGTCGTCAATGGCTGGCCGATCTTGCTCCTCATGCCGTTATTTATGTTGATGGAGATATGCGAGATTTCAAAATTGAGGATTTGTTGCCATTCGCATTTGGACATAAGGTATGATTTACCAATCCACAAGTCCCATTTCATTGCCGCTCATGAAACAAGATGATATAATCCCATCAGCAATTATCCTCACAGACTGAAGTACACATGCCTTAGTACAAGGTTGATGAACGCATGGTAAAAAAAGCAGCTATTCTGTTCCTAACAATGATGGTCCTGGTGGGCTTCTCCGGATGGTACGTAGTTGGTGGAATCCAGGCATATTCTCGATACCAACAGAATAGCATAGCTAGCCTGGAGCATTGTGGAGGCCAGTCTCCCGTACATATCTGTGTGCAATCTCCAACAAAGATCTTCAGTGCGTATTACCCGTATTATGTTGCTACGCAGTCCAATGTGTTTATCATACGCTACAGCAGTAGCAATCCCATTACGCTGTTAATGGGTGTTGGCATTGCGGGGTTTAGCAAGGTTGAGACACATACAGTGAACGCGACACCGAATGTGCAATCAATCAGCTTCAGGCCTTTAGCATTGACTCAAGCGTTACGCCAGTTGACCGTGGATACTAATACCTGGCTACAGGTACATATTACTGATACAGCAGGGCATGTTTATTACGATGATGATAGCCCGTTATTGCTGTATTCACGATGGTTAATGCAGTGGATTGCGGCGAACCGTTTGAAGATTGCTGCATGGGTTACACCTGATGATCCCTCTGTGATAGCGCTGGACAATCAAGCTAAAGCACGATTGCAGTTACAGCAGACACCTATCCCAGGTGCTTTAATCGGATATGCGAGCGGGGCAAGCGCAAGGGCTGTCAAAGACCAGGTTGATGCTATTTTTGATGCCATGCGGCTAGATTATCATATACAATATGTCCAGGAAAGCGTCCCATACAATGGACCCGGGGACACTGGCGTGGCGCTGCAAAAAATCAAACTACCGGCGGAGGTCTTGCAGCAACATAGTGGAATGTGTATTGAGCTGACTGCGTTGTTAGCTTCGGCAGTCGAAAGGATAGGGTTGCACTCCGAAATCGTGATTATTCCTGGGCATGCCTTTCTTGGTGTAGCAGTTACACAGAATAATACGCAGTTTGAGTATTGGGACCCAGGGCAAATAAGTTACAATGTTGCAGGAGATTCTGCAAATGTGTGGACAGATAAAGAGTATATGCGGAATACGAAGCAAATTGTTGATACGATTGTGATTAGTGATGCACGGCATCAGGGCATTGGACCGATGCTGTGAACCAGTAAGAGAGGAATACTCTAACGAGCACTGTAGATTTTCCAATGTGGTTTAGTTATGGCTGCTTTGGCGGATTGGTCACATGCATGCTCGCCATCGCTGTCAACGCGCTCTATACTACATTACGTAAGCGCGGCACAACAAGACAACTCGCCGGCGCGATTGTTGCCTGTGTGATTTCCGCATTATTTCTGCTGCCTGCTATTATCTGGTTTGATACTCGTTTCAGTTCTACGCAAGTTGCCATCTCTTTTGTAGAGGTCACAATGGCACTTGCTTTTGTAGCTTTATGTGGTTGGGTGTTGCCACTGAGCGTAACAAGCATCTACTGCCTCTTTACACAGCCACGGGACTCAAATACCTCAGCACGGATTCCGCGCCAACTGAATCACCGTAAACGAACCACTCGTGGCAATGCTGTTGGGCGGGCGGCATCGCTGCCTAAACGTCAACCAGGGGTACTTGCTCCTTTTGTATTTGGCGAAGACATTCCCTGGGGTTGGCTAGAGCATCGCTCGGGACGTTTTCAGGGACAAAAGTTGGCCTTGAGCCGTACCGTGATCAGTATCGGGCGCGAGGAGGATAATGATATCTGGCTCGATGACGAGACGTCCTCACGCTACCATGCTGAATTGGCTTGGGATAGCGGACAGGCCTATATTACTGATTGCGATAGTTTGAATGGAGTGCTCCTCAATGGCCGGCGCATACGCGGCACGCTTGTTATCAAAAATGGAGACCTGGTAGAAATTGGTTCCCATCGTTTTATATTTGAAATTGCAGAACATTCCATCCCACTGGCTGATCAGGATGATCCTCTTATGCATCATGTGCGACGCCTGTCTATCTCACCTGAAACTGGTTTCCCCGATCATGGTAGAAGACTTGCCAGTGCGAATGCACTCCCAACAAAACCTTTAGATGACGAGACACCCATGGAGTTCAATAGTCTCCAGTTAGATGACTCAGCATTGCAATTACCACGCTCGACACCAGGTGAAATCAAAATTGAGGCAAGCAATCCCCATATTTCGGATGATGCTGTGGGTTTTAACCCCATCACTCCACCAATAGCATCTCGCAGACCAGGTAGTCTTTGCACAATTTGTAATGGAGAAATGGCAGGGAGAAGCTTCTTGTTGGATCGATCTGTACTGATTATTGGACGATCAGCTGAATGTGATGTGATTATTCAAGATGACTCGGTTGCATCTCAACAGGCTAAGTTTTTGTGCCAGGCAGATGGGGACTATGTACAAGATCTCAGCGGTCAGGATGGCACAGCAGTGAATAGCAAGATACTAAAAGGGTCATTCTTGCTCCGAAAGGGAGACATCATTAGCCTGGGTAATGTTCGTCTTGAGTACACCTTTATACCAGAAGCGCAAACTTCTTCTTTCCCTCCTCTCCCATTGCCAATAAGCGCGTATCCACAAGGTGGACCTGGGCCATTGCGATTGCCTAGCAAGCCAAAATAGGGTGCTGCAGGCAGCAGGACGGCGCAAGCGCCCCACCACGTATCATCCAATCTCCCGTCTCTACGAATCTATCTTGATGTTTGCCAGTGCGTGCTTTGATAGAATTGGTCTACCATGACCAGGATAGAGGTAGAGCACGTTTAAGCTGCGTAGAGTTTGAAGTGTCATTTCCAGGGTGCGCTGATTTGCACTTCCAAGTACAAGCGCTGCTCCTCCCTCAAGTGTTACAACAGTATCTCCACATACCAGCTCGTAGCTAAATGGATTGTAAAGACAAAGACTTTCAGGTGTATGGCCTGGACTGCCTATAACACGCCAGTTGAGATGATTTGGAAGCCCTGTAACATCCTCTAACCAGATATCTACCAATTGTACCTGCTGCTCATAACGTGGTGGAAAGAGATCTTGATGGTGTAAAGTGCCAGGGAGAGGGTGCTGGTTCAGCATGTGTCCAATGAGGTGGCTCATTCCAGTTTTGTTCTCAATTTCCTGGCGATCACCATCGTTCCACACCTGTACTAATCGTTGTGCAACGATAGACGCGGCAACTGGCGCCTTGCAAGCTTTGCGTAGAGCCTCGACTCCGGCTGTATGGTCGGGATGTAAATGAGTTAGCACGATAAGATCAATATCGCCAGGGTTGCGATTGAGAAATCGTTGGAGGTAATGTAGGGTTAGTTGTGAGTTGATCACGGAACCGGGATCAATAACAATGCAATGCTCCTCATCGTTGACAAGATAAGTATTTGCTCTTGAAAAGCGATCAGTGATGGTATGTATTTGTCGAGCCTGTTGGACGAGTAGAGGTTCTTGTTGTTTGATCTGGGTAGCGATGTCCAAGCCGCCTCCTGATAGGGAACAATGCTTAAAAGGAGTGAACTAAACATGTCTATTTTTGCTTTATCTATGGTACAATGAAAATGTGGATTAGGACAAGGTAAATAACCTGCATCGTCGTGAAGAAATACCTCGGGAGAAACCTTGTTTTTGTCTGGCGCTACGAACGCCTTATTCGCCTTTGTATGTTATACTACAGGCAGACGCAGTCCCCTCCAGGAGGTTTAATCGATGTCACAAAGCCCCACAGGACAATGGCCTGAATATGTTTATATTGTGCCTCACATCTACACCAAAGCAAATGTGCGCCTGATTGGTTTAGGCACGTACGCTCCATCAGGTATCATAACAAACGAATTTTTCGCCGCTATTTCCACACGATTGGGAGATCCCCGTAGCTCTGCTGACCTGGAACGTGTAACGGGCCTGAGTGCACGGCATGTGCGTGCAAGCACACTGGAACTATGCCGTAATATAGCGGGAGTGGATGCTCCTGGACTGATTGACGACCCCAAGGCTCCCAAGGAAGAGACATTGGCTGATATGGCTGTGGTTGCAGCCCGGCGCGCTCTTGCAAGCGCTGGACGTGACGCTTCTGAAATTGATACGGTGATAGGAGCTTCCTCTTCTGATAATGATGGGTTTCCAACTATTGCTGGCCTTGTTCAGAATCGATTGGGATTAGGACCTTTACGCGCAAGTATGCTTAAGGGTGCTTGCGCCTGTCAAACAGAGGCTTTTCAGATGTGCAGCGAAGTGCTAAAAGCTGGCTCTGCCAATTTAGTACTCATGGTTACTTCTGAAGGGCTGCTTCCCAACATCATGAATGTGCTGGATTGGAAAACAAGTTCCATTTTTGGCGAGGGAGCATGCGCATTTCTGTTGGAACGCGGCGACGATGAAACCTATGTGATTAATGGTTCCGACGCCAACCAGGCTTCATCACTTTACTACCAAACCCCTCTACGTAAGGATGTCATTGAGATGGCTGAAGTTGATATGAAAATGCGCGAACTCTATCATGCTGGCAGGGGTGCGGAGCTGAATAAAATGCTTTCGCAGTATATGGTGGGTTATACCAAAATGAATGGGAAAGAGGTTTTTCGCGAAGCTCCACGCGCAATGGCAGAATCGGTAGATGTGTTATGCCGCCATGCCGGGTTAGCTTATGATGATGTAGACCATATTGTGCCACACCAGGCAAATTCACGCATAACGCGGCGCATGGGTGAACTGCTGATCCATGACTATGGATGGCCGTCTTCAACAATGGATAAGCTGGTGGATAATTTCCGCTACTATGGAAACCTCTCCAATGCCAGTATTGCTACTGCGCTGGTGGAGCTTCTCCGCCAGGGTCATTTACAGGAGGGCCAGTGGATGGCGCTTCCTGCCGTAGGTGGCGGCATGAATTATGGCTGCTGGCTCTTGCGCTTCCAAGGGCTAAAGAATCTAGAGGCTGTGCTGAATCCTCTATAAAATGGTTTTATAAAATTCGTTCGTATGTATAGAATACCTTGCCATCCCACTCATATTCTGCACCTACAAATGCGTCACGTACCATCATCAGGTCAGGTACATGAGCGATAATACGTTCCAACCCGAGATCGGGTAGAAAGCGCCGTAATGCATAGGCAATCATACTAATCGATTCAGTTGTGCCATCAATATAACCTACGAACAGGTGCTTGCCCTGGTGCCATGTGCGCGGTTCAGCTATTACCAGGCCATCCAGGCGATCCCAACGTCGCAAAATATAGAGCTGCTGCGCTGTTATTTTCTCAAGTAAAAGATCACCGTTCATAGTATACGCAGTAAAACCTTGATAGTATAATCCGCCAATCGCGGGAAAGATATTTGATGCGTTAAGATAATCAATGATGTCTTCGAGGTCAGTGGAAGTTGCTAAAACCGGTGTCTCGAGAGCGTAAGACCTTTTCGTAGGTGTAGTGGCAGCTACTGCCCTATATATCGCATAGGCTCCTACTCTATTCAAATCGCTGCGTTCCAGAAGGCGAATGGCGGTAGTGTTGGTTGATTCGGTTATAAGCCTGGCAGTCGTAGCTCCACGATATATTGCCTCAGCCAGTTGTGCATCGTAGAGAACTGAAGCTATGCCGCGCTGGCGAAATGTTGGGTCAACCCGCATACCTTCAAACCAGGCTTCTGTCGTATTAAGCATGCGCATATTGGCAACGCCGACAGGTTTGCCATTTTTTGTGGCAACGAATAATTTGCCTTGCAGGTTGTTCAGCCAGTCATCCCAGACGTATTCTATGTAATCGCCCCATTCCCAGGTTTGTGTGCAAAAGGTCAGGACAGCTTCGCGGTCTTCTGGGCGCGCTGGTCGTACTTCTAGATCGGGCATATTCGTTTTCTCCTTTGTGTGCTCCTCTACGTTAGAATGTAACGAGAATTTAGGTATTAGTCAATGAGAAGCCAGGCTGTTTCAAGAAAAGTATTTAAAGTGAGGGTGTTGAACGAGGGCCGATAATGAAGTTTAATGATTAAAAGGGGATATCGTGAAAGGGCACGGATGGCTGATAAATCGGCGGTGCGCGGGATAAATCGGCGCCTACGGCTGTTGGAATTTCGGAGTTCGTGACCGGCAATGACGCCAGCGCAGCGATTGAAAAGATTGTCTTATTGATTCGAGCTGGTGATCTCTTCGAGTTTAGACTGTGCGGTCTCTTGATCAGAGCCATTGTGTTGGGCCAGGGCAATAGTTTCCTCGCCGGGTTCAGGTTGTTCCGTCTGGTGATCGAAGCCAGCACCGGGAGCACTCGCTTCAGTTTCCTCGAGTGAAGTGCGAAAATCGGATAAATCTGTCTCAAGCGTGCGGAGGTGCGTATTGCGTGCCTCAAGTGTCACATGTGCTCTGGCAAGTTTTTTCTCTGCCTTTTGAATTCTGACTTTCGCTTCCTCGATCTCCAACATCATTCTGGCTTCTTGTTTGGCTTGTTTCTTACGCTTCTTCTGTTCATTCGCTTCTGCAACTGGTGCTGATGTGTTATTTGTTTTTTTTGTCATGATATTTCCTCACTCAAAAAAATAAACTTTCTGAGTTTTGTTGTCGACTACACTAACGTTTAAGGATAGGTATCCCTGCGCATGACATATAAAGTGTGACTTGTTTCTCCTCAGATGCTTTTAACTATAACATAAAATGCATGAGATTTCTATGGCATGAAATGCCGGAGATAATTGGACAGCAGCATTTCCCTCATTTGCAGCAAACAGCAGCATTTTGATAAAATTTGACATATCTGCAGGCTTTTCAGCATTTGGATGAGTGAATTAGGAGTTTTCCGCAGGGAAAGGAAGCTCTGTTGGTGGCTGTGGCACAATCTCATGCGGAAAGTTATTTTGATCAGGTTCAGGCATAGATACAGTTATTCCAGTTTCCTCCAGAATCTGCTGTAGCTGGCGAGCATCGATTGTTTCTTGCCGGCGAAGCTCCTGCGCAATCCGGTCAAGCGTTGTGCGATGCGATGACAGGAGATCCAACGTTTGTTGATAACATGTTCGCACGATACGCTCAACCTCATCGTCGATTAACTCAGCGGTTGCCTCACTATAGTCACCAGGAGCGCCCGTATCACCACCACCCAAAAACGGACTCTGGCGTTCGCTGAAGGATATGGTTCCCATACGTTCACTCATTCCCCAGCGGGTGACCATTTGACGGGCAATTGAGGTCACGCGTTGGAGATCATTCTCTGCCCCGGTTGTAATATGTCCAATAGCTATCTGTTCAGAAGCTCTTCCGCCAAGTGCGTACACAATCTGAGATAGTAAATACTCTTTCGAGTAGTTGTAGCGATCATCTAACGGAGTTGACATCGTGACACCTAATGCCTGTCCTCGCGGCACAATGGTGACTTTACTCACGGGATCAGCATGTTCTGAAAGAATGCCAGCCAGAGCATGGCCTCCTTCGTGATATGCAATAACGTTGAGATCATCGTCATGCAAAACTAAGGGGCGCTCTGCTCCAAGCAGAATTTTGTCCAGGGCTTCTTCAAGACATTTCTGGTTAACATAATCGAGATTGCGGCGTGCTGCCAGCAGCGCTGCTTCATTGATCAAGTTTGCCAGGTCGGCGCCTACCATTCCTACAGTAGATCTGGCCATGGCAACAAGGTCTACGTCAGGGCCCATAGGCACTTCACGTGCGTGAATTTTGAGGATGGCTAAACGTCCGGTCCAGTCAGGTCGATCCACCGTGACACGCCGATCGAAGCGGCCTGGTCGCAACAGGGCAACATCCAGACCATCGGGGCGGTTCGTAGCGCCGATGACCACGACTGCCTGGCGAGTATCGAATCCACCCATC
>Ga0187777_10003231_pt1 | contig 10424 bp, 12 predicted proteins | sample 1015_Q2_SP5_10_M_FD_132416 | JGI IMG/M metagenome (GOLD analysis project Ga0187777, IMG submission 132416) | Tropical peat soil microbial communities from peatlands in Department of Meta, Colombia - 1015_Q2_SP5_10_MG | ecosystem: Environmental > Terrestrial > Soil > Wetlands > Peat | place...
ACCACCCTCTGGTTTGTAGCATGTGCGCTTCGTCGAGCGCGGAAACTGCCAGGCCTTTCATCGCTCCAGTCAGGTCTTCGCTGACTTCCAGCAACACCTTCGGGTCGTTGTAGTGTGTTGCCGCCAGCACAATGGCGCGCGCCCGCTTCGCGGCTTGCTCAGGCGCCGCGAAGCAGCAGGTTGCGTCGAACAAGTGCTTCCCGTCCTCACAACTAACACAAGTGGTCCGCTTGCCCATAAAAATTCCCGAACCCACAAACACTGCTTCAGCGCCCAACTGCATCACCAGCGACGCGTCAGCGGGTGTGGCAATTCCGCCAGCAGAGAAGTTCGGCACTGGCAGCTTCCCTTCTTTGGCGACCATCTTCACCAGTTCATAGGGCGCCTGCAGTTCTTTGGCCTTGGCATAGAGTTCCTGTTCGCTGAGCACCGTCAGAATCTTCATATCCTGCACGATCTGCCGGATGTGCTTCACGGCATGGACGACGTCGCCCGTGCCAGCTTCCCCTTTGGTGCGGATCATGGCCGCGCCTTCGGCAATTCGCCGCAGGGCTTCGCCTAAGTTACGGGCGCCGCAGACGAAAGGAACCGTAAACGCGTGCTTATCGACGTGGTGGGCTTCATCGGCAGGTGTGAGCACTTCCGATTCGTCGATGTAATCGACGCCGAGCTCCTGCAAAATCTGTGCCTCAGCGAAATGTCCGATGCGGCACTTCGCCATCACAGGAATTGACACCGACGCCATGATCTCGCGGATCTTTTTAGGAGAGGCCATGCGGGCCACTCCGCCTTCGGCGCGGATCTGCGCCGGAACGCGCTCCAGCGCCATCACCGCTACGGCACCGGCCTTTTCTGCAATCACCGCCTGTTCGGCGTTGGTAACGTCCATAATGACGCCGCCTTTCAACATTTCGGCCAGACCAGTCTTGAGGCGAAGATGATTCCCGTTGTTCTGCGACATGGCATCCTCCAATTTCAGCCTTACAATACAGAATATAATGGTCTGTGTGAAATAGCCATTTAGCCGATTTCATACATACCACTTACGGGCCTCAATGTTCCGGGCAGTTCAATGGCGAATCCGGCCGATGAAATACAGCACCACCGAGAGCACGACGCTTAGCAGGATTGAGGTCGCCAACGGGAAGTAAAACGTCGTGTGCTTGCCGCGATAGACGATGTCACCTGGGAGACGCCCGAGGGGAATCGTTGTGCGGCCGAGCAGGACAATCACAATTCCGGCGACGATGACAATTGCGCCCAGAAAAATCAGCAGCTTTCCAAGATCGGCCATAGTCCGATTCTAGCTGAATGCTGTCCTGCTGAGTGGTTGACGCTGACATCAAGCGATTCTGGCCCTGCTAGAATCCTCCCATGAATGTGACGGTTGCTTCACTTCTCATCGCGTGCTTGCTGGTCACCGCTCAAAAGCATAAAGCGCCGGCTAAAACGCCTTCTGAGGTAGAGATCACCTCAGAACCAAATCATCATCTGGCTTTTCAAAACTCGTATGTCCGTGTGTTTCAAGTTGAGGCTCCGCCACATGCCTCGACCCTTATGCACCGTCATCGCCACGATTACATTTTTGTGACTCTCGGTACATCCGAAATCTCTAATGAAGTTCCCGGAAAAGCTCCGGTCACGCAAAAGCTGCAGGATGGGGAGACACGCTTTGTGCCAGGCAACTTCGCACATATTGTCCGCAATCTGGCTGACAGTCCGTTCCGCAACGTCACAATCGAATTACTTCGCGCGCAAAAAGCGGATGAGGCAAAGCCGGAGGACGAGCGGAGCCTTCATGTCCTGCATGGTGGTACGGAAGAGGTCCTGTTTGTCAAAGACGGGGTCCGCGTTTCCGAGGTCGAACTGCAAACCGCGGGCGTAGAGCCGAAACATCACCATGCCGGGCCACGCCTCGTTGTTGCAGTGACGGACCTGACCTTCCGCAATGATGAGGTTGGCAAGCCTCCTTCTAACATCGAAATGAAATCGGGCGATGTGAAGTGGCTGGAAGGCGGCATGACCCACACCATCACCAATGTCGGGGAAAAAGGGGCGAAGTTCGTGATGCTGGAGTTCTAAGCGATTGTGCGCGTACCTGCCCTTGTGAAGACCATCACTGCGAAAAAGTTCGCAAGTTTACGGCAACAATTGCGTTCTCATGTGGTAGCACAACTCGGCACTCCCGGTTTCCGTGGTGTCAAATTTTGTTTGCTACAATCCAATGTTATCGATCGTCCGCGGGTGTTCGCCGGAAATTTGTCTAATATGTTGAATTCAAAGCAGAAGCTGAAAATTGCCGGAGCGGTGGGAATCTTATTCCTATGCGCCTTTGTCGTGGCGTGTAACGGTTTTTTTGTTGATCCGACCCTTAGCAGCATCGCGATCACGCCCAGCAGTCCATCGCTTACGACGCTTAATCAAACGCTGCAGCTCACGGCGACCGGAACTTACAGCGACAGCACAACCAAGAACCTCACTGCGTCCACCGGCACTGCTTGGAGCAGTTCCGATCCCACTGCCGTCAGCGTAAACAAAAGCGGTTTGATCAAAGCGCTATCTATTACGGCGACTTCTTCGGTCACGATTACCGTGACGAATACAACTTCCAGCGGCGCGGTCAGCGGAACGGCAACCGTCTGTGTGGGCAGTACATGCACCACGTCATCGACGGTCACGATCTCGCCCAGTACCACGTCCTATAGCCTGTCCGCCGAGCAGGCTGCAGGAGGTACGATCGATTTCACGGCTTCCGCGAACGGTTCGAGCGTCACTGCCGCCTGGAGCTCGAGCAATTCTGGCGTGATCAGCTTTACGGACACTGCAACCGGCGCGGCCCAGTTTGTCGGCCAGGGAACAACAACGATCACGGCCAGCACTTCCTCGGGCACAGGTACGTTGAGCATCACTGTCGGCCCTTAAGCCACGCGTGTCTTCTGCTGCGGTACGCCCAACCGTAATGCGCCCTTTCGCGCCCAGCCTGTATGATGAACATCGGGTCTAAGAACCGGGCCCGAATGTTGCCATGTCCAACATCCACTGCATCGGAATCTGCACAGGAGGAGGCGATGCACCCGGTCTCAACGCCGTTATCCGCGCGGCTGTTAAAGCCGCCATCCTGAAATACAAATGGAAGGTCATCGGCATTCCCGATGGCTTCGATGGGCTCATCTGGCCGGACAAATCATGCGAACTCGGCCTGAAGGACGTTAGTGGCATCCTGCCCCGCGGGGGAACGATTCTCGGCACGACCAACCGTGGCAATCCCTTCCATTACAAAACCTGCGAAAACGGCAGAGAAGTTGTTCGTGATATTTCCGACGAAGTAATCGCGAATTCACACAAACTTGGCATCGATGCAGTGATCAGCATCGGAGGCGACGGCTCGCAGAAAATTGCTTTGGAGCTGTTTGAGAAGGGCCTGAAGATCGTCGGCGTTCCGAAGACTATCGATAATGATCTTTCGGCCACAGAAATCACCTTCGGTTTCGACACTGCGCTACATACCGCGACGGACGCGATCGACAAAATCCATACCACGGCCGAGGCGCACCATCGCGTGATGGTCATCGAAGTCATGGGGCGCGATGCTGGCTGGATCGCCCTGGAAGCCGGAATTGCCGGTGGGGCGCATGTCATTCTGATTCCCGAAATCCCGTTCAGCTTGCAACGGATCTGCGAATACGTGGCTGAGCGGGAGGGTTACGGCAAGCGCTTCACTATTGTGGTTGTGGCTGAGGGGATCAGGCTGCCATCGGAATTAAAGCAGCTGGCACGCGGCGGCTCCGTCGGCAATCTGATTGGAGATGGGATCGCGCTCACCGCCCACAAAGAGGTTCGAGTCAGCGTACTCGGACACATTCAGCGTGGTGGCTCGCCTTCTCCATTCGATCGAATCCTGGGCACCCGCTTTGGCGTAGCCGCCGTCGACTTGGTGGCCCAGGGTGGTTTCGGCAAAATGGTGTGTCTGCGCAACGCGCGAATTGAATCCGTCAATCTTTCTGCTGCTGTGGGCCAATTGAAAACAGTAGATCCTCAAGGCGAGTTGGTGCGGACCGCCCGCGCGATCGGCATCTGCTTCGGAGACTGAGCCGCGGACACCAATCCTCTAAACACTGCCTTTCCCCATCTGCGCTATATTGGCCTGTGACCTTGCCGGGAAGCTATCGGGTTCGGCTCCTGCCGCTAGCATTGCTAAGCCTGCTGTCGCTTCCCGCCTGCAGCCGGCACAAGAAAGCCGCCGAACTCGGATACGTGTCGGTGCCGCAAGCCATTCTCCGCGACCGTGTCGCCACCGTGTATAGCAAGGTCGGGACCTTAAAGAATGGTGACCGAGTCGAGATCATGGAACGTGAACGTCGTTTTGTTCGGATCCGCACCGATACCGGCATGGAAGGCTGGATTGAGCAACGCTACTTGGTCACCCAGCAGGTCTACGATGGCTTTCAGAAGCTCGGGAATGACGAACAGAATGACCCCTTGCAGGCAACCGGAACTACGCGCAACGACACCAATATCCACCTCGAGCCAGGCCGTGAAACCGAGCACCTCTATCAGCTGATCCAAGGAACCAAGCTTTCGATTTTTAAACGTGCCACGGCGGAGAAAGCGTTGCCGGGCGCCGCCCCGCAATCGGCAAACGCCGAAGCCGCGAAACCTGAGGTTCTGGAAGACTGGTGGCTCATCCGCGATCCTCAGGCACACATGGGTTGGGTGCTCGCCCGCATGGTCGATTTGGACGTACCCCTTGACATTGCACAGTATGCCGAAGGTCAACGGATCGTTGCATTCTTTGTGCTCAATCAAGTCACAGATGGTGACAAAAAAGTTCCGCAATACGTGGTCGCCCTCAGCGAATCGAGAGACGGACTGCCATTCGACTTCAACCAGATCCGGGTCTTCACCTGGAACGTGAAGCGGCATCGGTATGAGACCGCGTACCGTGAGCGGAATTTGGATGGCGTGCTCCCCATCACCATTTCCCAGGAGACGTTCGAAAAGGAAGGAATGCTGCCGGTCTTCGTGCTCCGAGTCAAAGACGACAACGGAAATGTCAATGAGCGAAAGTACAAGCTCAACACACCTATTGTTCGCCGCGTGTTGGCTCCGGGCGAGGAACCGGTCAAGGCTAGTAGTAAAAAGCGGCGCTAGTTCGTTTCACTGACAATCTGGGCAAATTTGTCCAGATCGATATTTCCGCCAGACACAATTGCAACCACTTTCCCATGCCCGGCGCATCCCGACAGTGCGACTGCAACCGCGCAAGCAGCGGCACCCTCTGCGATGATCCGGTTGCGCTCAGCAACAACTTTCATCGCGCGCGCCGCTTCCTTGAGGCCAGCCACGACTGACCTGTCCACGAGATTTCTTGCATGCTCAAACATGCTGGCAAAAACCATCTTGCTCCCGATGCCATCCACGAATGATGGTTTGTAATCGACCGTGCACGGTTCACCTGCAGCCAGCGACGCCGCCAGAGGGGCGCCAGTCTCAATTTCTGCAGCATAGACCTTCACGCGTGGAGCTCTCGCTCGCAGAACCGAAGCGATTCCACAAGTCAAGCCTCCGCCTCCCCACGGAATTACTACAGCCTCGAGATCGGGCACGTCCTCCAGCAATTCCAGTGCGATGGTCCCGTTGCCAGCCATGACATGCGGATCATCAAAAGCATGAATGAAGGTGGCGTCAACGCCTGGATAGGAGCGCGTCTCAAATGTCTTCCACCACTCGGCGAATGGCACTTTGATAACGCGTCCGCCCATCCGCTCTACGGCCTGAGTCTTCGTTGCTGGGGCGGTCTCCGGGGCCACGATTGTTGCCGGAATACCCATACGTTTTGCGCAGAATGCCACACCCTGTGCCATATTGCCGGCTGAGGCGGCCAAAACGCCTCGCGACAACTGCTCCCGGGGCATCAACGCCATCACATTCGCCGCGCCACGAATTTTGAACGACCCGATGGGCTGCAAGCTCTCCAGTTTCAAATAAAGTTCGCACGGCGCTTCCGCCATACAGCGAACCAAAGGGGTGCGCAAAGAGATCCCTTGAATGTTGCGCCTCGCCTCCTCCACTTGAGCCAAGGTGACCGGCGGAGTTTTGTTTCCTAAGCTGGACATTTCTATGCGTGGAAGCTCCGGCAGCGGTCCCCCTTTGTCTAGAGCCTTTCGCCAACCAGCAAGTGCCCCGAAAAGTGCATCGACATCGATCCCATACGCGTGATTAGTCCCACTAATGTTCCTCAGTCCGCGCTCCATTACGGAGCACATCCCAACCCGATTTCCTGTTGAGTAATGATGGAAGGCAACCGCCAGCTGAACGATTCCTTGCAAAAATTTCTTTTCGTTCACGGGCGCAGCACGCCAGACGTCTTCCAGCACTTCATGGGCTTCGAAAAAGTGCCCTTGATTAAACAGGCCTATCCCGCGAGCGAGGTCGTCATTAGGCACACTTTATTCTGGCATAGAAACTTTGCCAGAAAGAAGCGGCGATAAGAACTCTATTTTCCCAAGATCACATAGTGCGATGCGGTAGCCATGAAAAACAGTAGTGGCACGGACAGAAACATATTTGTTCGGGATGCCAAGAAAACCTGCCGAGCAAGCGTTGCCGCGTTCGCCGGGGGCGTGCCGGCAAGTGTTCCCCGGATGATCTTCTTGTTATTCCGCCAAATGATTCCCCAGACATTAAACAGCATAATGATTCCCATGCCGCCGCCGACTCCGATCGACAGCACATGGTTGTCATCCTGCCCCACTGGCGTATAGCTCACGAATATCCAGCTGGCAGCAATGACAACGATCACGACAACAGCACCCAGCAGGTACCCGCTGGGCGTTTTAGAAATCACAAAATAAAGAATCGCGGAAGCCACGATCCATACCAGTAGAAAGAGACCGATAGTCGCGCCGGCGCTTTTTCCCTCCCGGGCTGCGTCAGGCCCTACCAGGATTTGCCCCCAATACCAGAATCCGAAAAGGACTGTCAGCAGCGCACTCCATCGGAATATCTGCAGGGCTGGCATGGTCATGTACTGAAAGATTCTTGGCTTCGTGCTGGCATCGACCTGTTTCATGAAAGGGACATTGACAAGGTTGAAGAAGTAAAGCAGGCCTACCCAAGTGATCCCGACAATGAAATGGAACCAACGCAAAATCAAGGCCAGAGCTTCTGTGCCTGTATGCGTGGGCATGACCCACGTCTGAGACAAAGCAGTGAAATGCTGCATAATTCCTCCAACACGCAAAGGGTCTTGGCCGCCGTGAACGCCTGCAACAAATGACCGAGTTGTTAACCGGCTTGCGAACCAGAGACTTGCGAATTTTCTGTCACGGACTATGGCACCTCGTCGTCTGCGGTGTCAACTTCCAATGCGAAGTAGCAGCGGAACGCAACGGCGAACTTCTCTTGAAAACTCATCGGCAACGCCGTATCGTACCAGTGTTGCTTCGGGCGCTCCCTAATTCTGTTCCACCCTTTACAGTAAACTCTCACGTCCAACAAGCGTGAGTAGGCGATGTCTGATGATCGGAAGACGACGCCCGCCTAAGGAGATCGGCGATGGAAAATAAGCCGGCACAGAATATTCAGGATTCCTTTCTCAATACTGCCCGCAAAGAAAGAATCAATATCACCATTTATCTGCTCAGCGGCGTGAAGCTGAGCGGGCGCATTCGTTCATTTGATAAGTATTCCGTGGTGCTGGAAACCAATAATCAGGAACAGCTCATCTTTAAGCATGCGATTTCCACGGTAACAATGGGGCGCATCTCGCATCAACATGACAAACCTGCGGTAGTTCCGGCTGCGGCTTCTGCAAGCGACGGCGGTTCTACGCCCAGCGCCTCAGGCACGGAGGGGTAAACCAGGATTGTCTCGCTGTCAGCGTTCGGCCACATTAGATCTCAACGTCTCACCACCCATTAGAGATTTTGTCCATTGAGTAGTGAATCAAGAGTTCTGCGACGCGATCCTGGCGCGCGGCAAGCGGCCCCGGGATCCCGCGTACCGACTGAGCGGGTATTCCTGGTCGGCGTTGACTACCGTCTTCGCTTGCGCCGTAGTGCAATCGGGGGATCTGACAAAGGCTCGTTAACGGCTATGTCTCAAGCTGCTCGCGACAGCGCAGCTCTCGGAAGCACCGCTTCAAAAGCTCCCAGTATTCTTCAATTCAGCGCAGAAGAGTCGTTGCAAGAGCTTCGCGAACTGGCAATCAGCGCAGGTGCCCAAGTGGTTGGTGAAATCCTCCAACATCGTGATAAGCCCGACCCGGCCACGCTGATTGGCAGAGGCAAGCTGCAGGAGATCACCGGAGCGGCAGCATCGGTTTCAGCCGACCTTTTGGTGTTCGACCACGATCTGACCGCTTCGCAACAGCGCAACATCGAGAATGCGGTTGATAAGAGAGTGATCGATCGCACTCAGCTGATCCTCGACATCTTTGCCCGCCACGCGTGAACTCGCGAGGGTCAACTTCAAGTAGAACTCGCGCAACTTGAATACCTACTACCGCGGCTGGGCGGCAGAGGCATCGAAATGTCACAGTTGGCCGGCGGCATCGGGACGCGTGGCCCTGGCGAAACCCAACTCGAGACTGACCGCCGCAAAATTTACCGTCGCATTCGCCACGTAAAACAACAAATCGAAAACGTACGGCGCATTCGTGCCCAGCAGCGGCAGCGACGCGAATCCGCGCCGGTGGCCACGGTTGCTTTAGTCGGCTACACGAATGCCGGAAAGTCCACTCTCTTCAATGCTCTCACCCACGCCGCTGTGCTTGAATCGCCGAAAATGTTTGCGACTTTAGATCCCACCATTCGCGCGGTCACGCTGCCGTCACGGCGCAAGGCTCTGCTTTCCGACACCGTGGGATTCATCCGTAACCTGCCGCACACGCTGGTTTCCGCATTTCGCGCAACCCTGGAGGAAGTCCAGCGTGCAGCACTGATCCTGCATGTTTCCGATGCCAGCAACCTTCTCTCTGCCGAGCAGGATGCGCAAGTCGAACGCGTACTGCAAGAATTGGAAGCAGAAAAAAAACCTCGGCTTCACGTGATGAACAAGATTGACCTGCTTCCGCCAAAACAACGAGAGAGCTTGCTGGACGATGCTTTAACGGTTCACGTCTCTGCCGCCACTGGCTCCGGCATGAGCACGCTACTAGAGCGGATCGACAACACGCTCTCGGAAGATGCGGTCAGGCGAATTCGGCTCCGCGTCCCGCAGCAAGAAGGCAAGGCTCTAGCTATGCTCGAAGCGCGATCGCGGATTTACTCGCGGGCTTACAAAGACGGGTTGGTGGAATTAGAGACAGAAGCTCCGGAATCGGTAATTAGAAAACTGAAGCAATTCGTACTGGAATGAACACTTACTGCCCATTGGTGGCGCCTGCTGCGCTTTCCAGTACCAGACTGACTTCGCTGCCCTTCCCCGAGCCCACTAGTTGCACTGCCGAGGCACGATTGGCTGCGATTTCCAGATATCCCATGCTTCCCAGAATTCCAAAGAGCTCGTTCGGCGAGCCGTCCGAATAATTACTGCGCAAGTGGGTAATTTCTCGTTTGCCGATGACCAGCTTGAATGGCGGCGGTGTCGTTTGGAACAGAATGGGGACATCCTGGGGCGTGAAATTTGTGACGAGATTGCCAAAACGATCAACCTTTAGCACCACTCCTCGGAATGTGCGGGCGTCGATCGGCTTCGGTTTGGGTGCGTTGAAGCGAACGAAATCTGAGATATCTTCTCCGAACTTTTCGCCGTCTACCCCCTTGGCAAGCCAACCCGCAACGGGTGCGAAAACATCGCGACCGTGGAATGTGTTGCTTACCGGTTGCAGGAAGTAGTGCTCCATGGTGATATGACGCACGCGAATTCGCTCTTCCCGACTAGAAACGAGCGAAAGCACGCCATTGTCAGGCGCAACGAAATAGTATTTTTCGGTAGAAAGCAGGATCGGCCGCCGTGCTGTCCCCACGCCAGGATCAATGACCACCACGTGAATAGTCGCGCTTGGAAAATATGAGTAGGACTGTGCGATCGTGAGGGCACCATCCAGTACATCAAATGGCTGCACTGCATGATTGATATCCACAATTTCTGCATCGGGCGCGATGTTCAGAATGACTCCTTTCATCGTGCCAACAAAATGATCGTTGAGGCCGAAGTCGGTAGTCAGCGTAACAATGGGACGATTTGCCAAGGGATCCTCGTTCTACTTGAAGTATTTTCCAGTTGCCGAAAGTAACGTGTGTCGCGAACCCTAGTCAAGACACGGGAGTAATAAGAGTGGGTGTACTTTTGCGTTAGGGTAGCGCAGGACCCCTTCACGCTCAGGATTTCGGCTGCGGGTTCCCACTTCGGCCCACGTCCGCCGATGCCTCAGGTTTGCGCTATGCCCAGCATTCCTGATACACATTTGAGTTACCTCG
>Ga0187777_10003232_pt1 | contig 10423 bp, 10 predicted proteins | sample 1015_Q2_SP5_10_M_FD_132416 | JGI IMG/M metagenome (GOLD analysis project Ga0187777, IMG submission 132416) | Tropical peat soil microbial communities from peatlands in Department of Meta, Colombia - 1015_Q2_SP5_10_MG | ecosystem: Environmental > Terrestrial > Soil > Wetlands > Peat | place...
CAACCTTGCGTAATTGGCGCATCACAGTCCCCGGTGGGAAAAGACTGTATTGTGACAGTTCGGCATAGGTCTTACAGACATCCTGCAATGGACAACAAGCACATTGTGGATTAGTACTGGTGCAAGTAGTAGCACCTAAATCCATGAGTGCCTGATTCCAGTCGTATGCTTTACCTTCCGGTAAAACCTGTTCGGCGAAAATGAGCCTTTGATCATTTGTGAGCCTGGGTTCAGAAAGATCCAGACCTAAAAAAATACGATGCAGCACACGATGGATATTAGTATCGACCATTGCTACCTGCTTTTTGAAAGCAAAACAGGCAATCGCACCGGCAGTGTAGCGACCAATGCCTTTCAGTGTAAGTAGTTCTTCAATGGTATCAGGTATACTTCCATCATACCCATCCATCACCTGTTGCGCAATTGATTGAAGACGCACGGCTCGCATATTATATCCTAATGGAACCCATACAGAAATCACATCGGCTTTTGAAGCAGCTGCTAGATCAGCCAACGTTGGAAAAACAGCCAGGAACTGCTCATACTTTGGCAACACCCTCTGAACTTGTGTTTGCTGTAGCATCATCTCTGAAACAAGTATCGCATATGGATCATGGGTTGAGCGCCAAGGGAGATCTCGTTGTTCTGAGGCGTACCATTGCACCAATTCAGAATGAACTCGCTTTAACTGCTCGGTTTCAAGGTTCAAATAAAAATGAGATTCTCTAGAGGGCTGAGCCATATTTCCTCAAGATGTCGCGGCTTTTGTAGTAGCATCATCCACATGTTCAGTGGCTTCTGTACTTGACCGATTGGCTTGATTTTGGCGATTTCTCAAAGAAAAGATAGTATCTCCGCCTTCTTGCCAGCACTTTGAGTCAGGAGAAGGCAAATTTTCGCACAAAACCCAATCATTAGCATCTTTGAGTACATGTCCTTTAATACATTTGGCATACATGATGTGATCGTTCAGGTCTGGATCATCAGGCTTTATCCCAGGTGACGCGATTTTCGGTATGAAAAATTTACACCAGGCCACTATTCGACACCTACCTTATGTTGGAATATTCCTACCCAAATATGTAGAGGCGGTATTTCGTGTTACTCCTCTAAGTACTCCGGTATGTGAAGGTATTATAACGCATCACATGGTTTTTAACTAGTAGGCTCCTCTGGTGGCTCTACGTAACCACCATGTGCCTGTTTTAAAGGCAAGTAGCAAATAGATCCATCCCCAGGCATCTTGCAATACCCAGTAACTGGCAGCCATTGCCAGGAAGAAAAGGCAGGCAATGGCTGCCAGTTGTTTCAAGCGCCAGTTGCGTAAGTGCCAGTTAAAACTCTGGATGGGACTTGCACCGTAGCGTCGAACTACCAATCCTGTGGTCACCACAAGTGTTATGGTTCCAGAAATGCCTAGGCAGAGCAGGAAGAAGGAAATGAGCTGAGTAGTGTGCAGGCTATTTATCATACCCTCCTCCTTTTACAATCGTGTCTTGTTTACTCTTAGTGTATCAGGGTTTCCTCGAAAATTATAACATCTAACCTTATTCTTGTACCAGTCTCCACTACCTGTTATATTTGAGGTAAGATAGGCGTTTGGGAAACACAATCCGAACAAGGTCAGGAAGGACTAAAGTTTGAAACTATATCTTTCAACAGACTTTGAGGGTGTGAGCGGAATAGTTGCCTGGGAACAGATTATCGAGGGCAATTCTGAATATGAACAAGGGCGACATTTGCTCACAGATGAAGTTAATGCGGTTATTTCTGGGGCCTTAGATGGAGGAGCAAAGGAGTTTGTAATTAATGATTCCCATCACAATATGCGCAACCTACGTCCGCAAGAATTGCTTGGAAACGCGACGTTAATCACAGGAAAGCATAAGCCGATGTATATGATGGAGGGCCTGGATGCCAGCTTTGATGGTATCTGTTTTGTAGGATATCATGGTTCTACCGGCGCTGAGCAAGCGGTATTGTCTCATACATACAATCCAGGAGCCATCTGGGAAGCGCGTATTAATGGCGAAATTGTTGGTGAATCCGCCATCAATGCGCTTGTTGCTACTCATTATGGTGTTCCGATCATATTTATCAGCGGTGATGAAGTGACCATTCAGGAGGCGCAACATATCGCTCCAAATGCTGAGAAAGTGGTTGTCAAGAAGTCGCTAGGACGCTTTGCTGCGGCTCATATCCATCCAACCATAGTCTGTGAGATGCTTCAAAGTGGAGCTTTTCGTGCTGTTCGTAACCTGAGAGAAATGCATCCTCCAGATTTCACGAAGCCCGTGTCGCTGGAAGTAACCTTTCTTATTGCCGATATGGCAGAAATAGCGCTTTGGGTGCGAGGTGTTGATAAAGTTGGATCTCGCACGATTGCGATTCGCAGTGAAAGCTTTCTCGATCTTTACCGCATTTTTGTCACTGTTGTCACGCTGACACGTGCTCTGGTGGATCGCTGATCAGGTAAAACATGGTCTAACCCGTTGAACGTATCGATACGTTTAACGGGTTAGACCATGTTTCATAAAGTACTTTCAGCTGAAGGTTGTGCGTGAATCTGTTCCTCGCTGTCGATCTGGTTGCTATGAGTTTTCTCAATACGATCAGCAACTTCTGAAAGTGTACGCAACCGTCGTTCTAATTCCCACGCATGCTGGTACAGTGTTTGTAATTCAACCGTAAGCTCATGAAATTGTCCATTGAGTGCATATGACTGTTGATTTATCGCTGTAGAGCGAACCGGCTGCTCGGTTGATAAAGGCATGCTTTGCCTGAGCGTTGTTGATTGCTCTGCTTGTCTAGTTTCGGACAGTTGCCGCGTTAATCCTGGGGGATAACTAGTTGAGCCTATGTTTGCTTCACCATTCGTTCGCGCTCTATTCGCCCGTTGATCATTAACGCTCAAGAAAACAGCGCCAAGTATAGCAAGGAGTGCTATAATTAGCATTCCGCCGACAATTAATAAAGTCATAATATTCTCCTTCTTTTGCGTTGAAAGACCATATCGAAAAAATCGACATGGTCCAAACTGGCTAATGTAGATGAATGGTTACCGATGCACTCATACCGGTCACGATGTTTTTGCTTTGATTGGAATCAAGCGAAACGACAACCGGTATTCTTTGTCCAACTTTGGTAAAATTCCCACTCGTAGGGTCCTCATTTGGAATGAGTGAAAACACGCCAGCAGCTGCGGGTACGATTTGTACGACATGACCAGTAAAGCTGGTACCGCTATAGGCATCTATCGAAATATCAACCGTCTGCCCAACATTCACGTTACTGATCGAGTTCTCATCCACATAGGCGATCACCCCCAGTTGATTGGTATTCGTCACCTGCACAATGGTTAGTCCAGGAGACACGTTCTGTCCTTGGACCGTTGCAACTTGCAGGATTGTGCCATTGATGGGACTGGTCAAATTTATTGGCGTAGGACTAACAGCTGTGCCTGGTGTACTCGTCGTAGAAATGGGAGTGATGGCACCGATTGTCTGACCTGCCGTAACTTGATCACCCAATTTGACAGTAAGGCTGGAAAGAGAGCCTGCAACTGGAGCGTTGACGCTCACGGTCTTAGCGGTAACTTGCGCATCATCGGTACGATAGAAATTATAGCTATCGTAAATCCAGTAGGCTACGGCTCCGCCAATAGCAGCGAGTGCTACGAAAATGAGTAAAGGAACTAAAATCGTTCGACGCATAAAGTTCATCTCCTTTTGAACAAATTATTACTACATACATACAATTTCTACGTGTATTTCTAATGCTTGCTTATCCTGCAACCATTGCTTCTACAGGTACAGTAGCCTCAGCTTCAGCTGGTACGCTGAATGCCTGCGCAGGGCCGGCTTGCGACCTGCGGGACGGCCGCACGAACAATACCGCAATGATGGCTAAAATTGTGACGCCAATGGTCACCCATAAAGCATCCTGAATAGCCAGCACGAATGCTTCTCTTTGAATGAATCGAGCAATCAGGAGTACAGCTGCGTTATAGGCTGCGGCTGTATCAGCCCCACGAGCAATGAAAAGGGCCTGCAGCCGTGGTACAAGCTCTCCCAGAGGCGAGTTTACGGTGAACTTTTCCGCGAGATGGCCAAAGTGTATCTGGGTCTGCGTCTGCACAATTGTGGCCAGGACAGCAATGCCCAATGAACTTGCCACTGCACGATTGACAGTGCTAAGAGATGATGCTTGTGCCAGTTGACGTGGTGAAATTTCGGAAAGCGTCGCAACTGTCAGCGGCTGAACAGTTAACCCAAGTGCCAGTCCACGTAAGATAAACATCAATTGAAGCCACCCATATGGTGAGTCAACACTAATGAAGGTAAGCTGCCAGGTAGCATAGGCAAGTATCAATAACCCTGGGATCATCACTGCTCGTACTCCAATACGGTCAACCAACCTTCCTCCTATTATCACACTGACCATCGAAGCTAGAGCCTGGGGGAATAAAATCAAACCGGACTGGAAAGCGCTCAATCCACGGATGTTCTGCAAGTAAAGCGGGAAGAGGAACAGTCCACCAAACAGAGCGAAAATGACAAACAAGCTGGCAATCATGCCGGCACGAAATGGGCCATTCGAGAATAGACGCAAATCAAGCAATGGTTGTCCCCCGCGATTAGCGATGATTAACTCGGCAGCTGTAAAGATTGCCAGCGAAATGATTCCTACAGTGAGGAACCCCAGCACGGTTGCCGAACCCCAGCCATCTGTACTCGCTGATGAGAGTCCATACAGCAAGGAAACCAGCCCAAGCGCGACAAAGATAAAACCAATCACGTCGAAGCGAGTTTGTCCCTCAGGACGGTATTCCCGGATGAGAAGGGTTGAGAGGATGATCGCAATGATACCAATGGGAACATTGATGTAAAAGATGGCTTGCCACCCAACAAATGTTACCAGATATCCACCAAGGGTAGGGCCTATGGCGGGAGCTAGCAACGCTGGCACACCAAAAAATCCCATTGCGGTACCTCGCTCTTGTGGTGGAAACTCGCGGAAGAGCAAAGTAATGGATAGCGGAAACAGTGCTGCTCCTCCCAGTCCTTGTAGGACACGGAAGGTTATGAGAACAGGTAAACTCCATGCCAACCCACAAAGAGCTGAACCCAGGGTAAATGCCGCAAGGGAAATGATGTAATAACGTTTAATGCCAAATCTGTCAGCAAAGTAAGCAGCAGTTGGTGTCCCCACACCCTGGGCAAGGATATAAGCTGTAAGCACCCACTGAACGCTGTGGACATCGGCTCCGAACGCAGTTTGCAGGCGTGGAATAGCAATGTTGACAATGGTCTGATCCAGGATACTCATAAAGACACCCAGGATCACAACCATGGCCAGAATCCACTTGTAATCCAGTCCTCCGCTGCGCCTGGCTGCTTGCGTGTTAACTTGCATTACTTGCATGCGGTAAGACTCCTTCCTATGAAATAGTGTTTATACAGTATCTTTTGGCAGTCGCTCACGTTGCACTATGCCATATAAGAGTAAAGTAACGAGCTGGTCAATTATTTCATCTCGAGAAAGTTGCTCGAATGTTAAAAAATCTTTCAAACCAGGACAAATGACGCGCATTGCAAAGGTCATGCCCATCAACTGCATGAATAACCCGGGGTCAATTTTATTGCAGAAGAGTCCTTCTTTCTGACGCTTTTGAATGTACTTCGTAACGCTCTTTCGACCTTTTGCAATCTTATTTGCGAGTATGTGGGCAACTTCAGGGTGTGTGTAAACTAATAGTATCGCGAGGCGAGTGTAATCACTATGGGCCGTAAAACTGTCATAGAAAGCTCCCGCAATATGACGAAATACTGCCTCATCGTCAAGAGGATTACCGTTCGATAGTTCCTGTTCGATTTTTTCAATTACGGGGAGCAACATTGTATGAGGCCCATAGTGTTTGATAATACCTGTAAGTAGCTCTTCTTTGTTATGGAAGTGCCAACACAGTGCTCCACGAGAAACATTTGCTTCGGCAGCGATATCATCCAATGTAGCAGCTGAAACACCAGAGCGTGCGAATACACGCAAGGCTGCTTCTAAAATCACTTGTCTTGTGTCTTGAGCCGGTGCTTCACAAAGTAAGCCACATCCTACTAATTCGGACCGCAGTTCTTCTTTTCCACCTGCGAAATGATAATAGAATGCTGGTCGCGAAAGTTCGGCAATTTTGATGATGTCATCAATTGTTATCTCATCAAAAGGGCGTTCTTTTGCAAGTTGTTGAGCTGCATGTACTAAACGGTCTCGACCGTTACTTTTTCTTTTTACATCTGAGGATGTAGACATTTAGACCTGCCTGATGAAATATATGTAATATACAGTAATATGGACTGTACAATACAGTTGTCTTATAAAGCATAGTCAAGATGTGTTCGTTTGTCAAGTGCTGAGGACTCAAAAAAATTACTCTTATATTTCCTTAACTGAAAGATGCCTATCGTGCGCTGGCAAGCAAAAATGTATTAGATCACACAATGGTTGAGCTAAAATTAGCGAGCATTTTGCGCACTTTCAGCACTATTTTTTCGATAAAGAAAGGACAGACGAGGAATAATGGAAAGTTTTAGAGTGGAATACATCGTCATATTTAAGCGGTGGAAGCCAGGCTTCGATTAGCTTGATCCATGTTAGTGTGAATTACTGCCCGAAAAGTCAGTTCATAGCTTCCTATTGTAATATGATCTCCATCTATTAATGGATAACCCTTGTCACTCTTGATTGGCAGGCCATTGACCTGAATACCTTTGGCGCTTCGCCTATCGAAGATCAAAAAGTGATCATTTTCGCGTTTGAGTAAAGCATGGTGCCTTGATGTGAGATCATCCCGGTCAAGTAAGATATCACTGGACCCAGCACGACCGATGGTAATTTCTTTACCACGCAATTCAACGATTGTAGGTTCCTGAGTGTAGGGAGAAAAGATAATCAGATGTGCGGTAATAGCAGAATCCTCAGCCTCAATGAGATTGTTTTCGATCACAGGTTCAATATGCCTGTTTACCTCAGTTACATGCTTGTCAGGTAAATGAGGTGTTGGTCCAGAAGAATTGAGATCAATTGAAAAGATGGAATAACCTGTTTCCATCGTAAATACTGGTTGGGTTTTTGGAGACAGAGTTAACATTAAGGCATCTGCAAACGATTGTACAGATTGAAATCGATCTTCAGGAGAAACGGATAGTGCCCTTAATACTACCCGGTCTTGTTCACCAGTTATGTTGGGGTTGAATGAAGAAAGAGGTGTAATTGTTTCCGTGAGTTTTAAGTGTTTTATCTCTTCAGATGTGCCAATAAATGGTGGGCTACCTGTTAACCAGAAATAGAGAAGAACTGCCAGGGAAAATTGGTCACTTGCTGGGACGATGCGTTTGTTTAGCTGTTCAGGGGCAGCAGTGATTGGCAAAGGTGTGCTTTTTTTTTCAGTTGAGCAACGGACGAAATGTGCGAGGCCAGCATCCACAAGTGAGAATGGTGAGTTTTCGCGTTTATTTTCCGAGGTAGGATCCTGTAATACTAGAATGTTAGACATCTTAAGTGCACCATGTAATAGTCCTCGGTTGTGAATATATTGTAATGCCTGTGCAAGTTGATGCCCGTAGTGTATAGCATCAAATACATCTAAAGGAGCCTTGAACCACACCCTACCGTTATAGCTCAAAAGCGAACCATTGTTAACGTAACGACGAGCAACATAGAGTTTGCCCTCAAATTCACCGTAATCAAGCACCTGTGCAAGATTAGGATGGTTGAGAATACTAATGCCTTGCATCTCACGGAAAAACTGCCTTCGAGTAGCATCTGGTAACATTGAAGTTTGGTGAATGAGTTTTAGCGTTACCTTTCTATGCAGCATAGAATCTTCGGCTTCATAACTCTCGCCTGTTGCACCACTACCTAACCACCTTGTAATGTGATAGCGCTCAATACTTTGGCCTGTTGCTAATGCTGGCATGATACAGTCTCACTATATCGGATGAAAAAAGGGACGGTATAGTGTGCCGATTGGTCTATTCGCTTGCGTCACATCCTTCGGTATGCTATCATACCACACGCAAAGTAAAGATTTTGCATCTATACACCATTTATCCTATTCAGACTTTGATTTGGTACGCTGATATTTTATTTGAGTTTATTTCCACTTGTGTCAATAAAAGCTAATAGTAGGCATATGATGGCAAAGATGCATGTTTGGAGTCAAACGTATTTTGTTTAAGTTAAGCAATGAGCATCTAAATAAATCTGATAAGAATCAAGAACAACAAAGCGAAGCAAATATATCAGGGAAGCGTATTTGGCCTTATTTGCTAAATCTAGGTATCGTTCTGTTGATGTGTGGACTTCTATTTTATGCAGTCTCGTATCAATTGTTCAAACCTAGAACAGATGCTGGTAAGTATCAGTGTTATGCTCTAGTTTTTTGGCAAGGTGCGCGAGCAATTAATATGCTTCCGCCTGAACAGTGTCAATATCTAACCTATTACTCACCAGATTCAATTCTTGAGGTAATGAAGTCTAGCGAGGTTCCTGCTAGCATTATTCATCTTGCAGAATCACAGAATACTTCGGGATCATTCCGAAATTTACCCTTTGAATATCCACTATTATCTATTATTCCTTTTAGCCTTGGTCTCATTGCTCCAACTGCCTGGTATCAGGTCATGTTTGCTATATGGATGTTGCTATTAGCAGCTATCATTTATGTTATTCTAAGCAAAACAAGATCTACTGGTGCAGCGATAGCCTTTGCCATTTACCTGGTGCTCGGGAATTGGGGAAGCGCTGCGTCGAGATTCGATTTAGTTCCTGCTGCTTTGATACTGGGGTCTGTGATCCTGGCTGCTCGAACGAAATGGAAATGGGCGTTTGCTCTGCTGGCTTTAGCTACCATGTTCAAATTTTTCCCAGTAGTGCTAGTAATTCCTTTTCTCATCGCCCAGCAAAAGCAATCAAGCGAGAGGTGGTATTCATGGAGCAGGTGGAGCGCTTTAGGACTATATTTTGGAATATGTATACTGGCGACAATTGTATCACTTTCATTGAATGTTGCAAATACAATTAGTCCTTTTCTCTATTTCTTTAACAGACCTATTCAGGTTGAGTCTGCTCCAGCAACGCTGCTCTGGTTTGGTAAATTTTTAGGCTATCCAATCAGTATCATACAATCATATGGGTCCGTCAATATAGTTAGCGCATTAACGCGTAAAGTTTCACTCTTGAGTTCACTATGTTTGGTAGCTGGTTTGTTGTATACCTTTTGGTTGCAATGGAGAGGTAAGTTAGATATTTATACTGCCAGTCTGTTAACCGTCTTGATTATCGTTATTACAGGAAAAGTATTTAGCCCGCAGTATTTAATATGGCTTGCTCCATTAGTTGCATTCGTAGGACAGGCAAACTGGAATTGGCTTATGACCTGGGGAGTTATTGGGCTGTTGACGACATGGATATATCCCAACATGTATAATTCGGTCCCACTCAAATATGTTCCTCTCCTTCCAACATTTTATCCTGTCGTTTTTGTGCGTGATCTACTTATATTTGGATTTATTATTATCCTGCTTTACCAGGCTACTCGCAAAAGTTTTCTTATATCCATGTAGTATATGCCTGTTGTGAATTTAAGCTTAATTAGCTTGATAAAATCTAACAAGTTCCAATGATTATACCATCCAGCGATTCAACATAAAAAGTATGGCTAGTGTTGCTTGTAAAAATGGAAACGAGATCAATAGACCCAGATGAAGCCTGGGATATTTAATACCGAGCATAGCTAAAGTAATAAATGCGGGGAACATTTCGAGTACAAAACGTTGGTTAGATACCAAAACATCGTGTTGTGCGATGGCTGGACTGATAAGCATAAAGAAAAGTAATAGAACAATCCAGATATTATAACTCATGCGTAATTTGCGCCATCCCAGGATTGCCAGTGCGATGAAGCTAATGGTAGCAGTGAGGTCGAGAAGAAGATGAACTTCAAAAAAAGAGCCGAAGGGTTGAATCCAGAATAATTCGCGTAGAGATGTCAAAATGCCAACCCAGGGCCAGGTAGTGTGTCGATCCCAATGGATTTGTACATTTGCAAATGCGAGAGGATTGTGAAAGAGCTTCCAACAGTACAAACAATAGATCAGTGTCCCCAGAGGGATGATGAGTAGGGGTAAGACTTTGGATGTCATACTCAGAATTTTATGGAATGTGTCTTGATTACTAGTTATAATACTCTCTCTTGAAATCCAATTCGTAAAGAAATGGAATGACTAGTAACAGACCAGCAGAGCGAGTCAAAGCGGCAAAAAAGCCTAGAATGCCAGCTAACCACCATTTCTGACGACGCATTGCAAGAAACGAACTGGTAGTCAGGAAAAGAAACAGGGATTCATTGTAAGCGGCAAAGAAAAAG
>Ga0187777_10003233_pt1 | contig 10420 bp, 8 predicted proteins | sample 1015_Q2_SP5_10_M_FD_132416 | JGI IMG/M metagenome (GOLD analysis project Ga0187777, IMG submission 132416) | Tropical peat soil microbial communities from peatlands in Department of Meta, Colombia - 1015_Q2_SP5_10_MG | ecosystem: Environmental > Terrestrial > Soil > Wetlands > Peat | place...
CGCTCCACGAGGCCCTTGGCGCGCGCGGTCCGCACGAAGTCCTGACGGAGCACGTCGAGCATCGTGGAGCGGGTGAGGCGCGCGATGATCGTCATTGACGCGGCGGCCAGTGTGATCGCGGGGAGCACGAGGTGGCTCAGCAGGTCGAGCGGGCCGCCGCCCGCGTGCGCGCCGTACATACCGGAGGCGGGCAGCCACCCGAGCCAGAGCGAGAAGCACACCATCAGCACGAGCGCGAGCCAGAAGCTCGGCATGCTGGCCCCGAAGATGGCTCCGAGCGTGCTGAGGCGGTCGATCAACGAGCGGGGCCGCGCCGCCGAGAGCACGCCCAGGGCGATGCCGCCCAGCGTGGAGATGGCGAGCGCGGTCGCGGTCAGCAGGAGCGTGGCCCGGAAGCGGAGCAGCACCTCGCCCAGCACGGGCTGCCGCATCCGGATGGAGCGGCCGAGGTCGCCCTGCAGCACGTGGGCCATCCACTGCGCGTACTGCAGCGGCAGTGGCCGGTCGAGGCCCAGGTCGGCGCGCAGCCGGGCGACGTCCTCCTGGGTCGCCTGCGGCCCCAGCATGATCTCGGCGGGATCGCCGGGAGCCAGGTGCAGCACGAGGAAGACCACCACCGAGACGCCCGCCAGCACCGGCACCAGCAGGAGCAGGCGGCGGAGGAGGTACCGGGTCACCGTGCGGCCGGCGCTACTTGAGGGAGATCGTCTCCACGCGCAGGTCGAAGCTCGGGTGGAGCTTGAAGCCCTGCACGCGTTTGACGTAGGCCGCCGTCTGCACCTCGTGGTCGATGAAGATCCACGGCGGATCGTCGTGGAGCAGGCGCTGGGCCTCGCGGTAGAGCTCGGCGCGCTTGGCCTGGTCGGTGGTGAGCCGCGCCTGGGTCAGCGCCTCGTCGAAGCGCGGGTTCTTGTACATGGCCCGGTTGGGGCCGACCGGGGTCCACTGGCTCGAGTGCAGCAGCGGGTACAGCACGAGGTCCGGATCCTCGGAGCCGGCCATCCAGGAGAGCGCGAACATCTCCTGCTCCTTGGTGCGGAGCTTCGCGAGATACGTGCCCCACTCCATGGTCAGGAGACTCGCCGTCACGCCTACCGCCTTCAGGTTCGACTGGATGACCGTGCTCATCGCCACCGGCGACTGCATGCCCGAGCCCGACTCCGGCACCCAGAGCGTGGTCGAGAAGCCGTTGGGGTAGCCCGCCTCGGCCAGGAGCTGCCGGGCGCGTGCGGGATCATAGGGGAACGGCCTGAGGCCCACGTCGTCGCCCCAGGTGCCGGGGAGCACCGGTCCCTTGGCGACGGCGCCGGTGCCCTTGAGCACGTCGCGGACGATCGCCTCCTTGTTGACCGCGTAGTTGAGCGCTTGCCGGACCCGGCGGTCGTCGAAGGGCTTCTTGGCGTTGTTGAAGCCGAGGTACCAGACGTGCGCGCCCACCTGCCGCTGCAGCGTCACCTTCGGGTCCTTCTCGAGCTGATCGACGAAGTCGGGCGGCGTCCCCACGATCAGGTCGAGCGCGCCGGTGAGCAGCTCGGTGAGCCGCGCCTGGTCGTCGGTGATCGGCCGGAAGATCACGCGGTCCAGCTTGACCGGGAAGCGCCAGTAGCTGGGGTTCTTCTCCAGCACCACGCGCTGGCCGCGGTCCCACGCCACGAACTTGAACGGCCCGGTGCCCACCGGAGTCGTCGCGTAGTCCTGGCCGGCCTTCATGGCCGCGGTGGGGCTCACCACGGAGGCGGCCCCCGCGGTCAGGATGGCCAGGAACGACGCGCGGGGCTCCTTCAGCACGAAGCGCACCGTGCTGTCGTCCATCGCCTCGACCGCCTTCACGTTGCCGAAGAAGTAGGCCGCGAACGGATACTTGCCGAGCTTGCTGGCGGGATGCTCGGGGTTGATCTGCCGCTCGATCGAGAACTTCACCGCCGCGGCGTTGAAGGGAGTGCCGTCGTGGAAGGTGATGCCCTTGCGCAGCTTGAAGGTGTAGGTGAGGCCGTCGCGCGAGATCGTCCAGGACTCGGCGAGGCCGGGAACGACCTGCGTGCTGTCGTCGGCGAACATCACGAGGGTCTCGACCACCCGACGGCCGACGCGGTTCGAGTTCAGGTCGGTGACCTGCGCCGGATCGAGCGCCACCGGCTCCGCCACCAGCCCGACCACGAGGGTGTTGCCGGTCTGCGCCGGCGCCGCGATCGGCCACGCGGCCAGGAAGATCAGTACCGCCAGGGCCGCACACGCGTGTAGCCGCCCGAATCTCATCGTCGCTGCCTCCTCCGTCGTGGGAGCCGCGGGAAGACCGATCGGCCGGAACGGCCGCCGGGCGCGCCGAGTATAGCATTGGGCCGCGCCGGCCTTGACAAGCGACTCCGCCGACACCTAGGGTGTGGCGCGGCGAATCCGAAAGGAGACCTCATGGCCAAGCTCAAGTTCGGGGCGTGGATCCCCACCTACGCGTGGAGCGGCAAGAAGACCGATCCCCGGAACGTGCGCCGGATCCGCGACTCGATCGTCAAGTGCGAGAAGTACGGCATCGACGTGTGGGTCATCGACCACCTGCTCTCCGCGCCCGGGCTCTACGGCAACGCGTGGCTCGAGCCGCTGAGCGCGCTCGCCTACGCGGCCGCGCTGACCTCGAAGGTGAAGATCGCGACCGGCATCCTGGTGCTGCCGGTGCGGCACCCGGTGCTGCTCGCCAAGGAGATCTCCACGCTCTGCCACCTCTCGGGCGACCGCTACGTCTTCGGAGTCGGGCCGGGCTGGTACGCGCGCGAGTACGAGGTGACCGGCTCGCGGATCCAGGAGCGGGGCCGGCGCACCGACGAGATCATCGAGGCGGTGACGCTCCTGCTCACGAAGCCGAACGCGAGCTACCACGGCAAGTTCTACCACTTCGACGACGTCACGATCGATCCGCGCCCGCCGAAGATGCCGCAGATCTGGGTGTCGGGCGGCTCGCGGGTGCCCGATCCCGGCGAGCACGACGTGCCGGTCATCGCGCCGACCGTGATGGACCGGATCGTGAAGGCGGGCAACTGGCTCTCGCGCTGCTCGGGGACGCAGGACTGGGTGAAGCGCGACTGGGCGCTCCTCCAGCAGCACGCCACGAAGATCGGCCGCGACCCGAAGAAGCTCACCTTCGGGCACTGCAACTTCGTGCACCTGGTCGACACGCCGAGCCACGCCAAGGCGGTGGCCGCATCGAAGGCGCCCTTCATCCGGACGATGGGCACGCACCGCACGTGGGAGCACCTCCAGGAGTCCTACATGGTGGGCTCGATCGACCACATCAACGCGCGCATCGACGACCTGGTGAAGGCGGGCCTGAAGTACCTGGTGCTGGGGCCGGTCACCGACGACCCCGCCCAGATCGACCTGATGGCCAAGAAGGTGATGCCGCACTTCAAGTGAGACGACCGATGCGATTCGGCTTCTATCTGCCCACCCGTGGCAAGACCGCGACGCCGGAGGCCATCGAGGCGCTGCTCGCGCGCGGCGAGGCGCTCGGCTTCGCCTCGGTGGTCATCGCCGATCACATCGTGTTCCCGGTGACCATCGAGTCGAAGTATCCGTACACGGTCAGCGGCGCCTTCCCCGGCCAGGGCGACGCGCTCGAGCAGCTCGCCCTGATGGCCTTCGTCGCGGGCAAGACCCGGGCCCTGCGGCTGATCTCGAGCGTGATGATCGTGCCCCACCGCAACCCGGTGGTGACCGCGAAGATGCTCGCCACGATCGACGTGCTCTCCCGCGGGCGCGTCACCGTCGGGGTCGGCGTGGGCTGGCTGCGCGAGGAGTTCGAGGCGCTCGGCACGCCGCCTTTCGACCGCCGCGGCGCGGTGAGCGACGAGTACATCCGGATCTTCAAGACGCTGTGGACCGAAGATCCCGCGTCGTTCCGCGGCGAGTTCTACCGCTTCGACGCGCTGCACTGCCTGCCGCATCCGGTGCAGAACCCGCATCCGCCGATCTGGGTGGGCGGCCACAGCAAGGTCGCGCTGCGCCGGGTCGCGCGGCTCGGCGACGGCTGGCATCCCGTGGGGGCCAATCCCGCCGTCCCGCTGCGTCTGGCCGAGCTGGGCGCCTCGATCGAGGAGCTCTACCGGCTGACCGAAGTGGAGAAGCGCGATCCCTCGAAGCTGACCGTCTCCTTCAAGGCGCCGCTCTACGACCCGAGCCAGCGCGTGGAGGGCGGTGGGGAGCGCCGCCCCTTCACGGGAAGCCCGCAGGCGATCGCCGACGACGTCGCTGCGTTCGGCCGTCTCGGGGTGAGCGAGCTGATCTTCGACTTCCGCAGCGAGAGCCTCGACGAGAGCCTCGAGCGGATGGACCACTTCGCCCCTCTCCTCCGCACCCACATGTGAGTGGGCGGGAGCCTACCCCAACCCAGGATCCAGCAGGTCCCGCAGCCCGTCGCCCAGCAGATTGGCGCCGAGCACCACCAGCGAGATCATGATCCCGGGCGCGGTCGCGAGCCACCACGCGTTGGAGAGATAGTCGCGTCCCTCCGCGAGCATGAGCCCCCAAGACGGGCGCGGAGCCTGGATGCCCATCCCGAGGAAGCTGAGCCCCGACTCCAGCAGCACCATCGTGGCGAACTGGCTCGAGCCGATCACCAGGATCGGCGCGAGCGTGTTGGGCAGGATGTGGCGGACGATGATCCGCAGGTCACTGGCCCCGAGCGTGTAGGCGGCCTCGACGTATTCGAGCCGGCGGATCGTCAGCACGTTGGCTCGCACCGTGCGCGCGTAGAGCACCCAGCCGCTGAGGGCCAGCACCCCGACGAGCGCGGCCGGGCTCGTGCCCACTACCGCCACGATCGCGATGGCGAGCATGATGACGGGCAGGGCCAGCTGCACGTCGGCCAGGCGCATGAAGAACGCGTCCACCCGCTCGCCACCCGAGCCGGCCACGAGCCCGACCACGATGCCGACCGCGCCCGCGATGACCACCGAGATCGCGGCCAGGGCGAGCGAGATGCGCCCGCCGTGCAGCATGCGCGCGAGGATGTCGCGGCCCAGGTTGTCGGTCCCCACCGGATGCGCCACCGAGCCCCCGAGGCCCCAGGGTGGGGCCAGGCGTCGGCTGAACGAGGGCTTCACCGGATCGCTCGAGACGAGGAGCGGCGCGAACAAGCTCGCCAGCACCACGAGCGCGAGCAGGAGGCCGCCGACCAGCGCGGGCGGGCTGAGTCGCCCCGGGCGTGGGCGCGCGGTCGCTCGGGCGGCGGGCCGCGCGCTCACGAGTAGCGGATCCGCGGGTCGATCACGGTGTAGAGCAGGTCGACCAGCAGGTTGATCACCACGAAGACGGTCGCCGAGAAGATCAGCACGGTCTGCACCACCGGAAAGTCCCGGAAGTAGATCGCGTCGACCACCAGCTTGCCCATGCCCGGCCACGCGAACACCGACTCGGTGATGACCGCGCCGCCGAGCAGGGTGCCGATCTGAAGCCCCAGCACGGTGAGCACGGGCACCGCCGCGTTGCGCAGCGCGTGGCGGAGGACGACCGCGCGCTCGGCCAGGCCCTTGGCTCGACCGGTGCGCACGAAGTCGCGCCCGAGGATCTCGAGCATGCTCGACCGCGTCAGGCGCGCCACCAGCGCGGTGGGAAACGCGGCGAGGGTGACCGCGGGCAGCACGACGTGGCGCCAGCCCTCGAAGCCCGAGGTCGGCAGCCAGCGCAGCGCGACCCCGAAGAGCAGGATCAGCATGATGCCGAGCCAGAAGTTCGGCAGCGACTGGCCCAGCACGGCCAGGACGGTGCTCGCGTAGTCGTAGCGGGTGCCGCGGCGCACCGCGGCCAGGATGCCGAGGGAGACGCCGACGGCCACCGTGAGCACGAGGGCGGCCAGGGCCAGCTCCGCGGTGGCCGCGATGCGCTCGGTGACGACGCGCAGCGCGGGCGCCCGGTACTGGAACGACTGCCCGAAGTCGCCGCGGACGACGCTGCGGATGAAGATGGCGTACTGCACGGGCAGGGGCTCGTGGAGGCCCAGCTGGCGGTTCAGCTCGTCGACCGCCGACTGCGGCGCGCCGTCGGGCAGCAGCATCTTGGCCGGGTCGCCGGGCAGCACGCGGAGAACCACGAACACCAGCAGCGAGACGCCGAGCAGCGTCAGCGCGGACTGGGCGAGGCGACGGAGGACGTAGGCCCTCACCGGGCGGAGGTCCCGGGCGCGCGCGACCGCCGGCTACGCGATGCCCACGTCACTCAGCAGGACGTAGTAGTCCCCGCGCGGCTCGAAGTTCCGCAGCCGATCGCTGACCCCGTAGATCGCCACGCTGTAGTAGGGCCAGATCTCCGGCTCCTCGTCCCACAGGATGCGCTCGAGCTCCTCGTACTTGGCCTGGCGCACCTTCGGGTCCGGCACCCGGCCCTCCGCGATCAGCTGCTCGACCCGGGGATTGTTGTAGCGGGTGAGCTTCTCGGAGCCGGCCCGGGTGAACCACTGGCCGAAGTACCAGTCGGGGTCGTGCGGCATGTGGGCCCAGCCGGAGAAGAACATGTCGTAGGTTCCGGCGCTGCGCATCTCGCGCGCGGTGGCGATCTCGAGGTTCTTGATGTTGACCTTGATGCCGACCTCGCCCAGCATCGCGGCCACCGCCTGGGTGATCTCGAGCTGCTTGGGGTAGAGGTCCTTCATCAGCACGAAGTCCAGCGTGACGTTCGCGTAGCCCGCCTGCTTGAGGATCTGGCGGGCCTTCTCGGGGTCGTAGGGCTTGAGCGGCAGGGTCGTGTGGCCGACGAGCCCGGGCGGCACCGGGCTGTCGACCGGGCGCCCGTAGCCGAGCAGCAGATCCTTGATGATCACGTTGCGGTCGATCGCGAGCGAGATCGCCTGCCGCAGCCGCTGGTCCTTCACCGGCTCCTTGGCGAGCTGGAAGATCCAGCGCTGCGCCTCCACGGCGGGCACGTCGAACACCTTCACGCCTCGGCTGCCCTTGAGCGTCTCCACCAGGTCCGGGGTCACGCGGTCGATGACGTGGATCTCGCCGGCCCGCAGCGCGGCGGCACGGGTGGACAGCTCGGGAACGAAACGGAACGTGACCTTCTCCACCTTCGGGATCCCCGGCTTCCAGTAGCTCGGGTTCGCCGCGAGCACGATGTTGTCGCCGTGGGTCCAGCTCGTGAAGCGGAAGGGGCCGGTGCCGACGGGCTTCTGGAAGAACGCGTCCTCGTTGCGCCCGGCGCTCGCCGGGAGCATGCCGAGCATGCTGAGGTGGGCGGGCAGCGACCCGAAGGGGCGCTTGGAGGTGACGACCACGGCGTAGTCGCCGTCCTTCTCCACCGACTCGATGTCCTGGTAGACGAATGACTTGATCAGCTTCGTGTTGTCTCGGACCCGCCTGATCGTGAAGACCGCGCTGTCGGCGTTGAACGGCGTGCCGTCGTGGAAGCTGACGTTCCGCCGGAGGTTGAACCGCCAGGTGAGGTTGTTGACCGCCCGCCACGACTCGGCCAAGGCCGGCACGAACTTCGAGTCGTTGGTGACGTCCACCAGCGGATCGAACACGTGCCGGTGGACGGACGTGGCCGAGATCGAATAGTGGTTGGCGGGATCGAGGGTGAGCATGCGCTCGGACAGGCCCGCGACCAGCTCGCCGCTCCTCGCGGCCTGCGCGCGGACCGCGCGCGGCAGGGACAGGGCGGCGAGCCCGCTCGCGCCCAGGGTGATGAACCGCCGTCGGCCGAACGATCGGGAGGCTCGGATCTTCTCGCGCATGGGGGGTCGCTCCTCCTTGGAGCCTTGGGTGTAAGTCATGGCGCGGCTCGCTGTCAAGGCCGCGAGGCCCGGGCGCGCCGCGGTTGACACCTCCCGGGCGGGGACATAGGATCGGGGCGCCCATCCGGCTCCACGGCAGCCAGCGCCGACGAGAACACGCACGTCAACTCACCGAGGGAGGGCTTCATGAAACGAGTGATCGGACCCGTCGCGGCGCGGTTGCTCCTGAGCTGCTCGCTCGCCGTGGGGCCGTGGGCCGGCGCCGGGGCGTGGGCCGCCGGTGAGCGGGACGTCACCGTCGCGCAGGGCATCGACGCCGAGTTCCTCGACGTCCAGATGACCAACAACGTCGTCACGCTGATCATCAACGGGTCGATCTACGATACGCTGCTCTCGCGCGACAAGCAGCTGCAGATCGTGCCGCGGCTCGCCACGTCCTACCGGCTGGTGAGCGAGAAGGTGTGGGAGGTCAAGCTGCGGTCGGGCGTGAAGTTCCACAACGGGGAGCCCTTCGACGCGAGCGCGGTCAAGTTCTCCTTCGAGCGTATCAACCGCGCCGACTTCAAGTCGCCCCAGAAGGGCTGGTTCGCCACCATCGATCACGTCGAGGTGGTGGACCCGACCACCGTGCGCTTCCACACCAAGGTGCCGGATCCCGCGATGCCGGCCCGCATGACGCTCATGTACCAGCTCGCGCCGAAGTACGTGACGCAGGTCGGCGACGTGCAGGCCAACCTCAAGCCGGTGGGGACCGGTCCGTTCAAGTTCGTCGAGTGGGTGAAGAACGACCGGATCGTGGTCGAGGCCAACGACCAGTACTTCGAGGGGAAGCCGGCGGTGCACCGGGCCACCTGGAGGCCGATCCCGGAGCTCGGCGCGCGCATCGCCGCGCTCCAGACCGGACAGGCCGACCTGATCGTCAACGTGCCGCCCGACCAGATGCAGGCCGTCGCCTCCACCCGGGGCGTCCGGATCGAGAAGATTCCCAGCTGCCGCATCATCTACTTCGGCATCGCCCAGATCAAAGGCGGGCCGCTGGCCGACCGGCGTGTCCGCCAGGCCCTGAACTACGCGGTGGACATGCAGGGCATCCTCGACGCGGTCCTGCTCGGCAACGGCAAGCGGATCAACTCCGCGATGCCCCCCAACGTGTGGGGCTACGATCCGTCGATCCCGCTGTACGAGTACGACCCGAAGAAGGCCCGGGAGCTGCTGGCCGCCGCCGGCCAGACCAACCTGACGCTCACGCTGCAGGCTCCGAACGGACGGTGGGCCATGGACAAGGACATCGCCCAGGCCATCGCGGGCCAGCTCACCGAGAACGGGATCAAGACCAACGTGAAGATCGTGGGCGAGTGGGGCAGCTACGTGCGCTCGGTGCTGGACCACAAGACCGAGGACGTCTTCATGAACGGCTGGTGCCTGCCGAGCCTCGAGCCCGACCACTGGGTGACCCCGAATCTCCACACCGGCGAACCGGTGTCGCAGTACTCGAATCCCGAGGTCGACCGGCTGATGGAGCAGGCGCGCGCGGAGATGAACGCGGAGAAGCGCAAGCAGCTCTACGCCCAGCTCCTCCGGCTGATCCACGACGACGCGCCGTGGATCTTCGGCTACCAGCAGATGGACATCTACGGCGTCAGCACCCGGCTCAAGTGGACGCCGCGGGGCGACGAGTCCATCCGGCTGACCGAGATCGGCTTCTAGCGAACGCGGGGAGCGGGGGCCGCGGGCTCCTGCTCCCCTCCCGCGATGCTCGCGTATCTCGCGCGGCGGCTCCTCCAGAGCGTACTGGTCCTGCTGGGAGTCTCCGTGATCGTGTTCGGGCTCCTCCATCTCACCGGCGATCCCACGCGCCTGCTCCTGCCGCTCGAGGCGCGCGAGGAGGACGTCCGCCAGCTCCGCGCGCTGCTGGGCCTCGACGATCCGCTGTGGGTACAGTACGTCCGCTTCCTCTCGCACGCGGTCCGTGGCGATTTCGGACTCTCGTTCAAGCACCAGGTGCCCGCCCTCGGCCTGATCCTCGACACCTTGCCCGCGACCCTCGAGCTGACCGCGGCCGGGCTCGGCCTCGCCCTGATCGTCGCGGTGCCCCTGGGGATCCTCGCCGCGCTCCGGCGCAACTCGCTGCTCGACGCGATCTGCTCGATCGGCGTCCTCGTGGGGCAGGCGATGCCGGTCTACTGGCTGGGGCTCCTGCTGATCATGGTGTTCGCGGTCGGGCTCGGCTGGTTCCCGGCCGCGGGGCGCGAGGGCGTGCGCTCGCTGGTGCTGCCCGCCATCGCGCTGGGCGCGTTCTCGATGGCGCGCCTGGCCCGGCTGGCCCGCTCGGGGATGCTCGAGGTGCTCGCCCAGGACTACGTCCGCACCGCGCGCGCGGCGGGGGTGCGCGCCTTCGTCGTCACCTACAAGTACGCTCTGAAGAACGCGGCGATCCCGCTCGTCACCGTCGTGGGCCTCGAGTTCGGCGTCCTCCTGGGCGGCGCGGTGATCACCGAGACCATCTTCGCGTGGCCGGGCGTCGGCCGCCTCGCGGTGGACGCGATCTTCAGCCGCGACTACCCACTGGTGCAGGCCATCGTGGCGGTGCTGGCCACGCTGTTCGTGGCGATCAACCTGGCCGTGGACCTGGTCTACACCTATCTCGACCCGCGTATCGCGTACGTGCGGAGGACTTGATGACGGACGCCGCGGCGGTGGCGA
>Ga0187777_10003234_pt1 | contig 10418 bp, 9 predicted proteins | sample 1015_Q2_SP5_10_M_FD_132416 | JGI IMG/M metagenome (GOLD analysis project Ga0187777, IMG submission 132416) | Tropical peat soil microbial communities from peatlands in Department of Meta, Colombia - 1015_Q2_SP5_10_MG | ecosystem: Environmental > Terrestrial > Soil > Wetlands > Peat | place...
CACATCCATTGCGGCGGCGGCGACCCTGCGATCGTGCTCGGTCATGCGCGGCCGGCGGATCTGTTCCCACTCCTAAACGCGCACCAACGCCAGCCGATCGTGCTGATCCACTCGGGCTGGCCCTGGCTCGAGGAGGGCGCGTTCGTGGCCTCGGTCCTGCCGCACGTCTATCTCGACATGTCGATCACGATGCCGTGGGCGACGTTCGCCATCGACCAGAAACTCGAGGTGTTGCTCGGCGCGGCGCCGCCGGCCAAGCTTCTGTACGGATCGGACGAGGCGTCCGAGCCAGAGGTGATCTGGCTCGCCGCTCAGGTGGCACGTGAGGCGCTTGCCCGCGTACTCGAGACGGCAGTGGAACGGTCCTGGCTAGGTCACAGGGATGCGGTGCGCATCGGAGAAGGCGTGCTGGCCGGGAACGTCATGCGCCTTCACGGCATCTCTGACTGATGGATTCGGTCGACCTCTGCTACACGCCCGCCACGGACCTCGTGATGCTCCTGCAGGACGGCGAGCTGTCATCGCTCGAGTTGACTGAGGCAATCGTTGGTCGCATCGACGCGTTGAACCCCTTGCTGAACGCCTTCTGCCTCGTCCGTGCGGAGGAGGCACTGGAGGCGTCGCGCGCGGCGGATGCCGCTCGGGCACGCTGCGATGACCTGGGCCTGCTACACGGAATCCCGTTCTCACTCAAGGACATGACGCTCACACGAGGCGTGCGCACAACCTTCGGATCGAATGCGCTTGCGACGAACGTTCCCGACGCAAACGCGGCGTTCGTCGACCGTCTGGTCGGCGCGGGTGGCATCTTCCTCGGGAAGACCACGACGTGCGAGTTCGGCAACAAGGCGCTCTGTGATGGGCCTCTCCTCGGAACCACGAACAACCCATGGAAGCTGACGCACGTGTCTGGTGGCTCGAGCGGTGGAGCAGCCGCCGCAGTCGCGGCGGGACTCGGCCCGATCGCCGAAGGGAGCGACGCAGCCGGCTCGATTCGCGTCCCGGCGAGCTGCTGTGGCGTTGTCGGCCTGAAGCCGTCGTTCGGACGCGTGCCGTACGCGCCAGGATTCAGCCCGTTCGAGTCGCTGCTGCACGTCGGGCCGATTGCCCGGACGGTCCCCGACTGCGCGCTGATGCTGCAGGTGATGGCCGGACCCGATCCGCGTGATGTCTTCTCGATCGAAGACCGCTCGTTCGATTTCCCGGCGGCTGTACGGGAGCCGTCGGCGCGCGGGCTGCATATCGCCTACTCCCGCAACCTGGGCTTCAACCCGCTCGAATCCGAGGTGCTCGAGCACACCGACAACGCTGCGCGCGTCTTCGCGAGCGTGCTCGGCGCGTTCGTGGAAGAGGTCGATCCCGACCTGCCCGATCCGCGGGAGCGCGAGATCCTCTACTGGCGCGTCTGGCTCGGCACTCTCGCCGAAGATTTCATCCTCCCGAACGTCGGCTCGCCGGACGAGGTCGATGCGCACCTGCGGGAGCTTCACGAGCTGGGCCGCGGGATCTCGGCCTTCGACTTCTACCGCACGTCGGTGCTCTATCGCGGCGAGCTCTACTGGCGGATGCACGACTTCTTTGAACGCTACGACCTGTTGCTCACCCCGACGCTCGCCGTCAGGCCATTCGAACAGCTAGGCGGACCCGCAGGACCGGCGATGATCAACGGCGAGCCAATCGAACCCTTCGCCGGCTGGCACCTGACCTACCCGTTCAACCTGACCGGCCATCCGGCGATCTCGGTGCCTTGCGGGTACTCGGCCGACGGCCTGCCGATCGGGCTCCAGATAGCAGGGCGGCGGCATGCCGACGCCGCCGTGCTGTGCGCAGCGGCGGCGTTCGAGCAGGCGATGCCCGAGCTGCCGAAGCGTCCGCCGCTCGATCCTTGAGGACCTTCCGGGCTCGAAGAGCCTGAGGCTTCAGATGTCCGGTGCCGGGTGCGTACGCCGCCAGTGGTTGGCGATCTCGCGCCTTGTCGTCACCCAAACATTCGAGTGCTTCGCCACATGGGTGAGAAAGCGGTCCAACCCTCGAGCACGCCCGGGACGACCGGTGATCCGACAATGGAGACCGACCGACATCAGCTTGGGACTCTCGGCTCCCTCTTCGTAGAGCTGGTCGAACGAGTCGCGGAGGTAGGTGCAGAAGTCGTCTGCCGTTACGAACCCGTTCGCGATGAAGAACTTGAAATCGTTGGCGTCGAGGGAGTAGGGAATGACCAGATGTGATCGCCCCTCGACCTGAACCCAATACGGCAACTCATCCGCATAGGAGTCGGAGTCGTACAGGAAGCCACCTGCCTCGACGACCAGCCTACGCGTATTCTCGCTGTTACGACCCGTGTACCAGCCTTCTGGACGGCGGCCCGTCACCCGCTCGATGATCTCGATGGCCTGCCGGATGTGCGCGCGCTCCTCGTCCTCGGGCATCTCGAGGTAGTCGATCCACCGATAGCCATGGCTTGCCACTTCCCAGCCCGCGTCGACCATCGCTCGAGCTGCCTCCGGATTGCGCTCGAGCGCCTGCGCGACCGCATAGACCGTTACCGGCATCCGATGCTTGCCAAAGAGCCGATGGAGTCTCCAGAAGCCTGCCCGGCTTCCGTACTCGAACATCGATTCCGCGTTGAGATTCCTCCGGCCGACGGTCGGTGCAGCACCGGGCACCTCGTGAAGATAGGCCTCGGATGCAGGATCCCCTTCGAGCAGCGAGCTTTCGCTCCCCTCCTCGTAGTTGAGAACGAAGCTCAGCGCGAGACACGCCTCGCCGGGCCAGTGCGGATGAGGCGGGTTTGCCCCATAGCCGACAAGGTCGCGAGACGTTTCGAGGCGATGACCGCTTCGGGACACGGTAGACGTCGTTGCAGGATGCGTCCCGCTGTCGGCACTCCGACGGGGACATCTTCGAGTTCTCGGCTCTCGGGGCCGATGCTAGTACGTGCAACGAGCAGGTGCGCTGCCGCGCCACGTGGCAAGGACGGGTAGGCTCGACCACGGAACGGCGAACCAAGACGGATGTGCCCTTGACGGGGCCACCAGGGCGGAGGGCGAGCATCGTGGCGACACCGACATTTGGCATCTTCGATCACCTCGAGGATCTGCCTGGCACGCCGACGCATCAGCTGTTCCAGGATCGATTGGACTTGGTAAGGATGGCCGATGAGGCTGGATTCGCCGGCTACCACCTAGCGGAGCACCACGGCTCGGATCTGTGCATGTCGCTGAACCAGGAGGCCTTCATCGGTGCGGCCTCGCAGGTGAGCACGAAGATCCGGCTCGGTCCGCTCGTGAAGCTCTTGCCGCTGCACCACCCAGTTCGGCTCATCGAAGACATGTGCGTGCTTGATCAGCTAACCGGTGGACGGCTCGACTTCGGCGTCGGCCGCGGTGTCGTTCCCATCGAGCACTACTGGTTCGGCGGCAACTGGCCAGAGTCGAAGGAGCGCTTCACCGACACGCTGTCCATCATTCACCACGCCCTGGCTACGGGCGAGATCTCGAGCGCGGGCAGCCCGTTCTTCGACTTCCCGACCGTTCCACTCTTGACGAAACCGCTGCAACAGCCGATCCCGTTCTGGTATCCGGGCAACCCGGTTACGGCAGGTCGTCATGGGATGAACCTCATCTGGCCGGCGCCGATCGACCGGGGCTCCTATGAGACCTATGTCGAGGCGTGGCACGAGCACAAGGGTGACACCGTCCGACTGGACGGCGAAGGCAACAAGCCCCGAGTGGGCTGCGTGCTGTACGTCGCGATTGCCCCGACCGAGAAGAAGGCCCGTGAAATCGCGCGCCGCGGTGTCGAAGGGCTCACCCGCCGAACGCTGGACAACCACAAGTTCGACCACCTGGTGCTGCCGGAAGGCGAGCTCGAAGAGGTGCTTGGCCCCTTGCGGAGGAACGTGCTGTCTCACACAGAGGACGCGATCGCCTTCGGTGCCGGAACGCCCAGCCAGATTGCCGAACGGTTTGCAGCCATCCTCGAGCAAGGACTCACCGACTACATCGTGCTCCAGATCCCTGTGGGCGACATGACATTCGACGAGGCCAGGCGCACAATGGAGCTCTTTGCCACCGAGGTGAAGCCGCAGCTCGAGAGCGCCAGCCTCGCCGCGTAGCAACGTCGTCCCAGCGCCGCGCCTCTGGCGCCTAGGCGTCGCCGAGAAACTCGAGCACGGCGGCTGCCACCTCGACAGCCGCCGCATTTGCAACGTCGTGCCCGTAGCCTGCGAAGGCGGCTACGCGAGCGTGTGGCATGGCGTCGCCGAGCGCCTCGACCGCTCGTCGGTGGTGATCCTGGGTCGCAGTTCCATAGACGAGCAGCGTCGGTGCGGTGATCGCACGGTAGCGCTCGACATCGGCGGGCAGCCGATTGATCTCCGGGAGCTCGCGCAGCCACGCGGGGCCGCGCGAGACCTCCCCTTGCCAGCCAGGACCGGCCCGTCGACGCTCGATTGCGGTCGGCTCCATCTGGATCGCGTAGCGCATGGCGATCACCAGCGCGGCTTCGGCGCCCTCCTGTTCAAGCGCTCCCTGGACGGCGGTGAGCTGGTCTGGATCGATTACTGGCCCTGCAAGCGGAAGCGGCGGCTCAACGAGCACGAGTTTGTCGACACGTGACGACAGCGCGGCCCCGAGCGCGCAGATCGCGCCCGAGGACTGGCCGAACACCAGGCGAGGTGGCCCGACCGCATCGAGCACCGCAGCCACGTCCTCATACTCACGTTCGAACGAATACGACGGACCATCGTCGCTGAAGCCCTTACCCCGCCGACCCATCGTCACGCAGCGCAGGCGCACAGACAGAAGATCGACGAGGGGAGCAAAGGCGTTCTCGCCGCCCAACCCGCCCGGCACGAGCACGAGCGGCGGTCCGGAGCCCTGTGTCGTCCAGCGAATCGTCGCTCCATCGCCCGATCGGGCCTGGTCGTGCATGACGCAAGATCATAGGCGGCCCTCGCGGCGACTGAACCAGTCCTAGTCAGGTCTGCCCGCTAGCGTTGGACACGATGCGACCGGTGATCGGCATCACCGTCTTTACGCGCGAGGAGGTCAGCGCGTTCGTGCGCATGCCGTATGCCACCTCGAACGTGGGCCTGTCGGATCTGGCGGAGGAGGCCGGCGCAGCGCCATTGCTGCTCACGCCGACGCTGTATGTGAAGGAGGTGCTCGAGCGGATCGATGCGCTTGTGCTTCAGGGCGGCGGCGATGTCCATCCCGAGTACTACGGGAGCGAGGCTCACCCGCGAACGAACACCCTCGACCGACGCCGCGACGAGTTCGAGCTCTCCCTGTTGACGGCTGCTCGCCAGCGCCGGATGCCGGTGCTCGGCATCTGCCGTGGCATTCAGCTCGTCAACGTGGGCTTCGGCGGCACGCTCGTGCAGCACCTACCTGACGTGACCGATGTCGAGCACGAGGCGCTCGACCGGTGGGACGCGACTGCTCATGCGATCGAGATCGAGGCGGGCAGCCGCCTGAGCCGGATCCTCGCCACCAAGAGGATGGAAGTGAACTCCGTCCACCACCAGGCCCTTGATCGTGTTGGTGAGGGCCTGCGGGTCGTTGCTCGGGCGCTCGATGGCGTCGTCGAGGCAGTCGAAGCGCCCGAGGAGCCCGTGCTCGCTGTCCAGTGGCACCCCGAGTGGGCAGGCAACGTCGACTGGGAGCGCCAACGGCGCCTATTCGAAGCGCTCCTCAGTTAGCACATGGCAAAACTCGCCGCCGCGAGGTGGGAGGCGGGCGCAGCCGGTACCTCCTCACCAGAGCTGTTTGGTTGCGAGCTCGGCGCCCTGGGCGAGCGAGCGCAGCTTCGCCCACGCGATCTGGGGATGGACGCGTCCGCCGAGGCCGCAGTCGGTGGAAGCGATCACGTTCTCGCGTCCGACTCCCTGTGCGAAGCGGACGATCCGGTCGGCAACCACCTCGGGATGCTCGACCACGTTCGTGGAATGCGTGACAACGCCGGGGAGGATCGTCTTTCCCTCAGGAAGCTTTACGTTCTGCCACACCTTCCACTCGTGCTCGTGACGTGCGTTGGCGGCCTCGAACGAGTAGGAGCCGGCGTTGATCGCGAGCATCACATCGGCGATGTCGGCCATCGGGATATCCGTCACGTGCGGGCCGTGCCAGCTGCCCCAGCACAGATGAAAACGGATGCGCTCCGGCGGCAGCCCGCGGATCGCGTGGTTGAGCGCGTCGACGCGCATCATCGTGAACCGCTTGTAATCCTCGACGCTGGGCTCGGGATTGATCTGATCCCAGTTCTCTGCGATCGCGGGATCGTCCAGTTGCAGGATCAGCCCGGCGTCGATGATCGCCGTGTACTCCTCGCGCATCGCGTCTGCGCATGCGTAGGTCAGCTCCTCGTCGTTTGCGTAGTACTCGTTGCCAAAGCGCGCGCAGCTGCCCGGGGCGACCGAGTTGAGAAAGCCCTCCTCGAGACCAGCGGCCGCGAGCGCGGCCTTGAAGTTGGCGATGTCTTGCTGGATCCCCTCCTGGCCGGTGTACGTGATCGGCCCGCGAACGACCGGAGCCCCCGTGCCGATATCGGGATTCGGCAACGCCGCCCCGGAGCTCGGGTCACCGTAGGCCTCGCTGAACTCGAGCCAATCGCGGCGCTCGGCGAAACTCGCCAACGCCAGCTGGCCAGGCTTCGGCGGCGCCTGACGGATGTCGAGCACGCCCGCCTCGACAAGCTCCAGCCCGCCGAGGCGCTGGAACACATACGTCCACCACGACCCATAGTCGTAGCGATGGCCCATCGAGTGACCGAACTCGCCATCGTTGACCAAGTCGATACCGGCCGCATGCTGGTCGGCCACGACACCGACAACGCCCGCAGCAAGCGCCGTCTGGAACCCCGCCTCGTCGTCGAGCTCACCGCGGCCCCTCTGCAAGTTGAGTGCAGCAAGCTCATCGGGCCTCGGCAGACTCCCCGCATGGCTCGTCAAGATCCGCTCCGGCATAGCTCCTCCCGCTACGGTGATTGTCCGATCAGAAACCGACTTGCAGAACCTCTCGAAGGTGGGCCGTGCAGGATTCGAACCTGCGACCTTGGGATTAAGAGTCCCCTGCTCTACCAGCTGAGCTAACGGCCCGGGGGTGGCCAGTATAGCCGCGAGCATTCGCCCCTCCGGGTGGGCACGCCAGCCCCTCTGTACGATGGATTCGCTGTGAGGCCGGAGCTCGCAATCATCGGAGCCGGTTACGTCGGCGTGCCGCTTGCGCAGGTGTTTTCCGCAGCCGGCCTGCCGACGGTTCTCGTCGACATCGACCAGGACAGGGTCGATGCGCTCAACCGTGGAGAGAGCTACATCGAAGACGTCTCGGAAGCCAGCTTGCGGCCGCTCGTCGAAAGCGGAGCGATCCGCGCGACGGTCGACTACGACGAGCTTGCCCAGGTCGAGGCAATCCTGATCGCGCTACCAACACCGCTCACGCGCAACCGTGAACCCGACCTTTCAATCGTCCTCGGCGCGACGCGGGAGCTCAGCGAGCGCTTGCGGCCCGGGCAGCTCGTCGTGCTCGAATCGACGACCTACCCCGGAACGACGCGGGAGGAGATCCTTCCGATCCTCGAGCGCACCGGGCTGGCCGTCGGCGCCGATTTCCACCTCGCGTTCAGCCCCGAACGGGTGGATCCCGGGCGCACCGACTGGACGACGAAGAACACGCCGAAGGTTGTTGGCGGCGTGACAGACGCCTGCACCGAGCGCGCGCGCGCGCTGTATCGGCGCGCGCTCGACACCGTGATTCCTGTCTCCTCCCCGGAGACGGCCGAGCTCGTCAAGCTGCTCGAGAACATCTTTCGCTCAGTCAACATCGCGCTCGTGAACGAGCTAGCGCAACTCTGCGACCGGATCGGGGTGGACGTGTGGGAGGTGGTCGACGCGGCTGCCACAAAGCCATTTGGCTTCATGAGCTTCAAGCCTGGCCCCGGCCTTGGCGGTCACTGCCTTCCCGTCGACCCGTTCTACCTCGCCTGGAAGGCGCGTGAATACGACTTCTACACCGAGTTCATCGAGCTGGCCGGGAAGATCAACGAGAACATGCCGTACTTCTGCGCAGACAAGATCGGGCGCGCCCTCAACTCGACCCAGCGGTCGCTGCGCGGGAGCCGGGTGCACGTGGTCGGAGTCTCCTACAAGCCGGACGTCGCCGATCTGCGCGAGTCGCCGGCGCTCAAGCTCATCGAGCTGCTGCGCGACCGCGGGGCCGAGCTCTCCTACACAGACCCACATGTTCCCGAACTCCCCGAGCACGGCCTTGTGTCCGCCGACCTCGACTGGGCGGTCGCAAACGCGGACTGCGTCGTGATCGTGACGGATCACTCGTCGATCGATTTCGCACGGGTGGCCGAGCGTGGCCGCCTCATCGTCGACCTGCGCAACGCCACCGGTACAAACGGCACGTCCGGCAAGGTGTGGAAGCTTTGACGGTCGTCGGCCAGATCGGCGTCGGCGCGTGGGGCAGAAACCTGGCGCGAAACTTCGCCGAGCTCGCACGGTTGAAATGGCTGTGCGACGCGGACGAGACGGCGCTCGGCCGGTTCAGCGACCGGTACCCGGCGACCCAGCTGACAACGCGCATTGACGACCTGCTCACCGACCCTGAGGTCGACGCCGTTGTGATAGCGACGCCAGTGATCACTCATGCTGACCTCGCACGGAAGGCCTTGCAGGCAGGTCGCCACGTGTTTGTCGAAAAGCCGATGGCGCTGCATGCCACCGAGGCCGAGGAGCTCGTCGATCTCGCCGTCCAACGCGACCTCGTTCTCATGCCCGGGCACCTGCTGCTCTATCACCCCGGTGTCGTGAAGCTACGGGAGCTCGTCGATTCGGGCGAGCTCGGCGAGGTGCTCTACGTCTACGGAAATCGGCAAAACCTCGGGCAGATCCGGAAGGACGAGAACGCCCTCGGCAGTCTCGGCGCGCACGACCTCTCGGTGATTCTTCACTTGATCGGGGAGGAGCCATCCGAGGTGTCGGCACGCGGCCGCGCGTTCCTGCGGGAGGGCGTCGAGGATGTCGTCTTCTGTTACCTCGGGTTCCCCTCGGGCAAGGTCGCGCACATGCACCTCTCCTGGCTCGACCCGCACAAGATGCGGCGCATGACGGTCGTCGGAGCGAACCGGATGGCTGTCTTTGACGATATGGAGCTCGACCGGAAGGTGACCGTCTACGACAAGGCAGCCGAGCCGTCCGGAGGGACGTACGGAGAGTGGCGCACCCGCACCGGTGACATCTTCTGCCCGCGCGTTGCAGCCGACGAGCCGCTGAGGCTCGAGTGCGCGCATTTCCTCTCTCTCGTGGCCGGGGAGCACGATCGCTTCAAGGCCGCGCGCCATGGCGTCGCCGTCGTCCGGGTCCTCGAACAGCTGCAGAGCTCACTCGAACGCGAGCTGACGTGACCTACACCGTCGGTGAGAATGTCGTTGTCTATCCGGGCACAGTGATCGGCGACGGCTGCCGCATCGGGGACAATGCGGTCCTCGGCAAGGAGCCAGTGCTCTCCGCGCGCTCGACGGCACGACGTGAGCCGCTGCCTCCGCTCGAGCTCGGGCGGGACACGATCGTCTCGACCGGAGCGATCGTATTTGCAGGCACGCGCATCGGTGCACGCGTGATCGTCGCCGACCAGGCCTGCGTGCGCGAGCGGTGCGAGATCGCGGACGACGTCGTCATCGGTCGCGCTGCGTTCCTGGAGAACGACACATCCGTGGGTACGCTGACCAAGATCCAGGCGAACGCCTACATCACCGCTTACACGACAATCGAGGAGCTCGTGTTCATCGCGCCGTGCGTCGTGACGACAAACGACAACTTCATGGGACGCACGGAGAAGCGGCATCAGCTGCGACGGGGGCCGACGATTCGGCGAGGAGCTCGCGTCGGCGGTGGGGCGGTGCTGCTGCCCGGAATCGAGATCGGCGAGGAGGCTTTCATCGGTGCGGGAGCCGTGGTGCTCGACGACGTGGCGCCGAGAGCCGTCGTCGTTGGCAATCCCGCACGGCGTATCCGTGACGTCGCCGAGGACGAGCTGCTGCCAGACGCCTAACCCGTCCTCGTGATCACCAGGCGGTATTGGCCTGAACCACGGGGCGGCGCTTTCGCGTTCACGTCATACCAGCCGGTCGTGTGCGCTATCGCCGTGAGATCGGGGTTTTGCGCTTGCCGATACGCGAGCAGGAAGCCAGCGCGCTTGGAGACATAGTTGATCGGCACGACATGCTTGGTCGCTGGTCTCCACAGGGCGATCGTCGGGCTGGTTCCCGGTGGTCCGTGAAGGCTTAGCTGTATGCGTTGTCCGGCTCGGAGATAGACCCGGTAGACGTCCTCCGGGTCGTTGTACCAGTCGAACGTCGCTTGGATGGTGACTTTGTTTCCGTACAGTCGGGGCGCACCCGCCACGTCGTCG
>Ga0187777_10003236_pt1 | contig 10418 bp, 6 predicted proteins | sample 1015_Q2_SP5_10_M_FD_132416 | JGI IMG/M metagenome (GOLD analysis project Ga0187777, IMG submission 132416) | Tropical peat soil microbial communities from peatlands in Department of Meta, Colombia - 1015_Q2_SP5_10_MG | ecosystem: Environmental > Terrestrial > Soil > Wetlands > Peat | place...
GACGAACCGCCGATCGCCACGTGGCGGATGCGCCGCACGTGGTCGGGTGTGCAGTCGGGATGGTCGAGGAGGCTGGACAGGAAGTAGGGCCCGCCGCTCCCTGCCGTCAGGTCGGCTTCCGCCATGGCGTGGAGGACCGCGCCCGGGTCCCATCGGTCGATGAAGTGGATCGGGAAGCGCCACACGAGCGGCGAGAGCAGCCCGCCGAGCATCCCGGTCGCGTGGCTCACCGGTGCGCCGATGATGTTCGGCCGGTCGCTCGCGGGCCACGGGCGCTCGACCGTCTTGATGCGCACCTCGGCGAGGGCGGAGCGCTGCGAGTGCACCACTCCCTTCGGGTTGGCGGTGGTGCCCGACGTGTAGCCGACGAACGCGGGCGCGCCGGGCTCGAGGTGGGTCGGGCCCTGGAGAGGTTCGTGCGCGAGGAGCGCACGGAAGGGCCGGTGCCCGCCGTCGTCCTCGCCGACGACGACGATCTCGCGCAGCGCGGTCGCGTTCGGGGTCGCGGCACGGAGCTGTTCGAGGAAGTCGGTGTGCCCGAAGTGGTCCGCCGACACGTGGACGACCGCGCCCGACTCGCGCAGGATGAACTCGACCTCCTTCGCCCCGTAGAAGTGGACGATCGGCACGGGGACCGCGCCGAGGATCGACAGGCCCCAGAACACCGCGGCAGCCTCGACCCAGTTGGGGATCTGGATCGACACCACGTCGCCCGGGCGGACGCCGAGGGCGTGGAAGCCCGATGCGGCGCGGAGCGCCATCTCGTGGACGTCGCCCACGGTGCCGCGCCACGGCCGCACGTCGGACCAGACGCGGAACTCGAACTCCGGCATCTCGCACAGCCGCGCGTGCAGGTACTCACCCAGCCCTTCGTCGACCCACCACCCCGCGTCCACGTAGCGCTGCGCCAGCTCGGGTGGCGTCGTGCGCGTGCTCCAGGTCACGACGGGAGCTCGACCTCGATCGACCCGCGGGCGACGACGATCTGGTCCTGGTTGGTCATCACGACCTCGACCGTCGCGATCCCCACGCCGAGGACGGCGTCCTCGCGTCGCTCGGTGACGGTGCCGTCGACGAAGGTCACGTCGCCCACGAAGGGCGGCGTGCGGTACTGGATCGTGGAGTGGCGGATGAAGCCGTCGTGCCCGGACCAGAACGCGACGTAGTTGAGCGCCCACGCGCCCATGGACGCGCCGTACCCGTACCCGCGCGGGAGGCCGACGATGTCGGCGGCCTCGCCATCGACGTGACCGCGCGACGCGCCGCGGTACATGCCGTCGCCCTGCGACGGGTCGATCTTGGCGAGCTCGTCGTCGCGCGTCATCTCGGGGAGCCAGCCGCCGTCGATCCCGCTGAAGTCCTTCCAGAGATCCTTCGTTGTGCCCCAGACGACCGACGTGAACGCGCGCCACTCGGTGGCGAAGGTCTGGATGGTGTGCGGCCCGATCGGGCACGTGGGCAACGGCAGGCCCGGTTCGGCGTCGGTCCAGCTGGGAGTGTGACCTTCGCGTCCGGAGAGGATCCACGCGAGGCGACGCTCGTAGAGCTCGTCGAGCTGGGCCGCGGTCCACGTGGGTGGGAGCGGCATCGACGAGGCGAAGAAGCTGCGCCGCTTCGCTTCTTCCACGAGGTAGCGAACCGACGTCGAGCGCTGCTTCGACACCGCCTCGCCGCGCTGGTTCACGTGCACGCTGTCGCCGCGCCCGAACACGGTCGGGCCGGCGAACTTGGTCTCCGCCACGCGGTAGTCGTGGTGGCGCCGGTGCACGGTGATCTGGTCCCCGGGAACGACGGTGTGGCCGTAGAACCACCACTCGTCGCCTCCGAACACCATGTGAGAACCGGGGATCTTCCCGAACACCGACGGCATCGAACCGTGCCCGATGTCGGTGTTCACCATGAACGACTGCGGGGCGACGATGCCTCCGAACCGGGTGGTCGCCGCGAACTCGGCGTCGTAGTGGAGCGGGTTCGGGTACTGCATGCCCTGCACCCACCGGCGGATGTCGTTCACCGCGATCGGCTCGAGCAGCTGGCCGCCGCCGAACGACTGGCCGACGTAGCGGTCGAGGTCGCTCGTGTCGATCCCGACGGATTCCTCCACACCGGTCATCGCCGTCTCCCCCGGACCCGCGTCGTGGTCAACACCGACGTTGACGACCCTATACCGACGCGCGCGAGCGCGCCAACAGCAGGTGGAGCAGTTCGTTCGGGCCGAGGGGCTGGTCGGTCGGTCGCACACCGAGCGGCGCGAGCGCGTCGGCGATCGCGTTCATCACCGCGGCCGGGGACCCGATCGCGCCGCCTTCGCCCATGCCCTTGTGCCCGCCGGGCAACGCCGACGGTGTCTCGATGTGCGAGCACTCGAGCAGCGGAACCTCGGCGCTCGTGGGCACGAGGTAGTCGAGGAACGTGCTCGCGAGGGGGTTGCCCCGGTCGTCGAACGCCATGTGCTCGTAGAGCACGCCGCCGATGCCCTGGACCGCGCCGCCGGCGATCTGCCCATCGACGACCATCGGGTTGATGATCACGCCGCAGTCCTCGCTCACGAGGAAGCGGTCGACGCGTACCCGACCGGTGGTGACGTCGACCTCGCACGTGCACACGTGGCAGGCGTTCGACCAGGTGTATTCGGGGCCGGTGAACCGCTCGGTGGCCTCGAGTCCCGGCGAGACGTCGGGTGGAAGGAGGAGCCGCTCCGTGTACGCGCGCTGCGCGACGTCGCGCACCGTTGTCGAGATGTGCGGCGTGCCGCGCACGTGGATGCGGCCGTGGTCGATCTCGAGATCGTCGGGTGACGCCTCGAGGAGGTGGCCCGCGACCTGCAGGACCTGGTCGCGCACCGCGAGCGCCGCGAGGCGCGCCACCGTCCCGCCGACGACCGCGCTGCGGCTGCCGCCGGTCCCGGCGCCGAAGGGAGACGCCATGGTGTCGCCCTGCACGAGCAGCACGTCGTCGACGTCGACACCGAGGTGCTCGGCCACGACCTGCGGCATCGTCGTCTCGAGGCTCTGGCCGTGGTTGCCGCTCCCCATGAGCACGTACACCGTGCCGTCGGGCTCGATCCGCACGGTGGCGACCTCGGAGCCCATCACGCCGTACGCGAGGCCGCCGCGTTCGACGTAGAGGCTGAAGCCGACGCCCAGGTAGCGGCCCTCCGCGCGCGCCTCGGCCTGCGCGGCGCGGAAGCCCGCGTAGTCGAGGACAGCGGCTGCCTGTTCGAGGGTGTCCGCGGGAGTGATGGCATCGAGCACGATGCCGCTCGGGGTCGAGTACGGCAGGTCGCCGCCGGCCAGCACGTTGCGTCGCCGCAGTTCGATCGGGTCCATCCCCAACTCGGCCGCCGCGATGTCCATCATCTGCTCGCGCGCGAGCGTCTCCATCATCCACGGGCCCCGGTACGCGATGCGCCCGACGACGTTGGTCCACGCGGTACGGCTGCGAAAGCGCACCTTCGGCACGCGGTACGGGCCGGAGAACATCATGTACACGCCCCCGGCGGCGCTCATCGTGCCGCCGATCGGGTACGCGCCGGCCTCGTCGAGGTGGTCGACGTCCACGCCGAGGATGTGGCCGTCGTCGTCGAACGCCATCGTGACCGTGGCGCGCTCGCTCCGAGCGCTCCCGCCGGCGACGAGGTTCTCGCGGCGGTCCTCGATCCACTTCAGCGAGGACCGCGTGCACTTGGCGGCGAGCGCGACGCAGATCTCTTCACGCCCGAGGAACGCCTTCTGGCCGAAGCCGCCGCCAACGTCGCGCTGTACGACGCGCACGCGGTTCTCGGGAACGTGCAGCGCGCGCGCGAGCACGGCCCGCACGTCGTGCGGGTTCTGGTGCGAGATCCAGACGGCGAGCGAGTGCTCGGCCCGGTCCCAGCTCACGACAATGCCGCGCGTCTCCATCGGGACGCAGATGTACCGGTGCTGACGGAACGTCCTCGTGACGACGTGGGGCGCGGCGGCAAAGATCCGGTCGAGCTCGGGATCGGGTGCCGCAGAGATCTCGGCGGCGATGTTGGTGCCGAGCTCCGGGTGCACGATGTGCTCGGTGTCGTCGATCGCGGCCTCGTAGTCGACGACTGGCGGGAGAGGCTCGTACTCGACGTCGATGAGGTCGCACGCGTCCTCCGCGATCGCGCGCGTCTCGGCGACCACCAGCGCGATCGGGTCGCCGACGAAGCGCACGTCGTCGACCGCCAGCGGACGCAACGGAGCACTGGGCGCGCCGGCTGGGAAGAGCGTCGGCTTCATCGGGCCCGCGCCCTCGTTCAGGTCGGCGGCGGTGAGCACGGCGCGCACGCCAGTGAGCGCACGCGCGGCCGAGACGTCGAGCTGGAGGATGTTCGCCCGCGCCATCTCGCTGCGGAAGAACGCCACGTGGAGCAGGCCGGGGAGGACGACGTCGTCGACGAACGTGCCCGCGCCCGACAACAGCCGCGGGTCCTCGCGACGCAGCACCGAGGCGCCGACGAAGCGGCCGCCGAACGGCGCGCGCTGCCCGGTCATCTAGTCGGCGACGGCGTGCTCGGTGGTGAGGAGCTCGCGGGCAGCGGCTTCGCACACCGTGCCGTCGAAGAAGCCGGCGTTCATGCCCGCGTGCAGGCGCACCGCGTTCCTGAACGTGAAGTCGCGGAAGTCGCGCTCCGTGAACCGCCCGTCCTCCACCTGTGCCCAGGCCTCCGCGACCGATTCGCGCATGTCCGGCACGTCCCAGTGGCTGATGTCCGACCCGAAGACGACCTGCATGCGCGCGCCCATCGGGTTCACACGCTCGTCGAAGGCCCATGCGGTCACCGGGTCGTCGGCCTCGCAGCCGAAGTAGAAGCGCGGCACGAAGAGGTCGTGGATGTCCTGGACGCTGCCGATCTCGCACCGCCACCAGTCGTCGAGCTGCTCGGGGCGCGGCGCGGCAACCGACAGGGCGCGGCGGATGTCGTCGCGACGCTCGACGAGGTCGGGCGCGCCGTACTGCTCGACGAGTCGCACCATGAGGTCGATGTCGAGGGTTGCGGGATCGAGGATCTGGATCGCCTTGGCGTTGCGCTTCTCCCAGTGGCCGATCATGTCGGCGTACAGCGTGCACGCCCAACCGACGCCTCCTTCCAGGAAGGCGAAGTTCAGCTCCGGGAACCGCCGGGTCACTCCTCCCATGAACAGCGCCTTGCAGAGCGCCTCGTGGCCGTGGCTGAGCGCGTTGATGTGGTTGTACATGTAGTTCGAGACCGAGCGGTTCGGCCGCTGGAAGATGATCCCGCTGTGCGAGACCGGCGCCAGTTGCAGCTCGACGCACCGTCGCCAGAACGGGTCGTAGTCGAAGGGGCTGTCGAGCGCGAACACGTCGAGGTACTGCACGAACGGCAGCAGCTCGGGATGATCCCGGTGGATGCTGGGCACGGCGCGGGCGACGAAGCCGTCGATCAGGATCGTCTTCAGGCCCAGCTCGCCGACCGCGTACTCGGCTTCCTCGACGGCCATCTCGGGCGTGTGCATGGGTACGAGCGCAGCGGGAGTGAGGCGGTCGGCGTACGCCTCGTAGTCCTCCGCGTAGATCGTGTTCACTGCCCGGCTCAGCGCCTGGCACAGCTCGCCGTCGAGCATGTCGGTGAACGCGAGCCCGAGGCTCGGGTAGAGGATCGAGAAGTCGATGCCCAACTCGTCGAGGCGTTCGTAGAGGAGGGCCGGGAGGTGCGTGGTCGCGCGGTCGAGCGTGTTGCGGGCGGGCCAGTTCCACCACGGTCGCGCGCACTGGCGTGACCCGGCCGGATCGTCGCCGGGTCGGCCGAGCCACCCGTAGGGCTGCGCCATCGCCGTGCGGTACCGCTCGCGCAACGACGGGCCGCCGAACTGCTCGAGCAGTGCGAGCACGCGCTCCTCGAACAGAGGGTTGAGCTCCGCGAAGTGACCGTCGGCGTCGACGATCGGGTGGTCGACGCGCTCCCGGACCTCCGCCGAGCTGAGGTGCGCCCCTGACATGCCGGCCTCCGCGCTACGCCCGTGCGCGGGCCATCTTCGCCGCCGGTCCGGGATATTGTCAACACAAGTGTTGATCTGAGAGACTCACCCCGTTCGACCCGGAGGGGGGTGACCGTGCCCACGGAAGCAAGTGAGGTCCGCTCCGACGCCGTCATCGACGTCGACCACCACGCCGAGGAGTTCAACCTCCACGAGCTCGAGGGGTGGGCGAAGATCCGCGAGCGCTGCCCCGTCGCCTACAACACGCGCTACGGCGGTTTCTGGATGGTCACGAACTACGAGGGCGTCGCGCAGGTCGCGCGCGACGGCGAGACGTTCGCGCACAAGTACGAACCCAACGCGCCGGACGGCATCGACTACCTGGGCGAAACCGGTGTCCCGCGGCCAGACGGCACGCCCCCGCTCGGCGTGGGCGAGGTGGACGGCCCCTACCACCAGGCGCTGCGCCGCGCGCTGAACCCGTTCCTGTCACCGCCCGCGGTGGAGCGGATGCGGCCGTTCATGGAGCAGTCCGTCACCTGGTTCCTCGACCAGAAGATCGAGTCGGGCGAGATCGACCTCGTGCTCGACTACACGAACCCGGTACCCGCGGTCCTGACGATGCGGATGATGGGCCTTCCTGCCGACGACTGGAAGCACTACGCCGACATGTTCCACACGGTGATGAGCTATCCGGTCACGTCCGAGGAGTTCCACCGCGCGACGGCCCCGATGGAGGAGATGTCGGCGCACCTCCTGGAGTTCGCCGCCTCGCGCCGCGCCGCGCCGGCCGACGATCTCACGAGCTTCCTCGTCAATCTCGAGATCGACGGCCAGCCGCTCACCGACGCCCAGATCAACGACATCCTCTGGAACCTGATCGGCGGCGGGGTCGACACCACCACGTCCCTCACGTCGTGGACGCTCTACCACCTGGCCGCGCACCCCGAGCTGCGCGACCAGCTCATCGCGCGTCCCGAGCTCTACGTGAACGCGGCCGACGAGTTCCTCCGCTACTACTCGGTGAACCAGACGTTGAGTCGCACGGTCACGCGCGACGTCGAGGTGTGCGGGCAACAGTTGCGGCGGAACGACCAGGTGCTGATCAGCTGGTTGTCGGCGAACCACGATCCCGCGGAGTTCGACCGTCCCGACGAGGTCGTGCTCGACCGCCGCGTGAACCGGCACCTGGCCTTCGGTCTCGGCCCACACCGCTGCATCGGCTCGCATCTCGCGCGTGTGATGTTCACCGTGATGGTGAAGGAAGTGCTCGCCCGGATCCCCGACTACGCGGTCGACGTCGACAATGTGCGCCAGTACCTGGGCAGCCCCTCGATGACGGGGCTCGTCGACCTGCCGGCCACGTTCACGCCCGGCCCGGTGATCGGCGTGGCGAAGCCGTTCTGATGACGAGCGGCGAGTTGCTCACCGACGCGTTCGGCCGGGTGCGCGGCATCGTCCACGCGTCGGTCGAGGGGCTCGCGCCCGACGACCTGGCGGCGCGGCTCGATCCCGACGCGAACTCGATCGCATGGCTCGTGTGGCACCTCACGCGCATCCAGGACGACCACGTCGCCCATGTGGCACAGACGGAGCAGCAGTGGACAGCGGGCGGCTGGTGCGAGCGCTTCGGCCTGCCGTTCCCGCCCGGCGCCACCGGCTACGGCCACACGTCACGCGACATCGCGGCCGTGCGAACCTCGGCCGACCTGTTGCTCGGGTATCACGATGCAGTGCACGACCGCACGATCGAATTCGTCGGCGGAGTCACCGACGCCGACCTCGATCGGATCGTCGACGAGTCGTGGGATCCGCCCGTGACGCTCGGCGTGCGACTCGTGAGCGTGATCTCCGACAACCTGCAACACGCGGGGCAGGCCGCGTTTGTTCGGGGCTGTGTGCAGCGGGGTGCGCGTTGAAACTACGTTCACGAGGGCCTGCCTTGCAACGCGGTGACGACAATTGTAGAAGGGGACATCCGCAGCGCGGAGTGAGCAGATTCCGGGGGGATTGATGTTCGGTCGCCGTTCCAAATTCTTCGTCGTGTTGCTCGCGAGCATCGCGACCATCGCCGTGTGGACAGGAAGTGCGCAGGGCCGAACCGGCGCCGCGGCACCCTCGGCGTCGTCGTCGTGCAACAGTCCGGGCGTCACCGGTGACACGGTGAAGGTGGGGCTGCTCGTGGAGGCGAGCGGCCCGCAGGCGGCGACCTTCGCCGACGTCGAGAAGGGTGTCAAAGCGCGCCTCGCCAAGCTCGAGGCCGACGGTGGCCTTCCCGGCGGCCGCAAGGTCGAGTACGTGTTCGCCGACGACGCCGCCGACGACTCGAAGAACCTCACCGAGGCGAAGCGCCTCGTGGAGGAGGACGGCGTGTTCGCCGTCCTCGAGGTCTCGTCGCACTCGAAGGGCTCGGCGTCCTACCTGCACGCGCAGGGGGTCCCGGTGGTGGGATGGGCGATCGACCCGGTGTGGGGCCAGTACGACAACATGTTCGGCTACCGCAACAGCTACGCGCCCGATCCCGCCAAGAACCAGACCACGCAGACGCCCGAGGTGATGAAGAAGCTCGGTGCCAAGAAGATCGCGGTGCTGGGATTCGACAACTCGGCGAGCACCCTTGCGGTCAACAACGCGGCCGCCGCGATCAAGAAGGACGGTCTGAAGGTCGCCAACAAGGTGATCGTTCCCGCAGGGAGCACCGACTTCACCGCGGTGGCCCAGAAGCTGAAGGACTCCGGTGCCGACGGGATCGACACCTTGATGGACTTCACGCAGAACAGCGCGCTCATGCAGGCGGTCATCCAGGCCGGCATCCGGAACAACTTCAAGGCGGTCGTGTTCCCGTTCGGGTACGACCCGCGTGTGCCCGGGGCGTTCCCGTCGCTCGACGGTGGCGTGGTCGGCATCGACTTCAAGCCGTACGAGCTCAACCTGCCGGCGCACCAGGAGTTCAAGAAGTACTACGCGCAGGTGAACGGCGCCGACGCGGTCACCAGCCAGATCTCGATGGTGGCGTGGCTCTCCACCGAAGCGCTCATCAAGGGCCTCCAGGTCGCCGGCACCTGCCCCACGCGGGCGAACTACATCAAGAACCTGCGCAACGTGAAGAACTACGACGCGAGCGGGCTCATCCAGCCGGTGAGCTTCAAGGACACGTTCGGGAAGCCGGTGCTCTGCCTCTACTACGTGCAGCAGGAGAAGGGCGCCTGGGTACCCGCGTTCGGTGGCCAGCTCGTGTGCGGGAAGCAGATCTGACGTAGTTGCGAGAGCGCGGGCTCAGGATGCCATCGCACCGTGCTGCCTGAGCCCGCGTACTTCATCAGTGGCCTCGTCGTCGGCGGGATCTACGCGATCTTCGTCCTCGGCTTGGTGCTCACGTACAAGTCGTCGCGGATCTTCAACTTCGCGCAGGGCGCGATGGCGTTCTTCGTGGCGGCGACCTACCACAGCCTGCACTCGGAGTACGGCTGGTCGATCCCCGTCGCCGGCGTCGTCGCCATCCTGGCGGTGGCGCCGCTGCTCGGCCTCTTCCTCTGGGCGGTGCTGTTCCGGCTCCTGACGGGCACGAGCGAGACGGTCCGCCTCGTCTCCACGATCGGCCTCTACGTCGCCCTCCCCGCGCTGACCGTGATGATCTGGGGCGAGGAGCCGTTCATCACCGCGCCGGGGCTCGCGCCGACACCGGTGGCGGTGTGGCACGTGTTCGGGGTTGGGATCAACGCCGACCAGGTCGCGGTGCTGGCGGCGGCGATCGCGATCGCGGTGGGCATGACCCTCTTCCTGCGGTACACGACGTTCGGGCTCCAAGTTCGCGGCGCGGTCGACGCGCCGCGGGTCGCGAGCCTCACCGGCACGAACACCGCGCTCGTGTCCGCACTGTCGTGGATGGTCGGCACCACCACCGCCGGGCTCGCGGGTGTGTTGCTCTCGCCGATCCGCGGCCTCGACCCCTTCAACTTCACGTTGCTCCTCATCGCGTCGTTCGCCGCGGTGGTGATCGCGCGGCTCGAGAGCCTGCCGCTCGCCTTCGCCGGGGCCATGCTGCTCGGCCTCGCGCAGGAGATCAGCGTGAAGTACATCCCGAACGACGCGCCGCAGGTGATCGTCTCGGGCCTGCGCCCGAGCATCCCGTTCCTGATCATGGCGTTCTTCCTCTTCGCGTACAGCGGGCTCGGCCGTGAGAAGTACGCGCGCGACCGCATGCCCTCGTCGGGCCGCACGACGCCCGAGGTCAGCCGCGCACCGTTGTGGCGCCGGCTCGTCGCGCCGGTGCTCGTGTTGCTCGCGGTGTTCGTCGTGGTTCCCGACCTCGTGAGCGGCTTCTGGCTCGGGATCGTCGGGAGCGGCATCGCGCTCTCGATCATCTTCCTCGGGCAGACGGTGGTCACCGGAGAGGGGGGCATGATCTCGCTCTGCCAGATCACCTTCGCGGGGATCGGCGCGATCGCGAGCGCGCAGCTCATCACC
>Ga0187777_10003237_pt1 | contig 10417 bp, 10 predicted proteins | sample 1015_Q2_SP5_10_M_FD_132416 | JGI IMG/M metagenome (GOLD analysis project Ga0187777, IMG submission 132416) | Tropical peat soil microbial communities from peatlands in Department of Meta, Colombia - 1015_Q2_SP5_10_MG | ecosystem: Environmental > Terrestrial > Soil > Wetlands > Peat | place...
GATCCTCGCCGTCTCGGACTTCCAGGCGTCGCTCTCGTTCTACCGCGACCGGCTCGGCCTCGAGGTCGAGGCGACGTACGACGATCCGCCGTACGCAACGCTCGTCGCCGGCGGAGCGCGTCTCTCGCTCGCCGAGCAGGGCCATCCGGCCGACGACCGGCCGGGCGTGACGATGACCGCTCCGCGCGACCCGTCCGAGGCGAACGTCGTGCTCGTCCTGGAGGTCGACGACGCCGCCGCCGTGCACCGCGAGCTCGCAGCCGACGGCGTGCGGTTCCTCGCGGAGCCGTTCTCGCCGCCCTGGGGAGGAATGCGGTTCTTCTGCGTCGACCCGGACGGGTACCTCGTGGAGATCGAGCAGCCCGCATGAGAGCGGTCGTCCTCGCCGGCGTCGGCGACGTGCAGGTCGAGCACGTCGCGGACGCCCGTGTCGAGGCCGACACCGACGCGGTCGTCCAGGTGCGCGCGACCGCGATCTGCGGCGCCGACCTGTTCCCGTTCCACGGGATGACGCCGGGCTTCGAGCTCGGAACCACGATGGGTCACGAGTTCGCCGGCGTCGTGGTCGAGGCAGGCCCCGCGGTCGCGAGTTTCCAGGTCGGTGACCGCGTGGCCTGCACGAGCACGATCTCCGACGGCACGTGCGCGCACTGCCGCGCAGGGCGCGCGTCGCAGTGCCTCGGCCGCTCGCTGTTCGGCTACTCGGGTGTGTATCCGCGGCTCGAAGGCGGTCAAGCCGAGTACGTACGGGTCCCGCACGCAGAACGCTGCCTGCTCCGGCTGCCGGAGGAGGTGGACGACGAGAGCGCCATCTTCCTCGCCGACAACCTGCCGACCGGGTACGGCGCCGTCACCCGTGGCGGCGTCGCAGAGGGCGACACGGTCGTCGTCGTCGGCTGCGGCCCGGTTGGCCTGATGGCGATCCTCTGTGCGGACGGCCTCGCGGGCACGCTGCTCGCCGTCGACGGCGTGCCGGAGCGCCGCCGCCTCGCCGAGCAGCTCGGCGCACGTGCGCTCGCACCCGACGAGGCGGCCGACGCGGTCTCGCAGGCCACCGACGGACTGGGCGCGGACGTCGTGATCGAGGCCGCCGGCTCGCCGGGCGCACTCGACCTCGCGCTCCGGCTCGCCCGGGGCCGCGGCACCGTGTCCGTCGTCGGCGCGCACTTCGAGCCCGACTACGATCTGGACAACAGCCTGATGTTCGAGCACGAGCTGACCATGCGATTCACGATCGGCGATTGCGCACGCGACCGTTGGGGCCTCCTCGAGTCGATCGCTGCGGGGACGCTCGACCCCGCGCAGATCATCTCCCACCGCATGCCGCTCGGCGACGCGGCCGAGGCGTACCGGTTGTTCGACAGCCGCGAGGCGACGAAGGTGGTGCTGACTCCGTGAAGGACCGCCTGCTCCTGCTCGTCGGCGCCATCGTCCTCGGGGTCGCCGCGACGATCGGCGTCGTGGCGGTCAGCCGGGGTGGCACGACGAGAAGCGTCGTCACCCCGACGACGCCGCCCACGGTCAAGGCCGCGTTGATCTCGCGGCTGCGAACGGAGGATCTCCATTACCGCTGGGTCGCGTGCGTCACGACCAAGCGCACCTTCCAGGGAGTACGAGTCGTCCGCTGCAACGTCGACTTCGGCGAGCCGCACATCGTCGCCTACTGCGCGATCATCCGGGGCGGTCGGCTCGTGACGAACCACGAGACACCGGGCTTCGCCTGTCCGGCCGACCTGCGCGGCTGGAAGACGACGATCGTGACCGGCTGATCGAGGTACGACGCGGCGCGTGCGGGTCGTCGTCGTCGGTGGTGGTTTCGGGGGTCTCCAGTGCGTCAAGCACCTGCGTCGCGCGGCCGTCGAGATCACGCTCGTCGACCGTCAGAACTTCCACCTCTTCCAGCCGCTCGTCTACCAGGTCGCGACCGGCGCGCTCTCGGCTGCTGAGATCGCGACACCTCTGCGCGCGATCTTCAAGCGGCAGCAGAACGTCCGCGTCGTCCTCGGCTTGGTGACCGGCGTCGATCTCGACGCGCGCACCGTCACGGTGCAGCATCAACCGACAGGAGACGCGGGCCAGCTCCCCTACGACGCGCTGGTCGTGTCCGCGGGCTCGCGCTATTCGTATTTCGGACACGACGACTGGCGCACGTTCGCGCCGGAGCTGAAGTCGCTCGAGGGCGCGCTCGACATCCGTAGCCGCATCCTCGGTGCCTTCGAGGCAGCCGAGGTCGAGCCCGACGAGGAACGGCGACGGGCATGGCTCACCTTCGTGGTCGTAGGCGGCGGCCCGACGGGTGTCGAGATGGCCGGCCAGATCGGGGAGCTCGCGCGCGACACGCTCCGCAAGGACTTCCGCTCGATCGACCCGCGTGCGGCGAGGGTGCTGCTGGTCGAGACCACCGAAGGGCTGCTGACGGCGTTCCCGCGCTCGCTCTCGCGCAAGGCAGCCCGATCGCTGCGGCAGCTCGGCGTCACCGTGTTCCTCGAGCAGACGGTGGTGGACGTGACGGCGGAGTCGGTCTCGATCGCCACGTCGGACGGAACGTCCCGCTCGGAGCCTGCGCGGACGGCGATCTGGGCGGCGGGCGTCGAGGCATCGCCGCTCGCCACCGTTCTGTCCGTTGCGGCAGGCGGAGACGTCGACCGGGCCGGCCGAGTCACCGTCGAGCCGGACCTGAGCCTTCCTGGGCATCCGGAGGCGTTCGCGATCGGCGACATGGTCCGCGTCCGTGATGCGACCGGCGTCGCGCAGACGCTGCCCGGACTCGCGCCGGTCGCCATGCAGCAGGGTCGCTACGTCGCGCGGGTCCTGCGTCGTCGAGCGGACGGCGGGCGGACGAAGCCCTTCCGCTACGCCGACAAGGGCAACCTCGCCACCATCGGCCGGCTACGCGCGGTTGCGGACGTCAAGGGTCTGCACCTGAGCGGCCTCGTCGCATGGCTGACGTGGCTGCTCGTCCACCTCTTCTACCTGATCGGCTTTCAGAACAGGCTGATCGTCATCCTGCGCTGGACCGTCAGCTTCGTCACGCACGGCCGCGGCGCGCGACTGATCACACGCGGCGGAGACGCTAGCGAGAGCCGTTGAGCACGGCCTCGTGCACGTTGCGCTGGAACGCGGCGATCAACTGCTCGCTCTCGCCCATCAACCTGCCCTGCGTGACCGTTCCAGAGTCGAGTCCCTTCTGCACCGACTCGGTGAGCGCGACGTCCTCGGTCGCGACCTGCGTGTCGAAGGCGACGACCTCCTGGATTCGCTCCTCCGCGACGTCCGGGCCGAAGAAGTAGTCCGTCACCTCGACGGTCTTGCGCACGCCGAGCGGAACCCAGCGCTCGATCGAGAGGTTCTGCGGCCCCGGCGTGATGTTGATCGTGGTGTTCGGCCAGACGAAGTGGTACTGCGACTGGGTGACGTCGCCACGCGGGTCGTATGCGCCGCCGCTGCGTCCGTCGAGCGCGCGACTGCGGACGGGAGCGAGCTGGCTCGATGTCCAACGGTCGGGCGCGAGCGTGTACGAGTCGGGGTCGACGTCGATCACCTTGCTGAACCCCGGGTGCGCGACGGGGCAGTGGTAGCACTCGAGGTAGTTCTCGAGCGCGACCTTCCAGTTGACGTCCTGCTCCCACTCGAAATGCGAGTGGTAGCGAAGCTCCGCCAGATCCACGCCACTCGTTGCGACGTGACCCGGGACCGGGCCGAGCGTGTCGCTCAGCGGTGCGGCGCGGGCGTCGGGATTGACGAACACGAACGGACCCCATGTCTCGACGGACACCGGCAGGAGCGACAGGCCGGCGGGGTCGAACCCCGGCTCGCGCTCCGAGCGGGGCGCACGAACGAGGGTTCCGTCGAGGCCGTACGTCCACGCGTGGTACGGGCACTGCAGCGTCGCGCGGCAGCCCGAGCCCTGCGCGACCAGGTGTCCGCGATGGCGGCAGACGTTGACGAAGCCCCTGAGCTCGCCGTCGCCGTCACGCGTCACGACCACGGGGATGTGACCCGCGACCGAGGAGAAGTAGCTGCCGGCCTCCTCGACCTGGGCCGCCGGCCCGGCGTACTGCCACGTCGACGCGAAGATGCGCTGGTGCTCGAGCGCAAGGACCGCGGGCTCGGTGTACCACGCCGCTGGCAGCGTCCACCCGGCCTCGAGCGGATGCTCGAGCGACGGCAGCTCCCTCGTCCCGAGATCGTCCAACGTCGCCATCATCGCCTCCACGGTCGATCGACACGTCTGTCACTAACTGACTGTCCGGTCAGTCAGGATATCGTGGCGCTCGGCAGTGGGTCAAGATGCGCTCATGACGACGGTCACGCCGGCCACCGACCGGGTCGCCTCGATCCTCGAGGCGGCGTGCCGGGTGGTGACGCGCGAGGGCGCTCACGGCCTGCGGATGGCGAGCGTGGCCGAGGAGGCGGGCGTGTCCAAGGCGCTCGTCCACTACTACTTCTCGACGCGCAAGGAGTTGATGCGCAGCGCCTTCGCCTGGTCGGAGCAGCAGTGGGAGCGCGCACTGACCGAGGAGATCGCCGAGCTCGGATCGGGCGCGGAGAAGCTCGAACGAGTCCTGCTGCGAAGCATCGACCCGAAGCAGCCGTTCAGTCACCAGCGCGCGCTCTGGAACGAGGTCTGGAGCAGCCTCCGCTACGACGACACCCTGCGGCCGCTGGTCGACGCGTCGTACCGCGCCTGGCTCGACTGGCTCGCCGAGTTGGTCGACGCGGGCAGGAAGGACGGCTCCGTCCCGGCCTCCGTCGACCCGACGACGACCGCCTGGCGTCTCGCAGCGGCGGGGGACGGACTCGACTCGATGCTCTATCTCGGCCTGCTCGACCGAGAGCAGGCACGCGAGCTCATGACCGGCACGATCGCCCTCGAGCTCGTCGCGCCGACGAGCTAGACGGCCGCCGGCTCCGCCTCCGCGTCCTCTTCGCTCGGCTCGGGTGGCGGCTCGGGATCCGGCTCGAGCACGCGCAGCGCGTCGGGCGGCAGGTGCAGTGTCACGGGCGTTCCCTGGTCGAGCCCGAACTTGAGCGAGCTGCCCTCGTTCGCCACGGTCACCTTGAGGATCTCGCCGCCGACGATCCGGACGTGCACCTCGTAGGAGCCGCCGAGGAAGACTGCGTGCTCCACCATCCCAGGCAGCCGGTTGTCGCCGTCGGCGCCGTCCTTGTGCTTCTCGACGACGATCCGCTCGGGTCTGATCATCGCCTTCAGCTGTCCGCGAGCCGTCGTGTCACCCTGCTCCGCGCGGAACATGCGCTCGCCGAGACGCAGCGCGCAGCCGTTGCCGTCCGGTCCGATCGACTCGACCTCGAGCAGGTTCGAGACGCCGAGGAAGTCCGCGACAAACGTCGTCTTCGGCTGCTCGTACACGTCGCGCGGCGATCCCGCCTGCTCGACGTGCCCGTTACGCATGACGGCGAGCCGGTCGCTCATCGTCAGCGCCTCCTCCTGGTCGTGCGTGACGAAGACGAAGGTGACGCCGATGTCACGCTGGAGCGCCTTCAGCTCGACCTGGAGGTCCTTGCGGAGCCGTGCGTCGAGCGCGCCGAGCGGCTCGTCGAGCAGCAGCACCCGCGGCGTGAGGATGAGCGCGCGGGCGAGGGCGACGCGCTGTTGCTGGCCGCCGGAGAGCTGCGACGGCTTCCGGTGCTCGAAGCCCGTGAGCTGGACGAGCTCGAGCACCTCCGCGACCTGTCGGCGTCGCTCCTCCTTCGTGAGCTTCCGATACTTGAGCCCGAATGCGACGTTCCCGGCAACGTCGAGGTGCGGGAAGAGCGCGTAGCTCTGGAACACGGTGTTCACGCTGCGCTTGTGCGGCGGAACCTGCGCGACGTCGCTCCCGTCGAGGAGGATCTGACCGCTCGTCGGACGCTCGAAGCCGGCGATCATCCGCAGTGTCGTCGTCTTGCCGCAACCGGACGGGCCGAGCATCGTGAAGAACTCGCCCGGCGGCATGTCGAGGTCGATGTTGTCGACCGCGACGACCTCGCCGAACGCCTTCGTCAGCTGTGCGATCCGGATCTCGCCGAGCATCCCTTCAGACCTCCATCGCCGCGACCTGAGCGGTGTCGGAACCGGAGCCGCCTGCGATCTTCCTGTAGAGGAAGAACGCGAGTCCGAGAGTCGCGAACGTGATCACGAGCGACACGGTCGCGAGCGCGTTGAGCGCCGGCGTCGGAGCGCCTCGGGCCGAGGCGTAGAGGAGCATCGAGACGGTGGTCGTGCTCGCGTCGCCGGAGAGGTACTGCGTGACGACGAAGTCGTCGATCGAGAGCGCGAAGGCCACCGCCGCGCTCGCGATGATCGCCGGCATCAGCAGCGGGAGGAGCACGCGCCTGAGCTGATCACGCGGCGGAGCGCCGAGGTCGGCGGCGGCCTCCTCGTACTCCGGCCCGATCGAGACGAGCCGGCCGCGGACCATGACGACGACGTACGAGAGCGTGAACGTCACCTGGCCGATCGCCTGCGCGCGCGTGCCGAGCCCGAAGCCCGGGAAGACGTCGAGGAACAGGATCAACAGCGCGACGCCCATCACGATCTCCGGCGTCACCAGCGGGAGGAGCATCACCGTGTTGATCGTTCCGCTGCCGGGACCGCGCCACCGTTGCAGACCGAGTGCGAGCGTCACGCCGAGCGGGACGGAGAGGAGGACGCAGATCACGGCGAGGAAGAGCGTGTGCTTGAGCGCGCCCTGCAGGTCGGGATCGTGGAGCACGCTGCCGGTCGGGCCGGTGAACCACTCGAACGAGAAGCCTTGCCACGTCGTCCGCGACCGGCCGTGGTTGAAGGCGAAGAGAATCGCGATCGCCACCGGCACGATCGACCAGAGGATGTAGAGGATCGTGATGATCGCCAGCCAGCGCGGCTTCCCCCACGGGTTCCGGAGCCAGTAGAACGCCTTCCTGAACACGCTCATCCCTCAGCCCCGGCTTCCTGTCCGGCCCGGCGCGTGGTGCGCAGGTAGTAGGCCATCAACACGAGTAGGAGGAGCGAGAGCAGGATCGTGAGCACCGCTCCCGAGACCTTCTCGGAGCCCTGGCGCGTGAACTCGTCGATCTGGTTGCCGATCATGTTCGTCTTCGTCGACGCCGAGACGAGATCGGGCGTGTAGTAGTCGCCGAACATCGGCAGGGCGACGAGAACGACTCCCGCGAGGATGCCGGGGACGGACAGCGGCAGCGTCACGCGCAGGAACGCGCTGAACGAGCTCGCGCCGAGGTCGCGCGCCGCCTCGATCTGCCGCTGGTCGATGCGGTCGAGCGCAGCGAACAGCGGCAGGATCAGGAACGGGATGTAGCCGTAGACGAGTGCGAGGATCACCGTCGACTGCTGGCCGTCCAGCCACCCGCCCGGGTTCGAGAGCAGTCCGAGGTGGAGGAAGATCCATTCGATCCCGAGACCGTGGAGGATCCGCGTCCCCCAGCCTCCGGGCGAGAGGAGGTTGATCCACGCCAGCATCCGCATCAAGTAGTTGATCCAGAAGGGGACGATCAGGAGCACGAGCACGAGCCCCTTCCATCGCCCGGCGTGCCTCGCCGCGAAGTACGCGACCGGGTAGCCGACGACGAGGCAGAGCGCCATCGCGATCACGACGAACACGATCGTCCTGATGAACACGGTCAGGAACGGGCCGTTGTGGAAGATGTCGTGCATGACCGAGAGGAAGTAGCCGACGTTCCAGTCGAGCGGGTTCCAGAACGGCACCGGCTGCGAGAGGCTGTCCTGGTTCCCGAAGGCGACGCAGAGGACGGCGTAGAACGCGATCAGGAAGAAGACCGTCAGCCACGCGACGCCGGGAAGCGCCAGCGCCCGCCACGTCCAGCGCGAACCCAACCGCTAGCCCGCCTTGAACCTCGACCAGGCGTCGTCCCAGAGGCGCTCTCCCTCGACGCTGAGCTGGAGCAACTCCTGGTTCGCCGCGAACTGATCGGGTCGCACGAGCGCCTCCGTCAGCGTCTTCGGGATCAGCCCGCGCTTGATCAGCGCCTCGGCGTCGATCCCGTTCTGCGGCGGTGCGTAGCCGTTGTAGTTGATGAAGTTGTTGTACGCATTCGTCTCGTCGAGGAAGAAGTTGAGGAACGCGTGCGCGAGCACCGGGCTCTTCGCCGTCCGCCCGATGCAGAAGAAGTCGTTCTGGACGACGCCGTTCGCCTTCGGGCCCCAGTACGAGAGCACGCTGGGCTTCACACCCTTCGGCATGTAGTAGAACGCGCCGGCGAGGAGGTCCCCAGACCAGGAGTGGTGCAGCACGGTCTTTCCCTCCGGCAGCGTCTGGAAGTCCGTGATCGTCACCTTGATGTTGCAGATGGACGTGAGCTGCGAGAGCTCGTGCTCCGCGTTGTCGATGATCGTCTTGTCCTCGGTGTTGAGGTCGGGACGGATGCCGGTGCGCATCGCGTCACGCTGCATCGGCATCGCGAGCGCGTCGCGCTTGTCGTCGAGCAGGCCGACGAGACCGCGGTACTGCTGCGAGTGCCAGAAGATGTCCCACGGAACCGGCATCGACGGGATGTCCTCCGAGACCTTGTCGTTGCGCCAGCCGATCCCGTCGCTCCAGACGGTGTACGGGACCGTGTAACGGTCGCCGCGGTCGTAGAACGGATCCTGCAGGTCGGGCCAGATGTTCTTCGAAAGGTTCGGCAGGTAGCTGTGGTTCAGCGGCTGTAGGAGCTTGTGTGCGATCAGGTCGACGATGTTCGAGCCGGCCAGGCCGATGATCACGTCGAATGCGACGGCGCCGGCGGCGAGCTTCGCAATCGCCTCGTCCGCCGAGTTGTACGTCGCGATCTGGACCGACGTGTGGTACTGGTCCTCGAACTTCTTGACGGTTGCCGGATCGATGTAGTTCGCGTAGTTGTAGGCGCGTAGGGGGCCGCGCTCGACCGGCTTGCCGTCCTTGATCGGCTCGTTCTCCGGCGTGATCGCCCACGTGACGGCGTTGTCCGGACGGGGCAGGGGAAGTCCGCCGGGGCCGAGCGGCTTCTGGACGACGAGCTTCGACGCGGCGCTCGTCGGGCCGCCGCCGACGCCGAGCGGCGTGGTCGTGTTCTCGCACCCCGCGAGCAGTCCCGCAGCACTGAGACCGATCGCCGATCCGGCCGCGCCACGGAGCACCTGGCGACGAGTCAGTCCTGATCGATCCTTGGGGTGCGCCATGACGAACTGGCCCGGATTGAATCTGTGCCCTGACTACCAAGTCAAGGGGCTACCGACCTCACTAGGATCGCCGCGTGCACGAGAAGACGCTGGAGATCCGCTGGCAGGACGTGGACGCGTTCCAGCACGTCAACAACGCCGTCTATCTCACCTACCTCGAGGAGTGCCGGGACGAGTGGCTCGACGACGTGCTCTCCGACGGCAAGGGCGTGTGGGACTTCGTGCTCGCGCGGGTCGCGATCGACTTCCGGCGCGAGCTCCGCCTCGAGGACGACACCGTGCTCGTGCGCTGCAGCCTCGACCGGATCGGCACCTCGAGCCTGACCACGCGCGAGGAGATCCAGACCGGCGGCGGCGAGCTCGCGGCCGAGGCGGAGGCCGTGCTCGTCGCGCGCGACCCCGAGACGGGCCGCTCGCGGCCTCTCCGTCCCGAGGAGCGGGCGGCGCTCGAGCGAACGCGCTGACGGTGGCGTCCACGCTCGAGCACCTGTTCAGCCCGCTCACGCTCGGCCCCGTCGAGCTGGAGAACCGGATCGTCTCGACCGCGCACCAGACGACGCTCGTCCACGACCACCTCCCGAGCGACGACTTCGTCGCCTACCACGAGGCACGCGCTCGTGGGGGTGCCGGCCTGATCGTGCTCGAGGCGACCGCGGTCCACCCGTCGGGCCTGCTGACGCCGCACACGCTCGGCGGCTACCTGCCGGAACTCGTCGACGGCTACCGGCGCGTGGTCGAAGCCGTCGGGCCGACCGGCACGCGGCTCTTCGTCCAGCTCTTCCACGGCGGCCGCGAGCAGATCGCGTCGGCGCCGCGCTCCCCCGCGCTAGCCCCGTCCCCGGTCCCGAGCCAGCGCTTCCGCGTCGAGCCACGCGCAATGCGCTCCGGCGAGATCGACGAGATCGTCGCCGGCTACGCCCAGGCGGCCGAGATCGCCGCGGCAGGTGGGCTCGACGGTGTCGAGATCTCGGCCGCGCACCGGTACCTGATCGAGGAGTTCTTCGACCCGTCACTGAACCGGCGGGAGGACGAATGGCGCGACGGCGGGCGCTTCCTGCTCGCCGTTGTGCGCGCAGTCCGCGCCGCGGCGTCGGACCTCTGCGTCGGCGTCCGCCTGTCGGCCGACTCGTCGTCCGGCGCGGGGATGGCGCGGCTGCTGTCCGGCGAGGACGTCGACTACGTCTCGGTCGCGCTCGGCGACTCGTCGACGTACCTCGGCTCGGTCGGGATCGTCCCTCCGGGTACGACCGGCGAGAA
>Ga0187777_10003238_pt1 | contig 10416 bp, 8 predicted proteins | sample 1015_Q2_SP5_10_M_FD_132416 | JGI IMG/M metagenome (GOLD analysis project Ga0187777, IMG submission 132416) | Tropical peat soil microbial communities from peatlands in Department of Meta, Colombia - 1015_Q2_SP5_10_MG | ecosystem: Environmental > Terrestrial > Soil > Wetlands > Peat | place...
AGGGTTCGGAGCATCTTCGCCGGTGGCAATGGCAATGACGCCGTCAAGTTTCTCGGCGCGGCTTGTGTCGATCCGATTGATGCGGGCGTGAGGATAGGGTGAATGCAGAATCTTGCCCACCAGCATGCCGGACACGCTGAGATCGTCGGTGTATTTGCCGGCACCGGTGGTCTTCTCGGCCGCATCGACCATGGCGATGGGCTTGCCGATGATGGAGAAACCGTTGGTGGTCGATCGTTGGCCGTTGGACATCTAATCGTTCATTGACTTCGCGATCCGATTCGCGAGCGAATTGTATCGCTGCGCTCGGGATGACAAGTTAAAGAAAGTGGTCACCTGGCTGCGGCTAATCCTTTCTGCTCCGCTTCAATTGCAGCTTTGATGGCCTGATACATCTGGTTGTAGCCGGTGCAGCGGCACAGATTTCCGCTCAAAGCGCTGCGAATTTCACCCTCGGTCGGATCGGGATTTTGCGCCAGCAGATGAGTGACGGTCACCATGAAGCCGGGCGTGCAGTATCCGCACTGGGCACCGCCCCAATCGCCGTAAGCTTTTTGAATGGCGGCCAGGCTGCCATGCTGGCTGATGCCCTCGACGGTGGTGATCTCCTGGCCCTGGCAACTGGCAGCGAGCAGCGTACATGAAAGCATCGGCGAGCCGTCGACGAGCACGGTGCAGGCGCCACAGGACGAATCATCGCAGCCGCGCTTGGATCCAGTGAGCCCGAGATCCTGACGGAGCGCGTCGAGCAGCAGCTTGCTGGGCTCGACCGCCAATTCGCAGGAGCGGCCGTTAACGCGGAGTTCGAGGAGTTGTTTCTTCATTGCTATTACTACGTTCGCAACTGCCGAGCTTCCGCTCGGCCCGGACGGGCGAGACACCCGTCCCTACCCGTTCACAGCTTAGCCATTACTTCCCTTTCCATTTTGCCGGCCGCTTTTCTGTAAATGCTTTGATTCCTTCCTGCGAGTCTTCAGTCTGCATCAGTTCTTCAAGATAAATTTTCTCCGCGCGTGCCAGGCCTTTGTCGAAGTGAATCGAATCCCAGGCATAAATTGCTTTCTTGGTGATAGCTAACGCCGCAGGACTATGTGAGACCAACTGCTGCACCGTTTCCTGAACCCTATGCTCGAGATCGACCTCGGGCACCACCGCGTTGGCCAATCCGATCGCAGCTGCTTCTTTGCCGGTGATGCTTCGCCCTGTGAGCACGAGATCAGACGCCTGTTTATGTCCGATCAGGGTCGCAAGGGCCGTTGCCGCCACCGGAGGGTAGCAACCAAGCTTGATCTCAGGAAAGCCCCAGGTGGCAAGTTCGGAGGTGTACACAAGATCGCAAACCATTGCCAGCTCCGCGCCACCGCCGAGACAGTGCCCATGCACGGCGGCGATGGTCACTTTTTTTGACGCAACCAGGGCCCGGATGACGCCATGAAACTTGGTGAGCATCTCTGCGACACGATCTGGAGTGTGGGCCGCTACGTCGACTCCGGCAGAAAAAGTCTGCTGCGAGCCGGAAAAGAGCACCACGCTGATATCCGATCGAGCTTCCACCTCGGCCAAGGCCTGCGAAAGCTCCTCCATCATTGGAATATTGATCACGTTAACCGGCGGATTATCCAGTCGCAGCCGGGCAACTGGAGGGTTGATTTCCAGAGCGATTCGCGATCGGGTTGCGGTTTGGGGTGACATCATCAACTGCAGATCCCTCCAATGCATCCCTTGATTTAGAAGACAATCACGGGATTCCGCTCGGGATGACAACCGACAAGGCTGCGTCTTGTGTAAGCCGAGACGCCGCGAGCGGAACGAACTCTGACCACGTCACAAGTTAATCGCCGACTTGCGAACCTCCCCGATAGTCGCCAACGGGTCGCGCGCGCCTTCCTTGGGTGCGATCCACTTCTTCTCGGTTTCGATGATGTCGAGCAGCAGCTTGTGATCCGCGGCGGAAGGCATGTACTCCTTGAGGTGCTGCTCGTAGGCTTTATCGTCCAGCGGTTCGCCAGTCTGGGCGTGGAATTTCTGTCCGGCCCAGCGGCCAATGTTGCGATTGAATTTGATGTCGGGTGCGTACAGCTTTGGCTGGCCGGGTTTTAGCACGGCATTAAAGCGATCGATCAGCCCGGCAACCTCGTCACGATACAGATGCCGATTGTAGTCATTGAGATCGTCGAGTTGGGGTGCGGCATCGTTCTTGGGCTCGTCGTAGCGGCCCTTGATTCCCCAGACGTAAGCCCAATGTGCGGAGCCGGAATTATCGGTGCCGAACAGATCGTAGGAACTCGAAATCCATTTATTGAGGTACCGCTGGATCAGCCACGCGGGAATCACGCCGGCATCGACGATGCGGCGCAAGCCGTCATTGCCGGTGCCCATGTGGAATGCTTCTTCACGCAGCATGTAGGACATGGAGCGGCCAAGGGGGGCGAAAGCCGAGTACTTCAGCATCTGCAACTGGAATTTCCCATCGCGATCGACGAAGTCGGTATAGGTGAAGAAGTCCATCCAGTTGTCGACATCGACGTTGAAGGCCCCCAAGAGACGCTTGTTTTCGAAGGCGCGGCGCTCCAGCATCTTCTGGGCTTCGACCTTGCCGGAATAGCCGAAATGAGCGATCAGCAGAGCGCACATCTGCCAGCCATGACGCATCTCCTCGATCATGACGCGGGTGAGAGCGCGGCGGTCCCAGTCGCTGGGAGCCATTTCAAACAGATGCCGTTGCTGTTCAACGCTGGCGAATTCGGTGTCGCCCTGATAGACGATCATGTTCATCAATGCGTCGCGCATCTGCTGCGTCGGCATCTGGCGCAGGTTCTCCCACTTCGTGCGTCCTTTGTAGGCTCCGAACTGGATCTCATCGGTTTCGATGGCGCCATAGAGGGTATCGAATTTGAAGTTGGCAATCTCATCGTGGTTGACGCCGATCTCCTTGCGCCAATCGTCGAAGAGTCCTACCCAGTCACTGAAGGTTCCGATTTTTGCTACTTTTCCTGGCATCTCAAACCCTTTCACCGCTGCGGACACAGAGTCCACAGAGAGAATCTTATTTGCCTGTGAACGTTGCCGGACGCTTATCGACGTACGCGGCCAGCCCTTCTTTGGCATCGTCGCTCTGGAACAGCAACTGCTGGTTTTCACGCTCGACGGCCAAGGCAGACTCCAGAGGAATCTCCCACCCGGTCTGCACCGCACGCTTGATGCGCCCCACAGCTTTGGCGGCTTTGTTCGGCGGGCAGAACTGGCGGGCGTACTCCATGATGTTTTCGGTGAAGCCCTCGCGCTCGAAAATGTCGTTAATGATGCCGAGCTCCTTGGCTTCTTCGAACGAGAATGTGTTGCCGGTGACCATGAGCTCAATGGCCTTGCTCTTCCCCACGATTCGGGACAGCCGCTGGGTGCCTCCGGTGCCGGGCAGGACGCCCAGGTTCACTTCCGGCAAGCCAATCTTGCCGGCATCCTGGCGGGCGATGCGAATGTCGGCCGCCATGGCGATCTCCAAGCCACCCCCCACGCAGTGACCGTTGATGGCAGCAATGACCAGCTTCGGGGTTTGCTCCAGGCGCAACAGAGTTTCGTTGGCATGCAGGCAGAAATAGTACTTAAAAGTCGGATCAACGCTGGCCAGCATCCTGATGTTGGCGCCGGCCGAGAAAAATTTGTCGCCAGCGCCGATGAGAACAATCACGTAGACGCTGTTATCCATACGCGCTCGCAGTATGGCATCGTCGAGTTGCCGGTTCATCTCGTAGGTATAGGTGTTGGCGGGAGGGTCGCATATCTCGATCACCGCGACGCCGTTGTCGGTGCGGTAGTTGATCAAAGTCTTGGTAGTTTCGCCCGTAGTGGGTTGCATCGTGGTTGCCATTCGAAAACTCCTTATCAGTCTCTAGGACCTAATGGGTTACAGATTTCTTTTTTCGTGCGCTCTTGCCGTTGCGCGCGGAGCCGATCCCGCGCAAAAAGATATCGCCCATCTCCCGGGCCATCTGCTCGGCGCCGGCGTCGACGCGCGGTTTGTACCAGGTGTAAATCCAGTTCATCATGCCGAACAAGCTGAGCACGGCCATCCTACTGGAGAATTGCAGGCGCTTCTCTCGTTTGAAATCTTCCAGCAGGCCGAGACAGATGCGGTAGTACTCGCGTTTGATGGCGGCAATTTCCGCGCCGAAGCCGTTTTTCAGAACGTCGTCTTCGTGTGACAGGACCTTCATTGCCTGCCGGTTGGCGAGGAAATACTCCAGGTGATTGAGGATGAAAACGCGAATGCGCTGCTCAGGATCGGAAACCTCCTCCAGGCGCTCGCGCAGGCGATCCAGGATGGTGGTGAAGGTGTGCTTCTGAATCAGGTAAAGCAGTCTTTCCTTGGATTCGAAATAGTAATACAGGCCGGCCAATGACATTCCGGTGGCGCGGGAAAGATCGCGCATGGACGCGCCCTCGTAGCCCTTTTCGTCGAACACTTCGGTGGCGTGCTCGAGAATCTTACCCAGGCGGCGGTAGAAACGGCTTTCAGGAGCCGAGTCCCCTTCTGCGGGACGGCGACCGGGAGCGACAAGAGCCGGAGAAATAGAACTCATGTTCGAACGTTCGTTCGAATCCATATTACCTCGTTGTGACAAGAATCACAAGGGGGTGTGATGTACCGCCGTTATGCGGGGGTGGCGCACCAGGCACAAACCATGGGTGCGACGAGCGCGGCGTAACCGATGGCGTTCAGCTCAGCACGAATACGGTCTGGGAGAGCATCAAGGTTCAGGATGTCAGCACCGGGAATACCGTACTCGAGAGCCTTGGGCATAAGATTCCCCACCGTGTCAGCTATGAACTGATAGAGCGGTGAGTCCTGGCGCGGGTCCATGATTGCTTCGAAGCGCATGGTCGGGACTGGCAGACCGGCGCCCTGAAATACTCGATGCATACGCGGTCCCAGGTCAACGTGCGCACCCGACCTCCGCAAGGTCTCGACGATAATTGTGACTGCGGTCTTTGTCATGCTGTCAGGGCCGGGGGGAATCTGGAACCATGGCTCAATGAATGCGGCCACGCCGCCCGGACGGAGGTATTTCACCAGACTCGCCAGTGCGCTTGCCGGATCGGCCTGATACATGAGAACCAGTCTTCCCACGATGGCGTCGAGAGGGGTATCGGGGCGGTAGTGCGCGAAGTCAGAGTGGACAAAGCTGATGTTATGGAACTTCGCCTCCGCTGCCCGCTCTCCGGCATGCTGCATCGCGTTATGGTCAAGATCCAGACCAATAACCTTGCCCTTCGGCCCAACCATTTCCGCCAGCAACATAGCGACGTCGCCGGCTCCGGAACCCAAATCGAGAACTGTCATGCCCGGCCGGATGCCAGCCTCAGTAAAAAGCCGCTTCGTCATGGGCTTCATAATCTCCGCTTGGCGCGCCAGGCGGGCATATTCCTGAAGCGAACGTCCCAGAACGTATTGATCGTGCGCGGCACTCATGAGCTGGTCAGAACCTGTAAACGGGAGTTCATGATACCCGAGACCGTGACAATTGAGTAGAGAAGGAGTGAGGGATTCGAGAAGATCGCGGCTCGGACTTCAGTTTCGAATATCGGCCATCAACTGCTCAATCTCGCTCTTCACGTCGGCGGTGACCGGCAATAGAGGCAGGCGAACCGGTCCACCGTAGTAGCCGTTAAGATCAAGCGCATACTTCAAGCCCGGGATGCCGAGGTCGCCAACAAGTCGCTGCGCGGCCCTGGCGATTCTTTCCTGCTTCAAGCGAGCAAGTTCGTTGTCGCCTTCTTTCCAGGCAGCGTAAATCTCATAGCAAGCGGTTGGCGCGGCATCGGCGAAGGCCAAAATCGCTCCCACTGCTCCGACTTGCAGCGAAGGTTCAAGCTTTTGTGCAGCGCCGACAAGCACCTGGAAACCGACTCCTTTCTGGCGGGTCTTCAACCCGCCCATCACGCTGACTGCAGAAGAAGAAACTTTGCTCTTGCTCGATGACGCTGCCGGTGCTCTCTCGGTCGAGGATGCTGCGATTGAGACCAGCTCGCCGTTGGCTTCAGACGAGGCTTTCAACATACGAGGCGTGACGGCGTCGAAGGTTTCCGTGACCGTCGCACTGCGCTTGATGTGCCGCGTGCCCTCGACCATGCGGCGTACCTTCTCCACATCGCCGCTCGATTCCTTGATTCCCGCCAGGTTGGGATGCTCTGCGAGTTCGATCACCACTTCCGCAGGGATATCGTATCCCGTGGCCTGGGGAAAGTTGTAGATGATCACCGGCAGGGGCGAGCGGTCCGACACGAAGCGATAAAAGGCGAGCATATTCGCCGGGTGCATCTGCTTTTTGTAATAGTGCGGCGTGCGCACCATCGCAACGTCATAGCCCAGTTCAGCGGCATACTCGGTAAGGCGCAAGGTTTCGGTTGCCGACTCGATTCCGGTCCCAGCGACCAAGACTTTGTTCGACGCAGCAGCTTCACGCGCCGTCTTCAGCACCTCGCGGCGTTCCTCGTCGGAGAGCAGGATTGCCTCGCCCGTAGAGCCAAGCACGACGATGCCGGCCACGGGGGTCTTCGAATAACGCTCGACGTTGTGCTCAAGCTTTTTGTGATAGACGTTGCCATCGGGATAAAAAGGGGTGGTGATGGGAGGAAAAATGCCGTGAACTAGCATAAAAGCAGTCCCTGGCTGCCAGCTACTAGCTTAGCAGGTTGGCGGCCATTCGACCGTCGGTCATACTTGAAGGACGAGGAAATTGAAGGCCGGCAGTTCTTGCCGGTGAACGACCGAGAGGGTTTCCGAAAATGCTGGGCTCCCTCGACTTCGCTCGGGATTTCGGCAGCGGGCCCTGACGCCCACTAAAAGGCCTCAACTTCGAGTGCATGTGAGGTTCGCAATGCGAACCTCACAGTTCGCTCAGGATGACAGGTCCGTGATGGATGGATGTTTACGATGTGAACATCCCAGGGTGATAGTTCGGGATAGGTTCTAGCGCCGTGCTTTTGCGCCGCGCTCGGCGTGCAGGCGCTGCAGGGCATTTACCTTGACTTCGCCACGCTGGAGTGCTGCGATGCCTTCGGCGGCGGCGCGGGCTGCAGACAAAGTGGTGATCGTGGTGATCCGGTTGTTCACGGCAGCGCGGCGGATGGCCTGCTCGTCGAACCATGGCTCCAGCCCGTGGGGCGTGTTGATGATGAGCTGGATGCGCTCGCCCTTAATTAAGTCGACCACGTTGGGGCGACCCTCTTTTACTTTGTAGACGCGCTCGACGGTCATGCCGGCGTTTTCCAGAACGTCGGCAGTTCCGGCAGTGGCGACCAGGTTGAATCCCATATCGGCGAATTTCTGCGCAACCCGCGCCACTTGCGATTTGTCCTGATCTCTTACACTGATGAAGACGGTCCCCTTGGCGGGCAGCTTCTGGCCGGAAGCCAGCTGTGCTTTTGCGAAAGCTTCCCCGAAATTATCGGCGACCCCCATAACCTCGCCGGTGGATTTCATCTCGGGGCCGAGGACCGTATCCACACCGGGAAATTTCGTCCACGGGAAAACGGGAGATTTGACGTAGTAGCAATGACCGGTGTCGAGATCGGCGCGATTCTCAATGAACTCGGGAAGGAACTCACGCAGTTTGCGCCCGGTCATAAGGCGAGCGGCAATTTTGGCCATCGGTACGCCGGTTGCCTTGGAAACGAAAGGCACCGTGCGGGAGGCGCGAGGATTGACTTCCAGCACATACACCTTGCCGCCGCTTTGCGAGCCATTGCCGTTTTTTCCGTTGCCGCGTGGGATTGCAAACTGGATATTCATGAGCCCAATCACCTTCAAAGCGCGCGCCAGCTTGAAAGTGTAATCGCGCATTTGATTGAGCAAGGTCTCTGGAATATCGACGGCGGGAAGCACGCACGACGAATCGCCAGAGTGGATACCGGCTTCTTCGATGTGCTGCATAATTCCACCGATCACCACATCCTCGCCGTCAGACAGCGCGTCCACGTCGACTTCGATCGCATCTTCCAAAAAATGATCAATGAGGATGGGGCGATCGTGCGAGTACTCGACGGCTTCTTTCATGTAGCGGACGACACTTTCTTCGTCGTAAGCAATGACCATGGCCCGGCCGCCGAGTACGTAAGAGGGCCGCACCAGCACTGGGTATCCGACGCGCGCCGCACCTTCGACCGCTTCTTCAATTGAAGCGACCATGGCGCCGGGCGCCTGCGGAATCTGCAGCTCTTCCAGCAGTTTGTTGAAACGCTTGCGATCTTCGGCAAGGTCGATAGATTCCGGTGAGGTGCCGATGATATTCACGCCGGCCGCTTTTAGCGGGAGCGAGAGATTGAGGGGCGTTTGTCCGCCAAATTGGACGATCACGCCGACCGGGGCTCCGGACAAAGATTCGTGGTCGCAGATGGCAAGCACGTCTTCCAGAGTCAGAGGCTCGAAGTAGAGTCGATCGCTAGTGTCGTAATCGGTTGAGACCGTCTCCGGGTTGCAGTTGACCATGATTGTCTCGTAGCCGTCATCGCGGAGAGCGAAGGCCGCATGGCAGCAGCAGTAATCGAACTCAATTCCCTGCCCTATGCGGTTTGGTCCGCTGCCTAGAATGATGACTTTCTTTTTCGACGTGGGCGCGGCTTCGTCTTCGTCCTCGTAGGTCGAGTAAAGATATGGAGTGTAACTCTCGAATTCCGCGGCGCAAGTGTCGACTCGCTTATATACGGGCAAAATTCCGTGCTTCTTGCGGAGATGGCGCACTTTCTCCTGGCCCTGCAGCCGCCAGGCTCCGGCGAGCCGGCCGTCGGAGAAACCCTGGAGCTTTACTTCACGCAGGACTTCAGTCGGGATTGAATCCATCGGGTGTTTCTCCAGCTCAAGCTGCATATCGTTTATTTCTTTGAGCTGATAGAGGAACCAAGGATCAATCGATGTCATCTTCGCGAGCTGCTTGACCGAGTGCCCTTGGCGCAGCGCGTATTGCAGATAGGCAAGCCGGTCAGGGTGGGGAGTTACCAGACGCTGGGTAAGGATCTTGGGTTCAATCTTCTGTCCACCGACGCGTTTTCCGGTGTCGAGGGAGCGCACGGCCTTCATCAGTGCCTCTTTAAAGGTGCGCCCGATGGCCATGACTTCGCCGACGGACTTCATCTGCGGGCCAAGACTGGCGTCGGCGCCGGGAAATTTTTCGAATTGCCACTTGGGGATTTTTACGACGACGTAATCGAGGGTCGGCTCAAAGCAGGCCGGCGTTTTGCGGGTGATGTCGTTGCGGATTTCGTCGAGCGTGTAGCCAAGGGCCAGCTTGGCGGCGATTTTGGCAATCGGGAACCCAGTAGCTTTTGAAGCCAAAGCGGACGAGCGCGAGACACGTGGGTTCATTTCGATCACGACCATGCGCCCGGTAAGCGGATTCACGGCGAACTGGATGTTCGATCCGCCGGTCTCGACGCCGATCTCACGAATTACGGCGATCGCAGCATCACGCATCGCCTGATACTCACGGTCGGTGAGAGTCTGTGCGGGGGCGACGGTGATGGAGTCACCGGTGTGTACACCCATGGGATCGAAATTCTCGATCGAGCAGATGATGATGACGTTGTCCTTGAGGTCGCGCATCACCTCGAGTTCGTATTCTTTCCATCCGAGGACCGATTCCTCGATCAGGGCTTCATGCACAGGAGAGAAGTCCAGGCCGCGTGCCAGGACTTCCAGCAATTCTTCGCGGTTGTAGGCGATCCCGCCGCCGCTTCCACCTAGCGTGAACGATGGGCGAATGATGACGGGGAAACCGATTTTCCCGGCGAACTCCATCCCATCTTTCAGGTTGTTGACCAACGCGGATTTCGGGACGTCGAGGCCGATCTTCTGCATCGCGTCCTTGAAAAACAGACGATCTTCGGCTTTTTTGATTGCCGCGATGTTCGCGCCGATGAGCTGGACGTCATATTTTTCGAGAGTGCCGCCGTCCGAAAGTTCGACGGCGAGATTGAGCGCGGTTTGGCCACCAACCGTTGGGAGGACAGCGAATCCTGCACTGGGCGACAAATCGCGCTCGATGCGGATGACCTCTTCCAGATAGTCTAGGCTCAGCGGCTCGATGTAAGTGCGGTCGGCCGACTCAGGATCTGTCATGATCGTTGCCGGATTCGAGTTGGCCAGCACGACCTCGAAGCCTTCTGCCTTGAGCGCCTTGCAGGCTTGCGTGCCGGAGTAATCGAACTCCGCCGACTGGCCAATCACGATGGGGCCAGAGCCGAGAATCAGAATCTTGGAGATGTCAGTGCGTTTCGGCATTTATCCCAGTTTCAATTAAATCTTGTCATCCCGACCGACCGAGTTGATTGCGCAGCAATCAACTCCCCACGCCATCGAAGGATTCGTAATACACAAGCCGATGACAGCGGTATTGTTTGCTGAAGCTGTCAATCAGATCG
>Ga0187777_10003239_pt1 | contig 10414 bp, 10 predicted proteins | sample 1015_Q2_SP5_10_M_FD_132416 | JGI IMG/M metagenome (GOLD analysis project Ga0187777, IMG submission 132416) | Tropical peat soil microbial communities from peatlands in Department of Meta, Colombia - 1015_Q2_SP5_10_MG | ecosystem: Environmental > Terrestrial > Soil > Wetlands > Peat | place...
GCGCCCTCCGACGACCCGCATCACCTCGTTGCCGATCTTCTTCAGCCGCAGCGCGCGCTCGACGACCGGACGGTGGTCGGCGGCCATCTGCACCGCGCTCTCGTAGCCGAGGAAGTCGGGTGCATGGAGCATGTAGACGTGCAGCGTGTGGCTCTCGATCCACTCGCCGCAGTAGAGGAGCCGGCGCAGCAGGCGGATCGGCTCGGGCACCTCGACGCCGCAGATCGCCTCCATCGCCGCGATCGAGCTCATCTGGTAGGCGACGGGACAGATGCCGCAGATGCGGGCGGTGATGTCGGGCGCCTCCGTGAACTGGCGGCCGCGCAGCAGCGCCTCGAAGAAGCGAGGCGGCTCGTAGATCTTCAGCTCGACGTCGACGACCTCGTTCCCGGCGATCCGGACGATCATGGCCCCCTCGCCCTCGACTCTGGCGAGGTAGTCGGTGCGGATCGTGCGGGTCTCCGGCTCAGCTCCGCTCATGACGCAAGCTTGCCTCCTTGAACTCGGGTGCGTTGGCGTTGAACGTGCGGAGCGCGCGGACGATCCCGCCGTCGTCGACGCCGAGCTCCTGCCAGCGCGACGCGAGCGCGACGAGGTTCGGGCTCTCCATCGGCCCGAAGCAGCCGAAGCAGCCGCGGTTGTAGGCGGGGCAGAGCGCGCCGCAGCCCGCGTGCGTGACCGGGCCGAGGCACGGCGTGCCGTGCGCGACCATCACGCACGTCGTGCCGCGCGCCTTGCACTCGAAGCAGACGCTCGTCGAGGCGAGCTGCGGCTTGCGGCCGTTGAGCAGGGCGAGCACCGTCTCGACGAGCTGTCCCTTGCTGATCGGGCAGCCGCGGAGCTCGAGGTCGACCGGCACGTGATCGGCGATCGGCGTCGAGGTCTCGAGGGTCGAGATGTACTCGGGGCTCGCGTAGACGAGCGGGATCCAGGACTTCACGTCCGAGAAGTTCCGCAGCGCCTGGACGCCGCCGGCGGTGGCGCAGGCGCCGATCGTGACGAGGAAGCGCGACTGCTCGCGCACCTCCTTGATCCGCTCCACATCGTGTGGGGTGGTGATCGAGCCCTCGACGAGCGAGACGTCGTAGGGGCCCTCGACGTGGGCGCTCGTCGCCTCGAGGAAGTAGGCGATCTCGAGCTCGCCGGCGAGCTCGAGCAGCTCGTCCTCGCAGTCGAGGAGGGAGAGCTGGCAGCCGTCGCACGAGGAGAACTTCCAGACCGCGAGCTTCGGCTTGGTCGCGACTGCGCTCACAGCTCGCGCACCTCCAGGAGCCTCTCGATCTCGTCGTAGCGGAACACCGGCCCGTCTCGGCAGATCAGCACCGGTCCGAGCTGGCAGTGGCCGCAGTGGCCTAGGCCGCAGCGCATGTCGCGCTCGAGCGAGACGTGGATCCGATCCTTCGGGACGCCGCGTTCGAGCAGCGACCGGACGCTGAAGCTCATCATGATCTCCGGTCCGCAGACGATCGCCGTCGCCCGCGACGGGTCGAACCTCGCCGTGGGAATCAGCCGCGTGACGACCCCGACGTCGCCGAGCCACTCCGCCGGTGCGGCGTCGACCGTGAGCCCGAAGTCGAGATCGCGGCGCGCCGCCCACGCGGCGAGCTCCTCTCCGTACAGGAGGTCGCGCGGCGTGCGGGCGCCGACGAGCAGGCTGACGCCGGTGTAGTCGTCCCGGTGCCCGAGCGCGTGGTAGAGCGCGGGGCGGAGCGGAGCGAGGCCGATCCCGCCCGCGACGATGACGAGATCGCCTCCGGCTGCCGCGGCGAGCGGCCAGGTCGTGCCGAAGGGGCCGCGGACGCCGATCACGTCTCCGGGCTCCGACCCGCAGAGGGCGCGGGTGACCGCGCCGACCGCGCGCACCGTGTGGACGAGCGACCCGTCGCCGGTCGGCGCGCCGCTCGTCGAGATCGGCACCTCGCCGACGCCGAACGCGTAGAGCATGTCGAACTGGCCGGGAGCAGGTGCGACGGCGGGCCCGAGCGGCTCGAGCGAGAGCGTGAACGTGTCCGCGGTCTCGCTCCTCCGCTCGAGGACGCGGTACGGCACCGGCGCCATCGCGCCGGGTGTCGCCTCAGCTGCCGGAGACGTCGCCGTAGACATCGATGAGCTGCGTCCTCGTGTGTTGGAGACGGTCGATCATGATCTGGGCGAAGCGGGTCAAGAGCGCGTACCCGAGCGCCGGGTCCTCGTCGCACTTCCCGCGCAGGCAGGCGCCGTCGAACGCGATCGCGCGGACGTCGTCGACGGCGCGCGCGTCGAAGTGCCATTCGTAGGGCGGGAAGAGCCACGACCAGCCGACGACGTCGCCCGGCTGGATCGTCTCGATCGCCAGGTCGCCGCGCGCGGGCACGTGCGTCGTCAGCGCGACGCGGCCCTTGCGGAGGAGGAAGAAGGTGTCTGCGGCGTCGCCCTCGCGGAAGAGCTTGTCGCCGCGGCTGAAGCCGACGTTGCGGCCGCAGCCCGCGATGAACTCGAGCTGCGGGCGCTCCAGCCCGGCGAAGACCGGGCCTTCGGCCATGACGTCCTCAAGCGTGCGCATGGTCAACCTCCCCGTCCGTGGCCCTGATCGCGGCCAGCTCCTCGGTGACGTCGATGCCGACCGGGCACCACGTGATGCACCGGCCGCACCCGACGCACCCGGACGTGCCGAACTGGTCGTGCCAGGTGCCGAACTTATGTGTGAGCCACTGGCGATAGCGCGCCCGTGCGGACGGGCGGACGCTGCCGCCGTGGATGTACGAGTAGTCGATCGAGTAGCAGGAGTCCCACCGCCGCCAGCGCTCCGAGGAACCGTCGGCGAGCACGTTCACGTCGTCGACGGAGGTGCAGAAGCAGGTCGGGCAGACGAGCGTGCAGTTGCCGCACGTGAGGCAGCGCTCGGCGGTCGCCTCGAACCGCGGATGGTCGAGGTTGCGCGCCAGCAGGTCGCGCAGGTCGAGCGTGTCGAGCGAGCGGCCCATCCGCTCGGCCGCCTCGTCCGTCACCTGGCGCGAGGCCCCGAGGTCGGTGGGGAGCGCCTCCCGGGCCGGCACGTCGGCGATCACCTCGGCACCGCGCTCGGAGCCGATCTCGACGAGGAACCTGTGCTCGCCGTCGAGCAGCTCGGTGAGGGAGAGGTCGAAGCCCGCCTCCGCTCGCGGCCCGGTGCCCATCGAGGTGCAGAAGCACGTCCCGCCCGGGGTGCCGCAGTTGACCGCCGCGAGGAACGCGTGCTCGCGCCGCAGCGCGTAGTCGCGCTCGACGTACGCACCTTCGAGGAACACGCGGTCCTGGACGCCGATCGCGTGCAGGTCGCAGGAGCGGACGCCGAGGAGCGCGTACGGGCGCTCGGGCGCGGGCGGCTCGGCGAGGTCGACGCCACCGTCGGCGGCGCGCCGGGCCCGCCAGAGGAGCACGCGCGCCGGTAGGAGGTAGCGCTTCCACGACTGCGGCCCGACCGGATAGCCGAACCGTGCCTCGTCGTCGCGCCGCTCGAGGTGGTACGACCCGGCCTCCTGGATCTCGGTCCAGCCGGCGGGGAGCTCCGAGGCGGATTCGATCTCCTCGTAGACGATCGCCGCGTCGCTCCGCGTCGGGCCGACGACGCAGTACCCCTTCGCCCGCAACGCCGCGATGAGCGCGTCGAGACCGTCGAGGTCGATCACGACCGGTGTGCGCACGGGCTCCATCCGGGACAACTCTCGATCCTAGGCGGCTCCGCCGCATCGGTACAGGACGCGGGGACGGCTTGCGGCTTTGCCGAACGGCGGTGTGGCATTGGCACCTTGCGCCTGCACCGCGGAGCGTGTCAGCCTTCGAGCGTGACCGCGACGACCGCCGTGGAGCGCAGGCGCCTGACGGTGCGCGGCGTCGTGCAGGGAGTCGGCTTCCGTCCGTTCGTCAGCCGGCTCGCGACGGAGCGCGGTCTCGGGGGCTTCGTCCTCAACACGGGCGCCGGCGTCGAGGTCGAGGTCGAGGGGGAGGCGCAGGCGGTCGCCGACTTCGAGCGCGCGCTCGTGCTCGACGCGCCACGGCTCGCGCGGATCGACGCGCTCGGCTCCGAGGTCGTCCCGGCCCTGGGAGACGCGGCGTTTGCGATCCTGCCGAGCCGCGCGGTGCGCGGGACCGCGCTGATCCCGCCGGACGTCGCGACCTGTGACGCGTGCCTGCGCGAGCTGTTCGACCCGGCCGATCGCCGCTACCGCTACCCGTTCGTGAACTGCACCCAGTGCGGGCCACGCTTCACGATCGTCGAGCGGGTCCCCTACGACAGGCCGAACACGACGATGGCCGGCTTTCCGCTCTGCGACGGGTGCCGCCGCGAGTACGAGGATCCCGCCGACCGCCGGTTCCACGCCGAGCCGATCGCCTGCCCGGTGTGCGGGCCACGGCTGTCGATGCCGCTCGAGGACGCTGCCGCGGTGCTGCTCGCCGGCGGGATCCTCGCCGTGAAGGGGCTCGGCGGCTACCACCTCGCGTGCGACGCGACCGACGAGGCCGCGGTGTCGCGGCTGCGCGCACGCAAGAGCCGGGAGGAGAAGCCGCTCGCGGTCATGACGGCGGCTCCCGAGCTGATCGCCGTGCTCGAGCCGGAGGAGCGGGACCTGCTCGCCGGGCCGCCGCGGCCGATCGTGCTCCTCCGCAGGCGGCCGGATGCGGCCGTCGCCGAGTCGGTCGCGCCCGGCTCGCCCTGGCTCGGGGTGATGTTGCCGTACACCCCGCTCCACCACCTCCTCTGCGCCGACCTGGACCGGCCGCTCGTGATGACGAGCGGGAACCGCTCGGACGAGCCGATCGCGTTCGCCGACGCCGACGCGGAGCGGCGGCTCGCGGGCATCGCCGATGCCTTCCTCGGGCACGACCGCCCGATCCACCGCCCCTGCGAGGACTCGGTCGTGCGCGTCGGCTTCCCGCTCCGCAGGTCTCGGGGCCACACGCCCTCGGCCCTCCCGCTGCCCGTCGAGACACCGGTCACCGTGGTCGCTGCGGGCGCGGAGCTCAAGAGCACGTTCTGCGTCGCGCGCGGGCGGGAGGCGCACCTCTCGGCGCACCTGGGCGACCTCGACGACGAGCCGGCCTACCGCGCGTTCCTAACCGACCTCGAGCTCTACCTCGCGATGCTCGCGGCCGCTCCCGACGCCGTCGCGTGCGATCTCCACCCGGAGTACCTCTCGACGAAGTGGGCGCGGGAGCAGGAGCTGCCGCTGGTCGAGGTGCAGCACCACCACGCGCACGCGGCGGCGTGCCTCGCCGAGCACGGACGGACGGCTGAGGCGCTCGCGGTCGTGCTCGACGGCACCGGCCTCGGGACCGACGGGACGCTCTGGGGCGGGGAGGTCCTCCGCTGCGACCTCGAGTCCTTCGAGCGCGTCGCCCACCTCGAGCCGGTCACGCTCCCCGGCGGCGAGGCGGCGATCAGGGAGCCGTGGCGCGTCGCCGCCGCGTTCCTCGAGCAGGCCGGCCTCCCGGTGCCGGTCGAGCGGTCGCCATTCGACCGCTGGCCGCTCGTACGGCAGAGCCTCGAGGTGAACGCACCGCTCTCCTCCGGCGCCGGGCGGCTCTTCGACGCGGTGGCGTCTCTCCTGGACGTCCGTCACCGCGTGAGCTACGAGGGGCAGGCCGCGATCGAGCTCGAACAGCTCGCCGGGAGCACGCGAGTGGACGGATACCCGTGCGGCCTCGAGGACGGCGTCGTGCGCAGCGGCGACCTCATCGGTGCGGTCCTCGCAGATCTCGAGGCCGGCCGACCACGCGACGAGATCGCCGCGGCGTTCCACGAAGGGGTTGCCGCCGCCTTCGCCCGCGCGTGCGCGGAGTCGGGCGGGCCGGAGACGGTCGTGCTCTCCGGCGGCAGCTTCCAGAACCTCCGGCTGCTCGACTCGACGCGAGCGCGGCTCGAAGCGCTCGGCTTCGAGATCCTCTCCCACCGGCTCGTCCCACCGAACGACGGCGGCATCAGCTACGGACAGGCTGCCGTCGCCGCAGCGAGGCTCGCGTCATGTGCTTAGGCGTGCCGGGGAAGGTCGTCGAGGTCGGGGACCGCGAGCACGGCCTCGCGACCGTGGACATCTCGGGCGTGCGGCGGGAGGTGAGCGTCGCGCTGGTCGACGAGCCGGCCGCGCCCGTCGAGCCCGGCGACTGGGTGCTCGTCCACGTCGGCTTCGCGCTCGCCCGGCTCGACGAAGAGGAGGCGGAGGCGACGCTGGCGCTGCTCCGCGAGGCCGCCGATCACCAGCGCGAGATGGACGAGCTTCGCGCGGGGACGGTCACGTGACGCTCGAGCCGGACCGCTGCATCACATGCTCGGACGAGGCCGTAGCCGCGAGCGTCGTCGTGATCGACGGCGTGGAGGCGACGGTCGCGGTCGACGGCCACCAGGAGCATGTCGCGATCGACCTCGTCCCGGACGCTCAGCCCGGCGACGTCCTCCTCTGCCACGCCGGCATCGCGCTCGAGCGCCTGGAGGCGGCACGGTGAAGTTCGTGGACGAGTACCGCTCGCCCGACCTCGCGCGAGCGCTCTCCGCCGAGATCGCGGAGCTCGTCGAGCCGGGCGAGATCGTGCGGATCATGGAGGTCTGCGGCGGTCACACGCACACGATCTACCGCCACGGGCTGGAGGATCTGCTGCCACCCGAGGTCGAGCTCGTGCACGGCCCAGGCTGTCCGGTCTGCGTGATCCCGATGGGCCGGGTCGACGACGCGATCGCCCTCAGCGAGCAGCCCGGGGTGACGCTCGCGACCTTCGGCGACATGCTGCGCGTACCCGGCGGTCGTGGCTCGCTGCTCGAGGCGAAGGCCCGTGGGGCGGACGTGCGGATGGTCTACTCGCCGCTCGACGCGCTCGCGCTCGCGCGGAAGGAATCCGACCGGCACGTCGTCTTCTTCGCGATCGGCTTCGAGACGACCGCGCCGGCGACCGCGGTGACGCTGCTGCGCGCGCGTGCCGAGGGCGTCGAGAACTTCGGCGTCTTCTGCAACCACGTCACGATCGAGCCGCCGCTGCGGGCGATCCTGGAGACGCCGGGGCTGCGGGTCGACGGCTTCGTCGGGCCCGGGCACGTCTCGACGGTGATCGGCACCGACGCCTACCGCTTCATCCCGGAGGAGTTCGTGCGGCCGGTCGTCGTCTCGGCGTTCGAGCCGGTCGACATCCTCCAGTCGATCGCAATGCTGCTCCGGCAGCGGCGCGAGGGGCGCTGCGAGGTCGAGAACCAGTACACGCGGGTCGTGCGGCCGGAGGGCAACGCGCGCGCCCTCGCGGCGATCGACGAGACGATGGAGCTCCGCGACGCATTCGAGTGGCGCGGGCTCGGCATGCTTCCGCGCAGCGCGCTCAAGCTGAGGCCGACGTTCGCGGTATGGGACGCCGAGGTGCGCTACCCGCTCCCCGGCGTGCAGATCGCCGACCCGAAGGCGTGCCAGTGCGGCGAGGTCCTGACCGGCCAGATCAAGCCGTGGGAGTGCGGCGTCTTCGGCACCGCCTGCACGCCGGAGCGGCCGCTCGGCACCTGCATGGTGTCGAGCGAGGGAGCGTGCGCCGCGTTCTACGCCTACGGCCGCCTGCGGCGGCCGGTGAGCGAGCGCATCCTTGCGTAGCCGCGGCGGGCGACGCGTCGTGCGCGACCCGCTCGTCACGCTCGCGCACGGCGCGGGCGGGAAGGCGACGCGCGACCTCGTCGAGGGCCTCTTCCTCGAGGAGCTCGGCAGCGAGCCGCTCGCGGCGCTCGGAGACGCTGCGCTCGTCGACGGCGGCGCCAGGCTCGCCTTCACCACCGACTCGTACGTCGTCAAGCCGCTCGTCTTCCCGGGCGGAGACATCGGCGAGCTGGCCGTGAACGGGACGGTGAACGACCTCGCGATGGTCGGAGCCAGACCGCGCTGGCTCTCCGCCGGGTTCGTGATCGAGGAGGGCTTTCCCGTCGACGAGCTCCGCCACATTGCGGCGTCGGCCGGGCGCGCGGCGGCGGCTGCGGGCGTCGCGATCGTCGCAGGCGACACGAAGGTCGTGGAGAAGGGGAAGGGCGACGGCCTCTACGTGACGACGGCCGGGGTCGGCGTCGTCGACGAGGGCGTCGACCTCTCGCCGGCTCGTGTGCGGCCGGGCGACCGCGTGCTCCTCTCGGGCACGCTCGCCGACCACGGCATGGCCGTCCTCGTCGCCCGCGGCGACCTCGCTCTCGAGGCGACGATCGAGAGCGACACCGCGCCGCTGCACGAGCTCTCCGCCGCTCTCGTCACGCTCGGCGACGGGCTGCGCTGGATGCGCGACCCGACGCGCGGCGGGCTCGCGACGGCGCTCAACGAGCTCGCCGCTGCGGCAGGCTGCGCGGTCGTGCTCGACGAGGCATCGCTGCCCGTCGAGCCGGCAGTCCACGCGGCATGCGAGATCCTCGGCATCGACCCGCTCTACGTGGCGAGCGAGGGCCGCCTCGTCGCCGTTGTCGCCCCCGAGGTCGCAAGCCGAGCGCTCTCCCAGCTGCACGCGCACCGGCTCGGCGAGAATGCGGTCGATCTGGGAGAGATCCGCGACGAGCCCGAGGGACTCGTGCTGCTCGACACCGCGCTCGGCGGCTCACGGATCGTCGACGTGCTGGTCGGCGACCCCCTTCCGCGCATCTGTTGAGTCGATCCTACTGCGGCGACGCGACCGGGCCCTGCCGGCGTGCGTGGACGGTCGCGCGGCCCTGTGGAGACCTGGCGACGCGGGAGTCTTCCCCGACGAGTTGGGCGATGAGGGGGGCGAGCTCGGTGTCGGCGTCTTCCTTGGCGACGTAGCGGGCGGCCCCGGCGTGCAGCGCTTGCTCGGCGTAGTGTTGGTCGGGGTCAGAGCCTAGGTAGACGATGGCCGTATCCGGCAGACTCTTGGAGAGCGTCATGAGCGGAGTGAGGCCGGGTGAGTCAGGGAGTATCGCGTCGAGGATCAGGACGTCCGGCTTCGCCTTGCGCGCTTGGGCGACGGCGTCGGAGAGATTGCTCGCCTCGGCGACGACGTCGATGCCGGCGCGGGCCAGCAGGCCGCGGAGTGCGTCGCGCACGACGACGTGGTCGTCGACGATGAGTGCTCGTACGTCTGCCATGGTTGCTCGACTTCAGCTTGCGATGCTTCCGTTGTCGGCGCGTCGGTGCGGGTCCGGATCTGGACGGTCGGGGTTCTACGGAGAGACGTCGTGACCGGGGCCGACGAGGTCGCGCGCGAGACATCGCTCGAGACCCGGCTGCGGAGCGTGATCGACGTCGGCGTGGCGATCACCGCCGAGCTCTCGCTGGACGACTTGCTCGGACGGATCGCGGAGAGTGCGGCGACGCTCACAGGAGCTCGGTTCGCTGCGTTGGGGGTGATCGATCAGCGCGGCTCGGAGCTCGAGCGCTTCATCACCCACGGCGTCGACGACGAGACTCGACGGAGAATCGGTGAGCTGCCGCGTGGTCGCGGGATCCTCGGCGCGTTGATCCGCGACGCACGGCCGCTCCGGCTCGACGATCTGCACGGCGATCCGCGATCGGTCGGGTTCCCTCCCGGGCATCCACCGATGTCGTCGTTCCTGGGCGTGCCGATCTTCCTGCGCGGGATCACGTACGGGAACCTGTACCTGACCGAGAAACAGGAGGGTGCTGGCTTCACGGAAGAGGACGAGCAGCTGATCGAGTTGCTCGCCGCGCAGGCGGCCGTCGCGATCGAGAACGCCCGGCTCTACGAGTCGTCGGTGCGGTGGATGCGCCAGCTCGAGTCGCTCGCGGCCGTCAGCAAGGCGCTCTCGGGTGAGTTCGAGCCGCGAGCGGTGCTCGACATGATCTGCGAGCGCCTCTGCGAGCTCGTCGACGCTCGCGTCGTCTACCTGACCGAACGGATGCCCGACGGATCGATCGTGATCACCACAGCGGCCGGCGAGCGCGCGGCCGAGCTCGTGGGGCGGCAGCTCGACCCGGCTCGCTCGAAGAGTGCCGCGGTCATGCAGCGACGGAGCGGCGAGAGAGTGGACTCGATGCTCGACGACCTCGAGGCCGATCGCTCACTCGCTCGCGAATGGGGGATCCGGTCGGCGATCTTCGTGCCCCTGCTGCTGCAAGGACAGCCGATAGGCGTTCTCGCAGTCAACGATCGCCGCGGTATCGACTCTCGCTTCAACGAGATCGACTACAGGCTGGTGCAGGAGTTCGCCGACCGTGCCGCGGTCGCGATGGATCTCGCCCGGCGCGTACACCGGGACACGGTGTCGAGGATCCTCTCCGCGCAGGAGCTCGAGCGGAAGCGGATCGCACGCGAGCTGCACGACGAGACCGCTCAAGCCCTCACGGCGATCCTGCTCGGCCTGAAGCCGTTCGAGACCGACAGCCCGGACGCCGCGAGCCAGCTCGGGCAGCTCGTCCGCGAGGCGCTCGCCAGCGTCCGCAGGCTCTCCGTCGACCTGCGACCCGCCGTGCTCGACGAC
>Ga0187777_10003242_pt1 | contig 10408 bp, 6 predicted proteins | sample 1015_Q2_SP5_10_M_FD_132416 | JGI IMG/M metagenome (GOLD analysis project Ga0187777, IMG submission 132416) | Tropical peat soil microbial communities from peatlands in Department of Meta, Colombia - 1015_Q2_SP5_10_MG | ecosystem: Environmental > Terrestrial > Soil > Wetlands > Peat | place...
CCGAGCAAAGCACGTGGTGCCATGTGATAGACGATCTGGCACATGCCGCGGCCTTCATCCGTACCACCCGTGAAGTCCTGAAGGTCTGCAACCGGCGTTGTATTGTAGGGGTTACTGGGATCGCCGGGCAGATCAAAGTTTGCCACGTTCGTGGCGGCCGTCGGAGGGGTGGTATTGCCGTTGAAACTGTCGGAAAGACAACCGACCGAAAGACCGGAACCGTCAAGAGTGCCGGAACCAAAGATTGAGCTGATCTGGTCGACCCGATGTTGCGTCACGCCGTTGTCGAAAAAAGTGCCCGCGATCGTAATCCCACGGGGCCGCGGCCGTGCGGTTATCGGTCCGTTGACCGTACGCTTATGGTGAATCGGCTTGAGACCAAGCTGAACCGAGGCCACGCCACCGGCCCGGGCAATTGCAGCGACGTCTGCGATGTCCACATAGCCTTCAATCATGCCTGCATTTCGATACGTTGCATCGACGGCATTGACCTCCAGCGATGGGGCAATTGTGCTAAACAGCTGCTGCATGGCAGCGACGGAATAGGCGCCCGTCAAATGGATATCCACAACCACCTTGCCGGTATCGCGATCGGTAATAGCTAACCCAGCGGAATTGGAAGCCTTTTCCGTCGCGTAACCATTGTACGTCTGGATGCTAACGCCGGCAGCAGCGGCTTTGGCAAGTTGGTTGTGACTATCGACCAGGTCGGCAAGGCCATTGCCAAGATTAGCCGGAACGTCGGCGTTGTAATTTGGGCTAATCGCGAAGGCACGGGTAAAACCGCTAACCAGGACCAACGCTACGACGCAAACGGAAACACGGGCAAAACGACGGCGCCGGACCACCAAGATCGCACCCAATGAGAGCAACGCGGCAAACCATGTCGCGGGCTCTGGCACGGCAGTGAAAGCACCGGTGAGATCGATTTCATACAGGCCGGTGCCTGGGTCAGCAAAGGTCGAATCCCAGTTAGATAATCCAGCTACGAGGGAGGGATTAGGTGTGCGAATTGTAGTCGAAGGACTATCCGCAGTAAACAATAGCTGATTGGCAAAATTGACTGGTTCGTTGCCAGCGGTGCTAATAGCCAGGAAGTAAGTCCCGGCAGCAAGGGGACCGTTTACGTTCCCCGCTGGCAAGGTGGATTGCAAAGTCAGTCCGCCAGCATCATCATCGTTAGCGTAGACGGGCGCGCCACTGGCATTAAAAAGGTAAAGCTCAGTATCGAGACCCGAAGCATTAGTCAGGGCGTTGACCGTGGTCGCGCTAAAGACACTCGGCGTAGTTATATTGATGGCATAGAGATCGACATCATTCGATGGGCTGAGGCTACCAAAGATCATGGTCAAAGGATTGCCAATAACGCTACCGGTCCCTTGCACTGTAGGAACGGTTTGACCGGCGTCGCCTACTTCAGTCCAAGTATCAGCGTAAGTAGTAGATGGGTGAAAAGCAAAAGCTGCCGCAGCCGCGATTGCCACAGTAATTGCGAGGTTTTTATATGTCATTTTGTATCTGCTGAGGTTGTGACTTGCCTTGCCCTCGCGATGACAATCGCGCCGTTTGGCCGTGGTTCTTTGTATTAGTTACTTAGTTTTAGCTACTAGATAATATAAGGAATTCTGGCATCGCGAGGAGTAGTCAATTTGTAGCTAATTTGTCAAGAATATTATTACATGTTCATCAGAGATTTTCTGAGCCTGTGGCTTAGCTCGAAACTGTGCCGGCATCATCGCCGAAACCGGCCGATTGTCAGAAAAGACGCGAAGAAAAGCTCGACAGCGGATCGGATATTTGAAGCAAGTCTAAGCAGAATGCCTGGTGCTACGTTTGCACAAGCCAAACAGGGCGATCCCGAGAATTGCCTGCAGCAAAAAGCTTATCGCCGGCGAGACTTCCGGTACGGCGGTAAAGGCGCCGGTGAGATCGATTTCATATAAGCCCGTGCTCGGATCGGCAAAGGTCGAATCCCAGCCAGCTAGTCCACCCGGCACACTGGGAGCTGGTCCGCGAATGGTGGTCGACGGACTATCGGCACCAAAAAGTAGCGTATTGGCGAAATTAACCGGTTCGTTGCCACTGGTGGAAATGGCTAGGTAATAGGTGCCGGCGGCCAGCGGTCCATTCGCGTTGCCGGCCGGCAAGGTGGATTGAAGGGACGCGCCGCTTGCATCATCGTTAGCGTAGACGGCTGCGCCACTGGAATTGAAAAGGTAAAGCTCAGTATCTAGACCTGAGCCAGCAGTCAAAGCATTAACCGTGGTCGCGCTAAAGGTACTCGGGGTAGCGATATTGATGGCGTAAAGGTCTACATCATCCGGCGCGCCGATGCTTCCAAAGATCGTGCTCAACGAATTGCCAATAACGGAACCGGTTCCTTGCACCGTAGGAATGGTTTGACCGGCATCGCCTGTCTCAGTCCAGGTAGCAGCGCGTGTGTAACTCGTTAGGCCAGCGAGCAGAGCGGCAGCGGCCATTGCCGCAAGCAGGGTATTTTTCTTCATTGAAAAGCGTGAACGAACTTGGCGGAGGCTATTGAACTGCAGCCAATAATGTCAAGATAATTTCTATATTTTCAGTGAATATCAAGGCTCCCCACTCAGCAGAACCGAGTCGTCTTTCCTTTAGGTTAGAAACGAGAATCCCATCCGGAAATTTATTGCTCGACACCAAACTAGCACCGGCTCATTGTCGTCGCCGTAATTGCAAACCGGACTCGGGAACTCTATGAAAACTAAAGCCAAACGCTTTCTCTGCGCGGCAATCGCTGTTATGGCGATAATGTTGGTTTCTGGCGCCTCAGCGCAGCAAGCGCTGCCCGATCAGCCTCAACAGACGCATTACAAAGCCTATCGGCTCGAATCTCTTCCACCAAGTCTGCATCCTGTTGGCCCTCCCGGGGACGTTCCTCCCATCGCGCCTAATGCGATTGCTGTCCCCGAACCGACGACGGCAGCGCTTGTTACTATGGCTGGAATCGGCGCACTGATAATTTTCCTGCGCCAAGCATTGGCCGCGCGCTGATCGCCAAATATCGCCTAACGAACGCCAATTTCGCGGGAGTTTGCGCTTTTCTAAGACCCGTTTTCAAAGGGTTTTGATCAACTCGCGTTCTTCGGGAAGGAGCTTGTCGAGCGCAATCTTTTCAGCTTCCGTCTTCGCCGGTTCCGGTTGACCTGACGCGGCCAGTACCGCGGCATAGACGGCGAGGCTGGACGGGCTGACAGCTGTGTGAGGAACGGACAAGTCGCGATAAAGAGCGAGCGCGCTGTACGGGCGGTTTTGCTTTAGCATGGTTAAAGCGAGCAGGGTTCGATGTGGCAAGCTTGCTGGCTCGTCCCGAACCAGTTTTGTGCCCAACGTTTCGATCGATCGAAGCTCGGGGGCGTCCGATTTGGTATCCGGCGGCAAGATTAAAAGGTGCGTATACGCTTCGTCGTTCTGCAATCCAGTGTCGTTAGGCCAGATTTTCAGGAGTTCGACCAGGATGCCGTGGACTCGCTTGGTATCTCCGGTCGCGAAGACACAGCGCAATCGACCGACCTGGGCCGGTCGAGATTTTGGCTGAACGGTTGCGGCGGCATTGTAGGCGGTCGTTGCCACCTCCAGCGCACCGTTCCTCTCCGCGTAATCGCCGAGCGTAAGTAACTTAGATGAATCGCCGGCCGCATCTTCGATTGCGCGCTGCCAATTGTTGTCCGCGCCCTGCTGTTCGCCTTGTTGCGCAAAACAACGCGCCAGATACATGTGCTGCACTACCGGATCGAGCGGGAAGCGTTCGTTCTCCAAAATTTTTCGAATGTCGTCCCAACGATTGAGCGCGCCGAGCGCATCGACATGTTGGAGAAAGAGTTCACGCGTTTGGACCGCGCGCTCAAGCGGAATGGCATCGATCTCTCGCTGATAATCACCGTGGCGATAGAGCCAGACGCCAAGTGCCAGCAGTTCTTCGTTACTTCCGTTGTTCCAGCGATCAATCGTGCGCTGCTCGATCTGTTCGCGCTGATCGGGGTTAAGCGAGATCTCCAAGTCCGCAGCCAGCAGTTTTTGCTCGGACTTGGCCAGCGGATGACCGTCAATTCTCTTAACCAATTCCCCCACCGAGATCGGAAATGAATCTTTTTCCGTTCCCTGGGCGACCAGAAAACGCTGGGTGAGGGCGGTCAGGGCATCGAGAGAGACCTGATCGCCTCCTGTTGCGATATCGACCAATCGTTTATCGATCTTCAACCCTTCAGCAGCCGAAACGCCGCCGGAATTTCGGAGCGCTTCTTCCAAAACAATGTTTGCCCGCAGTTGATCGCGCTTGGCAGCGCCGGAGTCGTTGAAGACCTTGCCCGCCAGGTCAATCGCCTTATCGAACTGGCGTCTCCGGATCGCAACTTCAGCGGCCAAAATGAAATCGGCCGCCGCCGGGTTGCCGTCAACATTTTGCAATAAATGCTCGGCTGCGTCATTCGCGATCGCCAGGTCATTGGTCCTTAAAGCAATGTCGCATTCGTCCCGGTAGTCCTGGCGCGTGAGCGGGGCAGCGGCTGCCAGATTTTTCCAGAAGGCGAGCGCGTCGCCCTGGCCGACGCGCGAAAGCAGCCTCGCCACAGCCCGCATTGCCAGTGGTTCGGTTGGGCGCAGCTGATAGGCAGTAGACGCCTCGTCCCGGGCTTCGCGCCATTTTTCTTGGTCGATAAGGGCAAATGCCAGCTTCGCGTGTTTGCGCGATTGCCACCCGTGAACCGCGTGGAGAACGGTGGGTGCCAGCAGAAATCCGATTCCGATTAAGGCCAGAATCGACACCGCGATGACGGTTATCAGCAGTCGTTTCCGTTTGCGGGCCGCTATTTCCTCCGGCGTGAGTACAAAATCATCCGTGGCCATGAAACCGTGAAAGACCACAATTATAGATTAGAAAGCCGCCTAGTGCTTGCGCTTTTTCGGGTTGACCGGCTTCTAGTTCTGATTTTGCGGAACGATCAATTTCGGAAGCAGGCCGGCAAATTGCTGATCCGACAACGCCTGGTCGGCTGAGGCCGCATTGGCAATGATTACTTCAAGGACCTGTTGGCCACGATTGCGAATTCCGTTGCGCACCACCCGCCATCGATCGGCCAGATCCCAGTTCGAATAAAGCCCGGCGTCGGCATCGCCGCCATTCTCTGTTTCGTGCGCCGCGTCCTCGTGGAGCGTGAAGTAGGCAGTCGCGTGAACCCGGTTGTTTTGTGTGACAAACTCAAACCGGTGAAACGGCAAGGAGCGACCCGGCGCGACTTCGAAATTGCGAATCTGGTCCGAGCCGACTTGTTTCCAACCTGCAGCCGGCAGACAAATGTCCGGCCGGTGTGCGCGCGCGCGCAAAATCGTTCCGCTTCCAGGATTCCAGCGAAGAAAAAAGAGAAAATCAACGCTCGCAGGAAAGGTGGAATCTCTCGGCGAGTTCCAGGTCACTTCGCGGCCGCTATCGAATCGAAGAATATTGCGCGCTTCACTCTCGATTTTGATTTCATGATAGCCGGGCGCACCTTCCGGCCAACGGACGGACCATCCGGCGCGCGCGACCATATTTCGCTCGTGTATCCGATACCAAAATTCCGCGCCGATCTCGACCGCCACTGCCCAAGCCAGAATCGCCGCCGCAATTCCAATCACAATTCGCGGAATCGTCAGGCGCCAATGGCGTTTCCTTGTCGAAGAAGATGGCGATTTCCAGCGCGCAGCCAGCCACATCGTTCCAAGAAAAACGAGCACGACAATCGCGTACCCAGCCGCGTCATGCCATTGTTTGACCGCCGCAAGGCTGCGAGTTGCGGCGATCCAGACAAGAAGTGTCGCGCGCAGGAAATTTGCAAAGATCGCGATGGCGATTGCGCTGGCGACAAGAACCACTCGCGGAACAAGCTTCAGTCGCTTCAACTCGCCAAACAACAATCCGATCGTGAGAGAGGTTTGCAGCGAGCGCACCCCGCTGCATGCTTCATTCACTCCCACCAGTCCGCTCGGCAGGCGGATCAGATTTCCCTGCACTTCTGCCGGGAAACCGAATAGCGACAGTGTCTCGGCTGCACTCGCCGCGATCACGCGCATCAGTCCCTGCACAATTGGCTCTTCGATTGGCGTAATCCACGGGACTGCGACAAAAAGGAAGAGAATTGGAAAACTAAAATGTCGCAGCCAGCTCGCGCCGCCCAGCAGGTAAAAGATCGACAGCGTGATGGTGGCAGCCGCCGCCATATGGACCCAGCCGAGCGGTCGCCAATCGGCGCTTCCGATTTCAAAAACGCGCAACGGCAGCAAAAGCAGCGCCGCAACCACAATCAGTGCAATTGCGATTGCCTGGTGAAGAGATGGCCTCCGCGCGGTGCCCAGTTTCGGATGAGATGGAGCTTGTCCATCCGTCGATCCGTCTCCCGACATCGGAAATGGTTCGGGCCGGTCCTCCCAACGCAGCCAGAACAGATAAGCCGCGAAAAACGGCACGAACCAGCCGTAGTTGTATTGCTCGTTGAAGGCCCACTCCGCGCTGAGATAGCGACAACACACGAACCAAAGCACCGCGAAGGCGAGACCGATGAGCAGGATCGGCAACCAGCTGGAGCCGGACGCGACAGCTACTCGTTTTGTGACAGGCTCCGCGGCACTTTGTGTCTGCAAGCCATTATCATACGATATTCTGTCTTTACGGAAAACGTCTTTTGGCTGCGCGCCCTCCGATTTGTAAATTCCGAGCTCGGTAATTGGAAATCTGTCCCGTCCCGAAGTTTCCGGCGAAAACGATCCGTCCCTCCAAATTCATTTGATCTTTAATATTGAACATTAAGTGTTCGCGCGTCGAACATTCGCCTCGTGCCGGATCAACAAATCCTCGGGATCAAGTTTTTTGACGGAGACGTCGATCAGGCGATTGATAAAATGGCCCGTGACGGCGGCTTCCTGATTGCACCATCCGGAACCTGTTTTGCGCGACTGCGACGCGATGGGAATTATCGGCTTGCTGTTACGAACGCAGACCTCGCGATTCCCGACAGCGGCGCAATGGTTTTGCTTTGGAGGATTTTCCGCGGCAAGAAAATCGGTCGCATTTCCGGCCTGAGATACACCCAGCGCCTGACCGCCCGCTTGTTTGCCGAAAATGCAAAACCGTTTTGGGTTTTGCCGAACGATCGAGCCGCACAAAAAACGAGGGAATGGTTGCGGGCAAATCGTTTCAGATTTGATGATGAAGACTTTTACATCGCGCCGATCTACGGCCGGATGGTGGAAGACCGGCAGTTGCTTGCCCGGGTCGAGAGTCGCAACCCCCGGCACGTTGTCGTTGCGATCGGAAGCGGCCCACAGGAAAAGCTCGGCCTCTTTTTGCGCGAAAGTCTTTTCGCCAGGCCGGCTTCGATCCGACCTGCGATCCATTGCATCGGGGCGGCGCTTGGATTTCTGACCGGAGAACAGGTCGCAATTCCAGGTTGGGCCGATCGACTTTATCTCGGTTGGCTGCTCCGCCTTTTCGCGCAGCCGCGCATTTTTGTTCCGCGCCTGGCTCGCGCAATTGAGCTCCCGTGGCTCATTCTTCGCTACGGCGAAACCTTGCCGCCATTGGCCCGAAACCTGAAACATTGAAACTCCGAAACAAGAAACCGAGCAATGCGACTCAGCGAAGAATTACGCGCAGGGACAAAGGAGTATGCCTGTGCAATCATCCGGCTTTATGTGGCATCGATCTTCGTCACTATGGTAGAGCGGACAAAGCGAAGAAGCAGATGACTTGGGTTAACACTACGACAATGAGCTCTCAGCGTTTCAGTTTCTCCGCCTTTCAGGATTTGAAATGACTGTTCTCGGTCTCAACGCTTATCACGGCGATTCCGCTGCCTGTCTGTTCGTTGACGGCAAGTTGGTGGCAGCGGCTGAGGAGGAACGTTTCCGGAGAATCAAACATTGGGCCGGACTTCCAACCGAAGCGATTGACTACTGCCTGCGAGAAGCGCGCATGGCCTGGCGCGATGTCGATCGCATCGCGATCAATCGCCAGCCAGGCGTGAATAATTGGCGTCGCCTCGGCTTTGTTCTGACCCATTGCCCGCATCCGAAATTGATGTGGCAGAAGCTCAAGAACATCCGGAGCGCGGCCTCTATTAAAGAGACGCTCGAACAAAGTTACGGGCTTGAGATCACAGCCGAGGTCCACCACGTCGAGCATCATCTCGCCCATTTGGCTTCGGCCTTTCTCGTTTCAGGATTTAAAGAAGCCGCCTGTCTGTCCGTCGACGGTTTCGGCGATTTTGCCAGCACCGCGTTCGGATTCGGATCGGGCGACGCGCTCAAAATCGATGATCGGATCTATTTCCCGCACTCGTTAGGCATTTTCTACTCGGCGTTGACGCAGTTTATTGGATTCCCGCATTACGGCGATGAATACAAGGTGATGGGGCTCGCTCCCTATGGCGAACCGACATTTTTCGAACAGATGCGCGAGATCGTTCGCATTCGTCCGGATGGCACGTTTCGATTGAACCTGAAATACTTTCGGCATCATACCGACAATGTTTCCTACACCTGGAAGGATTGCGCGCCGGAAGTCGGTTCGCTTTACCGCAGCGAGCTGGCCAATCTGCTCGGCCCACCCCGTAAACCGGACGAGCCGCTGGAGCAAAAACACAAAGACATCGCGCGCTCGGTCCAGACCATTTATGAAAAGGCATTTTTCGAATTGCTCCAGGTCCTGCACAGACTTCATCCGTCCGATCATCTCGCACTCGCGGGCGGTTGCGCGATGAACTCGGTCGCAAACGGCAAGGTTTATCGGCGCACACCATTCAAAAAAATGTATCTTCCCGCCGCGGCCGGCGATGCCGGCGGAGCGATTGGCGCTGCAGCTTACGTTCAATCCAAAATGGACCCGGAGTTTCATCCCCCCCTGTCCGCCGACGTTCGACCGCTCATGTCCGCTTACCTCGGACCTGAATCTTCCGACGAAGAACTTCACGCGCTGCTCGATTGGAAGAAAAAGGAAATTGTCGAAGATGCTGGTTGCACGATTTTACTGATTTCCGACGAGGAAGAACTCGTCGCGCGGACGGCGAGGGCGATCGCTGACGGCAAAGTAGTCGGATGGTTTCAGGGACGAATGGAGTGGGGGCCGCGCGCGCTTGGGAATCGCTCCATTCTGGCCGATCCGCGTCGCGGCGACATGAAGGAGATCCTGAATGCGAAAATTAAGCGGCGCGAATCGTTCCGGCCGTTTGCGCCCTCGATTCTGCGTGAAGAGGTCGACGAATGGTTTGAGCAAGACGACGATGTCCCATTCATGATGGAAGTGTTCCAGATTCGTCCCAAACATCGTGAAATGGTTCCCGCGGTCACACACGTGGATGGCAGCGGCCGGCTCCAGACCGTCCACAGGGAAACCAACCCGCGTTATTATCGGTTGATCGAACGTTTTCGCGACCTGACGGATGTGCCGATGGTGCTTAACACGTCGTTCAACGAAAACGAACCGGTCGTTTGTTATCCGGAAGAAGCGCTGAATTGTTTTCTGCGCACAAAGATGGATCTGCTCGTTCTCGAGAACTTCTGGATCGAGCGTCGCTGAATCGCGCCAGGCTTGTCCCGCCTTCCGACAGCACCAAGAATTTCCGGATCAGCGAGATTTGTGACAACGAAGGGTCGTTAGGCCCACCGGTCGCTGTCAGATTGCTTTGTCGGCGCGATTGACGGCGACGCGCCGAACCAATAACTTCGAGGCCCGTGCATTCGGAGCTCGAACAGTTGCTTATTCTTCAAGATCGAGATCAAAGAATCCGGCAAATCCAGAACGAAGTGAAAACGCTGCCGCTGCAACGGCAGGGGCTGGAATCGCAAATGGCGGCCAGCGCGGCCGCAGTGGATGCATTGAAAAACAAATCGCGCCAGGTTGAGGTCGATCGGAAAAAGCTCGAACTGGAAGCGAACACGCGCCGCGAGACCATATTCCGCCTCAAAACGCAGCAATATCAAACGCGCAAGAATGACGAGTTCCAGGCCATGGGACACGAGATCGAGCGCTACGAAAAAGAAATTCAAAAAATCGAGGATGATGAGCTGGAGTTGATGGACCAGGCGGAAAAAGTCAAAGCCGAGCTGCTAGGGGAAGAAAAGAAAGCCGGCGCAACCAAAGATTCGATCTCGCGCCAACTGATTGATCTTGAAGAAAAATCGAAAGCGCTCGACTCTCGATTACAAGAACTGACCAGCGAGCGAGCGGAACTCGCGAGCAAAATCGACGAAGATTTGTTAGGCCGTTTTGAGCGCCTTTTCAAAAGTAAAGGCGACGCGGTCATTGTGGCAGTGGAGCATGGTGTTTGCACCGGCTGCCACATGAAACTTACGACCGCCACGGTGAAGGCAGCCGAAGCCGGAAAAGAGATCGTCAACTGCGAGC
>Ga0187777_10003243_pt1 | contig 10406 bp, 9 predicted proteins | sample 1015_Q2_SP5_10_M_FD_132416 | JGI IMG/M metagenome (GOLD analysis project Ga0187777, IMG submission 132416) | Tropical peat soil microbial communities from peatlands in Department of Meta, Colombia - 1015_Q2_SP5_10_MG | ecosystem: Environmental > Terrestrial > Soil > Wetlands > Peat | place...
GCCCACGGCCAGTCCGATTCCATCGAGGGCGTGACGCACTCCATCTGCACGCTCGAGTACGAGGACCACCGCCCGCTCTACGACTGGTACCTGGACGCGCTCGGCGTGTACCACTCGCGGCAGATCGAGTTCGCGCGCCTCAGCCTGAGCCACACCGTGATGTCCAAGCGCAAGCTGCTCGAGCTGGTGAACGATCGCCTGGTCGAGGGCTGGGACGATCCGCGCATGCCCACGCTCGCCGGCCTGCGGCGCCGCGGCTTCACGCCCGAGTCGATCCGCGACTTCTGCGATCGCATCGGCGTGACCAAGGCCGCCAACCTGGTCGAGGTGGCGCTGCTCGAGCACTGCCTGCGCGAGGATCTGAACCGGCGCGCGCTGCGCCGCATGGCCGTGCTGCGGCCCCTGCGCGTGGTGATCGAGAACTACCCCGAGGGCCAGGTCGAGGAGATGGAAGCGGTCAACAACCCGGAGGACTCCGCCGCGGGCACCCGCAAGGTCCCCTTCTCGCGCGTGCTCTGGATCGAGCAGGACGACTTCCGCGAGGTGCCGCCACCCAAGTACTTCCGCCTCTCACCCGGCGTCGAGGTGCGGCTGCGCGCCGCCTACGTGGTCAAGTGCACCGGGGTCGTGAAGGATCCAGCCACCGGCCTGGTCACCGAGGTCCGCTGCACCTACGATCCCGAGACGCGCGGCGGCGAGGCCAAGGGGCGGAAGATCAAGTCCACGATCCACTGGGTATCGGCGGCCCACGCGGTGGACGCCGAGGTGCGCCTCTACGACACCCTCTTCACGGTGCCCCGGCCCGACGAGGCCCCCGACTTCCGCAGCGTGATCAACCCGGGGTCGCTCGAGGTGGTCCGCGGCGCCAAGATCGAGCCGGCGCTGGCCTCGGCCCGGGCGGAGGACCACGTGCAGTTCGAGCGCGTCGGCTACTTCGTGGCGGACTGGAAGGACCACCGCACCGGGCGCCCGGTGTTCAACCGCAGCGTCGGGCTGCGGGACACGTGGGCGAAGATCGAGAAGGCCGGCGGCTGACGCATCGCCGCCCGCGATGGGCGGCGGCCGCGGCTCGACCGCGGCTCAGTGGAAGAAGACGCCCGCGTCGATGTTGAGCACCTGGCCGGTGACGCTGTCCGAGCGGCAGAAGGCGACCACCTGATCGGCGACGTCCTCCACGCTGGCCGCCCGCTTGAGCACGGCGCGCTGGCGCGCCCCCTCCGCGATCTCCGGGCGGAGGCGGGACGTCATCCGCGTCCCCTCCATCAGACCGGGCGCCACGCAGTTCACCGTGACCTCGGGCGCCAGCGCGACCGCCAGGCAGCGGCTCAGGTGGATCAGGCCCGCCTTGCTCGTGGCGTAGCCCAGGCTGCTGCCCCCGGGATTGAGGCCCGCCACCGAGGCGATGTTGACGATGCGCCCGGAGCCGCTGGCCCGCAGGTGCGGGGCGGCGGCCCGGCAGATCAGGTAGGGGCCGCGCAGGTTGGTGGCGAAGAGCCGGTCCCAGACCGCCGCGTCGAGCGTCTCGAGATCGGGGTACGGGATGCTGATGTTCCAGCCCGCGTTGTTGACCAGGACGTCGAGTCGGCCGAAGTGGCCAGCCACCGCCTGCACGGCGGCCGGAATGGCCGCGGCGTCGGTCTGGTCGAGCGTCACGCTGAAGGCCCGGCGCCCGAGCGCCTCGACGGCCGCGCACGTCTCCTTCGCGGCGTCCTTCCGCTCGAGGTAGGTGATCCCCACGTGAGCGCCCGCGCGTGCCAGCGCCCGCGCGATCGCGATCCCGAGCAGGCCGGTGCCGCCGGCAACGAGGGCGACGCGGTCACGGAGATCCATCGCGGGCCGAGTCTACCAGAGTCCGTCCGGCCGCCGGGACGCTTGCCGGGCCGCGGGGCCTCGCCTATCCTCCCGGCGTGGCCGCTCCGCTCCGCTTCGGCCTGATCGGGTACGGTCTCTGGGGCCGCCATCACGCCGCCGCCATCGCCGCCGCGCCGGGCGCCGTGCTGGCCGGGATCGCGTGCGCCACCGCGGCCACGGCCGCGACGGCGCGCGGAGACTTCCCGCGGCTGCCGGTCACGGTCGACTACCGCGAGCTGCTCGGGCGGCCCGACCTCGACGCGGTCGCGGTCGTGGTGCCCAACCACCTGCACGCGGAGGTGGGCGTGGCCGCGCTCGAGGCCGGCAAGGACGTGCTGCTCGAGAAGCCGATGGCGACCACGCTGCCGGATTGCGATCGGCTGCTCGCGGCGGCAAAAGGGAGCGGGCGGATCCTCACCATCGGCCACGAGCTCCGCCACTCCGAGCAGTACGGCCGCGTGAAGGCCCTGATCGACGCGGGGGAGATCGGCACACCGACCTACGCCTCGTTCTCCCTCTTCCGGTTCCCGTTCCGGCCCGGCTCGGCGGGCTGGCGCTACGACGCCGCGCGGGTCGGCTCCTGGATCCTCGAGGAGCCGGTGCACTTCTTCGACTTCGTGATGTGGTACTTCGAGCGGCTCGGCGATCCGCTCTCGATCCGGGCGCTGGGCGACGCGGGCCCGCGCGGCGCCGGCCTCTCCGCCAACTTCACCGCCCTGCTGCGCTTCCCGGGCGACGCCCACGCGGTGATCACCCAGACCCTCGGGGGCTTCGAGTATCACCAGCTCCTCCACGTGGTGGGCACGGGCGGCGCGATCCGCTCGTGGTGGTCGGGCGTGCTCGACCGTACCGCCGCGCCGACCTTCGAGCTGCGCGTCGAGCGCGGGCGCGGGGCCGGGGCCGAGACGATCCCGGTGGCGCGCTCGGGCGAGCTGGTCGAGCTCGGCGAGCAGGCGCGGCGGGTCGTGGACGCCTTCATCCGCCGCCGTCCGCTCCTGTCCGGCGAGGAGGCGCGCAAGCGGATCGCGGTCTGCCTGGCCGCGGAGCGCTCCCTGCGCGAGGGCCGCGAGATCCCGCTCGAGCTCTGAGCGTCCGCCGGGCGCCGGCGCCTCAGGTGCGAAGCCGCGGGTCGAGCACGTCGCGCAGGCCGTCGCCGACCAGGTTCATCGCCAGCACGGTCAGCAGGATCCCGAGGCCCGGGAACGTCGAGATCCACCACGCCTCGCGCAGGTAGTCGCGCCCTTCGCTCAGCATGCGGCCCCACTCGGGCTGGGGTGGCTGGCTGCCGAGGCCCAGGAAGCTGAGCGCCGCCGCCGAGAGGATCGCGCCGCCGAGCCCGAGGGTGGCGGTGACGATGAGCGGCGCGACCACGTTGGGCAGGATGTCGTGCACGAGGATGCCCCCGTCCCGGCGGCCGACGGCGCGGGCCGCCTCGACGTAGAGATGCTCCCGTGCCGAGAGCACGGTGGCCCGCACCAGGCGCGCGTAGCCGGGCACCGCGGAGAGGCCCACCGCGATCATCACGTTGCCGAGCCCCGGGCTCAGCACGCTCACGATCGCCAGGGCCAGCAGGATGCCCGGGAAGGCCAGCAGCACGTCCATCACCCGCATGATCAGGGCGTCGAGGCGTCCGCCGTAGTAGCCGGACACGAGCCCGAGCGGCGCCCCGAGGGCCACCGCGATCGAGACCGAGATCAGGCCGACCAGCAGCGAGATGCGGGCCCCGTAGAGCACGCGGCTCGCGACGTCGCGTCCGTACTGATCGCTGCCGAGCGCGAAGCGGGGGCCGGGCGGCTGGAGGGCCTCGCGCGGGGCGGTGCGGATCGGGTCGTGCGCGGAGAGCCACGGCGCGCCGACCGCCATCGCGGCGAGCGCGATCAGGATGACGAGGCCGACCAGGGCCCCGCGCTGGCGGACGAGTCCGGCCGCGGTGCTCACCCGATCCGGATCCGCGGGTCGACGTAGGCGTAGGCCACGTCGACGATCACGTTGATCAGCACGTAGGCGGTGGCCACGAACAGCACCGTCCCCTGCACCAGCGGGAAATCCTTGGCGAGGATCCCGCCCACGATCAGCCGGCCGAGGCCCGGCCGGCTGAAGACGGTCTCGACGATCACCGCGCCGGCGAGCAAGTTGCCGAACTGCAGGCCGAAGACCGTGACGACCGGGATCAGCGCGTTGCGCAGGGCGTGACGCGCGACGACGCCCCAGGCCCCGAGCCCCTTGGCCCGGGCGGTCCGCACGTAGTCCTGCCCCAGCACCTCGAGCATGCTCGAGCGGGTGAGCCGCGCGATGATGGCGGCCGCGATCGTGCCGAGAGCCAGGGCCGGCATGATCAGGTGGGGCAGATCGCCCCCGCCGGTGGCGGGAAGCCAGCCCAGGTGGAGCGAGAACACGAAGATCAGGAGGAAGCCGAGCCAGAAGCTCGGCATCGCGACCCCCAGCAGCGCCACCACCATCGCGGCCACGTCGAGCCACGAGTTGCGACCGAGGGCGGCGAGGAGGCCCAGGGGCACGCCGAGGCCGATGGCGACCACCATGCTGGCGAGCGCGAGCAGCGCGGTGCTCCCGAGGTTCTCGCCGATCTCCGTCGCGACCGGCCTCCGGCTGCGGATCGAGAGCCCGAGATCGCCGCGCAGCGCGCCGCCCACGAAGCGGCCGTACTGCAGGATGACCGGCTCGTCGAGGTGCAGCTGGGCCCGCATCTGGGCGACCTGGTCCGGATTGGTGACGAACTCGGCGAGCATGATCTTGACCGGATCGCCCGGCACCAGGAACAGCATGCTGAAGACCGCGAGCGTGACCCCGAACAGGACCGGGACGACCGCGAGGATCCGGCGGCCGACGTAGGTCAGCACGGAGCGAGCCGGCTAGCGGCGGATCGTCGCGTCGCTCAGGACCGGGTAGGCGTTGAAGTTGTACTTGACGCCCTGCACCGGCGCGCGGTACGCCCACAGCGCCAGCTCGTCGACCAGCGGGACGGTGAGCGCCTGGTCCAGCGCGAGCTTCTCGACCGCCAGGTAGATGGCGCGACGCTTGGCCGGGTCCGCCTCGCGCCGGCCGTCGGCGAGCAGGCCGTCGAGCTTGGCGTCCTTCACGCACGACCAGTTGAAGTTGGCGCCCACCTGCGAGGAGTGGAAGATCGACCAGAGGCCGTCCGGATCGATCGAGCGCAGGAACATCACCGGCCCGTGGGTGGCGCAGCGGTAGTTGTCCTCGTACCACGGGGGCCGCGCCTGGGCCTTGATCTTGACGTCGACGCCGACGTCGCGCAGGGAGGACTGGATGAGCTGCGCGGTGGGGTCGGCGCCACCGCCGTACTCGATGGCGTTCAGCACGATCTCGAGCCGCTGGCCGCCCCTGGTGCGGACGCCGTCGCCGCCTGGAGTCCATCCCGCCTCGCCCAGCAGGGCCTTCGCCTTCCCGGGGTCGAACGGGTAGGCCTGGCGCAGCGCCGGATCGTCGAGCATCACCGCGGTGAGCGGAGCGATCGCCTTGAGCCCGGTGCCCCGATACACGGTGGCGAGGAACGCCTCCTTGTCGACCGCGTAGTTGACGGCGCGACGCACGCGCACGTCGTCGAACGGCGGCTTCGTGACGTTGAGCAGCCAGATGCGCGGCACCCCGGGCCAGGGCAGCTTCTCGACGCGGATGCCCGGATCCTTCTCGAGGCGCGGCAGCGACTGCGCGGGCACCAGGTAGACGCCCTGGGTCTCCCCGCTCTCCAGCGTGGTGACCCGCGTGCCCGGCTCCGGGATGAACTTCCACACCACGGTCTCGAGCAGGGCGGGGCCGCTCCGGTCGCTCCACGGCGCCTTCCGCGCGTAGCCGGGGAAGCGGACCATCGTGACGTGATCCTTCGCCACGTAGTCGCGGATCATGAACGGCCCGGTGCCCACCGGGCGCGTGTGGACGAGCTCGCCGCTCTCCCGTACCGACTTGGGCGAGACGATCGACAGCACGCCGGAGGCCACCGAGTTGAGGAAGGGGGAGTACGGCGTCTCGAAGAGCACCTGCAGCGTGAACTCGTCGAGCACCTTCGAGCCCGTGTAGCTGCCGAGGGCGGCGCGCGAGCCTCCGGCCTTGAACTTGGGATCGACGATCCGGTCGAAGTTGAACTTGAGCGCCTCCGCGTTGAACGGCGTCCCGTCGTGGAACGTCACGTCCCGGCGCAGCTTGAAGATGACGCTGCGGCCGTCGCGCGCGGTGGTCCAGGACTCGGCGAGCCAGGGCACGAGCTTGCCGTCGGGCCCCCGGTAGAGCAGGTTCTCGGTCACCGAGGCGATCACCTGGTAGGTGACCGCCGAGGGCGAGGCGTGGGGGTCGAGCGTGGGCGGCTCCTGGTCGAGCCCGATGACGAGCGTGCCGCCGCCCTGCGCGCCGGCGGGCGCGATCGCGCGCGCGCCGGGGAGCAGCGAGCCCAGCGCGACGACGACGAGGAGCAGCCACTTCCAGGACCGCGCTGGGCGCATCGATCTCCTCCTGAGGGACGGGGTGTTCGGGGGCTCATCGTGCGTCAGCCGAGGCGCCGCCGTCAAGGCGGACGTGGGAGCGCCACCCTTGACTTCGCGCGCGGCGCGGCCGAATACTCGGCCCGTCGATCGCCATGCTCCGGATCATCACGGTCGCTTCGATCCTCCTCCTGCTAGGAGCCTGCGCCACCATGACTGACATCTCCCCCGCGGTCCGCTCCGACCTCGCTCCGACCGGCACCCTGCGCGCCGGTATCAACCACGGCAACACCGTGCTCGCCCAGCGCGACCCCGCCTCCGGCGAGCTGCGCGGTGTCGCCGTCGATCTCACGCGCGAGCTGGGCCGGCGCGTCGGGGTGCCGGTCCAGCTGATCCCCTACGGCACCGCTGGCTCGATGACCGACGCGGTCGGGAGTGGAGCGTGGGACATCGCGTTCCTCGCCGCCGAGCCCGGGCGGGCCGGCGAGATCGCCTTCACCGCCCCGTACCTCCTGATCGAGGGCACCTACCTGGTGCCGCCGGGCGCGCCGTTCCAGCGCGGGGAGGACGTGGACCGCCCCGGTGTGCGCATCGCGGTGGCGTCGAAGAGCGCCTACGAGCTGTTCCTCACCCGCAACATCCAGCACGCGGAGCTGGTCCGCTCGGCCAGCGGCGACGCCGGCCTCGACCTCGTGGTGGCGGGCAAGGCCGACGTGCTCGCGGGGGTGCGCCAGCTCCTGGTGGCCACCGCGCCCCGGCTGGCCGGCTCGCGCGTGATGGAGGACCGCTTCATGACCATCAACCAGGCGATGGGGATGCCCAAGGGCCGCGACGCCGGGCTCGCCTACGCCCGCGCGTTCATCGAGGACGTCAAGGCCTCCGGCTTCGTGGCCCGCGCGCTCGAGCGGTCCGGCCAGGGCAACGTGCCGGTGGCGCCGCCGGCGCCGGCCCGCTAGCGGGTCCCGCGATGCGCGCCGGCGCCGCCCTCGTCGCGGGCTTCACCCTGCTCCTCGTCGCGGGCGCGCCGGCGCGGGCCGCGGCGCCCTGCACCGCGGCGACCGCTGCGTGCGCGCGCTGGATGCCGATGGCCCCCGGCACCCGCGCCCTCGTGTACGCCACCCACGCGCTCGACGCGCCCGACGAGCACGTCACCCGCGCGCTCGTGGTGATCCACGGCGCGGGGCGGAACGCGGACAACTACTTCCGCTCCGCGGTGGCCGCCGCCTTCCTGGCCGGCGCGCTCGACGACACGCTCGTGGTCGCCCCGCGCTTCGCGGCCAGCGACGGGCGCGGCTGTCACGACGCGCTCGCGCCGGACGAGGTCAACTGGCCGTGCACCGGGCAGAGCTGGCGCTCGGGCAGCGCCGCGGTGGGACACGAGGCCCTGACCTCCTTCGACGTCGCCGACCAGATCCTCCGCCTGCTGGCCCGGCGGGACGTGTTCCCGCACCTGGGGGCCATCGTGGTGGCCGGCCACTCCGCGGGCGGGCAGTTCGTGACCCGCTACGAGATGGCGAGCGAGGTGCACGACTCGCTCGGGGTCCCCGTCACCTACGTGGTGGCCAACCCCTCCTCGTACGCCTATCCGGACGCGAACCGCCCGGTGCCGGGAGCCGCGGAGGCGCGCCCGTTCGCCGATCGCGCCAACTGCACGACCTACGACCGCTGGCCGTACGGGCTCGAGGACCGCGTGGGCTACGCGGCGCGCCCGACCGTCGACCAGCTCCGCGCCCGCCTCCTGGGCCGACCGGTCGTGTACCTGGCCGGCGAGCTCGACACGCTGCCGCTCGCGAACTTCGACGCCTCCTGCCCGGCGATGGCGCAGGGGCCGAGCCGCCTCGCCCGCGCCCAGGCATTCACCCAGCATCTGGCCCGCCAGTACGGCGCGACCCCGCGGCTCCTGGTGGTCCCGCTGTGCGGGCACAACGCCCGCTGCATGTTCACCGCCGATCCGGTCCTGCCGATCCTGTTCCCGCGGCCCTAAGGGAGCCCGGCCTCGCCTGGCTTGACGCGCCCCCGGGCCGGGACCTAGACTCCCGAATACCCTTCGCCGAGGAGGAGGTCGTCCGAATGCGCAACCGGGTCATCCATCTCGTCAACCCCAAGACGGACTCGCTCACCACCCGGCCGCTCTACTTCAATCGCGCGCTCTACTCGCCGCTCGCCGGGCTCCTCGCGGTGGCCGCGGCACTCCCGCGTGATCGCTACGAGGTCGTGCTGACCGACGAGAACATCGAGTCGATCGACTTCGATCTCAAGGCGGACCTGGTCGGGATCTCGGCCATGACCGCCTACGTCAACCGCGGCTACGAGATCGCGGACCGGTTCCGGGAGAAGGGCGTGCCGGTGGTCATGGGTGGGGTGCATCCGAGCTTCATGCCCCAGGAGGCGCTGCGCCACTGCGACGCGGTGGTGATCGGCGAGGTGGAGCTGGTGCTCGATCGACTCCTCGACGACCTCGAGCAGGGCCGCATGCGCGGCGCCTACAAGTCGGAGCGCCTGCACCCGATGCAGGGCCTGTCGATGCCGCGCTACGATCTGCTCAAGAAGCACCGCTACGTGAACACCACCTTCGTGCAGACCTCGCGGGGCTGCCATCAGGGCTGCACGTTCTGCGCCGAGCCCCTCATGAACGGCCTGAAGTTCCGCTATCGCCCGGTCGACGAGGTGATCCACGAGGTCGAGCACTGCGGCTCGCGGATGATCTCGATCAACGACGCCGACTTCTTCGGCACCGCCGAGCGCCCGAAGGAGGTCATGCGGGCGCTGCGGGGCCGCGGGATCAACTGGCAGGCCGGGGTCACCTCCAAGCTCGCGCAGGACGATCGGATGCTCGAGCTGGCCGCGGAGAGCGGCTGCACGATGCTGAGCATCGGCTTCGAGTCGATCTCCCGATCCACGTTGACGAGCGTGCACAAGCACGTGAACCGTCCCGAGACGTTCGCGGCGCTCGTGGAGAAGGTGCACTCCTACGGGATCATGGTCTTCGGGCTCTTCATGTTCGGCTTCGACGGCGACGACCCGACCGTGTTCCAGGAGACCGCCCGGTTCAACATCGGCGCCGACTACGACGCCTGCGCGTACTCGGTCCTGACGCCGTATCCCGGCACGCTGACGTGGTACGAGATGCGGAAGGCCGGCCGCATCGTCTCCTACGACTGGGAGAAGTACGACCAGTCCAACGTGGTCTTCCGTCCCGCTCGCATGACCGGCGACGAGCTGCGGCTTGGTCAGAACACGGCGTACGAGACGTTCTACGCCCCGTCGTCGATCTCCCGCCGCTTCCCGATCCGCGGCGGTCGCCGGCGCCTGCAGTGGGTCATCTACAACGTGTTCATGAAGAAGGGGGCCGCGACCGATCGCAAGGACGCGGTGGCCGCACCCACTCCGGCCCCGGACGTGGCGCCGATGCCGCCGATCCTGCCGCTCAAGCGCGAGTGGCGGCAGGCCGTGCTCGAGGGGACCGGGCAGCCCGGCTAGCTTCCTTCCTCCAGCGGCACGATCGCGTAGAAGCGGGGCTCCGAGCCCACCACGCGCGTGACGTGACCCTGGCCGGTCAGATCCTCCGCGAGGACGACGTCGCCCGGGCCCACCCGGGCGACGGTGCCGTCGCCAACCTCGATCTCCGCGGCGCCGGAGAGCGAGATCGAGTACTGGCGGCGTGGGGCGCAGTGCCAGTCGAGGACGTAGCCGGCGGGCGCCACGCGGAACGCGATGCCGGCGGCGCGCTGCATCGGGCTCGCCTGCCCGTGCGCGCCCTCGGTGTCGACGAAGGGCTTCATCGGCAGCTCGACCTCGTCGAGATGGGACTTGCCGTCGGGACCACTGTAGACGCGCCAGATCCTGGGCATGCGCGAGCCTCCCTCGAACGCCGGATGAACGGTCAGAACTGCACGCGGCGGAGCACCGGACGGGGCAGCGCGCGGATGACGAGCATCACGAGGCGCCAGATCGCCGGGGCGTAGATCAGGTGCCGGCCCGCGTCGAGCGCGCGCACCACCGCGCGGGCCACGTCGTCCGGCTCGCCCGCGAAGGGCGGCACCGGCAGGCCGACGGTCATTCCGGTACGGACGAACCCGGGCTTCACGCACAGCACCCTCACGC
>Ga0187777_10003244_pt1 | contig 10403 bp, 10 predicted proteins | sample 1015_Q2_SP5_10_M_FD_132416 | JGI IMG/M metagenome (GOLD analysis project Ga0187777, IMG submission 132416) | Tropical peat soil microbial communities from peatlands in Department of Meta, Colombia - 1015_Q2_SP5_10_MG | ecosystem: Environmental > Terrestrial > Soil > Wetlands > Peat | place...
AAATGCCTTGAGGGCCTCCTCAAGATACCGCTCCCCGTTATAGACCGCGAGCCCGATGCTGACCCGCGGAATATGCTCGTCCTTCGCCTGAGCGGCCAATTCGGCGCCACCGGTTTGCGAATGCAGTGTATCGTGCATAATTCGGTACGTTTGAGAACCTATGATAGCGTTTCGGCGCCGATGGCAGTGTGTTCGCGGTCACCGCTCTTCGGCGGTTTTTCGCAGATCAAACACAGCGCGCGCCGGTACGCCGGCGACGACCGTCGAGGCAGAAACATCCTTAGTCACCACCGATCCCGCGGCGATCACCGCGCCGCGACCGATGCGGACGCCCTTCAAAACGATCACGCGGCATCCGATCCAGACATCGTCTTCGATAATGACGGGCTTGACTGACGCCCTTCCCGGAATGGCATGCATGTCGGTGTCCATAATCACGACATCCCACGAGATCTTGCAATTGCGTCCGATCTGGACGAGCTCGCTCGCATGGATGAGCGTGTTGCGGTTCAAATATGTTCCATTGCCGATCTCGATCCGCGCCCCCTCGTCGACTTCCAGTCGGACGCCGCTATAGAACTGGCAATTCTCGGTGTGGATCTCCCCGCCCTTGTTGATTACCCGCGGCCAGGGACGCCCATCGCTCAAGACGATCAATCCGTGACGCGTAAGTTTACGCGAGAAAATGAGTCCCGAAAGATTCTCCATGATTGAGAACCGCAGGACCCGGTGGCGCACGTGGCGCTTAAGTTCGTCAAAGCGCATGTTCGTGATTCCGTTTCCGTTCGGTGACTGCGTCCAGAGTGTTCTGTTTCACCGCGGCAAGCCAGTCCTCGAGACGGTGATGCTTTTCGACCCACTCGCGGGCGCGGAGCCCCATCGCCCGGGCCCGGTCGGGATCATTCCAGAGAGTCGTGATTGCATCCCGCCAGGCGCGCACATCGCCCGGGGGAACGTAGAATCCTGTCTCCCCCTCCCGCACAATATCCACCTGGCCTTGGGTCCGGGCACAGATGACGGGCTTTGCCATTGCCATGGCCTCCAAGATGCTCGTCGACCCGTTGTCCGTGTCGGTGGGCAGCAGGGGCATGACCAGGAAACGCGAACGCGCATAGAGCTCCCGAAGCTCGAAATACACTTTCCTTCCGATCGTGAGCCCTTCGGGAAGCGGACCGGTTTTTTCGAGATCCTTCACCCACGGATCTTTCTTCCAGGGGACGGCCCATGCTGCGATATGGCACGGGATGTTCAGACCCCGCAGGGCTTCGACAAGGGACCCGTAGTCGCGCATCTCTCGTCCGACCGCGCAGATCATGTCATCGCGGACATCCATCGGATGCCAGAACTGCGTGTCGACCGGCCAGCCCAGCAGCGGCACACGCCGCTCGGGAATGCCAATCCGCTGTAGGGCGAACTCCCGTTGAACGGACGACATCAAAAGGAGTCTGTCGATCGATGGATGGACGAAGCGTAGGAGCGCGGGTTTCTTTCCCCGCGAGATCCAGGAATAAATGGCAACATGGGGCGTCCGCCCTCCCGTGATGCGGAGAAGAAACGCAAACGGCAGGCCCAGATTCTCCGCCCACGAGATGACCGCTTCGTATTTTTTTCTGACGACGAATGCCTCCAACACCTGTGCGATCGTGATGGGCAGAACCCGGTAGATCGCGCGCCTCCAGAGGGGAGCATGCGAGAGGTACCGGCGGTCGAGCAAGTCGGCACCCACGGTTTTCTCAAAGAGAAGCGTCCGCGGTTGCTCTCCGGCGGCTTCTCGTTGCTCGATCTCAGAGACTTCCGGACGTCCGAATCCCGCGGTCACCAGTGCCAGTGTCTTCATTTTGCGGCTCCGATTCGGGGGCCGCTTCTGACGCCGGTGAGTTCGAGGAACACGCGGATGCGCCACCAGAGCCAGCGGTAGAACTGATATGGGGACATGAGGCTGAGTGCGAAGCTGATGCCCGGGAAGCGCCGTTCCCGAATGATGATGCTTCGTCTGACTTCAAGCTCGTCTTCGCCGAAAAGCGCAGGGCCCGTCCAGCCTGAGACTGCGATCGTGTAGCCCGCTTCGCGGACCATCTTCTTCACTTGCTCGTTGACCAGACCGTACGGGTAGGCGAAGCTCCGCACGGGGGAGTTGAGCACGATCTCCAGACGCATCCGAGAACGCGAGATTTCCTCCCAGGCCTCCGCCCCCGGAATCGCGCACAGGTTCTTGTGGGTCAGCGAGTGCGATCCTATTTCGAAGCCGGCAGAATGCATCTCCAGGATTTGCGCGTCGTTCATCAACGGAGTGACCGCCGCAGGATATTTGTTGTCCCACACACTGGTCCGAATAGCGGGATCTGCGACGACAAACAGCACCCCCTTCATCCCAAATTCCTGAAGGATGGGGAAGACAACATCGTATGTCTCCACGTACGCGTCATCGAACGTCAGGATGATGGGCTTGCGCGGGAGATTAAGTTCACCCAGGCGGAAGAGGCGATAATCGTTGAACGTCACCGCGGTGAAGCCCCACCGGTCGAGGAATTCCATCTGGCGCCTGAATCGCCGTTCGGGAATCCACATCTGATGAGGATCAGGTTTCACCCCGTTCGGGACGACGCGGTGGTACATGAGCACCCGAACGCGGCTCTCATCGCCGATGCCCTCAGGCGTCGATGTTTTTACAGTCTGCTCAGCCACGGCCGGATCGTGAACCATCCTTGCCCCCATTCAGGAGTGTCCCGTACGCGAGCTTCAGGGCCTGGAATTCATGTTCCCAATTGTACCGCTCGCGCGCCGCCCGCAGGCAGTTCGCGCGCATGTTCCGGTAGATCCCTTTGTCCGATGCGATGGAATTCACTGCCGCAGCTATTGCGTGAGGGTCCTCGGGATTGACACAGAGCCCGATTCCTTCCCTCTCAACGAGCGCCCGGATGCCCGGGTAGTCGACCGTCACCATCGGCAAGCCCATCATCATGTACTCGTGCACCTTGTTCGGCGCACAGTAGTAATTGTTGCGACAATCATTCCGGTAAAACAGCAGGCCGATGTCGGCAGAAGCGGTGTACGCGGCCAGGTCATGGTAGGTGACCCGCGGCATGGCAACGATGTTCGTGCGTCCCTCGATGAATTGGTCGGGATTGCGCCATTCGTGGAATCCTCCACCCATCAGGACCAGGACGATCCCCTGATGGAACTCCGATGCCGCTGCGATCATCTCCCGGATACACCGGGAATTATCGAAGAGCCCCTGGTAAAGCACAATCGTCTCGCCCTCGACCCCCTTCTGGCGCAGCGCGTCGCGCAGTACCGATGAGACGAAAGGCTCCTGGAACGGCGGGCAGTTCATCACGGTGAGGGGCGACGAACGCGCATGGTACTCACGCTGGTAGATCGCCGAGCGATTCGGCTCCGGCGTAATGACCAGGTCCGCATGCGGGACCAGCAGGCGCTCGAGCATCTTCCAGATGAAGGCAAATTTTACACGCGCGTGCATCTCTGGATAGAGCTCGTGGGCGCGGTAGATGAGCTTTCTTCGGCGCAAGAATGAGGCCAGAACCATCGGAAGAAGAGTCGGCAGATCATGCGCCTCATAGAGATCCGCATCGGCGCGCCAGCCCATCAGCGAACCGCGAACGACGTACTCCGTGTACGTGACAACGTATTGAGCCGCTGCGACAAGTTTGTTCGAGGGCGAAATGCCAAATCGCTTTTGGAAGAACCGAAGACTCGGGAACGGCATCCTGCGGAGAGTCATTCCCTCTGCAAGGCGCTCCGTGCGCGGTGTGGAGTCGTCCGTCTCCCAGCACGCGATCATGACCTCGGCCCCATTCTTCGCCAGCGACGTGGCCTCGTGGTACATGGGCGGGAGCAGGTTAGGCGAAGGCAGATACAGGAGCATAAAGATCCGTCGACCTGCAAATGCCAGTGGCGTCTTCTCATCCTGGCTCAGAGCGTGGGTGTCGAGCGTCACTTCGCCTCTCCCCGTGGCTTCGAGACTCAACTCTTCCCCCGTTTCAGTGCCAGGAACTTCCCGATCGGAATCGCCGATTCGATCAGCGCCAGCTCAGACCGGCTCACCGCTCCAAGGGCATAGACCAGGCCGCAGTACACCAGGCTCGATACGGTCGCACTTATGATCCAGTGGATGCCAACGAGGGATGCCAGATAAATCGTCAAGATCATGACGCATCCGGCAGCGATGGCTTTCAGCTGCACGCTGACCTTCGAGTCCCGGAGAATATGCTTTGGCATCATGATGATCATCGTGATCATGATGAAGAATTCCGTGACGTTTGTAGCGATCCCCGCACCAATTCCCCCGTTCCCAAAACGCGCCTGGGTGTAGGGAATGAGCCAGAGGTTGATCCCGACATTGACGAATATGGCGAGGAACGCGCTTATGGACAGTTGGCGCTGCCTGTCGGAGGCGAGCAGCGTTGTTCCGAGCATCATGTCGATGTAGACCAACAAGATCCCCGCACCGAGCACCCGAAGAACGGTGATCGACTCCTGGTACCCTTTGAGTCCGAAGATCAGCCGGATGATCACCGGTGAGTAGGCAATCGTCCCGATGGCAATGGGGATTCCAAGTAGCAGTATGAAATCAAGGCTCTTTCGCGTCATCCGGGCGAGTCCCTCTTTGTCTTCAAAGCTTCTGGCAAGGACGGGGTAAATGGAGATCGAAAAGATGCTCGGGATGAACATGATGATGTCGAAGAACCGGTACGACGCCCCGTACCACCCGACGACCGTCTCCGTGGCCATAAGCGACAGCATTACCGTTGCCACGCGGTAGTAGATGACGCCGAAGAGCGAGTTCAAGAAGTAGGGGATCCCTTGCTTGAGCGACCGGAGAGCAGCATGCCAGTCAACGCGCGGGATGTAATGGATGAGTCTCCACGCGAAGCCACTGCACACAACAACATTGACAGCTCCGCAGAATAAGACGATGCTTGCTAGCGTCGCCGCTTTTGCGCCCATGAGGAGGAAGGGGATAGAGAGCGCCGCGAGCAGGAAGGACTCGATGATACTGCCATAGGAAGGCCACTTCATCTGCTCGACCCCCTGGAAGTAGCTCCAGAGGACGCTATTGAGGCCCCGCCACAGGAGCATGATTCCCAGAATCCGGAAGATGAGCTTAACATCATCAGGATACTTTGCAATATCGGCAAACACGAGCATGCCCACGTAGGCGAGCACCCCGATCAACAGTCGCGCGCTGGATGTGTTGACGACAATTTGGGCCGCGTGGTCCCGATCCCGTGAGATCTGTTTTGAGACGGAATACTCTCTCCCGAAGTCGACGATGATTCCCAGCATCGCCACAACGGACATCCCCAAGTAGAGCTTCCCGTATTCCGCTGGCCCGAGATAACGCGGGAGGAAGAACATCAATGCGGAGCTCGCGATCCACGTCAGCACCTTGGTGAACGAGAGGACGCCGATCGTGCGCGAGACGGATTTTGCTGCTTCACCTGCCATGAGAGCCTAGAATGCGTTTGTTGAGTACAGCCAGTGCGAAGCGCGGCAGCGTCAGCATCCGCCGCCACCTGCTGGGTTCTTGCGCAAGCCGGAAAAGCCATTCGAGCCCGGATTTCTGCATCCAGACGGGTGCGCGCGTGACGACCCCCGCGATGAAATCAAATGTCCCTCCCACCCCGATGGCCACCGGAATTTTTAGCCGATCTGCCGTGCGCGCAATCCAGAGGTCCTGACGCGGGGGCCCGTAGGCTACGAGCAGGACATGGGGTCGGGCCGCCTCAATTTTCCGGCAGATTTCCTCCTCCTCCTTCGAATCGGGGGATCCCGCATACGTCCCTGCGATCTGGAGGCCCGGGTTTTCGGCCTGGAGGCGACGGGCGACCTCTTCCGCGACCCCGGGAGCGGCCCCCAAGAGAAAGATGCGGATGTTCCGCTCTGCCGCAATCCGGGCAAACTGTCTCACCGTGTCGACGCCGGCGACGCGTTCCTTGAGCGGAGATCCGAATATCCGCGCCGCAAGGAGGACGCCGATCCCGTCGGGAAGCGAAAGCGCCGTGCGCGAGAGGACATCGCGGAATTCCCGGTTCTCCTGCGCGATCATGATGAATTCCGGATTCACTGTCATCACATGATGCGGGCGCCCGCTGAGCGCCATCTCTTCCAGCGCGCCCAGGGTCTCACTGAGCGAGATGTTGTGAATCCGCACGCCGAGGATATTCGCCGAGGGAACATCCCTCCAGAGGGCGGCGTTCGCCGTCGATTCCGGAGACGCACTCAGGCTCATTGCTGTTCCTCGACCGTTGGTGTGCCGGCCCGTTTGGCCTCATCGATTCGCTGCAGCACCGGAATGAGGCCCATGAAGGTGCCGAGGTAGATCATGTTTCTGTAGTATGTCAGCTGCATGTCGACATACGAAACCACGAGTTGGTTGATCACCGCCACGACGCACATCGCGCACACGGCCTTCAGGAAGGGGTCTTGTATCGTTCGAAAGATCATCGCGCCCCGAAATACATAGGTATTAAAGAAGAGCCAGAACATGAATCCCCCGATCAGTCCCATCTCGACGAAAACCCAGAGGATCTGGTTATGCGCAACGTAGTCCCCGAGGGCAAAACTGGACCCCCAGAGTGTCATGACCTTGTCGTATGCTCGTCCGAATCCGATCCCGATGACCGGTGAGGACTGGAATGTCTGACCCAGGTTGAAATTTTCTATCTTGCGGTAGAGCGTGGATTTGATATCCTTGTCGCCTCGCACTCCCGCTTCCTCGGTCACCGTGGCCTTTAACTGCTTCGCGACGCTTCCCAGTCGGCTGTAACTTTCCCAGAACACACCGAGCTAGACCGCGAAAAAGATACCAAACACCCCCACGACACGCATGACGGTCCTGCGCTGCCGCTCAGGGATCAGCACAAAAAGGGCGGCAAGTGTCGCCATAAACGATGCGTATGCCGCCCGGCGCTGCGCGGCAACGTAGCCGAGGAGGAGCGGAATGACCAGAAACGTCAATGCCCGTCGTTCCTTTCCATGATCGCCGAAGAGAACGAGCGCGATCAGCAGAACGAACATCGTGACGATAAACACCGGGTCCTCGTGGTTCGTCAACGTCTCATAGATCTCCGGCCAGCGGCCGAAACTGAACCCCAGGGAGGCGTAGCGCTCTGCACCCTGCAGCGCCTTGAAGGTCACGCCGGCAATCGCCGACCAAACGAGGAGATGGACATGTTCCTCTGTTCGTATGACCTGGGGGATGAACAGGATCATGAGCCCCATATAAAAGAAGGCCCGGGTCTCCCAGAGAGAAATCGTCGTGTCACCGTTAAGTGCGATTCCGTGTGCAATGGAACCGATGAGGGCCACAAAAAGGAGCGCCAGGGTGCCCTTGAACGGCACGCTGACGGGGCGCAGGCTTCCCCTCAGCACGCCGATCAGGAACCAGACCGAAAAGAGCAACAAGAGATGAATTTCCATCAGATTGATGACCCCCTGATCAATATGCGGGAGCCACCCGATGGCATTGATATTCAGGAAATACCCTATTGTTGTCGTTGGGGTCGGGAAGCCGGGGATGGAGTACTGATCGAAGAGCAGGACGACAAAGAAGAATAAGCAGAACCCCCATTCCACCCGGTAGGCGGTAATGGCACAAACTGCAAATATGCAGACGAGGCCTCCGGCGGTCGTGGTATTCCCGTCGGTGAGGACGAACACCAGCCCGAGGATGGCGGAAATGGCGAGAACAAGCGCGGTGCGTCTCCAGGGGAAGGCCCGGAGGGTTGCCGGGATGAACCCCCAGCGACCGATTGTTATCCCCTGCCCTGATGATCCGTTCATGGTGTGCGGCGGCCCCCCGTCATGATATCGGAGGCCGTTCAACCGTGAAGAGATACAAGATCACGAGGGCGACCTGGGCGACGGTGACCAAAAAGATGATGAGGTATTCCCGCACGCCCATCTTCTGGCTCTGCTTGCTCAGGACGATCAGGCCGATCATCAGGAAAATCAAGACAACAATCGTCGTCATCGAGTCGCCTACTCGTGGTTCTCTTCGGAAGAACGATTGAACACAAATCCCAGCACCTGATTCGAATTGAGATGGCGGAACATCTTCTCCACGTCCCGGTGCTTTGTTCGCGTCGCATCAATCACCACGAATAGTCCGTCCATCTGATGGGTCAGGATCAGCGGAACCCGGGGCTCCTCCAGCACGGGCATATCGATAATCACGAATTCGAAATTCTCCCGAAGCGAATAGACGATGTCCCGAAACACGACGACTTTGTCAAGGCCCAGCGACGGGAGCTCGTTGTTGTAGATCGCCGCTTCTTCCGGCGTCGGCGGAGCTGCGCCCAGCATCGCCCGACCCATCGCGCCGGCGGGCAGGATGTGCAGGTGATCGATGCGCGTGCTGAACACGCGTATCGGTTGACCATCGATCGCCTCAAGAAGCCCCGGACTGCGCGGCGTGCCGAACACCGAATGAATCCGCGGATTGAGGATGCTGAGATCGACCAGAACCGTGTTCCGCCGGTTTGCCACCGCCAATGAGACGGCGAGATTGGAGGCCACCACCGTTTTCCCCTCTCCCGCATTCGCACTGGTGATCCCCACGGTGAGGTTCACCCCGGAGGATCCCTTGGACAGTAGCGAATAGGTGAACCGGTTGTAAAAGTCGGCCGAAACGATCGACTCGTCAATCGGTCCCGGCGGCTCATCGGAAATGAGGACCGGCTTGATCAGCCGAACAATATTGTTGTCGTCGGCCGGCCCGGCAGTGTGCACTCCCTCACGGGGTCGTTGTGCGTCGCTCGATTTTCGACTTTCTGTTGCGCTCATGGTCGCGGTGTTGCTCCAGTGGGTGTGGTGTCGGCTCTGCGCTTAGTGCCTTCTGCGGGCATCAGGCAACAGTGCGATCACGGGCTTCTGATACAACTCCAGATGCTTCGGAGTGCGAAGCGTCGTGTCAAACAGCTCAATGATGACGGCCAGCACGATCCCGAGAAGCAAACCGAAGCCGAACCCCCCTGCCATGATCATCATCCGGTTTGGCTTCGTGGCGCGGGTCGGCAGAGGCGCGGGATCCAGAATGATGAACTGATTCGCGCCACGGCTGCCGATATCGAGGGCGAGCCGGGCCTGCTCGAGCTTGAGCTTCATCTCGTTGTACAGTTTCTGGTTGATATCATAGTTCGTTTGCTTGTCCTGATTCGTGCGCGAGGCCACAGAGGACTTCTTCAATTCCTCAACGAACTGGGTACGACGCTTTTCAAGAGTATTCTGCTGGGTTTGAAGCTTATAGATCTCGTTTTCCACTCCCTTGTGCATTCGGTCCAGGAGTTCGATCAGCTGGCCTTCGAGCTTATCCACGTCGGGAAACTTCGAAGTATAGCGGCGCGTCTCGTCGTCATACTTGGCGAGCAGCGTCCGCAGCTCACTCACAAAGGGAAGATCCTCCCGTTGAAGCTCTAAGAGCGGCTGCTTGCCGCTCTCCGTCCGCAGCACTTCCGGTGAGTTCTTGAGCAGATCCGAGAGCGTGCTGAGCACGTTGAGCGCATCCTGATAGGTGCGGAGCTTTTGGTTATTGTTGCCGATATCCGTCTCGATGGTGCTCACCTGCCCGTAAAGAGTGCGCGTCTCCGTCGGCAGCTCGTCCACGTCCTGCTTCATGGTGGTGACCAGAGACCGAGTGCTGGCTTCGAACAACTGCCTGTATTCCTGGACTTTCCCCTCCAGGAACTCGACGGTTTGCTGGTTCTGGCGGTTCTCGAGATCAATCTTTGTGGTAATGAACAAATTGGCGACCGTGGAGGCGCCTTTCTGCGCTTCGAACGGGTCAGAACTCTGGTAGGTAATCGTAAAGGAATCCGAGCCCAGCTTGCTGGTGGAGAGGGCGCTGCGAACTGCGGCCACCAGCACGTCGCGCTGCGCTTCCGTCTGCCCCGGCTTGCTGTAGCCCAGGGTGTCGACGAGGGCTTCGAGGAAATGCCGGCTCACGATGATCTCGCTGAAATTCCTCAGCTCCTCCTCGAATGCGGCCATCATCTCAAAGCCCGTGAGGCTCTTGAGACTCTGGTCCGGCCGGACCAGGATGGTCGTCGAGGATTCGTATCTCCTCGGCATCACAAACGCCCCGATGATGCAAATTACGGTCACAATGGCGGTCGGGTAAACGACCAGCCTCCAGCGGCGACGGAACATCCCCGCCACTTCGCGCACCCTCAGTTGGGCCGTTCGCACGGTTGAACCTCCTCTGCTGTGGTTCGTCTACATATTTGCTCGGAGTGAGCGACCCCGAGTCACCTCGCCAAGCGCAACCCCGGAGGACATGTAGGCTCAGTGCAGCACGCAAGACTCATGCCATCACGCCGGGCATTCTCCCAATGGAAAAGTAAGCTTGATCGATCCGTTTTGGTCGTTCGCTGAACGGGTCC
>Ga0187777_10003245_pt1 | contig 10403 bp, 14 predicted proteins | sample 1015_Q2_SP5_10_M_FD_132416 | JGI IMG/M metagenome (GOLD analysis project Ga0187777, IMG submission 132416) | Tropical peat soil microbial communities from peatlands in Department of Meta, Colombia - 1015_Q2_SP5_10_MG | ecosystem: Environmental > Terrestrial > Soil > Wetlands > Peat | place...
ACGTCATCTCGGTGTACGTCTTCTTGTCCATGTCGATGAGGCGCATCACCTGCGCGGTACCGTCGAAGATGACGACCTGACGCGCGTTGTTGGCGCCGGCGGCCTCGGCACGCATCCGCGTCTTCTCAATCTGTACCTGGCTCGTCTCGGATGTCCCGTTGGACGTCGTCGTCTTCTCCGTGATGAGCACGCCGTCGGCGGCACGGGCGGACGCGGCGCACGCGACAAGCGCGGCAGCCGTCGTGAGAGCACGTAAGGTCTGCATTTTCATGGAGCCATTGTAACGGGTCCGGCGAACGAAGTCGCAGCCTAACCTCTCCCGCCAACCGATCCGATACGCCGGCGAGAGGGCAAAGAGATGCGAAGACGTATCCTGCTGACCGCCGCGCTGTCCATCGTCGGGTCGTCGTGGCTCGCCATCGCACAGGACGTCAAACCTCTGCCGTCGATCGAAGTCACCGCGCCGAAGGACGTCGCGCTCGTGGACTCGGTGAACGACGGCTTGAGGGCGTTGAGCGCCAACGTGTCCCGCTGCGTCATGGCCGGCGGAGCGGCGGAGACGTGCCGCTGCAGTTTCCCGCAGGACCTCTCCGCCCTGCGCCGCGGCTACGACACGCTGATCCGACAGCACCCCGAATGGAAGGATCAGCTCCTGTCCTACCGGTATCTCAACAAGGACGGCCGAAATATCAGTGGAACGCTCGTCCTGCAGAATCTTCGCCGGCAGCTTGACGCGCTGCCGTGTCGCTCATGACGTGAGCCACGCGATGTAATTCACCAGCAGCCACATCTCCACCGACTGGTGGGCCGTCGCGTCCGGGCTCAAGAAGCGCCAACACTCGCACAAGAGGCCTTCGAGATCAACGTGGCGGAGGGGACCGCGCCCGCGCGGATTTTTCTGGCGCTGGCCACGCCGAGCCCGTTACATTCACGTCGCCGTCAGCGGAGCGCTCCCATGACGAGGATCGCGAGGGCGACGCCGACCATGGCCATCACCACCAGCGTCAGCGGCGCAGAGAACGGCAGACGCTTCTGTCGCAACGCGAGCTCGGCGTGGGCCCAGTTGTCATCGGTCGGACGGCTTCCGCCGACGAGACGCGGAGTGAGTTGTCGCATGCCGCTCAGCGCAGCAAGCTCCGGGCCGGCGGCCCGTACGATGGGAATCTCGGGGAAATCGGAGTGTTCTTCATGATGATGCGCACGATTCGCTCGTTTTTGTCGGCCGTCCGGCGGCGATCCCGACAGAGTTGTGGGCCAAGAGCGCTCGCCGCGTTGGTCGGCGTGTGGATCGTCGGTTCGAGCTGGCCGAGTGCCGCGGCGCAGAACGTGTTATCGACTCCCGACCTCCGAAGGCTCGTTCAAACGATCATGCGGGACGGCGTCGAGGACCTGATGTTGCCCGAGGTCGCGGACGGCGTCGGCCTCGGGAAGCGCGAACTGCCCTACAAGGCCATCATCGCGCCCATGACGACCCGAACTCATCGTGACGTCGCGGTGATCATGGTCGACGGCTGCAGCGAAACCCGGGTGGATTTGTGTCATGAGATCGTCTTCGGCCACGTGAGCCCGGCGGACTATTGGTCGCTCCGCGCGGATCCGTCGGCGCAGTGGGTGGCCGGCTTCGTGTACCGGGCAAACAGAGCCCGCGTCAACAAGGCGATGACGAAAGACGACGGCGAGGGAAAGCTGGCGGTCGAGAAGGCGTTCTGGCTGGCGTGGCTGGCGCGCTGACGGGAGGAGCCTCTGACTTCACCATCGCGGCTGATCGACAAGAGAATCAAGGGGCTGGGCGACTGGCGGGGCGAGATGCTCGCCCGCGTCCGCGCGCTGATCAAGCAGGCCGATCCAGACGCGACCGAAGACTGGAAGTGGAGAGGCGTTCCGGTCTGGTATCACGACGGGATGATCTGCACCGGCGAGACGTACAAGAACGTCGTCAAGGTCACCTTCGCGAAAGGCGCCAGGCTGAAGGATCCCAAGAGGCTGTTCAACTCCAGCCTCGAAGGCAACGTGAGACGCGCGATCGATCTGCACGAAGGCGAAGAACTGAATGCCGTGGCCTTCAAAGCGCTCGTCCGCCAGGCGGTGGCGCTGAACCGCCCGTCCGAGTAGCGCCTGAACACGGAATGAGCCACCGAACCACCACCGAGCTTCACGCGGGCGTCGATCACATCCGGAACGCTCCGAGCGACCACGGCCGGTTGGAGGTCATCGTCCGGCGTCCGGCGACAAATCGTCGGGAAGTGTTGACCGAGGCGAGTCTCAGCGCAGCCAACCTTCCAACGGGAAGCCAGTTTCAGATCGGAAAGGCCGTCATCGAGTCACAGAGCCGCCGCATCGCGGGTGCGCGAAGTTCGCCGCACGCTTTGGAGATGACGCAGTGGCGTTCGTCAACTCGCCGGTCGGCATCGAATTGAACCTGCGGGGCATCAATGCGAAGGTCGTCCGCGACGGCATCGTCCGCGTGGGCGATGAGGCGATCCTTCTTTCCTGACGTGCGGCGCGCATTCTGCATCAGGGCGCACTTCGCCGCATTTCGAATCCAGACCGACGCTCGCGGAGCGTCATCTCGAGGTGAAGTCGGTGCGAACGCTCGCGCCGAAGTGCCGGTAGACGTCGCGCACGACCGCGTGCCAGAACGGCTGGCCGAAGGCGTAGGCTGCGAGGAGAGCGGCCACCGCGGCCCCGACCTTCAGACTTTCCACACCCTCCGGGCTCCAGTACACGTCCGCGAGCCGCAGCCACATCGCGAATTCATCGAGGGTGAGGCCGAGGGCGATTCCGAAAACGACCGCCATCCGCAGGTGCCACTTTTCGGCGCGGGTCGTCAGCGCCACGAAGCTCGTCAGCATCAGCAACCAGATGCCCCAGAACAGGTGGTGGATGTGGAGACCGCTCCTGGTCATCACGTAACGAAAGGGTCCGTGAGGGAGCAGCTGGTAATGAATGATGGCCGTGATGGCGCGGAGGACGGCGAAGGTGACCAGGTAGGCGCCGAGCGCGCGCAACGCAATGCGCCGTCCAAGGTTCAGCCGCCGATAGTGCTCCGCGATGCGCATCTCAGTCAGGCTGCGTCGGCCGCGCATGAAGCTGCCGATGAACAGCAGGATAGCGCCAAGCAGCACGGCATGAAAGCGGTGCTGATCGTTCGCCCCGCGGCCGATGCTCAGCCGGTTGCCGCGTCAATCCGGCCGCTGCGCGTGGCTTCAACCAGTGCCGCGTGGTCCTGCTCGGTCTGGTGCATGTACTTGATGGCGAAGGCGGCGATGGCTTCGTCGAGCGCGTCGCTCCTGCCGCAGTAGCCCGCGATCATGGCGGCGTCGCCCGACTTGGCGTGCGCCAGCGCCAGCGCCCATCCGCAGAGGCCGCAGTAATCGGGGAGCGTCCCGAGGTCGTCGATGGCGGCGCTGCCCTTCATATCGGCCAGCTGTCGGATGTAGAAGTCCCGTCTTCCCACCTGGCACCAGCCCAGGAAGATGTCCGGCGACCCCTGGGTGAGCCGCTGGCCGAAGACCACGCGGTGGCCCTGGTGCGTGAACGGCAGCCTGACCTCGACGTACGGCGCCAGCACCGACCGCTTCGCTTCTTTGACCTGGAGAAACAGCGGGTCGTCTTCCCCGGCGCCGTGCAGCATGACCACCCAGCACTCGGTGCCGACGCTGCCGACGCCGACCACCTTGCGCGCGACGTCGATGATCTGGTAACGAGCCAGCAGGACCTTGCGATCGAAGCCCAGCGATTCGAGATAGGCGTGCAGCAGGCGGTCGAGCGCGACCCTCACGGGAGTGCCCTTCTCCGTTCGGGTCTCGCGGACGATCAGCGGCACGTCCTCGATGAAGCGCTGACGGCCGTTGACCCGCTCCGTCAGCTTCTCGAGCGTGCTGATGTGTCCACGTGTTCTTGCCCGATCCATGATCCGTTTGGCGGTTCGCCGCGATTTCGGCGTCAGGCTGTCGAGCACGGCGCGCTCGTCGATGCGGTCGTACCACACCTCGAGGTGCCCCATCCCGGCGTACCGCCGGATGCGCTTGCGGTAAGAGCGACAGCACTGCCGGGCGGCGGCCTCGCATTGGGCGCGGTCGCCTCCGAGAAAATTCACGGCCACCGCCGCGCTGGCGGCCAGGCGTTTGAGGTCCCACTCCCAAGGACCGACGTAGACCTCGTCGAAGTCGTTGATGGAGAAGACCAGACTGCGCTCAGCCGAGGCGTAGACGCCGAAATTGGCGACGTGCATGTCTCCGCACGCAGCCACCGGTATGCCGGAGACCGGCAGCGTCGAAAGGTCGCTGGCCATCACCGCCGCCGATCCGCGCAGGAAGGCGAAGGAGTTGGCCAGCATCCGCCCGTAGCGAACCGGCACGAGCTTCTGCACCCGAGTGGCATTCTGCGCGTCCAGGATCGCCAGCGGATCGGGCCGGTCCCCCCTGGGAGCGTACTCGGCGTGCGAGGCACGAGGCACGCGCCGGCGCAGCGCCTTGCCGGCCGCCAGCCGCTGATCAGTCGACGGCCGCTTCATCATGAAGCTGTGGACGAGCGCCATCTTGTCTCTGGCGTCCAGCATGCGGAAGAAGCTCGAGTCGATATTCGATCGCAGTCGAACGGTGCCCATCAGGAAGTCACCGCTCGAACCAACTGCAAGGATCAGGCGAGAACCGGCCACGCGCCGGTCGGCGATGGTTCGCGGGCAGGATGCCGTGTCTACAACCGGTTGTGATCGCTCACGGCCGACTATCAGCACCGCATTTGACACCGCCACGCTCCACGCCTAGGATTCCGTGCAAGTCATTCATCCGGGCTGTCAACCCCGTTTTGATGCGGAAGACTCTGCCGATGCGAAGACCTGCTTGCGTCTGGATTGTTCCCGTCTTGCTGGGAATGGCCGCGGTGTCATCAGGTCAGACGGCGGCTCCTATCGCCCCCGCGACCCTCCCTGAGCCAACGACGCTCAGCGAGATCTTTCATCTCGACCGCGCGACAGGGGCGCTGACAGGCCTCGAAGTGGTCAAGGAGAAGACGCTTCATGTGGGGAAGCAGGAGGAGTTCTACATTGAGGGTGCGGCGTCCCCGGTGGCGTTCACGCCCGCCGAGCAGACGTTCGTCATCCGACTCGTGAGCTGGAACCGCGACGGCAGCGATCTGACGCTGGACCAGGTGCAGAAGGCGATTTCGATCAATCGGCTGGTGGTCAAGAACGTGAGGCCGCTCATCGTCGCCGCCAAACCCGCGCGTTTGATCTCGACCACCGACATCGCGTTCGACGCGCAGCCGTACGGTCAACCGACCCGAGGCCTCGATCCCAAGAATCCAAATCTCGTCGCCCGGTCGTACAGGTTGACCCCGCATCTGATCCTCCCTCCTGGCGAATACAAGATTCTGTCGCTGGCCAATGCCCGGCACAGCTTTCAAGAATGGGCGTTCGGCCTCGTTCAACCCTGACTCGAACCAGCAACCCCGTGGCGCGCCCCGATCAGCACGCCGAAGAACCGTTGACGAAGTGCTCATCACGATGACGCGCGGGCGGAAGCTCCGCCCGTGGTAGCCGGATGATTCATGCTCTTGTCATTCACGTTCTGCCACGATGGCGCCGCAGCAGTGAAGGAGGAGACGATGACTTCTGCGAAGCACTCCAGGCGCCTGACGAGCTTCGGCGTAATCGTGATCGCCGTCGCGGTTGCCGCGTTGTCCGCGCAGACCGGCCCAAGCTATACGGTTCGCACGCTCGCGTTGCCCGACAGTGGCATCGGAGACGTGTCGATGGACTACATCGCGTTCGACGCCGCCACCAATAGCTTGTGGGTGCCCGGCGGCAACACCGGCGCCGTGGATGTCGTCGATGTGGCGACCGGCATGGTGCGTCAGATTACCAACCTGCCAACTGCCGAAGTCCAAGGACGGGGCGGCACGCGCGTCCTTGGCCCCTCCGGTGTGAGCGTCGGGAATGGCGTTGTCTACATCGGCAATCGCGGTGGATCGGAGGTCTGCGCTTTTAATTCCAAGACGCTGGCTCGTGTTGCCTGCCAGCACCTCGACAAGGCCCCGGATGGCGTGGCGTATGTCGCGTCCACCAAGGAGGTCTGGATTACGACGCCGAGCGAGCAGGGGATTCGGATCCTCGACGGCGCGACGTTGGTGGAGAAGGCGAAGCTCACCTTTCCCGGGAATACGGAAGGCTATGCGGTCGACGCGAAGCGGGGTCGCTTCTACACCAATCTGGAGGACAAGGACCGCACCGTGGCGGTCGACCTCAAGACACATGAAACCGTCGCCACGTGGAATCCGGCATGTGGAGGCGGCGGCCCGCACGGGTTAGGGCTGGACGAAGCCGCCGGGCATTTGTTCATCGGGTGCGATGCCATCGCTGAAGTGATGAACGTCGGCGGCGACGGCGCCGTCCTGTCCAAGATCGACACCGGCGACGGCGTGGATGACATTCACTACGCGCCGGCGACCCACCTCCTGTATGTCGGGGCCGCGCGTGCCGCGAAGTTGACGATTGCCCGCGCCGACAGCGCAGGGAAGCTGACGCTCGTCACCCAGGTCGCGACGCAGAACGGCGCCCGGAACGCGGCCGTCACCAAGGACGGCACCGTTTACTTGGCGCACGGCGGCGGCGTCAGGCTGCCCGCGCTCGTCGTCGTCTCCCCGGCCAAGTAAGCGATGCCATGCGGCGTGCGCAACGGCGTGGTGCTGGGAGGCGTCGGCTTCTTACACTGGTGTTTCGACCTCATCGTCCACCGCGCCGACATGCCTCTGCTCCCTGCGAATGTGGGGCGATTACCCCGAGTGGGGTTCGGGCTGTGGCAAATACCCGCGGCGTCAGTCGTCGTCGAACTCGTGGTGATTGTGATCGGCTCTCCGCGCTGATCGGCAAGATCGTCCAGTCTCCGTCAGAGTCATCCGTACCTAGCCCGCACGAACACCCGGGTGCACTACCTTGGCGCTAGTCACCCTGGCGGACGGATTCCGGCGACGACGATAGCTCTCCTGCCTATTGACCATCACCAGCGTCGTTTCCCGCTCCTCCGAGTTCATCCGCGCGGGCGATTGACGCCTTCCCGACGGCCTTCCCTATATCGCAGCTTCAGCGCCTTTTCCGCCGCTGACTCCGGAGGCAGCGCGTGAGCGATCGCGACCGCTACAAGACCCACACTAAGAATGACCGCGGACAGGAAGACAAGCGCGATCCAACGCCGCATATGCCACAGGGCTGCGCCTGTACCGGTCGTGGTGAACGCGATGCTCAGGGCTGCGATTGCCAGCACATACAGAAGCGCGACAAGCGATCGCCTCGCGTGCCGCGACGCACTCGCGGCCGGCGACGGAAAGTACGCGTCGATTTCCGGGAAGCCGGCATCCTGAAACGCCCGAAGTGCCAGGTCATCGAGACCAACATCCTTGGCGTCCTTGATCAGCCTGAGCAGAATGATGCCGGCGACGTTCAACGGGAGAGCGGTCGCGAGGGCGGCCGTGGACGTCCGAATGGCCGCGTCGACGGGACCCACGGTAATGAGGGCGGAGAGCACGACCAGATTGACAGCGGTCAACCCGCCGAAGATCCAGCTTCCAACGTCAACCAGCCAGGGTGTGGTCCGCTCGGCAAGATTCCGAAGGCCTGTGAACGTGCGCGCAGACTGCTCGTCTACCGCCGGAGGCGCACTGCCCTGACCAGGATTGGCCGATTCCCCCTCAGGCATTTCGTCGAAGTGGCGGGGTGCGTTCCGCCTCGCGCTTCAAATCGTTGGCGTAGCGCTCGAACACGGGGCCGAGGTCTGGCATCGAACCTCTGACAAACGGCAGCATCAACCCGGAGAAGCGTTCTTCCATCGCAAACTCGGTCGAGCCGTCGTCGCATGGCTTCAGTTCGAACGTGCGGACACCCTTGAACACCGGGAAGAAGCCGCCGGTCCACGTCATGTGCGTGTCGGGCACGACGTCGGAGACCGTTGGATTGAAGGTGCGGTCCGTTCCGGGAACGCGCAACCGGAGTCGCCCGCCCTCACGAATCTGCCCCTCCACGCTGGTCACCGTCGAGTTCCAGCGCGGGAAGCCGTCCGCGTCAGTCAACAGACTCCAGATGCGTCCAGCCGGCGCATTGATGTCGAGCGCTACGCGACATGTCATCGAAAGCAAGCCGCTCGACTGCGTGACGATCGCCGTCTTCATCGAGTCTGCTCCGCGGAGAAGGCTTCGCGATCGACTTCAAACCCGCCGATCGCAATCACCGAGGATCGCCAAAGGGATCGCTACCGCATATTGACCCGCCTTCCGGATGCCTTCAAGGTCAGCCGCTCGGGCGGCTCATCTACTTCAGATACGAACGGACGATCCTGATCAGATCAGCCGCCGCCTCGCGCGCCTCGGCTTTCGCCCGGACGTCTCGAAACACGTGATCGCGAATGTGACCCTCGATGACTTCTGCCATCAAACCATCCATCGCCCCTCGGGCCGACGCAATGAGCCCGAGCACTTCGCCACAGTCCGACTCGCTTTCAAGCGCCCTCGCCAGCGCCTCGACTTGGCCACGGATTCGCGCGACGCGCAACGTGAGCCCCTTCTTCTTCCGGATGGTGTGCGACATGCGAGCTACCGTACCGCGTTATTCGGATCGCTGCAAACACTGAGGCCGTGGCGGTGCGAAGACGTAGCCATACCCCCTACGCCTATCAGAAGAGGTCCTCGGTAGGCGAGGCTCCCGCGCCACACACAGGCCACTGCCCACCAGCGTCGAGAGACGATGGCGAGGGTGGAACAGGAACTCCCGAATCAAGGGTCTTTCAGCGCGCTCTCCCTGACAGAGAGACAGAAAGAACCAGAGAGACGGGAAGAATAGGTGTCATGCGTACGGAAGACGACCACCCTCCGAGTAGGAGGACGACGCGTATTCACGACGTTCGGGCCTAGGTCTCCGCTCACGCCGGTCGGCCTCACCCGGCGTCTTCAGACCGTGAAGATCGTGGTGTGAGGCGCCGCCGCGCGAATGCTCTCGCGGTCTCTCCCTTCCACTTCGACGTAGCGAAATCGGTCGACGGTGACCGCTTGTGGGGGAGCCTCCTCGATCGACGGGAGAACGATCATGAACCTGTTACTCACACACTTCAGCGCGACGACGAGCTTCTTCGCCAGTGCTTCGAAGAGCACTGGTGGTACGAAGCGCGTTCAAGTCATACACTCAAATATGTGCCCACAATGCAAGGGCGCGGCCCTGATTACCCTCACTGGAGAAGCTCGGGGGACAGCGATAACGAACATTGACACTCTCGGAGGCTTGGGCCAGCCTCACGGAGAAGCTTCTGGGGGGTCGAAAATATCTGGGGACCTGAGTGTTCAGGGCGGTGCGGCGGTCACGTCAGACACGGGAACCAATCAACTTGAATTCGATATTCTGGGTTTCAAGGTAAAGCCTCTTACCAATCAGACCGGCGAAAAACAGAGTCCCTTCAACGTGTCTGACACCAAGACGCTACACGACGACGAAGCGAACCTGGTGATTTCTTCGACAGCAACCCTCAAGGTAACCGCATTCACTCCGGGAACAAGCGCGACCGCCGGAATCGACATCACACCTACCCTAGAGATCGTAGCTAGGTGCCAGTGTCCTAGAAGACCCAAGAAGGCTTCCACTCGCCTAAGATGCTACGTCTATGGACCAACGAACGCGCCGCAGAAGGAGAAAGACCTTTACAACCAATATTGGCCAACAATGAAGCATCATTGATGGATTCTGTTGGGGCACGGGAGGATCACGGACAAGACACGGACAGTCCCGCCAGAATCCGTAGACTCCCCGTTCAGAATGGCCGACTTTCTTGGGAAAGTTGGCTCCTCAGGCTGGACTCGAACCAGCAACCCTCCGGTTAACAGCCGGATGCTCTGCCATTGAGCTACTGAGGACCAGATGGCGCGGCCCGTCGAGGGCGAAGCAGACCCGCTATTTTACAGGGACCTCGACCGCACCCGCAACCGGCGCTCCACGATCGCCCGTCTGCCGCACGCGTGCCCGCCTCTCCGCTTCTCGACGGAGCGGCCCGAGCAGCAGCCATCGAATGAGCGAGATGCCCGGCGAGAACCGCGCCCAGTACCACCGGAACTTCGCCCGGGCGGCGGCGTCGGTCGAAGCCACGCGCGTCTCGGTCCGGAAGATCGACGTGTGAGCGTCGATCGGATCGGCACGCAGCGTCCAGACGATCTTCACGAAATCGGGTTCGTCGAACGCCGCGAAGTTCTCCGGCGGCACGGCGCGAAAGGCGACGTTGGCTCGCCACGGCTGGGTGACCGCGCCCATCACGATTTCCCGCCCTGGCACTTCCGCCAGGAGCCCCCAGCCGATGCTCGTGGTCAACGCGAGAAGGCCCAGCGGACGGCCCGTCGCATCGGCATCGGCGCCGAGCACGAACTCGCGCGCC
>Ga0187777_10003246_pt1 | contig 10402 bp, 12 predicted proteins | sample 1015_Q2_SP5_10_M_FD_132416 | JGI IMG/M metagenome (GOLD analysis project Ga0187777, IMG submission 132416) | Tropical peat soil microbial communities from peatlands in Department of Meta, Colombia - 1015_Q2_SP5_10_MG | ecosystem: Environmental > Terrestrial > Soil > Wetlands > Peat | place...
CCAGAAAAGAAACGAATCAGACCTCCAAGGAGCGAAGTGATGCAACTGCTCTGTGACAATCGCCTTGCCAAGGAACTGGCAGGATGGGAGCCAGCCTACACCCTGGAAGAAGGCCTTGGGCTGACCATCGAGTGGATGAAAGACCATATCCGCTCTTACAAGTCAGGAATATACACAGTTTAGGAGAATGCGATGCAGGCGATTATTCTTGCAGGTGGAAAAGGCAGAAGGCTGATGCCTTACACGACAGTCCTTCCAAAACCCCTGATGCCGATCGGTGATTATCCCATTCTCGAGGTAATCCTGCGGCAACTCAGGAAATGTGGTTTCAACAAAGTGACGATAAGCACCGGCTACCTTCATGAGCTTATTCACGCGTATCTGGATACCAACAAATCGTTGGGTCTTGAACTTACTTATGTGCATGAGGAGACTCCGCTGGGCACTATCGGTCCCCTGCGTCTCATCGGGAACCTCGATGACACGTTCCTGGTAATGAACGGGGATATTCTCACTGATATCAATTACCGCGAGCTCATCGAAGACCACAGAAAGCGAGGCGCTGTTGCAACGATCGCGACATATCAGAGGGACGTTAATATCGATTTCGGAGTACTCGAAAAGGATGCGAATCGGAAGATTGTCGCATTCAGGGAAAAGCCGACGTTTCATTTTGATGTCAGTATGGGCGTTTATGTATTCTCGAAAAAAATTTTGGAATACGTGCCGGAGGGCAAAGCATTCGGGTTCGATGAGCTAATGTACGCTCTCACCAGGGAAAATTCCGAAGTGTTCAGCCATCCCCATACCGGTTACTGGCTGGATATCGGCAGGCCGGATGATTATGCCCGTGCCATTGAAGAATTCGATCGAGATAAAAACCGGTTCCTTCCATGAAAGTACTGGTCACCGGGGCACCCGGATTTACGGGGACCTGGATGATGCGATACTTGTCGTGTCAGGCCGGTGTAACCTCGACCGGTCTCGCTCATACTCCCCCGGGAAATTTCCATGCGGATACCCACTCACAGGATTTTCTCATCGCAGATTTGTTGAACCGCGAACAAATATTTTCTGAGATAGCCGGTCTTTGCCCGGATGCTATTGTTCACCTTGCAGGACGGACACACGGAACGCTGGATGTTCTGATGCGGACAAATGTTGTCGGTACAAAGAACCTCCTCGAGGCAGGATACGCAGCAAATCCTGATTGCAGAATGCTCGTTGTAAGTTCTTCGGCGGTATATGGATATCAGGGTAATGAACCAATCACTGAATCCATGCCCCTTCAGCCATTAAATGAGTACGGGATTTCCAAGATGGCTCAGGATGCATATGCAAGGATGTTCTATAATCTCAATGAAGCAAAAGTATGCATTGCCCGTCCTTTCAATCTTGTTGGCCCTGATCAGTCTGAATCGTTTGTATGCGGGAGGATCGTACGTCAGGCCATAGAAATTGAACGCAAGGAAAAAAATGTATTAGAAATTTTCGAGACATGCTCTTCCCGGGACTTCATCGACGTCCGTGATGCTGTCCGCGGTTATTGGGCGCTGATTTCTCACCCGGAGTTCTCAGACGCCTGCGCCGGAGAATCATTTAATTTGGGGTCCGGAACTGTCTTTTCAATAGGACACATTATTACATTGATTGAAGAAATCATAGGCCGACCTTTTGAATTAAAATTTCCGGATACCCCTCCGCGAATTGTGGTTTCAACCCAGCAAAGCAATAATGGAAAAATTAGGGCCTTGACCGGATGGGTCCCGGAAATTCCCCTTAAAGAATCTCTCCGCCAGATGCTTGATGCCGCGCGCAATAAATAGATCTGATAAAAAAGTTCAGATAATCCCCATCTCACTCAGTCGCTCCGGCAGGTATTTCTTGGTTACAAAATCCAGACCCCGGGCCGCGAATGCCTGTTGTTCAGACTTCAGATTCATCTCGAGCTGGAGGTTGATCTGTTTTTTCCAGTATTCGGTTGCAAAGCGAGGATCGGAGAGCTCTGCTTTGAGCGCCTCTACATCTTTGTCCGACAGTTTGTCTGATGGCAGATTGTAGTCCCTGATATCGCTGGGCTGCAAACCGATGAACTGGGCCTTCGGGGTTGCCAGAAGTTCCGACATGTGCGCGCTTTTGATCGCGCCGTATGCAACGGACGCGAAGATCCTGTACGACCACGGGTCGCCATCGGTGAAGACGAGGATCGGGATGCCCCACGCTGCATTGATCTTGTTGAGCATTCTCCTGGTTGACCGGGCTGGCTGGCCCTTCAGGTGAAGAAGGATTGCGGAGAACTCCTCGTCAAACCCGTTTTCTATGAGACGGTCATACATACCACCTGTCTCGAGCGCAATAACGAATTTCGCATCGTGATCTACGAACTCGATGTTTTCGACATTGTTCGGGATTGAATATCCTGCCCCTCCGACATCGTCCTGGCAGTGGATAGTCTTGAGTCCCCTGCGGGTCATCTCCCTGATCCGCATGGGCCCATAGATTGACGCCCCGTCTTCTTCGGGGCGCAGATGGAAACCTTCCCGGGGGACTTCGGTGAGGATCTCGAGGTCCTCGATAAGGAAATTGCTCTCGTCCTGAGCCCCGAATTTCGCCCGTTTCCAGCCCTCCGAGATGTAGTACATCTCCCTGAGTGTCGAGGAGCGGTTCTCGATGAGCTGCTGTTTGACGAATCCGATGACGTACGCCATCTTGAGGAGGTGCGTCGCACTCTTTGCGGATGCGGCAGTACGCATGCTCTCTTTATCGCCGTACTTCCAGACTTCACTTGCATCGTCGAACTCGATATTGTATTTCGTTCTTGTAGGGAGCGAAATCGAGGGGATCTCACCCGCTTTCATCTGGTCGTACCACGCGCTTGCAATTCCGAGAAGTGCCTCCATCGATTTTTTGTCGAGCTCCTCTTTAGACATCGAGGTCCACCACCATTTTCTTGTTCTCCTCGATCCCCCGGATCTCGATCATTCCCCCGCCTTTTCCCGAGTACGAGACACTCCAGACCATTTGGGGCTGAATTGATGCTTTCCATACTTTGGTAAACTGGCCGTCCACTTCGGTTACAAATGCCGGTCCGGGCGTTGCATCTGCGGCATTATCGCCTGAGATATCATAGATCGAGATATCGGCAGCATTTCCGGTATAGTTATTTATTTCGATAGTGACTTTTCCTTTTTCCGTCCACCGCTTGGCTATGAGTTTCCTCATCAGTTTTCCCTCAATGGGAGCAGTATCCACGACCGGTTTTTCCACAATTTCGCTTACTTTATTTGCGAGTTCCGGTATAATCGCACAGACTGCCCGTGCCCTATCCTCCGCCAGCTGGTTCCGGTCTCTCCGGGATACAAAATGCTTGAGTTCGCGTCCCAGCTCCTGGAGAACGAGGGTAATCTCTTTCTCGATCTCCGGAATACCCGCGATTGCGTCTTTGCTCTCGCTCGTGAACGGTACGTTGGTGGATGCGACGTGGACGAGGATGAGGATTGGCCCTACCGGGAATCCCTGTTGGGAGATATTGTACGCCTTCCAGTTCACGTTTGTCACACACTGGGTGATTGCGCATGCACCCTGCTGGTACATGAGCGGAACGCGGTTTGCAAATCGGATCAGGATCGCGTTTCCCTCAGGTGGAAGTTTTCCTCCAAACCCGATCGCGGCCTCAACCATGAAAGAGTGTCCGCCGAAGACCGCACTCGGTCTGGTACGTGCCGCGACAAAGTCCATCTGGAATTCCTTGTCAAGTCCCCGGCGGATCAGTTCTTCACCGATCGGAGAGAGACACTGGGTTGCAGGAGGGGCCGGGACAGCGACATACTGCATCGCAGCAAGGAGCGCTCTGAGTTCATCCGCAGACAGCGTATTTGTCTTAGCTGTACTTTTCAACCCCGCACGTTCGCTCATTTCGAGAGCAGTTTTCTTTCCCACCCGGCTGAACGTTCCCGCGAGGAAATCGGCTAGTTTCTGGTCGCTTGCTGCGGCAAGGCGCTTGAGCTGGCCGAACTCGATCCCGTGGGGATGCGGCTGGATCGCGACCGGGCACGCGATTACTTCCTGGCTCACGCGTTCAAACGTAAAGGCCTCGTCATCGAGTTCAACGCGGAACCTGGCATGGGGATTTACGACCGATGTGTACCGCAGGTATTCGACAAGTTTCTTTTTTGCCGACATGGTGCTCTTGAACTCGATTTGCACCCTTGTGCCGTGAGTCCTGTCCCATTCTATTGGCCCCTGTGCTACGATATCGGGCTCATTGGTATCTATCCGGATCAGGATCTCGAATTTACAGGCCGGCTCTTTGGCACCGGTCCGGGATATAATAGTTGTCGGTATTCCGCTTGTGAGTTGGGCATAAAGAACCGCGGCAGATATCCCGATTCCCTGCTGCCCCCGGGTCTGACGGATCTGGTGAAAACGGGACCCGTAAAGCAGTTTGCCGAAGACGAACGGGACCTGCGAGGGAATGATCCCCGGGCCGTTGTCTTCAACGATTATCCGGAAGACATCGTTTCCTACTTTTTTGATACTAATGAAGATATCGGGAAGTACCTGAGCCTCTTCACAGGCATCAAGTGCGTTATCGACGGCCTCCTTGATAGTGGTAATGACCCCCCGGGTAGGAGAGTCAAAACCGAGAAGGTGCTTGTTCTTCTCAAAGAATTCGGCAACGCTGATGCTGCGCTGTTGCTTTGCGAGCTCGTCAGCGAGGACCATCGGATTGTACCTCATCAATGGCAGATCCGAGGTCCGTCGTCTTCTGTTCGCCGGTCCCGAGATTTTTTATAGTTACCAGCCCGGATTCCGCTTCCCGGCTTCCGATTATGACAACGAACCCGGCCGTCTTTGATGCATGAGAGATCTGCGCCCCGATACTCCGGTCGAAGAGGTCCATCTCGGTCCGGATCCCGGCATTCCGGAACGCCCGGGCGACTTCAACTGCTCTCACCCTCCCTTCGTTCGTGCACACGAGACCAACGATCGTCTGTTCCTCAGGCCGGGTGTCCCCAAGGGATACCATCACCCGGTCGAACCCGATGGCAAACCCGCAGGAAGCGATATCGTCACCTCCGATAAGGTGCGCGAGCCGGTACGCCCCGCCACCAAGGATCTGGTTCTCTGCGCCAAGGTTCCGGGCAAAACCCTCGAAAACCACACCCGTGTAATAGTCGAGGCCCCTTGCTATTCCAAAGTTCAACGAGTACGAGATGCCCGATGCGTCGAGCACCGCGATGGTCTGCTCAATCCGCTCTTTCTCAGGAACCGGTCCAGCGATTGCGAAAGCATCATCGAGATTGCTGCAAGACACCAGTGCGTGGAGCGACTCGGCGAGATCCCCCTTCACCATCGTGTCAAGTGTGCATTTCATGCCATCGAAGTCCTTCTTGTCCAGGTGGGCCATAATCCGGCGCCCTGCAGATGGTTCGATATCCCGGAGTAGATTTCTTACAAGGGAAAGGTGGCCGACTTTCAGATCGTATGTGACTCCGGTGGCGTTGAGCATTCCAGCAGCGAGGGAGATGATTTCTGCATCGGCAATTGCGGTATCTGCACCAATAAGCTCCACTCCGAACTGCCAGAACTGGCGGTACCGCCCCTTCTGGGGACGCTCGTATCGGAAACAGTCAGCAAAGTAACACCACCTGAGGGGTTTTGGAGCAACCCTGGCCTCGTTGATGTACATCCTGATCACCGCTGCGGTAATCTCAGGGCGGAGGGCGAGCTTCCTTCCCCCCTTGTCTTCAAAAACGTACATCTCTTCGATGATCCCTTCTCCTGAACGAGTGGTGAACAGTTCGAGATCCTCGAATTCGGGAGTGCAGACTTCCCGGTATCCCCACCGGCGCGCGATCTCACGGATCCGCACTTCAACAGCCCGCCGGGCCTCCATCTCATCCGGCAAAAAATCCCGTGTCCCTCTCGGTTTCTGGAGCATGATGTTCGTTTCCTGTAGAATAGTGGTCAGTATTCTGTTATCTCTTATTCGCCTTCGGGCGTGGCGCCGAACCCGCAATGCGCTCCCATTTCCCTTCATTCCTCCATATCTTCTCCCGCGTGATCCTACCCTGCAGGTAGAGCGCACCAAGGATTAGGCCAAGGCCGAGCAGATCAAACGAGGGCGAGAGCGTGAAAAAAATCCCGAGCGTTGCAAGTGCTCCGCATCCAACCCCCCAATAGGCGGCTTTTCGGTAACCAGGCAGCCCGGTCCGGAAAAAGATCCGCGCATCGCGGAGCCAGAGGAATATCGTGACCCCGGCACCGAAGATAGCTACATAAACAAGGTAATCCATCGCAATGAACGTATTATTATACGCTGTTCCATATCTGTATTATCACAACCATGCCCTCAAACGAAACCCTGCAGGATCTTCTCGTTCGATATAGAAACGGGGAGGTCACCCTCGAGGCAACCGCAGATCAGATAGAAGGACTGCGGTTTGAACGCCTCGGAGAATTCGCATGCATGGATACCGGGCGGGAACTCCGGTGCGGGATGCCAGAGGTAGTCCTTGCCGAAGGGAAAGATGCCGCACATCTTGCCGAAATTGCTATCCGTCATGCAGATGTCGCAGGCCGATGCATTGTAACCCGGGTCACTCCCGAACAGTACGGGAAGATACGCGATCTGGCAGAGACCCGCGCTATCCACGTCGACTACCGGGAAAACGGAAGAATACTGGTCCTTCATAAGGATCCGAGTGAAGTTCCGAAACAGACTGGCGGGATAGTCTCGGTAATAACTGCGGGTACCTCTGATATCCGGGTCGCAGAAGAGGCAAAAGTCGTTGCTGAGCAGATGGGATGTGAGGTACGGTCTGCCTATGATGTCGGGGCAGCGGGAATCCATCGCCTTTTTCCGGCCCTCAAACCCCTTCTTGGATCTCACGCGTTTATCGTCTGTGCCGGGCGTGAGGGAACTCTCCCGGCGATCGTTGCCGGTCTCGTTGACAAACCCGTGATCGGTGTCCCGGTCAGCACGGGGTATGGATATATGGGCGGAGGGCAGGCCGCGCTTGCGAGTATGCTCCAGTCCTGTTCGGTGATCGCGGTTGTTAATATCGATGCGGGGTTCACCGCGGGTGCATTCGCGGCACGTGTCGCAAACCAGGGGAAGAGTCCATGAAACGGGGATTTTATATCGGTAGGTTCCAGCCTTATCACAACGGCCACCAGGCCGTCCTTGAAGGTATCGCAGATGAAACGGATGAGATCGTGATCGGCGTAGGAAGTGCTCAGCTCTCGCACCAACCGGACAATCCCTTTACCGCAGGGGAGCGGGTTCTGATGATCACCCGTGCTCTCGCCTCACTTGAATGTCCGTTCTATGTGATCCCGATTGAAGACATAAAGCGGAATGCACTATGGGTTGCTCACGTAAAATCGATGACGCCCCCTTTTGAGCTCTGTTATTCATCAAACCCGCTTGTAGTCCAGCTTTTTAATGAAGCCGGCGTTACCGTACAGTCCCCTGCGATGTATGAACGCGACACACACAGCGGGACAGAAATAAGGCGGCGGATTCTTAATGGTGAACCCTGGAAACAACTTGTTCCTCCCGCGGTTGTAAAAGTCATCGATGAGATCTCCGGCGTGAATCGTCTCAGGCAGATAGCAGGTGATGATTAAATGGGATCGTGTCGAAATAATTGCAATTTTCCCGAAACCGTTTAGGGTGGCTGGATGTACAAATTTATTTCCAAATTTTTTGGAAAAAGGCCTGCCGAACCTTTTAAAATCGCTCTCAATACAATCCCCCTTTTTTTGAGTGAGCAGGAGGAGACTGCAAGGGAGAAGTTGGCAGCTGGAGCTAGCGTTCCCGTTCAGAACATACGAAATGGCGTTGCACAATTGCAGCATGTTGTCAATGGCATCGCCGGTGCAGAACAGGATCCCGCGATCCATCCAAAACTCAAAAGTATTGCAAAAAATTCTTTACCCCAATTTGTACGTGCCATGAATGCATCCCTCTCAAAAGAGCTCCCTGATGCCATCGAGGAATTTTATGCTGCCGCGGTCGATTGTGTCAAAGGCTGCCTCAACAGTTCACGCGGGCAGGGACGTTATCTGCAGGTGGTATTTCCAGAAGAAATGAAAGATGTAAGGACCGGTATTGACGCGATCGGCCGCGAAATTAACATTCTCACACGATTGATCAATGAATATCATCAGGTAATGTCGCGTGTAGAATGTGTAGCGGGTTTGTACGACGAAGTTACAAGATTGAAGGCGGAATTGAAAAAATCAGAAGAAAGAGATCACCGTATTTCCTCCCGTCTTGAAGAAATGAGGGATCGCATCGAAGAGATTGGAAAGGAGATCGAAGGAGTTAACCGGGATGACAGGATGTGTCAAGTTAGAGACCTTGAATCCAAGCTGACCGGACTGGAAAAGAAACGTGATAATCTTAACCGGCAATATGCATCGGCCTCAATGACTGCTGCGCACGTTTTCCGGAAAGCAGAAAAGATAGCTTCTAAACAACACCATTCAGGTGAAATCACAGCTCTTCGTCGCGTCATGGAAATATTGTCAGATCACGCAATTCCCGAGCATTCAGAGTTGGAAAATTCTTTATCTGATGCCCTTCCCGTAGCTCTGCGTATGGTTGGTTCAGGGGAGATCGCTTTAAAAAACAAGGAAGAAATGGCGGTATTTTCTGATATTATTCTATTCCAAAAGCAGATAACGGATCTTTGCGGCGAACTGGACCAGCTTGATAAAGAGTTTCGTAAGACTGAAATCTCGATTGAGTCAAACACGCTTATGTTAAAACTGAAATCACTTAACCGTGAGAAAATGCAGCTGGAAAAAATGCGTATCAAGGAACAGGATCTGAAGGAAGAACTCTCGCAGTGGAGACAGAAATGCCGAGAGAATATTCCCGATTTTGCAGAAAAACTCCGGAATAAAATGGAAGATATTGTGGGGGAGGCCGTGCAAATAGTAGAATGAGGAATTACATGACGGGAGGGTAGAATATCTCAATCATTCTGGTGATTATTCAGTGTTCTTTACTTGTACACTTCGTTTTCGTTTTCATCTTCACATTCAAACATTTCTTCAAGGTTTTCGATTATCCAGTTCACATGCTCTCTTGTTATATCCTCGGTGATTATATGTTTCATCAGTTTTCACCGTCGGGCTGGGATATAGTCTGGCATAGAACGTTTTTTACTCTAATTTTACGAAATCCTCCAGGTCGCTCTGGTTATGGGGGAATTCTTCCGACCAGCCATAGCAATCGCGGAGCATTTGCGCAATGACGTTGGAAAACGTCATATTCCCACGCTTTAACGTGAGAAGCGCCTCATACACCTCGGGATCAATCCGTATGGATCGTCCCTCGCCTGCACGAGGCATAATTACCACTTTGTGGTAACACATTATATATTTTTTGTATAATCACATTAAAAAAGGGCACGAGTTTAAATAAAATAACCAAACGAATCGAAATTGACAAAGATCGTGCTACTGGCACACCACTAATTTCCTGAATAAAAACCTACTATTTGTTACGAATGCGTATGAACGTAAAGGTTGAAAAATCCGTGTATGCAAATTCCGGTTCAGGGCCATGGCATCCTCCGACGCGGAGAATTGTCGGAACGTCAAGCGGAATTCTGGAAAATTCAAGATTACCGGGCATCTCTGCATGATTAAGACTGAAAGGCCGGAATTCCAATGGATTCCTGATTATTCCTTTCGGGGTTTTTCTGCAGCAGATATGACTGTGCTGGTGGCCGCAGCACATGTTACTGAGGCCTCGAGCGTTAAGGGCTTCGAAAGCCATTTGTGCCGTATAATGGTAGCCTGTAAAAAAATCCCCGGCTTCGTGAGAGAGGCGTTGCCAGCACTTAAGTCTTAATGTCTGATTTCCGAGCTCAAGGGGACCCCCATGCACAAAAAGCATCTTATGACTAATATACTCCATGGGCATGGTATCAAAGATCGAAGTAAGTGGTGATCCTCTAAGTTGCTCATGTCGAAAGCTACTGGTTGAATCGCTCCCGCTCACAATTATTCCATGAACAAACGCATGGTCGTGATTTCCCAGAACCGAAACGACCGGGAACTCACGGGCAAGAGTATGGACTGCTTCTAAAGTCTCTCTCGGTCTGATCCCGCGATGGACCAGATCCCCCAGGTTGACGACAAAATCTATCGTCCCGAAATTTTTTCCAAAAGAAGGTTCCCGGATGCAGGAGATGACATTTTCGATGGCTGCTGCGTCCGCATGAACGTCAGAAAATATTACCGCACCCATAAAGGTACATCGTTTATTGGTGCTTCATTCCAATATAAACCATGGATATAACTGGATCAACGATTGAACCCGCAGGTCATGAATATGCGGAAGATCGGAGTTTCTATTGAAAAAAATTACCTGATTTCA
>Ga0187777_10003247_pt1 | contig 10401 bp, 12 predicted proteins | sample 1015_Q2_SP5_10_M_FD_132416 | JGI IMG/M metagenome (GOLD analysis project Ga0187777, IMG submission 132416) | Tropical peat soil microbial communities from peatlands in Department of Meta, Colombia - 1015_Q2_SP5_10_MG | ecosystem: Environmental > Terrestrial > Soil > Wetlands > Peat | place...
ATACGCCGTTAAAGGTGAGGAAGGCGACCATCGCCAAAGCCAGGATGGAATAGCCGGCTACCACGAGCGACCATAGCCTTGGGGTGGTCATCTCACGACACCCCCGTACCGCTCGAACCAGCTCACCATGTCGTTGGCAATCTGGGCCATGCTCGGGCTGATGGGCCGGGAGCCCACCTGCTCGAACATATGGCCCATGTTGTGGACGAGGACGAGCTGCGTTTGATCCCCGGAGGCGCTGAGCTTCTGATACAGCTCGACCGACTGTGACTCGGGCACGGTCGCATCAGCAGTCCCCTGAACGATCAGGATGGGCGGGGCGTTGGCCGTGACGTAGTGCACGGGGCTGGCACGCACCGAGTTCGAAGGGTTGCTGCCCAGGACGATGTGCCGCCAATCTGGAGAGGAGCCGAGGCGGAGCAGGTCGGCCGGCCCGAACAGGTCCACCGCCGCCAGTATTGAGCTCGATGTCTTGGGATACGGCCCAACGTCGAAGATCGAGTGCCCACCCGTCAAAGCTGCAAGCGCGACAAGCGTCCCACCGTAGCTCGTGCCGAAGGCAAACACCTCGTTGCGATTCACGTCGTACATCTGGGCATGCGCCCGGAGATACCGTATCCCGCACTTCACGTCGTCGATCTGAGCCGGGAACTGGTTGGTGGGAGCGAGCCGGAAGTTCAGCCGGGGGGCCGCGAGCCGGTAGTTCAGGCTGGCGACGGCGAAGCCCGCCCGGGCAAGTGTGTCGAGGAAGATGGGACTGAGGTATCCCTTGCCGCCCGAGATCATGCCTCCCCCATGGACGAAGATCGCGAGCGGGAGCGGACGGGTGGCCGTGGTTCTCGGCACGTAGACGTCCAGGGTCTGGGAGTTGCAGTAGGTCACATTTCGGTAGGCGGTGCCGAGCGTGAACGGCACTGTGGGCTCCGCGTTCGATCGGACGAGCCTGTGGATGGAGAACGCCGAGTAGAGGCAGATCAGGAGCAGCGCAGCGATGCAAACGATCGCCGGCGCCACAGGCGTGTGCGCTGGTGCGGGCTTCTTGCTGGCCTTCTCCAACGTACCCTGCATCGTGACGACGGCCGCCTTCCTGGCCCGTGACGCCAGGTCAACCGTGGGCTCGTCGCCGGGTGACGCCACAGGGAGCAAGGCCCGGATCCGGCGGGCCGATGGCCCCTTATGGACGTGTGGCGTCGTCCAAAGAGCCAGGTCCGCGGGTCGAAGCGAGCATGGGCGGGCGCCCGGCGTCCGGTTGCGACGTGGTGGGAGCGAGGCTCGCGAGTCGTCTGAGGTTCTCGGGATCGAAGAACTCGACCGCAGGAAGAGACCCGGCCACCACGCTGATGAAGTCGTTCATCGCCTCCTGATGGCCGGCCACCGCACCGAGCAGCTGCTGCATCTCGGGCGGCGGCGGCTCGCCCGACGCGAACTGTGCCGTCATCTCATACATCGGAAGCACCTGAGAGTCCCGCGCGACGTGATACTCAGCCATCGCGTCCTCGAACGGGCGGTCTCCGAGGAACACCTCGTCCAGCGCGGCCGCGCAACGCTCAGCATCGCGGAAGGCGTCGCTGATGCCCTGGGCCGTGACCGGGTCCTTCGTGTAGCCGGCATCTCCGACGAGCGCCCAGCCGGGACCGAACGGCTTGCGCAAGAAGTTCGGAACTCCGCCCCCCGTGAACCGGTCCACCCGGGTCGCACCGCGGACTCGTTCAGCGAACTCGGGCGCGAGATCGAACGTCTTCAGGTAGTTCCCCTCGATGTCCGCCCTGAACGCCTTCGCCTCGGCGCGTGGCCATCCCTGGATGATGCAGGTCAGTCCATCGTTCGTGGGGATGGCGCCCCAACCTCGGTGGGGCCGGATCACCGTCTCGACACCGTCCACCGGCAGGCCGCTCCAGAACGTGTAATAGGCCCAACCGAGCTTCCCTTTCGAGTTGTACTCCTGGGCGTTGACCGCCTCGGCTACGAGGGAGTTACGCCCGTCGGCGCCGACGACGACCCGGCCGCGCTCGATCACGGGCTTTCCGTCGGGTCCGTGTCCCCGGATGCCGACCGCCGCGCCATCCTCGATGAGCACCTCATCGACGCTGAACCGCTCACGCACCTCGGCACCGGCACGGGCCGCTGCATCCACCAATATCGTGTCGAGGATCGTTCGGCGCGGAGCGCACCCGATGGCGATGCCGCCGGAGGGCCGCGGCCTACCCGCCACCATGAACGCACCGAAGTCGAAGGAGTAGCGTTCGATCGGGGGACAGTTGGAGGCCAGCACGTCCTGCAGCAGTCCCCACCGGTGCAGCGCGGCAGCGCCGGGAACGTGGATGACGAGCGTTGACATCGTGTCGCTCGGAAACGAGGCGCGGTCGACGACCAGCACCCGGTACCCCTTCTTCGCCAGCAGCATCGCCGTCGGGGAGCCCGCACATCGGGCGCCGACGACGATCGCGTCGTATTCCTTGGCCATAGCTTCTCCTGGGCTGAGGAGCTCCACCATGCCGCGATCGAAACAAAGACGGATCGGGGAGTTCCCCTATTTCGCGGCTTGTTTCGTGCGCGCGGCGTACGCTGCGGCCTCGGCACGGCTCCGGAGGCCCAGCTTGGCCAAGATGCTGCCGACGTGGTGCTCTACCGTCTTGCGGCTTATGAACAGGCGCTCGGAGATCTCCGGGTTCGACAGGCCGTAGCCGAGGAGCTCGAGCACCTCGGACTCTCGCCTGGTCAACGTTCCGATGCTCCTCCTCCCGGTGCCAGGGCGCGCCCCGAGCGCGCGCATCACCGCAGCTGCGGCGTCGGCATCGCGCGCCGCTTGCAGCCGCTCGAACGCGTCGAAGGAGGCCTGTGCCTCGGCAAGCGCCACCTCCGGATGCTGGGAGAGGAGAGCTTGCGCGAGCTCCAACCGTGAGCGGGCGAGCTCCACGGGCATGTGAGCGCGGGCGAACCCGGCGAGAGCCTCGCGAAGGCAGGCCTGTGGATCGCCGGCGTGCGTCGCGAGGCAAACATGTCCGCGGGCCAGGGCGGCCGAGGCTCTCAAGGAATCCTGGTCCGGGTGGCTGGCCGCGCAGGCCACAAGGGCGTCCACTGTGGCCTGGGCCTCATCCGGCCTGCCTGAAGCCAGATCCACATCGACGAGGAGCGACAGCAGCGGACCTGCGGCCGTGCTCAACGGATCGATCCGCGAGAGCGCCTGTTTCAGGATGTCTCGAGCAAGCTCCGTTCGCCCGCGTGCCAGGTGAACCGAGGCGAGCGGGCGTGCCGCCCCGACGTCCGCCTCCATGCTGATGTCTTCGAGGAGCTGCTCTGCCTCCTCGAACCGTCCCTGACGGACCCGGAGGTCAGCCAGTCTGACCAGTGCTTCTTCACGCAACGCGGCCCGTCGGCCCAGGCTCCACAGACGCACGGCTTCGCTCAACGCCTCCTCGGCCTCCGGCCACCTCCCCGCGGTGGTGAGCACCGCGCCGTAGTGCGTGTGACAGAACGCCGAAACGGCAGGAAGCTTGCGCCGCTCGGCTATCGCCTCGCCGACCCGGATCCACTGTTCGGCTCGAGCAACGTCCTGCACGTGTTCGCAGGCAGCGAAGAGCTGGCAGAAGATCTCCTCGAGAACGCAGAAATCGTCGACATCACCGCCGGCCACGGCCGCGAGCGCCTCGTCGAGGAGCAACATGCCCTCTTCGATGCGGTCGGCCTGAACCAGGCTCGCGCCGAGGTACGCGAGAGCTGCGAACTCGAGTTCAGGGTCGCCCAGCCGCCGGCCCGCATCCAGAGCCTCCCGAAAGAGCTCGTTCTTCCTGGCTCGACCGCTCTCAATCATCCCTTTGTTGAGGGCAATCCATCCGGCCTCCGATGAGTCGGGAGTGTCGGCCAGGAGCGTCAACCCGCGGGAGGCCCAGCCCGCCGCAACGGCGGTGTCTCCGACAATGGCCGTGTACAGTCCGGCGAGCGTGCGGGCCGCGCGCACGGCGCCCATCTGATCACCGGCGTCGCGATACTCGGCATACGCGCTCTCCAAGAGCTCGATCGCCCGCGTGAAGTCGAATTCGAGGTAACTCACTCGCGCCAATCCCTCCAACGTCTCTCCCGATGGAGACCGCAGATGAGCGGGTTCGAAGATGAGGCGTGCTCTTGCCGCGTCACCGGCTCGGAGTGCAGCCCGGCCGTCGTCGAGGGTCCCTCGTACAGGCGAGGTCATCCCGGCGATCATGGCATGTCTGGTCGACGAGGATCTACACGGCGCGATGTGGCCCTGCGTGCTATTCGGGCCGGACTTGCAGGACGAGCTTGCCGCCGCTGTGCCCCGTCTCCAGTCGGCGATGGGCGTCGGCGACCCGGTCCAGCGGGAAAACGTCGGCGACCACGGGCCGGAAGGTGTTGGCTTCCAACAAACGGGCAAGCACGCGAACCCGCTCGCCGCTGTCGGCGATGAGGAACCCGTGGAAGGTCAGGTTCGCGTCGAGCACCGGGTCCAGATCCAGGTCGGGCGTGGCGATGGACGCGAGCCGGCCGTACGGACGAACCGCCGCGAGGCTCTTCTGGAGGGCGTCGGCGCCGATCAGGTCGATGATCGCGTCCACCTGTCCCCCGGCGAACTCCACGGCGGCACCGGCGACACCCTCGTGGTGGTAGTCGATGCATCCGGCGGCGCCGAGGCGGCGAAGCAGTGCATGGGAGCGCTCGCTTGCCGTGGCGACGACGCGAAGCTCTCTCGCGGCGGCGAGTTGCACGAAGAACGTGCCGACGCCGCCGCCGGCGCCATGCACCAGGACCCAGGAGCCGGGAGGGAGATCGATGCGCTCGAGGACATCGTGCGCCGTGCCCGCGGCAAGTGGCACGGCGGCCGCCTCGATCATCGGCGTCGTGTCGGGGAGCTGTGCGACGAGGTCGGCGTCGATGGCCACCAGGTCCGCGTATGCGCCGGCTCCCCGTGGAAATGGGGTCATCGCCATCACGCGGTCGCCGATCGAGACGGCGTCGACGCCGTCACCCACCTGGTCGACGACCCCGGCGATGTCGTAGCCGAGGACGTGGGGGAGCTCCAAACCGGCCCACGATCCGTCACTCCGGTTGCTCGCATCGACCGGGTTCGTGCCAGCCGCGTGCACCGCGACACGCACCTGCCCCGGTCCGGCCTGCGGATCGGGGAGATCGACGACCCGAAGCACCTCCGGGCCGCCGAACCGCTCGATCACCGCTGCCCGCATGGTCAGTCCAATCTACGGCGTCCACGACCAGCGGCGAGTGGGCGGCGGCCGTTCAAGTCCGACTGCTGCACGGCGCCGCATCCTCGCGGTCGGGCGAGCACGGGGGCATGGCCGCTTCGGCCATGGTAACCAGTTGGGCATCGGACATGCCGGTTCCCGTCGCCTTGAACACCACGTCGTGGTCGGTGAAGACCTCGACGTAGAGCGTGATGGCGTTGGCAGGAGGGTTGTCGACCAGGTATCCGTTGTACGTGCCGACATCGATTGGCCGAGCGTTGTCGGGGGCGCCCGGAGGTCCGAGATTGATGTTTAGGCACCCTCCGTCCACGGCGGTGAATTGGCCGCCCGCTTGCGCGACCGTTTCGGGCGCGCCCGGCGTGGGAGGTGGAGCCGGTTCGCAGGATCCGGGGAGCGTGCCGCGGGAGTCGACACGCGTGCCCGTGGGAAGCGTGATCGTGATGCCGGCGAGCCTGAGCTCGGGGCCGGCGGGCGCACCGGGCCCGTGAGGCGGGACGGGCTGGGAGTGGTACTGGGTCCCGATCACGTATGCACCGAGACCCGCGACGACGAGTGCGCCCACCATCGAGGCAGCAACACCGCTCCGAAGACGCGCGTGCGGACGGAAGTCCACTCGAGACAGGTTGGCGATCTGCTCTGGGGAGACCGTTTCGGCGTGGCGCGAGAGCGCATCACGCACGGCGGCTTCGAAACCCTCGGTCTTCACGGGATCCTCCTTCGAACGGTCGATGCGGCTGCGTGGGGACGGCCGGCCAGAGCCGTCGGGTCGGCGTTGCTGTGGCCCTGGCGGACGTGGGTGGGGTCGCCCATTGAGGCGGACATGAGCTCGCGGAGCCGCGCCAGGGACCTTGAAGCGGTGCTCTTCACCGTCCCGACCGAACACCCGAGCGTCGCCGCAACCTCGGCCTCGGACAGGTCGGCCCAATAGCGAAGGACCACGACTGCACGCTGGCGTACCGAGAGCGCGGCGAGAGCAGGCGCGATCTGAAGGCGCACATCGACGGCGCTCAGGGCGCGCCCGGCGCCATCATCGGCACGCTCGACCCGACCCGGACCGCTTGCCGCAACGAGGAGCTCGTTCCGCTGTCGGGACCGGCGGGCGGCGTTGTCGAAGATCACGCTCAGGAGGACGCGGCGAGCATATGCCACGGGATGATCCATCCGCCGGACGCGGTACCAGCGCCTGGCGACGCGAAGCAAGGTCTCCTGGACCGCGTCCTCAGCCTCTGACGAGTCCCCCAGCATGAGAAAGGCGGTTCGCATCAGCGACTCGCCGGCCCCGGTGACGAACTCGTCGAAGTCTTGGTGTGCTGCCCGGATCGGCCACGCCATCAGCGCGTCTCCCACTCGGTTGGCCACACCTTGCTGAGGGAGTCTGGGTGCGGCCTCTTACGACTATGAACCCCCCGCAGTCGCGGAAAGGTTGCCTCCTCAGGACAAATGGCCGCCTGTCTGCTGAGCGTCCCCTGCGGGGGGTCAGTTGATGTCGAACTCGTTGCCCTCCGGGTCCTTCATCCCGACCGCGTAGTGGTCGAGCCCTTCCTGGTACATGACGACGGTGATGGTCCCGCCGAGGCCGGCAAGCCGATTCGCCTCGGCGTCGACTCGCTCTCGGCGGACCTCGAAGGGGTCCACCCGTTCGCCGCTGGCGTGGATGTCGAGATGCAGCCGGTTCTTGACTACCTTCGCATCCGAGACCACCTGAAACCAGATGGACGGCCCGTGTCCTTCCGGATCACTGATCCGATCCGAACCCTCGCTCAGTTCCTCCTCGGGGATCCCGAGGTCGCGGTAGTAGTCGTTCCAGGTGACGAAGCCGGCCGGAGGCGGCGCGAGCTCATAGCGCAGCGCGTCGGCCCAGAATCGGGCGAGCCGGTCCGGGTCGGCGCAATCGATCACCAGTTGGTAGTTCACCGACATCGGTCCTCCCTCCGCGGCCGCTCGGATGACGGCAGTCATCATGTCAAGATCGTCCGGAGCTTACCGAGGGGGGCGCGAGCATATGACGCCGCCCACCTGAACGATCAGCCGCATCCCCCGGAAGCCACTTCCCTCGGCTTCCTGGGGTAGATTCGCGAACGCCGGTACGCAACGGCTACGTCGTCGCTTGACGCTAGGGGAGCGTTGCCCGATGTCGAAGATCTTGGTGACCGGCATGTCGGGAACCGGAAAGTCGTCGGCGCTCGCCGAACTTGGCCGACGCGGGTACCGCGTCGTGGATACCGATGATCCGGGCTGGCGCGAGTATCGCCAGGACGCTGCGTCCTCCGACGAGGTGCGCCGCGGGGAGCGGCTGTGGGTCGAGGAAAAGATGACCGGGCTCTTGAGCTCCGATGATGGTCGCTCCCTCTTCGTTCAAGGGTGCGTCAGGAAGGGCCGGCTGCACGCATGAGCTGGATGCCGGCCGACCGCTCGATGACGTCGTCGCCGACTTGATCGCGATCGTGTCGCAGGAGTGAGCAGTACAGGCCACGGCGATAGGCGCTCACCGGCGCGCGAGATGAACAGGCGGCCTCCACCTCTCTGTTCGGGGCTCGCGGCCGTCCACTCCAGGAATTGTGCAGGTGCGTCGTGTCGAATCGGGCGGAGGCCATTCGTGTAGAGGGTGAGAAGCTGGCACGGTGCCGGCTGGGGAGCGAAGGAGGACCGCGGAATGACCCAGTACCTGCTGAGCGTGTATCACCCGGAGGGAGATCCCCTTCCGGAGGACGTGCTGTCGAAGATCATGGCCGACGTCGACGTCGTGAACCAGGAGCTGCAAGACGCCGGCGCCTGGGTCTTCGCCGGCGGACTGCATCCCTCCAGCACGGCCACCGTCTTGAAGGCGAAGAACGGTGACGTGCTGCTGACCGACGGCCCCTTCGTCGAGGGGAAGGAGCACATCGGCGGCTTCTGGGTCATCAACGCGCCGGACCTGGACTCGGCGCTGGAGTGGGGACGCAAGGCGGCGCGGGCCTGCCAGGTCCCGATCGAGGTTCGGCCCTTCCAGGACGAGCCCGAGAGCTGAGGTCGTTTGGCGCACACCCTTCCCGCATCGGAGATCGCCCGTGTGTTTCAACAGGAGTACGGGCGTGCGGTGGCCGTCCTGGTCCGCGTTTTCGGCGATATCGACGTCGCCGAGGAGGCGGTCCAGGACGCGTTCACGAAAGCGGCCGAGCGCTGGCCCACGTCGGGACTGCCCCCGAGCCCCCAGGGGTGGATCGTCACGACCGCTCGAAACTGTGCGATCGACCGTCTCCGGAGGGAAGCGTCGCGCGAGGACCGTCACGCCCAGGCCGCCCTGGCGCACGCGCGAGGCGAGCCGCTCGAGGAGGGCGCCGTGCGCGACGAACGCCTCCGCCTGATCTTCACCTGCTGCCACCCGGCGCTGTCCGCCGCGGCGCAGGTCGCGCTGACGCTTCGGCTGCTGGGTGGACTGACCACCGGCGAGATCGCGCGCGCGTTCCTGGTGCCCGAGCCGACCATGGCGCAGCGGCTGGTACGGGCCAAGGGAAAGATCCGCGACGCAAGGATCCCTTACCGGGTGCCTTCGGACGCCGAGCTTCCGGATCGGTTGGACGCGGTGCTGACCGTCGTCTACCTGATCTTCAACGAGGGCTACACAGCGAGTTCCGGCGATGCCCTCGTTCGCGAGGATCTGTGCGCCGAAGCGATCCGGCTGGGGCGTTTGCTTGTCGATCTGATGCCGGACGAACCGGAGGCTCAGGGCGTGCTGGCGATGATGCTGCTGATCGAGTCGCGCCGGGCGACGCGGACGACCGCTGACGGCGAATTGGTGCTGCTGGTGGATCAGGAGCGCGAGCGATGGGACCAGGAGCTGATCGCGGAGGGCCAGGCCATCGTCCGTCAGTGCCTTCGCCGAAACCAGCCGGGGCCGTATCAGATCCAGGCGGCGATCAATGCGGTGCACAGCGATGCGACGAAGGCGGAGGACACGGACTGGGCTCAGATCCTGAAGCTGTACGACCAGTTGATGGTCGTGGCGCCCAACTCGGTGGTCGCCCTGAATCGCGCTGTGGCGATGGCCGAGGTCGATGGACCGCAGGCGGGACTGGAGATCGTCGACGGCTTGGACCTGAAGGGCTACCACACCTACCACGCGATCCGGGCAGACCTCCTCCGTCGCCTGGAACGCGACGCGGAGGCGAAGGCCGAATACGAAGAAGCCATCGGCTCCACCGACAATGCCGCCGAACTCACGTTCCTTCGGCGCAGGCGCGAGCACCTGCTCGGGTAAAGTGCTCGAATGCCGGAGGGGGTCCTTCAGCTCCGAGAGGTCCGGATCGACGCCATCCTGGACGTCGAAGGGTCGTTCCCGCTGGAAGACGTATTCGGACGCACCGACGACCCGGCCGCCGAATCGCTCGAGAGCTTGATGGACCGTTTTCCGGAAGAGTTCACCGCAGACGGCTGGCGGTTCCGCGACCGCTGCTTTCTGGTCCGAGCTCCCGGCGCGACGGTTCTGGTGGACGCCGGGTCGGGGCCGGCCGACTCCTCGATGGGTCTGTATCTGGGGGCGAGGGGCATCCTGCCCGACGCTCTGGGCGCACTCGAGGTTGCGCCCGGCGACGTCGATCAGGTTGTGCTCACCCACATGCACTCGGATCACATCGGCTGGGCCACCCTGCCGACGCCCGGTGGGTTCGTCCCGCGATTCCCCAATGCCAGGTATCACCTCCACCCCGCCGACATCGACGCCAAACGCGCGTCCCACGACGAGGACGACATTCGCGAGCTGGCAGAGATCATCGAGCCGCTGATCGCCTCCGGGCAGCTCGACGCGTCACCCGACGACCACGACGTCATCCCTGGACTTCGGCTGCACCACGCCCCCGGGCACACGCCCGGTCATCGCGTGGCACTGCTCGACGTGCATGGCGAACGCGTGCTGTTCTGCGGCGACCTGCTGCATTTCACGTCGCAGATGAATGATGTCGCCGGCCGCCTCCACGGCGACCGGGACCCGGCCACGGCGGCCGAGCATCGGGCCGCGTGGCTCGACCGCGTGGAGGCCGAGGCGATGACGCTTGCTTCCGCTCACGTCCCTCCTGCGGCGCTGGGCAGGCTCGTGCGCGAGGACGGCGTACGGCGGCTCCGCGCCTGGGGCGACTGATCGGTCTGTCGACTCCCCTCGCCTTCACCAACGATGAAGACGCACGCTCATCGCGCGAAGGACGCTCCGTCC
>Ga0187777_10003248_pt1 | contig 10400 bp, 7 predicted proteins | sample 1015_Q2_SP5_10_M_FD_132416 | JGI IMG/M metagenome (GOLD analysis project Ga0187777, IMG submission 132416) | Tropical peat soil microbial communities from peatlands in Department of Meta, Colombia - 1015_Q2_SP5_10_MG | ecosystem: Environmental > Terrestrial > Soil > Wetlands > Peat | place...
GGCGGTACTTATTATCAGCCGAATTTGGTAGCCCAGACCATCAGCGCCGACGGCAAAGTCACAGCCACCGCGCCCAAAGTGGTCAGGACCAACGTGGTATCTGCCAAAATCGCCCCGGAGCTGGAAGGCCTGATGGAATATGTCGTCCAAGGACACCTGGCCGACGGCTTTACGTACTTGAAATTCCCGGCCAATTACATGGTCGGCGGTAAAACCGGTACCGCTCAGATCGCCGACCCGGCCGGCGGCTACTACAGCGACAAGTTCAACGGCACTTATGTCGGCTTCGTCGGCGGCGACAAGCCGCAGTATGTGATTATCGTGCGGGCTAACACGCCCGGCATCAGCGGCTATGCCGGCAGTGTCGCCGCCCAGCCGATTTTCGCCAGCCTGGCGCACATGCTGATTGATAACTTTAATGTCACACCCACGAGCGGCTCTTGACTGACCGCAAAAGTGGTATAATGCTTACCAGCCAAATGAAAAATACAAAATGAGCAGCTTGCAGCTAGTAGTCAATTCCGACAATATTGAACAAATTTTTACTTTTGGTTTCCTGAGCTTTGTTACCGCCATGGTGCTGACGCCGCTATATACCACGGCCGCTTTTTCGGGTAAATGGTGGAAACGTCCTAGAACCAAAGCGATAACCGGGGAAAAGGCTAAAGTTTTCCAAAAACTGCACGCCGCCAAGCACCAGCGGCACATACCGACCATGGCCGGCATCATTTTTATCCTGGCGACAGCTCTAGTAACTTTGGCAGGCAATCTCAGCCGCTCGCAAACCTGGCTGCCGCTGGCGGCCATGGTCGGGGCGGGTGGCATCGGCTTGCTTGACGACATAATCAATATCCGCGGCGTCGGCGGCGGTATCGCCGGGATGCGGGTCAAAGTCAAAGCCCTGCTGTTGATCGCCATCGCCTTGATTGGCGGCTGGTGGTTCTATAACAAACTGGGCGTCAGCACCATCCATATCCCGTTTTTTGATACTTGGCACATCGGCTGGTGGATAATTCCGCTGTTTATATTGGTAGTCTTCACTACGGCCAACGCCGTCAATATGACCGACGGTCTGGATGGTCTGGCCGGCGGCTTGTGTACCATCGCTTTCGGCGCCTACGCCGTGATATCTCTGATTGAAAGAAAGTACGGCCTGGCCGGTTTTTGCATGACTGTTGCCGGAGCGCTGCTTAGTTACACCTGGTTTAATATCTATCCGGCGCGCTTTTTCATGGGCGATGTCGGTTCGTTCGCTCTAGGCACGGCTCTGGCGGTGGTGGCCATGCTGACCGATACGGTGCTGCTGCTGCCGGTAATCGGCGCGGTATTCGTGGCCGAAGGCGGCTCGGTAGCCCTACAGATACTTAGCAAAAAACTCCGGGGAGGTAAGAAAATCTTTCTGTCTTCTCCTATCCACCATCATTTTGAAGCCATCGGCTGGCCGGAGACCAAGGTCACCATGCGTTTTTGGGTAATCGGCGAAGTTGCCGCATTTGTCGGCGTAATCCTATTCATCCTCGGGGGTTATTAGCTTTATGGACCGCCGGCCGCGTCACAGTCCCAGCCGGGCTTTGATGAACGCCCAGGCTGATCACCGCACAGCTGTGGGGCTGCTTGGCCGTAAGCACAAGCCCGATTACTGGATACTGATTTTAGCGTCGCTGTTGGTGACCGTCGGCCTGGTGGTAGTCTATTCTATCAGCCCCGGACTGGCCGCCAGCCAGAACATCAGCCAAAACTACTACATAACCAAGCAGCTGATAGATGTCGGTTTGGGCATCGGAATCTTCGCGCTGGCGGCTTATATACCTCTTGGCAATTGGCATAAACTGGGCAGACCGCTGGCCATCGCCGCATTAATCGGCTGTTTAGTGGTGATGATAACACCTTTAAACGCCGTATATCCGGCTCATCGCTGGATCCGCCTGGGCAGTTTTTCGTTCCAGATTGCCGAACTGATTAAGCTATCGCTTATCATCTGGCTGGCCGGTTTCTTAAGTCGTCAATGGCGGGCAGGGAAACTGGCCGATTTTAATTCTACACTTAAGCCGCTATTGTTCTTAATATTGGGCCTTGGTATCGTGGTCGCCAAGCTGCAGAGCGATTTCGGCTCGGCCGCTGTCATGGTCGCCATAATCATATTGATGGCTTATGTGGCCGGCATCCCGCTGAAAAAGACCGCGATTATTCTTAGTGTCATTGTGGCCCTGTTATCTATTTTAATCATCTCTACGCCGTACCGGCGCGAACGCATCACGGCCTTTTTACACCCCCAGACTAACTGTCAGGGAAGCGGCTACCAGGCTTGTCAGGATTTGATTTCTGTGGGTTCCGGCGGTGTACTGGGCCTGGGTCTGGGCTACAGCGTCCAGGCCTACGGCTATACGCCTGAGGCCTCCAACGACTCCATCTTCGCGATAATCGCCGAGGAAGTCGGTTTTGTGGGCTCAATGATTATCGTAGTTATTTACGGTGTTTTTATCTCGCGCCTCAAGCGGGTGATAGAACACAGTGCCGACCAGTTCAATCGCCTGGTGACCGTTGGCGTGCTGGCCTGGCTAAGCACCCAGATGATTATCAACATCGGCGCTATGGTCGGCCTACTGCCGCTCAAAGGCATAACCTTGCCGCTGATTAGTCAGGGGGGTACCAGTCTGGTATTCTTGGCTGCCGCGCTGGGCTTAGTTTTCCAGATTTCACGCTATACTAGTTATGATGTCAGCGAACCCAGCCAAAACTCCGCGTCACAAGCCGGCGCCGGTAATTATCCTAACCGGTGGGGGGTCAGGCGGCCACATCACGCCCCTCTTGTCGCTCGCCCACGAACTTAAGGCCCAACGACCCTCATGCAAGATCATTTACATTGGACTGAAAGGCGAAAAAGTTGAAGGCTTACAAAACCAGTACCAGGTATTTGACCAGGTTTATCATATCGCCGCCGGTAAGTTTCGCCGTTACTATGGCCAAAGCTTTTTGGCGCATTTAGGCGACGTTAAGACCCAGGCGCTAAACAGCCGTGATTTCTTCAGGGTCATAAAGGGCCTGCACAGCGCTGAAAAAATCGTTAAGGCTGTTAAACCGGACGTAGTGTTTTCTAAAGGCGGTTACGTGGCGGTGCCGGTTGGCCTGGCCGCCAAGTTAAATGCCGTGCCTATCGTGACGCACGACTCTGACAGCGTACCTGGGCTGGCCAACCGGCTGGCTGGCCGCTGGGCGGTGGTGCACGCCACCGGTATGCCGGTAGAGTATTATAACTACGGCCGCAGCAAGACAGTCTATACCGGCGTACCGGTGGACAAACGCGTCCGGCCACTCAGCACGAGTCTGCAGCGGTCTTACAAGAAAAAACTTGGCATACCAGCTGACAGCCTGGTGTTATTAGCCGCTGGCGGCGGCCAGGGCGCCCAGCAGATCAACGATTTAATGCTGGCCGCCGCGCCAAAACTGCTTGCCCAGTTCCCAAAACTGTACATCCTGCATTTTGCCGGCATCAAACTGGCCGGACAAATGGGCGTGGAACGGGTGAGGGAACTTTATCATCGTCTTCTGAGCGACAGTAAAAGAGTCCAGGTCCTGGACTTCAGCGGCGAGTTTTATAAGTACAGCGGCGCGGCCGACCTGATTATCACCCGTGCCGGCGCTACCGTCATGAGCGAATTCGCGGTTCAGGGCAAGGCCTGCATCGTCATACCCAGCGCCGTCTTGGCCGGCGGTCATCAGCTCAAAAATTCCCAGGTCCTAGCCGCGCAAAAAGCCGCCGTGGTGTTGCCGGCAGATGTGACCGCCGGGCGCTTACTCAAACTGACCTCAAATCTGTTAAAATCGCCCGCCAAGCGTAAATTGTTGGCGAAAAATCTTGGTTCAACCGCCCAGCCCCAAGCCGCCAGGAAACTAGCCGCTCTAATTATTGAAGTCGCGGAGAAAAGTTTGCCTTGAGCGCCAGAATAGCAAAATCTGACCAGCCGCGACGCTCAGCCGCTCGAGATAAACTAGCGCCGCCGGCCAAATACTATCGCTCCGGCCAGCTCAGCGACAAAGCCGCCAGCCCATTCAAATCCCAAGCCAAGCCGCCAAAAGCCGCTAGGCGTAAAGTTCTGTTCGGCCTGGCCGATATAATTGTCGTTACCGCTCTAGTGGTAGGGCTGGCCTATAGCCTGCTGGTCAAACCTGACCCGGAAATCCTAGCCAACAGCAGCGCCTACCACCCGTCATCGGTATATAAGCAGGCAGCCATAAAGCAGTTCCAACTGCTAAAAAACCGTAATAAAGTCTCACTGGATGAGACCGGCATCGTCCAAAGTCTGGAGAGGCAGTTTCCCGAGATCGCCGGTGCCTCAGTGGAGTTACCGCTTTTCGGTGAGACGCCGATTTTGCATTTGGACATCGCGCCGCCGAGTTTTTTTCTGGCCAGCGCCGGTAAATCGTACATTGTAGACCAGCAGGGCAAGGTAGTGGCCCAATCTGCCAGCTTGCCGGAGATTAAGAACTTGACGGAGGTCATTGACCAAAGCGGCTTTACGGTGATAATCGGCAGCCAGACTCTTAGCGCTAGCGACGTAAACTTTATAAATACTGTGGCGGCTGAAGTCAATTACGCCAAAATACCGATAGCCTCTTTAACTTTGCCTTCGCTGGCACAGGAGATGGATCTGCGTACTACCGACTGCGGCTACTATGTCAAGTTTTTCCTTGGCGGCGACCCGCTATTGCAATCCGGCCAATTCCTGGCCGCCCGCTACAACTTTGACCAGTCCGGCAGCCAACCATCACAATACCTGGACGTCCGCGTCCCCGGCAAAATCTATTATAAGTAGAGCAGGGAACCAAACCGTTGTAAATTTTATATATTTGTTTTAAATTGATATTCTTTAGAAATGGAAAAAACGAATCTTGATGAAGTGACAAACCTATTTACCGAGCTAGTATTTCCATTTTATGAGGTTAACAGAGACATGATAGCTCCTTTATCTGAACGCCGCCGAGAGAATGATGCCGAACATAGCTGGGCGCTCGGGTTGATTGCTTGTGCTCTAGCTGAACGGATAGACACCAGCTTGGATGTTGGGAAAATAGCCCAGTTAGCAGCTGTGCACGATTTGGTAGAAATTGGCGCGGGGGATACCTCTGTATGGGATGAATCCATGAAAGCCACCAAAGAGGAAAGAGAAAAACAAGCGCTAATTGAGCTTAAGAGAAAGTTCAGCACCTTCCCTTGGTTGGTTAATAATCTCGAAGAATATGAGACTAGACTTACGCCCGAAGCCAAATTTGTCTCGGCAGTAGATAAATACATAGCTGTTGTTACACGACTCCTTGATGCCCGGGCTGGCAACCGGGTTTATATAAATGAAGTTCCCCTAACCGTGAAACAGTATATTGCAGGTATTAAAGCGGCGCGGCATAAGGCCCACGCACATCAGGGGGTAGGTGAGATGTATGAAGAAGTCTACTCCATATTTCTTTCACATCCAGAATGGTTTGTCGAAGAATAATACCGTAAAGAAGTTAGCTACAACGCGAAGGTGGTCTAATGCCCCACTCTAGTTCGTAATTTGTTCAGTAGATGTAAAAATTAATTTGGTGCAGGGAAAAGTATATTCCGATACTATTTAGTCAAAAGTCAAATGAAAAATAATTGACAGGAAAAGTAGGGGAAACTATACGAAAATACGAAAGTGTGAAAAGTCAAATAGTCAAATATGGCTGTGGATAACTTGGGCACTTTTCACGGAAATTTTACGACACCACGGGATAAGGCAGATAAAGCATTAATAAATGGATAATTGTGTGGAGCAGTACGGGCAAACTTGTCATTTATACGCCAGCGCTTAAAACTCCCCCGTTAGGGGAGGTATAAGTTATCAACTCCAAAGAACAAACGGGACGTCGTGAAAGGTACATTGTACGACATCATGTATATCTCTACTAACATATTGCCCTTTGCCTCTGGCTGACACGGTTTTCTGCTGCCAGCATTTTTTATTTAATTATTATATATGCTCCACTAACTCAATGCTCTGCGACAGTCAGTCATGACTATCACCCAACCAGCCTGCGGCTAATCGTGTTCGCAAAATGTTCTTTAATTAAATGATATTATTGATTTATGGATAGCAAGTTGAGAATTGCCAGACTTGGTAATCAGGATGGCAAATGGACGCGATCGCAAATATCCGCCGGATTACAGAAGTTTTACGAAGTTTATGGAAGATACCCCACTTCCCGCGAAATCGACGCATTCGAGTATTTACCAAGTGCACGATCAATCCAACGTAAATATGGTGGCTTGATATCTATACGTAAAGAATTAATACCGGAAAGCCATGCAGATTACACAAAAGGAGCGTATCGAAGCGCTAAGGCTAAAGAATCATGGCATCGAGCCGCGAAATACGAAGAAGAATTTTATAACTTTCTACTTGAACACTTTGACCCCGTTGCAGTGCACGAACACAAGATTATGAGACCAGGCAATATCGCTAGCGACTTCTACATATATACTTCTGAGAGCGACGGGGTTGTCATCGACTTATTTTATGCCCAAGATTTATTCTCACTTTCGAGCATAGTCTCAATCAAGCTGAAGCGGTACGTTGGCCTGCCGTACAGAATAATATTTGTTCTGGTAGGCAATCAAACAATAACCGCCCAACGAATTCAGAAACTAATGTTGAATAGAATAAGCTCATTACCAAAAAACATATCCATTGATACTGAAGCCAACTTCAAATCGGCAACGATATTTGCGATAAAGAGGAACTCTAAGTACTCGATCTAGATAGGTTTAGCGCAGGTGGATGACGTACTCATCACTGGATACGGGCTTCTGACCAGGCTTCACGGGCGTATCAGGCTTTTTAGCGGCCTCTGAAGCTGCCTGCTGGGCTTGCTGCTGGCGTTCCTTGTGCTTGCGTCCGCCGCGGCGGGTGCGCTTGCGTCTGGGTTCCTCGCCGCTACCGCCAAACCCGGAAACAAAACTACCGGTATCGGCCGGCGGCTTAGTACCGGAGTTAGATTGGTGCTGTGATTCTTGCTTGGCTAATTCATTCAGCTGCACCTGGGCTTTAACGCGCTCCGGCTGCGGAGCCGGTTGGCTGGGAGTAGCCGGCGGCTCTAGGCCGGAATTCTTCCGGATAAAGGCGTCTACGGTTGCACGGTCTTGGGTGTAGCGCTCACGCGAAAGTTCCACAATCCGCCTGGTGGCATCAGCCGGCGGCTCGGGCAGGTTCAGGGTTTTGGCCGAGAACGCAGGTGCTTTTTCGCCGTCAATGGTCATAGTGATGACAAAATAGCGGTTGTGCTGTTGTATAAGGTCACCAGGCTCAAACTGCGGCTCAAAATATTTAACCAGGAACGGCGCGTCATCGGGGCTTACCCTGAAACAAACGATTGTGCCGACATTGCCAAAAACAGCGTTGCGGACCGGTTCCTCCATCTGCAGAATGTATTGGTTGGCGACAGTCAGATTCAAGGCGTATTTGCGAGCCTCGCTCAAAATCGTGGCAAAGCTCTCGGTGGCGAAGTTCTGAAATTCGTCCACGTAAAGATAAAACGGCCGGCGCTCGGCTTCAGGCATATCGGCCCGGCCCATGGCCGCCAGCTGGATTTTTGTGACCATCATGGCGCCCAAAATACCGGCGTTGTCTTCACCCATCAGCCCGCGGCTAAGATTGACTATCAGGATCTTACCCTGGTCCATGATCTGGCGTAGGTTAAAGGTACTCTTGGGCTGGCCAATGATGTTTCTGATCATCGGATTAGCGGTAAATGCGCCAACCTTGTTCAAAACTGGCGCCACGGCTTCAGTGGCGAACTTATCGTTCCAGGCGGCGAATTCAGTCACCCAAAAGTTGCGCACCACCGGGTCGTCTATGTGCGTGATTACACCGGCCCGGAATTTTTTGTCGGTCAGCATGCGAGTGATATCCAGCATAGTGGATTCCGGATAATCCAGCAGTGCCAGTAAGGTGTAGCGCAGAATATATTCCAATCGCGGTCCCCAGCTTTCAGCGAACAAACGTTTCAGCACTCCGACTAGCTCGGAGCTGATGTGGCCTTTGAGTGTCGGGTCGGAAATTTCCAGCGGGTTAAAGCCGATAGGAAAGTCGGTATCGGCCGGGTTGAAGTAAACCACGTCATCTATCCGGCGCTCGGGAATGAATTTCAGGACGTGCTGGGCATAATCCCCGTGCGGATCGATGACTGCGAAGCCCTGGTCATAATAGATGTCTGACAGCGTGAATAGCTCCAAGGCGCCCGATTTGCCGGTGCCGGTCTGGCCCAAAATGTAGACATGCCGGCCGCGGTCACCGCGCAGTATGCCAAAGACGGTGTTATCTCCGCGAAAGTTAGTAACGCCGAACAGACTGATATCTTTGTCCGTGGAAGTTGCCAGGGTCGGCACGTTAGACGGCGGCTCGGCGGTCTTGGTGTTGGCCCAGACGATATTGGGCGTCTCCACAGTGGTGTGCGGCAGATGGAAAATACTAGCCAATTCCTCAATGTTCAGGATAAAACCCTTATCAATGAAAAAGCGCTCCTTGTACTCCAGTTGGACATCGCGGTTAAAGGTGGCTTTTTTGGCCTCAAAACCGTTTAAGTTGGTAGTATTGAACTGCTTGAAAGCGCCGACCAGCGCCTGCATGCGCAGTCGGGCGGTGTACTGGTCGTGGCCGGCGTAAAGCAGACGGATCTTAACCTGGTAACCCAGCTTAGTCCCCTTCTCTTGTATGGCTGTAACCCGCGTTTTATCGCGTTCCGAAAGTTCCGGTGCCTTACTCTCGCCCCCCACGCCGGTTTCCGGCGGTTTGGAAAGAGCACCGAATACCTGGCTGGCATAGCTGAGGGTACTGCCCCCTGCTCCGCCGCCGAACAAGCCGCCGCCGCGTTTGATACGTTCCACCATCCGCGCGCCTTTGCGGTGCCAGTCGTCCGATACCGGCCGGGCGATAATCTGAATCCAAATTTCCTCGTCCTGGCCGTCCAATTTGGCCAGGGTCGCGGTGATGGCCGCCAGCGGGTCGACCTCAAAACTGGGAAAAGTCTTGATAGGTAAGGTCTCGTTATCGGCCAGTACCAGCTCGCCGCTGTGGATGACGCTCTGGCTTAAGTTGCGGCCGGCATAATCTTCATCCTGCTCATAAATCTGTACCGTGGGGTATTGGGCGTAAATTTGGCCTTCCACAAAAGCCTGCAAGTGCTTAGGCGTCCAAATGTAAAAACGTAGCCGCTGACCGATGGAGGCGATCTCCAGGCTGAAGTGTTCTTGCATCGTGCCGGAAAGCTTGAGGTCGCGCTTAGAGCGCAGAATACCATGCAGAGCCGCCAGCATCTGTTCGGCGGCCAGTTCTTTTTTATCGTTGGTGCGCGGAATTTCCAGCATTAGCAGACAATGCTCATGCGCCGCCCTTGCACCTTTTGCTCTAGCAAATAACGCCATAAAGAGGTATACCTCTTATCTATTATACATCTTTAAGCATAGGGTTATAGGGGTGTAGGTGTGTAGTTTCTATAACCCTTTAGCCCAACACGACTACAAATCTGACCTTATTCGGCTAGGGTATAAGTGGCTTTTGCGACCCGCTTGAACTGCGGTTTACCCTGCAAATTAAGCAAAATGGTAGTCTCTTTGACTTGGCGGCTTTTGAGCACCCGGCGGACAATCTCGTCGCGGTGCAGTGGACCGCCCTCTTTGCGCAGTACCTCGGCGATAACATCGGCTACAGTGCCCTTTTTGTAGCCCCATTCGCGCAGGGCGTAAATCCCCCGTCCGATTAAAACGAATCGCTTGTCTTTGATTAACTCGTTGTGGATGGCTTGGGTGGTCACATCTTTGCGCTTGAAATCACTTTTTTTGATAGCCGCGGCGATTTCGCTGAAGTGCATCGGCTTTTTGGCGTCGTGCAGTATGACATAGATCTTGTCGCGGATATTCTTGGGGTTGACCATCGGCCATTTTATCAGGCCCCAGCGGCCGTGCAGCTGCGCCAGGTTCTTTGAAATGCTGGCCAGGGCTTCGACATTTTTGGCGTCTTTGGCGCCGAGTCTCTTAGCCAGAGTGTTGATGTCTGTAGGTTCGCCGATTTTGTTGACGGCCTCGATAATCTTATCGACTTCCTGGTTGATGGCTTTCTCGGAGTGTTCGGCAGCCAAGGCCAAGGAGTGGAAAAAATTATCGCTGTCTTCCACCACGGTGATAGCTGGGCTCAATTGGGCCAAAAATGATAAACGGGCTTGGTCCACTTTGGAATCGGAGGGAGTCAACTTGGCGGCTACATCGCTGACGCGGGCAACTTTACCGACAGACTCTAAGTGCTGGCCCAAAGCTTTCTCAACGTCTTTGATTACAGCTAAGTCATTGTGAGCGGCCATCTTGAGCTTGGTCAAAATGGCTTTTTCCA